>Ga0116227_10002038_pt1 | contig 46026 bp, 31 predicted proteins | sample S1TSphgellanicum_FD_89693 | JGI IMG/M metagenome (GOLD analysis project Ga0116227, IMG submission 89693) | Host-associated microbial communities from peat moss isolated from Minnesota, USA - S1T2_Fb - Sphagnum magellanicum MG | ecosystem: Host-associated > Plants > Peat moss > Unclassified...
AGAAATTCCTTTATCCCCCCCCCCCCCCAAAGAGGAATAAAACAAATTTATAGATAAAAAAAAAGCCATGTCCCCACAATTCATGCCCCACATTTTTGGCATTAGCCTATGCCAAAAATGGTGAGGAACACAAGGTAGCCATAGAAATTCTTGTACACTATTGCTCCACAACCCCCCCTCCCCCACCCCTCCCCTAAAAGATATGGTCCCATTTGTGTTTTTGTTTTTCATACCTTCTTTGTGGTTAGGATGTACCTCGCCCAACTAACTAACTTTCCCACTTGCTCGGGATGAAGCTCTTATCCCACAGATAAAGGAAGGATACCTACATAGCTGACAAAGATAGGAATTTTCATGTCCTTAGTAGCATGTCGTAGTATACATGGTTTTTTTTTTAAAGAATGAAAATTTTGTGAAGGAAAATAGAGAACCTTTTGAAACGTTTTAGAATACTATGTTTTTTTTCAACTTGGAATCTTCAAAATAAAATATTTAATTGACATTAAAATGTTGGACTTGCCATGATACTACAATATGGGTGTGGGAGCATTTGGGACTGTTTTATTGGCAAAAAGGATTATCATAATTTGATTACAGCAAGGTTGCATATGTTTAATTGGGTTTTCCGCTTTTGGGTGAGACTAGGGAACCATGGAATTCTCATTTGGTGGGTGAGGAATGTTCACCAAGTGTGAGTTCATTTTTTGGGAACTTCATCAAACATTTACACTTGCCCTAAGGTGCGGGGCTGAAGGTTGAGAGTTGGGATGCTTGTTATTATTAACGTAATGAACTTTCTTGGCCAAATTTGTGTTTAAATAATCGACATATGTTGAATTGGTGCTAATGATTGGTAACATATAATATTATTTGTATATAGGTTAATAAGGTTCAATCTATGGATTCTTAAATAAATTGAAGTGGTTTTATTACTCTATTTCCATATTGGCAAATTTTCAAATGTTAATGTTTTTGCTCTAAAATGAATTAATATGTGAACCTATGATAATCAAATTACATGTAGCCTATCTACAAGCCCCATGAATAATGTTCCAACTTCCAATGGTTCAAAAAAATTGAATCACCAAAAAGGCACATTATTTACAACAATCATTCTTCCACAAATTTATTGTTATGATTTTATTTGATTTTTTGGTATTTCTTTTATTGTGGGTTGGGTCAATCAACTTCCCTATTTGCCCAAATTGATGGGCAAAAGGATAGCCATAAGGTGTCCCGGATAAAAAGGATAGCCATAAGGCTTGTTTGTAAAGGGCACCTCTCTATAAAACATTCCTTCATTTTATTTGGAAAGAAAAAACTAAAAAATCCTCAGTCATGAGCTTTTCAATTTAAGTCAATATCAAAATTTCATAGGCAAGGCAATAAGATACACTAGGCTTCACACTCCACATTGTAGACCATTAAAATTACACTAATTGATTTTCGTATGCAACAAAAGCATTTAAGATATTACAATGTTATTATGAATTAAAAATATTGATGATGGTCTAATAGCTTGATTCAACTTTTAATTCTTTATATTGAATTTTATGAGTGTACATTGCTTGTGTGAGCTTGATTTCAAGCTCCAATTTCGAATAGAAAAGTTTCAACGCACATGTTGGGAACTTGTCTAGTCCTCATGCTAGAAGAAGACTCATAGGATGTGCAAATTTTAAAGGCTATGGGTTGTATTGAAGAAGTCAAGGGCCATGTTGATGGAAGAGGGCAAGATGAAGATCTCTTCACATTGTTGGTGAATAGTGTTGTTGGCAAATGACGAGTACAAGCACCTCTTAGAATACGTTGAATTCTATTTCACCAAGCTAATGCATATTAGATTTGGGCTTTGCTTGCTTGACTCAATTTCGATGTTTGTATTAAGGATGATGATGATAATAACAACAACAATAATAATAAGTTGAAAACATTGTTGTATAAATGCATCACACATTTTTAATGTTTTCAATATATAAAAATAAGAGCAATGGTTACACTTGTAATGACTTATGTTGCTATATTCACACTGTAGTTTGCTAAAATCTTAGCAATGAATCTACATGAAAACAGAGATGTTTCCGTTATATCACAGTCCATTCAAGCATCTTGCATGAACCCTAAAAATACAAAGTTACTATAAAACTTAGACCAAACATTCAGTGCAGTTGCTCAAGAACCCAACTTGTACTCTATACATACACACAAAACTGGCAAATTACAAAGAATTGGCAAAAGAATTATCTCCACCACATGACAAATATGAGGTCAGATTTCCAACTGAAGGTGGTCTGTTGCCAACAAGAGTTTTGTGTTTTGTTTTGTTTTTTTTTTTCAGAGGGAGGCTGAGGAGCTTGACTGATCATGAGAGTACATTTGATGCAAGTAGCTGGCCAAGTTTGCTGCTACATCAAACTGAGGAGTGAATTTGCTTCTTGCATCTTTCAGCCATGATGACTCTGGTGAGAGATTGAGGAATGCTGAGTTACTTCTTGTCCACCTGTGGAAGCAAGCAACAGAGATGCACAACCCCACATAAAATTATTATTCAATCTTTTGATCCAACTATGATGAGAAGAAGACCAAGAGCAGCATAATGGAATGCCACTGACAAGGTATCTTTTTCTTGCTACAAGGACAATGACTTTCCATTGGAGAGCTACCAGTGCCTTGAAAATATGAAATTAAACATGTTAAGAACTCTGGGAACACGTTTTTTCTCATGAAAAAAATGACAAATGTCAATTTATTGTGGGGCACTATTTGATTCACAACTCTCACAACTTTTGCGATTGATCAATCCTTGACCAATAGAGTTATGAGATGACTGTAAGCAAAGCTAAGTTAGCTAGAAAAAAAAAAGTAAAAAGCTGCTGCATCAGAACAACCTAATGGAAAGATCTTCCTATGGGCTGTGTGGTTCATCGTGACATAACAATCTGGGCTACTTGCAGTGGGCTGCTGCAGTTCATTTGACACTTGTCTTGGAATTTCAATGGGAGTTCCTGTTGATGAGTAGCCACTATTCTGTTCATCAGCCATGATGAACAGTCAGAATAATATATTAACTAACTCCATTGCATTCGACATTAGCTGCTACTACATGAGCCCATTGAATCTTGCACAAAACTAGAGGCTTTCTTACTTCACCCTATGGGTTTCACATGTATTTGATGACCACAACATTAGGTCAAATTTGTTGGAATCCTGTTTCTACACCTTAATAAGCAACTATGTACAACTCCTTTGCTACCCAGTAAAGCATTGAACAAAAAATTATTTCCTAATGAATTTGGAGGGCACTGTACATCCATGAATCTCCCTCCTCAGAGAGATGAGGGATCATATGCACCCACTCCTTGAGCATGGGAGAGAGAAATTATGCCTACTTATATAGTCTAAGATCACTCCCACTCTTAAGGAGTAGGTGCAAGAACCTACCACCTCCTATGCCTCATGATCTATGTATGTTTAAGTGTAGGGTAATGCCCAAGGACAAGGGCATTACAAGAAGGAAGGGCAGAGAAAGACAATAGTTGAGTGCTAGCCCAATTCTGGTAATGCCCTTGTCCAAGGGCGTTGCCCCATGTGAAGATGTAAAAAATTTCTTGATTTTGCCTATAGCTAAGATTATAGGAAATGGAACAACCCACTCCAAGAATGGAAGAACTCACCTAGAAGATCCTACCATGGAATGGAAGATCACACCGTGGAACAAAATGCCCTGCATCAAGAATGAATAACCTTCTCAACTAGGTGATAGAGAATTACAGTTTAGAACATGGTATTTGAATACACACATTCTTCACCGAAATTTTCTAGAAATTAAGTGTTTTTGGTGATGACCCATTTTTGTACAATCTCTCTCTTTCTCTCCCCAAGCCCATCTGGCATCCTCATCATCAACAAAACACACTAGACAAGTGATGAGACATCAAGGGTGAATGAATATTTTCTGGCCAAGATTAGGTGCATCCCCATGATAGGTATCATGCTGCTTCCAGAAGTGTCCCATGACTCACCACCATCCATGGTTTTTCATTTCTTGTGTGAACACGACTTTTCCAGGTAAAATGAGCCTTGACAAGCACTCATTAACATGCCCAACAAGTCGTCAAAAATGTTTAAACCAATGTGAGGGTGGTTATTAGAAACTGCACCAAACCCCATGGGTATCAGGGAGGTTTTGTGAGTTGAAATCAAAAATCAAATACCTAGTTCTGATATATAATTGTTTTGTTCTTTGAGGGAAAACATCAAATAATTGCCTAGAAAACAGCTAGTTCTTTCATGACACCCAATGATTCTTTGAAGTTTTTGAAATCAATGTAACTGGCAGTTCTTTGATTTCGGATTTTTTTCAAATAGGTTAGAGCAGCCAGGGAATGAACACTTAAGGGTTTGGAGAGCTGATGCATCTCAGATGTTGCTCCATTGTAGCAACATCTCAAGTTGTAGAGCTAAGAATTGCACACCCAAGGGCGCTTGATCATAAAAAAAAGCTCAAGAAATGAGCGAGTTATGCATATTTTAGTGTTGGGGGTCAAAAACACACCCAAAAAAATTCCTTGATCACTTGAGAACGCATGAACACCATCCTGCTCATGCATGAGCAAATGCTCAATGATCCATGACCAAACATTACCTACCCTCATTCACAAATATTGGATGTGCATAAGGATGAACAAAAAAGGGCACAAAAATGTTCATCTTTGGTTTCAACACACAAGATTAAAAAAATAAAATAAATTTAATCAATGGTGATGGGGTAAGAAAGAGCAAAACCCTAATTTTATCGCACACTCTTGACCATTGCCACCTCCTCCTCCAGCTACATCTACCAAAATTTTGTGCACATTTTCTCTCTTTGGAGCTTAGGCGATTCTGATATTACTAGTACAACTTTTGAGCTACATCACGTGAAGCTCAAACATTTCAAGCTTGTTCCCTCTTAGTTGCAACTATTGGCGATCCTCCTAATCATGATCTTGATCCTTGTCTTGATCCTTATGCTTGCAAATTTGGTGATCCTTTTAGTTGTGATCTTGATATTCATAGTCTTCATCCTTGTGGTCTTGGTTACAGTTGTTGACGATCCTCCTAGTTATGGTCTTAGTTGTTGGTGATCTTTCTGTCTTCCTACTCCCTCCACCCCTGCCCCCCGCCCTTCTTTTTTGCTTTGGTTATTTAGTAGAACGAGGTAGATGCGTTGCAATGTGACCGTAAGCAAGCAATCTAGCCCTTGCTTGTAACTCAGCCTTCCATTATGTTAGAATAAACTTTGAAAATCTTGTAATTGGAATGTTTTTTGACCCTTGTGTAGCCCATGAAGCTCGTAGATGTTCATGCAAACGTTGCCCTACTTCCCTAATAAATATTGTAGACCAATTGTATTCAAAATCTGCTCTTGTATTTACGGTAGCTACACGTTGAGATTCCATTCATTTGTAGTGAGGTAATTGCAGATTTTCTAACCCTATTTTCCTCCTTTTCCTTGCGATGTGTTTCCTTAATCAACTATGCAATTGCTTTTTCCATAGCCTTCCTATGCACAACTATTAAGTATTCAACCCTGGTTATGACATGAGATCATGAGTAGTCCACTTAGGGCTCCTTTCCTTTGGTTTGGTTTGTTTCGAAAATAGATGGCGGAACAACAGAAGCTAGTGCATTCTTGTGGTATTTTGAATCAAGTTCAAAGAAATTTGTTTTTCTTGCATTTATTCTTGATTAAGGCTGTCTAGATTTATTACTAAATGTGCAAGCCTCCACCCCTAAACCAAACCCTCAAACCTTTGTAAATGTTCCATAGAACACCAATTATCGAACTTGACAAATCTGCAAAGCAAAAAAATGAGCTCAAACTTGGCAAATTGCCAAAAGAAAATTATAAATCCATTTGCAAAAACACTCATCTCTGAATGGCCAAACCAACACCACACATGAATATCTTTTTTGGGTCAAATAAACATGCACAACTATTCATCTTATACCCTCTAGCACACACCATAATCTTAAAAAGCACTCAATTTTTATAAAAAAAAGCAATCTGAATCTACCCCCTACACCATTCAGAGAAGAGTTCCCCCCCCCCCACCACCTCCCCCCAAAAACACAGGCCAAAAATTGGAACACTAGAAAATTTCGTCAAATGTTCGATAATAGATACATTAATGAACAACGAAAAAATCTTGACTGGTCACTCTTTTGGTGTTCACCCACCAGCCCCTGAACGGCAAAGGCCTGCTCTACCCTACTGGAACTGGGGATTCTTTGATTCTTAAGTTTTCAGATACCTGGAACCAGCCTTAATTTTAGAAATTAGAGAACCACCACACACTGGTTGAAACTGATGTTGGGTGGTTCTTTACATCAATGCTTCGGTATAATGGCAAATGGTAGTGAAATTTAAAAGGGTTCCAAGAACATGTATGGTAAGAGTTTGTTCAAGTTGCCACATTATGAGCAAAACAAATTAAACTAATCATATATATAAGGATTAGGTCCTACAAGTCACCAATTTAGAGAAGGAATCTTAAAATTCTCTACTTTGCCCTCTACTCTCTATCCAAATTTGGCCAAGTCCTCTTATGCATGGTCTCCAACCCTCCTACTTTACAAATTTGGAAAAAAAAAAAAAAACTGGTATTATTAGTCAGACCAGCCATTGAAAGGTATCTGATATATGCCCAGGGTTCAACTCCATGGTTGCAGAAAGACCCTGCAAATGAAAATTGAATGAGAAAAAGTCAAAACATGCGATTTTGCTCAGCAAAACGGCTTAGGCCCAGTAGTTTTGCAGAGTTTGCTGAGGCTGGTTGAACAAATATTAACACATGTCAGGGAAGAGTGTAATAAATATGATCTGACTGTTTACTGATGCTCTTCGTTGGCCAAACATAATTTGGTCCGCGTGATTCGCTATTAGTAATCTCCCATCAATTTGCAGTCCAAATTTTAGCTTTAATTTTGTGATGTAGCCAAAGTGATGAGCATCACAAGACATTGCATTAATTGCCAACACATTTGTAAAGAATTATCAAAACAATAGTTACCATAGTACCCGTGCTGTTTTGGCGGCGAGGTGACCAATAATTCTTTTTGGTCATTTACTTTCAGAAGTAAAAATGGTAATATTTTATAATTAGGCACTATACTAAATAATGAAACTAGTATGCTCGAAAGTTTCTTTCAGATTTTCGGCATGGCAAGCAAATACTTTTCAGAATTTTCTGTCAATTCTAAAAATAATTATGTAATGCCTAATTAGCTCATGTACTACAGTAGTAGACAACTCCACACAAAATTTTCAATGTCAAAACCGCACAACATTGTTGTGTATGTGCATACTGTATCTCTCAAAAACTAGCATTCCAGACAAAGATAGCTAGGCACATAGCCAATTCCATGAAAACTTCTATTCTGATCTCCACCTCACAACCTGTGCATACAAAGATTTGGGAACACACCTGCCACTTTTTATGGGAACTTGTTCACAAAAAAAGCGCATAATTTTTAGGTAGATGGTTCTCTCATGGTGAGTATCCAATGGGTACCCACTGGATTTCATCACAAGAATTTTTCATTAAGAAAACCATGACATTTTTTTATAAGTGCCCTAGGGGGCGTGCTTTCTTGGAATTTGGGCTATGCTCAACTTCACCTCATGGCCTCCTTCTTCCCCATAAACCCTGCCCCCTCAAGCTTTTACCCTACACTTGTAAGTGTCGTGCCCATCTTGTCTATAGGCTTTCTAATGTTCCATAATTTGGAGCTAAATGGGTTTGTGGAAGGTGGAATGGAGGCTGTCAAGGAGACTTTAAGTGCTGAATCAAAAAATGTCATTAGAGCACAGAAAAGGGAATTATTCAGAGGTGTTGACTTGGATGGCTTTCAAATCTCTTGAACATGACCACTACATTCATCCCAGAACCAAATAACCCTAAACACTAAGGCAGATGTTATCATGTGTTGAGATTCCAACACAACATTAACAAGTGCAAAACAAGCACTTGAGAAATGAGAGATCTAAATCTAATGATAAACAATTTAGCTTTCTCCTGAAACAGAACTGCAGCAGTTCTGAGACAAATGAGGCGTGAAATAATCCCTAGGAAAAAACCTCTAGTTGCCTACAACAGACTTATGTGATGAATCTTGACTTGAAGAAGCTCAGCATCTCACTAGCAATAGCATCACTTGAATGTTGCTCAACAAGAGATACATACCATCCAACCATGGAATACTTTGAAAATAAAAACTAGTTTTAGGCTCGCAAAACCTTTCATCATTTATGTGATATGCATATACTGCATATGGGCATGAAAATGTTTTGTTGTTAAAGAATGCAACTGATCATGGTTACAAGTTGGTGATTCAATTTGTAGTTTTTTTGGGATGTGGATGAAGTTGGTGAATTGGAAGCACAAAGGTTCAAGGATCTAAGCTTTGAATTATTTGCATCTTTAACTATGCTTTGTTGGTGAATTCATTCCATGGTTGAAGTGGGTCACAACTATGTCTGGTTACAAGGCCTACATCATCAAGAAGTTGAAAGCCACTGTTGACTCCCTCTTGTAAGAAAGAAAAACAAGCAGTTCTGCCAAGAGAGGCCCTGTCCTAATTGTAACACAAGAAAATCACCATCTGTAATTTTAAGAAAAACAAGATTTTCCAAAAAGAATTCATACTTGCTCTTAAAGCAAGATTCCCAAACAAACTCAAACTAAAGTATTACTAAACTGAACTCATGCCTCAGTTTACATGTTCTTCACTCAAGTTCACATAATTAATTCGGAGGATTATCCATTCAACTTATCTCCATTCAAAAAAAAAATGAGAACCATGGTTTTATATAGTAAATGGTATTTGATTTCTTTGATACCCATGGATATAAAATTTGATACCCATCTGGGGTTTGGTGCAAATTCTAATACCCGCCCTGATCTGGTATAATACACATGTGAATTCTTTTGACTCTGCCTACGAGGGAGAGACTCTGTAATGATGTAGTTTCCTTTTGGTCTCACATTTTGAGGAATGTTCATAAAATGTTACTCTGAAAAACTGGACTTCATTTTTAGTAACTTCATGGGACATTTCCGACTTTGAGTGCTGCTGGTTTAAACCAGTGTGGAGACGGTTCTTTGATTTTTCAATAGCCATCTGTTCCAGTTATTCGAAAAAATCAGAATCAAAGAACCTTCAGTTCTGGGTATGTGGAAACACTTAAAGGATCTCTGGGTTTCATGAGAGAACTGGCCATTTTCTAGGTGGTTATTTGAGTTTTTAAAATCAAAGAACTGGTGGTTCTCATGAATGAATCAGCTGTTTAGGGTAAGTTCTTTGACCTTGTTCTTTGGATTTTGTAGAGCCTTGGTTAAGGGTCAAAACCGGTTCTATGATTTTTGAGAATTGCCTGTCAAGTGTCCAAACTGGTTCTTTGATTGTGGAGAATGATCAGTGAAGGTGTACATATACCCTACTCATATATCCTACCTTTACCCATTTGTTTCAAGTTCCAAAAGGAGAAAACCTCCCAACATTGGTTTAAATTACAAGGGAAAAGGTTAAATAAATGAATAAAATTTTAAAAAATTAAAAAATAACAATCAGAAATTTCAAAAAAAATTCAACCCAGAATTCACCAAAAAATAGTCTCTTCCACAGTTCCACCCCGTTTACTCCCACTCAAAGCTCTATTCAAAAGGAACTGGCAAACAAAATGTGGCCTCTTAATACATTGTTTGGTTGATTTTGCACAAAACTTGGTCTTTAAGGGTCAATACAAAGGAAATAAATCAATAAATTAATAAATAAGAATAAAATTGAAAATTCAAAGCTTAATTAAATTTTAGAATTCTAAAAAACTAAAAAATTAAACCACAAACTCACCAAAATTAGTCACTTCCAAAGTTCCAGCCCATTATTCCCACTCCAAAGGTCTATTCAAAACAAATAATTTGTGTTTAAATGGTCAATTTTGCACAAAAGCTGATCCCGTAAGGATTTTGTTATTAGTGTTAGTCTGGAAACAATTTTTGAACATAGATACCAGCCCGAACCTGGTATGGGAGCTTTTCTTTTCTCCTTCATTCGAGGCTGGTATTGGTTATAAGGCTCGCATGGCCTTGGCTCATACCAGCCTGTTATATAGGGTCCTTGCTACTAGTGTTGATACCGGGCACAAGGGTATATACCAGACCAACACTGTTTAAATGTAATATCCAAAAGAAAAAATAGATAAACTAAGAAATGAAAAATTTAATCAAAAGGAAATTAAAATTAAAATCCGAAAGAAAAAAATTAAAATTTTAATGAAAAAAAAAATTTTAATCCAAAAATTTTTAATATAATTTTAATCAATTTTTAAAAAAGAAATGAGATTTAAAAATCAACCTGGAATATTATTTACCAGAAATAGTCTCTTGCAGAGTTCCGACCCATCTCTCTCTCTCTCTCCTAAAACCTCTGAAGAAATTCTTAGTGTAGTTGGAGGAGTGTTTACAACAGGTAATATCCCGCTAGGCATTTTGGAGGACTGTTTTCTATACGTAGATCTGGCGCAGTAAAAGAGTACTTCAGAGCTGCAGGACCAGATCTTCTTCCAAAAAGAAAATTCATTTACTAGTAATTTGTGCAGGAGCTGGAATTTCAATTCTAGATCAATAATGAATTGAAGCAGAAGAAGAAGATTAAGAAGCTGAAGTTTGTTGACAAAGAGAGTCGAGACTGACTACTCATCGAGATTGCATAAATGATTCCGACGGATTCGCACCTACCCAAAGGCCTGCGCGATCCAAAATCGAAGCTTGTTGCATTGTTGATCATCAGGGGCTTTAGACATTGGTACTTAGTTGCTGCAGTCTGGCAGAGCTGCTGTGGGAATTCATTCTAGCGGAACACAATTTGGACTGATCAGCTAGTGTCTTGTATTATGCGTAGTCGTAAAGGGTTACTTTTGTTTTTCTGGTTAATGATCTGAGATCAGTAGACTTATAGTGAGGCGGAAGCTGGAAAGGAGCTGGAAGAAGAGAGGTCTAGCTGCTGCTACTGAAATGAGCCAGCAGCTTGTTGCAGCAGGTGGTCGCGGAGGAGATTCCACTAGTCGTGGAGATCTCTGGCAGATATCCGCGTGATCACCAGTCAGTGTTGCAGCTTTCATACTAGTACTGCAAGCGACCATGGCGCCTAGGGTGTGTTTACATTGCAGTATATGCGAGAGGTTTGGCTGGACCCACTAGGTATGGATCCACCACCACTCCTGAGCAAGTCATGGCTGGTATGGACTTGCAGGCATTCACGGCCATCTTCACAGGTAAGGAGCTGCTGGTAACGGTAGTAGATGCCGACGTGATTGCTGCTGAGCCTCGAATACTTAGGTTAGTTAAGTCTAACAGTCTTGTTAGACCAATTAAGTTAATTCAGGTCGTTATTAATTATGTTTAAGTCTGCTGTGCTCGATGTTCCCTGAGTACTTATTCTTCTGTGCCTATTCTGTGCACTGGAAGGAAGGATGTACATTTTATTTCTTCTCAAGTAAACAACATGGTATCAGAGCATTAGGCACTTTCATGAGAAGTTCGTGAGCCATGCTCAGTCTGTCAATCAAGTTTTTCGTTCTGTGTAAAGTCAATATGAGCCATGCTTTGCTGATATGTGCATATGAGCATTGTTCTATGACATTCCTTTTCAGTTTTTGTTAACTGGATGAAGCACTAAAGTGTATGAACACTGTTCTACAGCAGTCATTTGTAACTCATTAAGAAATGCAAGAAATAAGAGTAAATCAAGAGACACATACGTGAAGTCCAAAGATTGTGTAATTTTTCTGTTTGTTTTCATATCAATTGATATTTTTCAGAGTGGGTCAAGCTGTGAAAGCAAGCTAAAGTATACCAAAAAAAAAGTAGTCCTCCCAAGTAAAAAAACACAAATTTGTGGCAAGTAGATTAGAAAGTAGGTGATGTCTTAAAATTGTCTTTTTGAATTATATGAGGATATCAAATGTGATATGTTGAAGTTTTTGAAAGTTTCAAAAGTTGTATTTTCATTAATATGGTGTATTTTGAAAAGGTTTGGGACATGATTTAATGAATCAAGCACATGCAATGCACTTTAATATCATATCAAAAAACATGTTTCGAATATCAAATATAAGTTTATGAAAAAAAATAATTTTAGGGACTTCACATTGTCATAATCCAGAAAATTCAAATTCTAAAAAATGTGTATCAAGGTGCATAATGGCTCAAACATTAGTAAGACCTCATTTGAATTGTTTGATTTGGAAAATGTGCAATATTAACCAAAGTAATAAACTTTCAATAAATAAATAAATTAGTGAGAGTAATAATATATGTTAAGAATGGTCATATGTGGTTTATTTAATATGATAAATACATCCCAAAATTTATGGCATGACTAAAATGCTTAAGATGCAAAAGATTCCAAATCTACTTTTACTTGTTGGTAGGGATCAACAATTGGTATACTTTACCACGCTTTCACCCCAAGGTGTTTCTAGTTCAGTCAATATGACCAACGCTAACCCAATGTCAAAAGTGAATAAGCTAGGAACCATGGAGCTCCCCTTAGCTTATTCAATTTTTCAAGTTTTTAATGTTTAAACCCAGTTGCCTACTTTCAACCGAGTGTCAGCACAACTATTGCAAGAGGAGATAAGGTGATAGTATTGTCCAAAGGATCTAGTGTTTACGCCAAAGGAGGAAATGTTGGTGATGCATATGCAAAACATGAACTTTTGAAACCAAGTGCAACTAGGACAAAGGAGCAAACTGGAAAAGACATATGAAAAAAAAAAAATGGGCCCGTGTCATTTTTGCAGTCTCATTGGACGTATCATGCATCACTACCATCATATCGGCATGCATTGTAACCATCAATCTTAAAGCCACTTACTGAACATTGGGTGGGGTGATCTCTAGTCCAAAACAACATTGCTCATAATTTCACACATGGGATGAACCATGTCATTTGAAAGCAAGGGGAACTCATGACATTATGTCAAAACATGGCATTCATGATTGGTATTTTCCAACTAAGAACTTGTCATTTATGTTATTTTTATTCAAATCAAACTCATCTTTTATGTTATCTTTAATTGTATAATCCTAATCATGGATGCCATGTTTTGACATAATGTAAGTTATTATTGCTTTTGCACATGTGTCTAATGAGATTCAATAGTTGAAACTTTTCAAACGACATTTTACAATCAAAATCCTCCTTGGTAGCTAGGTTGGGATGCATCATGTAAATCCCTTTTTAATTTAAAACATTTTAAAACAACTCCACCCACACTTGGTATATAGGCTTGCAACAATATTTTTCACATCCATCACTAATTATTTACATATCACAAAGTGAGGGACCAATCATATAATTTACTAATCAACAACAATGGGAGACTGTTGTGGGGACCAATCAAACAATTTAGTCAATTCATAACATAATTTAAATTGTGTAATGATTTTTGCTAACCACTACATCTTATCCTCTGCAAATATGTTATCTTAAAACCATTTGAAAAACTAATTAACTTGTGAAGTTTTTATTGTTTTAGATCCAAAATATGTTCTTACAAATTATAATGTGTTGGTGGAGTTGCTCTTACAAACTACAAGCAAAACTTAAAAGTTTGAGGTTTTGATTTAAAGATCTTCAAATTTATTTTACCTCTTTGCATCATGTATCTTATGAAAGTGAATGACATTACTATAATCAAGTGGAGTAGCCTTGGGTGCCACCACTACATGATACACACCTCTTTCCCACTCTTCCATTTTGTCCAAAAGCAAGTTGGTGAGTAAGAAATGACATGCATGCAATCAATATTTTTCCATCAATTGGTAATTGTCAAAATTATGATCCTAGTTGCAATTCTCATTGGTTAGTAGCCCACAAACATTTGTTGAAGATCCAAATCACATAAGACCCACTTGCGGCAGATAGTCTCAATTTATTGAACATTAGTCCTTACTTACCCAAATGATTCATAGCAAAGGTTTTCTCCAAGCCACCCTTTTTTAGATGGAATTTCTCCAATATCAATCATGCATTATTTCTTTATCACAAGCCATAGCATGGCTTGTTCACTTGAGTTTAGGAAAAAACTAGGTTTGTAATTCTTGTAAAATATTCTCAAGCAACATGAAAATGGATACAAGAGTTCAAACAAATATGACAATAGATGAAGTTTGAATTACAATGGAGGATTAGATAATGCAGTAGATGGAATGCAAGTCATAGATCTTTGGGAGTAATTGTTATATTGCTTGCTTGCAACTTACATGAAGGTGTTGAGAGGTGTTGTTTACTTAAGGAGAAATAAAATGTACATCCTTCTAATGCACAAAAGAAGCATAGAATAATAAGTATTCAGGGAACACCAAGCATAGCAAACTTAAACATAATTACTAACCACTTGAACTAATTTAATTGGTCTAACAAGATTGTTAGATTTAACTAACCTAAGTATTTATAACTAATTAATAATGACAACCTATTGATTTCTTACCATTTTAATTGCACTTTGGTTATCACACAACATTATGATTGACTTTTTAGAGATTCATGCCTAGTTCTTGTAAGAGTTGTTTAATTTAAAGAATCTTTTTTGTTCCTTCTATTAGCATGTGGCTTTGGAAAAGGAATGTGCAAGTGCATTTTGTTTAATGTTATTGCAGGATACAAAGCCACTACACAATGAAAACTTGTAGCTAGAAGTAAACTTAAATCTACTACCAAATATGTTGTCCATTACTAAACACACATTTGTGCTTTGTTTGGCATTGTACAATAATGTCAAAGAAAAGGATAATTTTATTGATCCTTAGCACACATTATATATAGCTCAATCAATTAATACACCTAGAAAAGTCAAAAAAATCACGTAACAAAATAATAGATGTCGTCACAAGGCCTTCAAAGAAATTAGTTAACACCACATAAATCAATTAGCTATAGATAAGCTTGACAACTCATTACAATCTTAACACTCAATGATGTCAAGCTTTTTATTTAAGGTGTACTAATCTTAACTTGCTCCTATAAGTTTCGAATTTATCTTTACCAACTCCTTTTGTAAAAATATCAGCAATCATCTCCTCTAAAAGATATTGAAACTCAACCTTGTTGGAGGAGATGTGTTCCCTAACAAAATGGAATTGTATGTCTATATGTTTTGTGCGTGAATGGTGCATTGGATTTTTCCAGCAAAGCCAAACTTCCTTGATTGTCAGAAAATATGATCAAGGTTGGTTTTTCTTATTTATATCCAACCTCTCCTAGGAATCTTCTAAGCTAAAGAGCCTCTTTAGTTACTTGAATACAAGCCATGTACTCTTTCTTTGTAGAAGAAAGAACTATTGTAGCTCTCTTCTTGCTCGCCCAAGAAATAGTTGTCCCACCAAGAATAAACACATGGTCACTTGTTGATCTTCTAGTGTCTATGTCACCTTGTCACCTCCCTAGTCAGAGTCACAAAAACCATGTAATGCTATGTTAATGTTCTTTTCAAGGGGGTCTGGTGAATATCATAATGCAAGGTTCTGGATACCTTGCAAGTATCTCAGTCGTCGCTTGATAACTTACCATTGCAGTAGTCCACGATTATTGAAGGACTGAGCAACAATTCCAATAGTTGCAGCTATGTTTAGTCTTGTGCCGACCATGCAATACATCCTACAACCTTCTTGAATGGAATGTTTTTCTTCTGCTGAACTTGGACTTCGACTCTTTGAAAATCTAGCACCCGGATCTAGAGGTGTAGTGATGGGTTTGCATGCATCCATCTCAAACTTGGTTAGGACTCTTGCAATATAATTATGCTGACCCAACATAATGCTTCTTTGGGATCTATCCCTGGTTACTTGAAGTCCTAAAATGCACTCCAATTCTCCCAAGTCTATCATTGAGAATCTGCTACAAAGAATGTCTTTCAACCAATGAAAAACCTTTGCATGGGGAAGAAGCTGAAATTTTGTTGCAGGATTTGCTCTTATAAAATGTGTATGAATTGCACAAAGCTCCATTCCCCTCACATGTGGATCACAATTATGAGCTCCATACACTGCACTAGAATGGCCCCCATTTGTAAAAGGAAGAACACCACAACCTGCAAGCAAATTTGTTATATTAGCATGGGCAACCTGCAGAGCACTGTAATGCCCATCTACATACATATATTTGTATATGGGTATCCTTCAATCTCCACAAACTGCCCGTGGCAATTTCCACACTGGTATCAGAGCTTCCATACCATTGAAGCAGTGGTTGTCAAATCCAAAAGTTGAGTGTCCATGATCTTTGCACAGTCAAGCACCCTAGTCTTTAATCTTTAACAGAATGTACAGATGATTAGATCTTGGAGTATCTGTTACCATGCTTGATTTATGTAAGAAGAGCCATTTCTGGAGGATGACCAGAAAATCACCGTGGTGCCCTTTAGAGTACTGAGTTTACTTGCTTATATAAGTTTCCAAACCTCACCAAGTTTTGGGCCTTCCCAAGAAGGCTGCAAGCTGCTGCCAAGTCCATGAGCGAAGGAAGCTCAAGTCCCCTCAGCACTAGCAATTGTCAAACACCTTTGAACCCAGGTCCTCAGCATGCCACAAACTTCAGAAGGATCAGCTCATAATTCAGGTTGCTGCTGAATTGCCTGTGTCGACTGAGCTGGTTCATCAGGCTTGAGATTGCATATGTCAATCTTCAAGCTCACCAAATCATCAAAACCATCTGTTGCAGCTTCTCCAAGCTCCTGGGCCCAAGGGATACCATAATATACTTTTTCCCTGTTGCAATCAATCTCTTGACCCTGAACTCTGCTTGGCATCCTTTAGTATCTTGTGGAGGATGTATGTGTGGGTGGAATGGAGAGAACAAGCTAATTAAAGAACAAGCAAGTGCTTCAAACTCTTCCCACTTCAGGACTGCAACAAACCAAAAGGCAGCTTGTCATTGATACTGTTTTATTAAGCTAAAGAAGAAATGGAAAAGAGAGAATACAATTTTGCAACAGCTTCCAGATGATGATCCATGGCATGTGATAGATCTGCAAGCATCTGTAAAGCTCTAAACTCCAGCTGCAAGGACTCCTAACAAAAAAAGTGCTCAAACTGATTTGACACTTGGACATTGTCTCTAATTGATGTTGATCAATGCAGCAGCTTACAAGAGCTCATGCAGCCTTTCATTGGAACCAGACATGATCCCCAAGCACCCACCCACAGACATCCAAGGTCAAGCAGACAAGTCCTCTGCAGATGGAGCGAGCATCTGTAGATTTCTCAAAGGACAAGGCATGATCCTCAAGCACACACAGACCAAGCAGACATGTCCTCTGCAGATGGAGCAAGCATCCCTAGAGTTTTCAAAGAACCAGACATGATCCTCAAGCGCCCACAGACATCTGAGTTTAAGCAGACATGTCCTCTACAGATGGAGCAAGCTGCATCCATAGATTTTTCAAAGAACCAGACATGATCCTTAAGCACCCAACCACAGACATCGAAGGAGCAAGCAGACAAGTCCCAGTCAGGGTAGTAAAAGAAGAAGCAAACCCTAGAGTCTCTTCTTATGCTCGTCTGAAGAATCTTCCTCCTCTCTGACCAACACCTGTGCCTGCAAGACCAGCAGCGAGAACAGACTTGGTATCAGGGCGCCAAGAAAACTCCTTGAGAGTCAAGACGCGGTCACACAAAGCAGGGCTGAGCTCAGAATCACGTATGTTATCACAAAAGGTGACGCGAAGACGCTGCAAATCCCTGAAAGCTTGCACCAGGGTGTCGACTCCTGAAGTGGTAACCAGTGAACATCCTTCGAGTCCTAGCAGCTTCACCCTCTTGCAATTCGCTGCAAGGCTCAAGGTTTCATCTTCCAGTCCCCAGCAATCCTGAAACTCCAGCTCTTTCACAACGGAGCAGACGGTGAGCAACGCATTGAATCCCGCTCTGTCGCGAAGATCACAACGCTCCAGATGTAAGCGCTCGATGGCGGAGCAACGACCCAAGAGTTGTACTGGACCTGGATTGCGATCGATCTGCTTGCATCCTTCAAGACGCAAAGTTTTCAGACATGTCAAGAACGACAAAGCTGCTACCCAACCCTCGTAGAAACCCTTGTTGGAAAGTGTTAGCTCCTCCAGCATGAGACAACACTTGCCGATTGCGGAGATCCCTTCGTAACTAGCCTCGCAGCCGCTGAGCTCGAGCTTCACCAAACGGCGGAAGCTCTGGCTCATGATCGTCAGTCCGATGTCCGTGAAAGTGCAGTGATAGAAACCTGTCACTGATCCTATTAGTCTCACGATCTGCAGATTCTTGCACGCGGATACTGCTCTCAGCGTCTCGTCTGTGCACTGGTAAAGCTCAAGCTCTTGCAGAAGACGACAATTCTGCGCGATTCTCGCAATCCCGGCAGTCTCTTCTTCTTCTTCTTCTTCTTCTTCTTCTTCTGCTTCTTCTTCTTCCCCAGCTGCAGCTGCTGGTTTCTTCTTCTTCTTCTTCACTGCTTCTCTGAGATCTTTGATCTCTTCTTCTTCTGGAACTTCTGCTGGAGCTGCTGCTGCTGACATTGATGTTATTCTTGTTTTTCTCCGTCCGAAATAGCTGTCTCTTCTCACATCGACTACGCACAGACGCTGCAATCCGGGATAAGCGTCGGCCAGAAGCTTCAGTCCTTTGTCCAATTGGGCCGGAGACAACTGCTGCGCTTCTATACATCGCTCAATGGAAGAGGGATCGACAGCGTCGTACCCGAGCTGGACAGTGAGTCCCTGGTGTGTGAGAAGAATTGCAGCAGAAGAGCTTTGCTTGTTATTGTTTTCACCGCGCGGGGTACTACTACTGCTGGTGACAATGCAGCTACAAGCGAGCGAGAGATCCACATCCGTGAGATTCGGAAACCTGAACAGCATACGCCCACTCTCCAAAAACCTCCAGTCATGCACCTTGATGGAAAGCCTCAGCTGGCCGTGCAACCGCATCCACCGCTTACACACCAACGCGTAATGCGGCGCGGGTGACAATCGTCGCAGAATGTTCAACAAAACGTCGTCATTGAAGCTACTGATCATATTGCCTCGATCTGCTGCAACAACTACCACAACAGAAGACGGCTTCCAGGAATCATCATCTATGATCTTGTTTCCCAATCCTTTACTACGCATTGCACCAGGGAGACTTCCTCCTCTTCCCACCATCTCCCGAGTCGCCATACCCTTATTGCACCTTTGCAACAAGCTCTCGAGAAGTCAAAATTGTGTTTGTGTTTCCAGCAAGTGTTATACTCCTTCTTCAAGTCTTCAAGCTGATCTGGTCTGTGGAGGCTGCAGTAGTTTCTCTTGCAGAGATTTTCGTACTCCAGCATTGCAGATCAAGTTCCGAGCTCATTCCGCAGCAGCAATCGAAGGCTATGGCAGGCGGAGGATACCACTCGAAAGCAGCATTTCCACAACACGCTCGAGTGGGTAGCAGGCAGGCTCTCTGAGCTGACCTGAGCTGCACTGCACTGCAGAATCCTGCACACACTTGCTACAAATGTACTACTTCAATTATTGATTTTCAACGCTTTATTGAAAAATGAACAACACTAACGACACATACAAAAATGAAAACTTACAAATCAAATCGAACTTGGGTACCAAATGCAGAAGCCACTCACTCACCCAAGTACTAGAGATGCTGCCAAAAGCAAGGAAACAAATCATTCAAGTGATCTGAGATATTGGAGCTGCTTTTATTAGGGCTTTTTTTTATAATAGTGATGAGTGTGAAGTGCCAAACACCGACCTGGAGCAACGAATTAAATTAAATGTGACATTGGTCTCAACCCACTTAGTGATTTTGGACAATGCCAAACAAGAAAAATATTTTTGAGATTTTTTGACTAGAGATTTTAATCACTGCACCACTTTTTTTCAAGTAAATATTGTGTAAAAAAATTAATTAAAATGTTGTTCATAGTTTGAATACAGTCAAAAAATTGTTTGTTGGGCATTGTTCTGCAACTTCATCAAGATCAGTGTCGGGTTTAATTCATTCTTCCTGTTTAGTGTTTCCCATACAAATTATTCTTACATCTCTGAAATCATTGTTTATTATGATGAACACTGGTAATTTGAAAGGATGGACACTAATTTGAATGGAACCAATGAGGAAAGATCACGCTCCATTTCAATTTCATACTCTTTTCTACACATCACCCACTTATCTTATGGCTTATGTCAAAAGCACATGTAACGAGAAATAATGTGGAAGATGACCGAACGTCCAAGAGATTAGTGCTATTTTATTTTTTAAAAGACCTCCCCAAGCTTGTTTTTTGAATCAGTGCTAATCTCATAAGCAAATGTTATAGGCCAACTACATATACACCTTGCAATCGGGGCTGATTTCCACTTATGCCATTAGCACTAATCTTTGTTGACATAAGCAAAGGTTTAATACCCATTAAACTATCATATTGTCTCCAACTTGTCAATTCCATCTTAGAACCAAGGCTTTTAATTTTTTCAATTTTTTGCTTTAGCATGAGTGTTTGCAATCAAACCATAAGAAAATCTAGCCAAATTTGGCTATTTCAAAGCTTGTTGAAAGTTGAAATTTTTAAGGATCGTCGTGTTTTTTGTCCTAATTGTTTCAACCTAAGATAGAATCCAGCAATTGAGGCAAAAAAAAGGTGTAAATATGATGAATCTTGTGAGGGCAAATTTGGATTTGTGTTGCAATGTGACAATTTTCAGCACAATAAGAACTTTTTCATATGTGCATTTGATATTGTGAGCTTTCATTCCCACATATCCTCCTAAATGACAGCTTTGTGCTCTTGGAACCTATAAAGGCAGGCCAATATTTGGACCTATATGTTTCTATGTTTAAAGTGTATATTCCTATGTTGGGGAATCTTCAAAGGTTCAAAACTTTCTTGTAATGGTCCAATCATAGAAATTCAATGAAAAAGAATTCTGAACTTGGAAAGCACTCAAAACTAATTAATACAAATCGCACTAACATGGTTCTGGGCCAATCAAATGTTGTGAAATTTTCTCAATTCCATAAAAGAATGGGAAAGATATTGAATGTTTGGTGTAAAGGGGTTCAGTGTTTGACAATGAGTGAATTAAAATAAATTAGGATTCAGAGCTTAAAATCTTTGATTATTGCATTTCTGCCTTCAGATTTCAAAGTAGAGGATGAAAAGAGGACTCCAAGGTAAGGTCACTTTACGGACTTCTCTTATCAATAAGTGAGAAAGGGAGGGTTTCTGACCATTTGATTTCTCCAAAATAATTGGCACAAGTATGACAAAAGTCATTAGATTGTTAGTGGAATGCACAACAACCAAAACTCTCTAGGTATTATGGAGGTGAGAAATTGATTATCCAAGGTAATGAGTGAAATTTTCAATAATTCCTCAACTTGAGTTGAGCTTAGATTTCTTTTCAATTTTGTGATGTAACAAAAACAACAATAGCCAAATTTGGTTTTTTTTAATATGAATTTTTGTAAAAGAACAATTCTTCTTCATTCGTGGTACCTACTACAACTTATTATATGAATATGGCAATTTGGAATCTTTGTTCATCAAAAGCTACCAAATTTGGGCCATTTTTTTTATAATGAAAACCCCTTTGTATAGGTTGAAATTCAAATTCTTGAGGTCAAAAAATTGATGAAATTGCCCACAAAAATCACTACTTGAGCTACTTTTGGGGTTGCAAAATGCAATTAGAAGTTATATAATGGGCAAGGTTAAGTCTAAATAGGGTCAACAACAATGTTTTTTAATTGCTAAAATATTGCCAAATTTTTAAATTAAAAATGGACCTTGCAAAATTAACTAAATAGAATTCAAAAGTGATTCAGAGAAGACAAATGGATGAGGTTTGAATTCTTTGCCTTCACATGACTTAAGATTTTTTTTGGTAAAATGTTTTGCAATACCTATGTTGGGGGTGTTGCACCAAGATAGCATTGCTCATTTTCAGGGCCATGGTACATATGTTAGCACATGGGTGTTGGCATCGGGGTTTGATCCCATAATGTTTTCATTGTAGACAAGATTCTTTTCTTAATTCACTAACCCCTATAATGTCCCCATTGGCAACAATGTTCAAAAGAAAAGAATATATACTATTAATTGAAGCCTTTTTGGTTCACAACATTCCCAATGGTCATTCCACATGGTGAGGAAGGAATAGCCCATTGGGATTGAGGAACACAATGAACAAAAAACATTCTTGTGGTAATGCAATAAATCCAAAATTGTTTTGAGGAACAACCATAAAGATTGCAATAACCAAACAAGATTCAATCTCATCCATCTCATCTACCATCTTCTTTGCAAGTAACTTCATTTTGCCTTGGTGGATAATTAGTGCCTCACGTAAAATGTTATTTCTCCATTAATATGTCCTCATTATTGTGTCCATTGTAGTTATTAATTCATGTTATAAATATTATTTTAACTTTAATTAACCAATGGCCTCATGCTTCAATATTTATAAGACTACCAAAAGTGCACCATATTTACAATAATGATAGCCACCTTGGCGATATTCAAAATATCCTAAAATAATATTCAAATATCATGAATATTAAGGATGAAATCAAAAGTCAGGATGAGAATAGTATACATGAAAGAAAAGGAGACCAAGCTATTTTTCTCAACTAGATTGGTGCTCACAAGGGTTTCACCTTGTGCATTTGCCTTACCTAACTTCTCACTTGCACTCGGCATATTTTATTCTCATCATTAAATCAAGCCTTGTTAAGATTAAATCTCGTCAATCTTATGCACTGATTCCCAATTTCATTAAATGGTACCCAATTTTGCTCGCTTTTCTTCTAAAGCCAAATTGGGGATGAACAAAAAGAATTAGAGAGTCAAACTAAAGCCCAACAACAAGGTAACTTTACATGTGATTTTTATATATTGAAAGTTTGAACAAATTATCTTTGGATAGAAATATAAAGTTAGAAGAAGATTGATGGGTTGCCAATGGGAAGATATGTTACCCATTGGCAGGCTACCTAATCTAACCTACCCACCTAATTATCTACCTATTATGTAAGTAAATAAAGCAAGTTATGTAGGTAGCTTAACTTAGCTTATTTTACCTAGTTTATATGTAATCTAGTCTAAGGTACCTACCTTGCTTAGATTAAGTCACTAATCTAAAGTCAAAGCTAGGTTACCTAGTCTAAGACCAATTAAATATAGTTATTAACATAGGTTTGGACAGTTATTTATGTTCATTATGTAGCCTAGGCCTAATTAATAGGTAGGTAGCTTAAGCTTAACTAGCTACAATAGGTAGGTGGCCTTGGCCTTGTTAGTGTCAAATCAATATGGTTGAAAACCCTCATCATCTTGGGGAACTTTTTTATTTTGTTTGGTTTTTTTGACAAAATGTTTGGATTGACAATAATAAAAATCATCCTATTCAAATGTATTAATCAAAAGGAACACATATTTTTCATGCTTCAAGTTTAGGCAAAATGGGAATTGTTTTCATCAATGAGAATGCTTTAATCAAGTTGAACCTTCCAAAAAGTCATGTTTTTTTCAATTGTCAAAACCAAGGAATTACATGATAATATAAAGAAAACATGGATGACATTTTATTTATTCAAGGAGTTTTTTTCTTTTTCCAAAAGGTCAATTGCAAATGGGATTTTACAAATCGATCATCACCTTTTGATCCTAGATGGGCATGTTTCACATTTGACATCAAAAACAATAGAACAAGCACAAGCCTTTGTATTGAACACGGGTACTCTTCCTTCACACACATCCCATAAACTACAAACTTTAAATTTATTGTTTCAAACCATTCAAAACAACATTAAAAAAAAAGTGAAAATCAAAACCATGGTGATAAACAACCATCTTGAATTAAACAAGATGATGCTATGCATTGAAATAGGCTATGCAAAAAATAAACATACAATCCAAGATTTGATTGTTAAATGCGAAGACTAAAGATGTGAAAACTACGTCAAGTAAGGTATTCATAAATAATAACATAGTAAAGGTAAAATATGAGGAGGCTTACAAGGAATAAATCAATAATGAAAACAACCAAGACATGGATGCCTTTCTAAACACAAAGCTACGGCACAAAAAGATCATATGATGCAACAATAGTTTATTAAGATCACTACCTTACTTTGCTTGCCCAAAGATTCTATGTAAAATTGTTTTAAAAATATTGTCACAAATATTTACTAGTCACAAGATAAAGTAGAATTGGTGGTTAATTTGGAGGGTTCAAATTCTTAATAAGACATTCACCCAAGTGCAAGATTGGAAAACAATATAATGCCATTCATAAATTTATTGTTGCTACCATGTTTGTTGGCAAGGAAAACAAAAGGAAAAAAAACACTAAAGAATTACATCCAATCTCATGTGGTTGCGTCAAATGAATACTTAAATATTTTGCAACATGAGGTGTTGGACAAGGAAGCAATCGAGACAATTAAGGAACAAAGGTCAAAAGAGGAGGAAAATCATAGTAGATATTTTCAAGATAATTCTTTTAACATAATTCAACAAATAATTCAACACCGCATTCACAACCAATAGAGGACAAAGTTCATGAAGTCTTGTTCTACTACAACCATTCAAGATTATGGTGAGAAGTTTCACACACACATTCAATAAGAATCAAAGTTGTTCCATTAAGATACCATGTAATTAAAATCTTGGCATCGCCTTTGATGCATAGAGAAAGGCATGGTAATGAACAAAAAGAAGAATGAAGGTTGCAAGGCATGTCCTTGCATGTCTCAAAGACTCAATTTAAATTATGTAAAGGTCATGGGGGAAAGGTTTAGGGATGAAGGGCAAGGGGTGTGAGGAGGACACAAATGCAAGCAAGAAGAGCACCACAATTCAAACTTGTGAAGAGAAGAAGACCAACAAAGCCAAACATCATGACTTTTCAAGACTACAAAACACAACTGAAGCACTAAGGCCATAAGACTCAAAATGAGACATAAACAAACACATGTTCTCTACATCTTTAATTGTTTGAACACTATCCTATCTACCTTATGCATATGATAGATTGCCCTTCAAGAGATCCAATGAAAGAAAATGACTACTTTATTGATAGCCCAAAGTTCGACATTTAAATAGTCTATAACATTACATTGTCTATTATTTCATGTTTGTGGGTGGGAATGGGGAATAATTAACATTTTACGATGGATGTGATAAACATTGATAGAGAGGCCCAAGTGGGTGTGGGTGGAGATGCTGCCAAGAAGGAAAGGCTCTTAATCATCACTTGTGTCTCAAGGGAAAAAGGTTCCCAATCATTCTCTTGTACACCAGCAGGAAGGCCAAGGGAAAAGGTTCTCCATCATCACTCACTTGCTCAGCAGCACTAGAGCTTGGCATCAAAGTTTTTCAGCGCCAGAATCATGATGTCCCATTCTGAGATTGGTGATAAAAATTTGCCCTTATGCATAGATGTGAGGAGAAGCCATCCAAGAGAAATTATGGTTTCTCATCCAGTCCCAGCTGAGTCTATACATACACTAGAGGATGAATCGATGACAATTCAAATGCATTCATTGGACAAGCACGGGTTTTTAATGGGACCTCTATTCCCCTCACAAAGAAGTTGGACATATTTCATAATGTGTAGGGTCTTTCCAAGGGCAGCAGGCTTTACCTGGATAAGGGCTTGGGCCTATGTGAACGAGAGTCAAGTGCAGGCCCAAATCTGGTAAAGCCTGATGCTGAGGGCTATACCAAGCTTAAAGACCTACTCCATTTATTATTATTATTATTATTTTATTTTCCATGTTATGTGCCAAGTATCACAGGCAAAAACAAAGGCAGCCATTTTGAACAAAATGAAGGCTGGCCAATTACATGCAGTAATGTGCTGTCCAACTACACTTAAAAAATTCAACCAAGTCTTTACATATATAAAAACCACCTTATTTTCATGAATATCCCTCTTTTCTAAGAGGAGGGTTCTCACACAGACTACTTCATATAAGGACTACTCCCACTCTTAAGGTGCATTCACACTTGATGTTAGTGACTCTACTGTTGAGTCGACTAACACCATGCTAGCCATTTAGGACTTAAACCTAGTTATCATGCAAAATTTTATGTTGAACTAACATTCAATTAACATTAAGCTATTGTCCATTTAACACTGGCTGCCACCTAGGATGCCACCTATATTTTCATTTAACATCAACTTAACATCAAGTGTGAATGCACCATGACAAGCCTCCCCCTCCTATGCCTGGTGATTTACCTTGAGAGAGGGTGTGGGGGGCCATCTAGGGTGGATTCTAGGTCTGGGCAAACCCCTGGGCAAGAATGATTGGGCTCATCACATAAAAGGGTGAGAAACTAGGGGCTTGGAATCCATCCTGGATGACACATTCAGTAGTTAAAGTAAAGGATTTTTGAAGCCAGATTCTGTCACTTTTCAGGCATCTTAAATTGCACAATTTTGACCTTCTTAAAAGGAAGAGCCAATTTTGAGGGATGTGCCAGTTTTTGAAAAACTAAAGTGATATAAGATTTATAGCAAAATCTGCGCTGAAAAGCCCAGGCTGAGGTGCATCCTGCATGTAGTGGTAGTGCATCTTTAGGGTTCGACCACAAGGACCTCGCCTTTAAGCGTGCATTAGGATGCAAAAACGTGGCCTGCCACAAGGTGCATGCACTTGCTATGTAATGAAAATAATTTTAAAAATTCTAGTGTATGTGAACGGCACCTTACCCTTGGGTAGAATTTCTGCCTCAACATAGGATGGCACCTTATGAGTAAGGTTCTCTGAGGAGCCAAGGAGTCTTGGGTGTAAGGTGCCTCCTCTCTCTTTCTCAAACAAAATCCCAGCCATTTAAAATTCTTCTAGGCCTTTGTGATGGGTAAGGATTAGTGTTTGGGCCAGTATATCATTTACCTGGATATACTACTTGCTGGGTATGCGTAGAGTATTTTATTTATTTTACTCTATTTTCTCAAAATCAATATATTTTAATCAAATGCATACCCAAGGATATATAAATTTGAAAAAATATGTTTATTTCATAATTAAATTTTTTTTTTTAAGATACTCATACTCAAAGTTGGGTATGTTTTTAAACCTCATTAGAATCAATTTCACCTAAAACTTAATATCATCGGTGTTGTTATGTGTGATCATTCTGCAAGGTGTTCAATATTGAGAAAAAGTGTGTCTCCTCATGACCTTAAGAATGTTGGAGTTAATTTCTTAGATCAAATTGAAAAGGAGTTTGAAAATCAGTTAAATCATTATATTGAGCTTGTTGACAAGACATATTTTGATTTTTAGATTTGCATTTATGTTTAATAAAGCAAATGAGATGTTGTCCAATTTGATCTCAATGGTCTTTCATTTTATGTATGTTCAAAAAACATTTAAATGAAATATTTTTATGCAATTTTATTATCATAATTTGACATCACATGTGTGCATCGTCTCACTAGATTTAAGCCTATGAAAGTTTAGGTCTAAATAAATCTCATATTTTATTAAATAAAATAAAATAATTTATCCTTTTTTACTTTTTTTTTAACATTATCAAGGGTATATGATAAGAGGTACCTGAACCCTAAACCCATAAATAATATTTGGAAAAGTTGTACATGTATAAGGGTCTCAATAAAGTTTCTTGCTTATAGAAGACGGCACCTTATGCAATTTAAGGCTCTATATCTTGTGCACTAGAGTAACGTGCACGTTTGCAACGCTCTTACTATTACGGTTTCCAATCTTTTTCTACCAAAGGAATTTTATCCAATTATTTTATTTTATTTTATTTTAGTTCAGTTTAGTTTTTTTTTTAATATATCCAAATTCTTTACACTCCGGCCCTCAAAGGGATTGCCTGTTCTAAAAATTTGGGACTGTCATTGGGGACACTCAACGTCAAAGATTCGAGTAATCTGAACCATTTGGCTTACGCTAGTAGATCTTAGCCGCCCGATCACAAGGCGATATTCTCGAGATGGCCTATAGTGTCTACGTAGGTACCTAGACCTAGGACCCCCAATCATGATTCATCACCGAAGTCTCGAGGGGCTGAGATGTTACCTCCTGCGACTTGGGACGCTGGTCTGTACTATTGGTGTCGCTGCGGCCCGCAGATTCCACAAGTAGCGGCAGAGAGGCGGTGAGTGGCAACGCCGCGATTTGCAGCCAGGAGTTGCAGCGCCGAGAGCCGCAGAAGAAGACGAAGAAGAAGAAAAAACCAAGGGAACGGACACCAAAAATCTCCAGCACGCTTGCTGCTAGGGTCTCAGATTCTGCAATTTCTCTTTTTTTTGTTGCGCAGAGATCGATGGAGATGCAGGCCAGTGGAGTACGTGCAGCAGCCGTGCTGCTGCTTTCGATGTGCTTGATATTCTCAGCTCAGGTACGACAGTTGTTTTTTTTGTTGACAATCAACAGACATCAAAGAACGAGGGGAAGAAGAAGAAGAAGAAGAGCGTCCGCTGCGGTGAAGATTTTAGTCTAATTTGGACCCGTGTTTGTGTTTTTTGGTTTTGGTGGCTTAATCTTGCGGTTAGATCAGATCTCACGGATTTAGCTAGCCGTGTGTGTGTGAGCCGGCGTGCAGTCTAGTTTTATTATATCCTTTGAGGAGTACTTCAGCGTTTTGCAATATTCCGTCTAAATGTCTAGTGCAGGAAGTAGGGATCTTTATTCTTCTTCTACTTTCGAATTTTCCTTCAATTTTGTCCGTTTCTCTCTAGAATTTGTGATCTCTGACGAACATTTGAGTTGCGTAATTCTCATCGGTCTTCGATAATCTGCGATGCTCAGCATCATGGTTCCAGGGAGATGGAATTCTTATTTTTTGGTTTTCTCGTCCGTTAGAGAGTCTGGAACAATCGAGCATCATGATACTAGAGCTGGAAATATGGCGTGCTGATGATTGTGGCAAGCTTGAAACTTGAGATTTGAAAGCTTCTGAAACCAGTTACTCTCATGTTTTGGTGATTGATCATTTTTGCCGAACATTCTTTTCTGAGGAATTTGGAAACTTTTTTTCCTCCCATTTTTGGATTTCAGGCAGCAAGGACGGAGCCCCAGCTGCTTCTTGGTGAGACTCAGCAGCTTCTTGGTGATGAGAGACCTATACTCCAGGTTTGCAACCTCTTTGGCATAGCTGGTGACATTCCATCACATGAGGATACTGCTATTTAGTTCAGTGATGTCTCCATTGGTGGAAGTGAAGGTGTGTTTGCCAGCCTATACCTCGTGCTTGGTTGGTATGTGTTAAAATCATGTTGGACATGTTAGCAAACACACACACACACACACACACACACACACAAGGATGTCTGTGTATCCATGGATCTTTTGTGAACTGTGATTGATGTTGTGTTTTTATTTTCTTTCTAAATTCTTGATTTTTTCCTTGCCGTAGACCTCTTGAAACTGAGTTTTGAATGTGGAGTGAATTGCAGCAATCACTGGTTGACAAAGTAAATGCCCACCCGAAAGCAACTTGGAAGGCTGGATTCAATGACCGCTTTGCACACCACACGGTAAGTGATTTGGAGTCAATTTTTGGTGGTGTTAGTAGAGATTCAAAACTCAAAAAGTACTAGAGGATCCATTTATCCATGTCATTTCACACTTATTTGTACTGCAGGTCAAGCATCTCAAGAAAATGTGTGGCACAATTATGATACCGGCCAAGAAGCTGGATCCTTCAATCTCAACAGTCAGCTTCGACCATGAGAATTTGAGGCTCCCTAAGAATTTTGATGCAAGGAAGGAGTGGGATCGCTGTCCTTCTCTCAGTGTCATTTTAGGTATCTTCAGGTCTTGCAACAGCATTAATTGACATAGTATATCTGTAAAGATGGGCCTTTGTCAGGTGCCATTGCATTTTGCAAGTGCCAGGCTTGAGAACTAACCATACAGCCTTCTCAGTTGTGGACTTCATGATTGCTAGACTTAAGAGTTGCTAGCACAATGGAGATTGAATGATGGAGACTGAATGATGTGGTAATTTACTGAATGTGGCTCTGGCTGTGGAACTGTGCACTGTGGCTGTCTTGTGTCAACCACATATTTGTAGACCAGGTAGATACCTAAACCCATCACATGTTCAGTTGATTGTCTCAAGTGGAACAGTCTTATTTTAGTTTGTTTGGATGGTCAGTTAGTTATGAGCCTGAAGTATTGACATTGTAAAGAACCTTTTTAAACAATCTTCTCTGTTGTTGTATAGGGCCATTGTGGATCATGCTGGGCATTTGGAGCTGTGGAGTCATTAACTGATCGCTTTTGTATCCACCTTAATGAAGTAGGTTATCAAACTCACCTCCTTATGCTTCCAACAAGAGATCCAAAATCATAATTGCAGTTGATTTTATATGTGAAGGCAAGCATGTTTTTGACAACTTGCTGGCTAACTGACTGTCTACAGACTGCACTGTTGTCTGAGAATGACCTACTGGCATGCTGTGGCTTCGAGTGTGGTGATGGGTGTGAGGGTGGCTACCCCATCAGAGCTTGGCAGTACTTCAAGCGTACTGGTGTTGTGACCAATGAGGTTTGCTATGGCCCAATTTCCACCAATTGAATGTTGAAGTTTGCATCTTTTTTCTTTGTCCAGATCTTTGTAAGAACTATTTTAGTTCTCTCAGTGGATTTTACTTTTAGAGTCATTGTGCTGCTCTTGTAGGCCCAGAAATAATCTCTCAAATCTGGCATGTCTTTCTTGGTTGGCAGTGTGATCCTTATTTCGATCAAGTGGGATGTGGGCATCCAGGATGTTATCCTATTTATGAAACACCTCAATGTGTGAAGAATTGTGTAAATGATGAATTCTGGTTGGATTCTAAGCATCATGGCATCAGTGCCTATGACATCTCAGAGGACCCCAAGGACCTCATGGCAGAGGTTTACAAAAATGGGCCTGTTGAAGTTGCCTTTGATGTCTATGAGGTATGCAGCTTGCAAACCACTACAACGATCTGACAAGCGACACCACTATATCTCTGTTGTGTGGCTTCGGGCTTCCATTTGGTCCATAAATGTGTTTTATTCAAGGTCATGAGTTCTCAATGATGATAACATGGTCTTGGTCTGTCTGGCAGGACTTTGCACACTACAAGTCAGGTGTCTACCAACATCTCCATGGTGACTACATGGGAGGCCATGCAGTGAAGCTTGTGGGTTGGGGAACAACTGATGAAGGTGTTGACTACTGGGTATGTCTCTTTTCGTGCTTTGCTATGTACCTGGAAAATACTGTTAACTCATTGTTGCAAGTCTTCTGCATCTTCCATCTTGATAGGTCAGTGCACCTTTGCCATTTTTCACTTGACTATAGTGGCAGGAATTTCTTTGTAACTGTTTTTCTTTTTGCAATTGTGCAGATTGTGGTAAATTCTTGGAATCGTTCCTGGGGCGAGGTAATTTTCACACTTTAGTCAAGTCTGGAGTTCAGAACTAACAATCTATGTCCAAGGCATATTGTTCCCAGATTGTTGTTGATTGGCTTAGTGTAATTTTCAGCATCCAGTTGCATGACCAGGTGAGTTGTTAGAATCTTATGAAAGTGTGACTTTCTCCACAGGATGGTACCTTCCGAATTGTGCGAGGCAATGATGAATGTGGCATAGAGAGTTATGCGGTCGCTGGCTTGCCCTTCAACAAGGCTCTGCATGCTTCTATATGAGGAGTAAATTGTACAGTCGAATGCTTGCATTCATACTGATCTTTATTGTGGGGAACTATACATACCTGGAAGTATCCTAAAGACAGTGACACAAAAACTGGCCATCAGCATGTTTTCTGTATTTCTCTCAATTAGTTTTGAGAAGAAGATGAAGTAATGGGAATTCAGGGCCCAGTGATTTGTCTATTTACTTAAGTAGGAATCCCCGAGGTGGGAGATGCTTCAGTGAGCATCTATCCTTCATAAAGCAGGGAAGATGTTTTCAGGTAGTCTAACTGCACTGAGTGTGGGGATTCTGTGAAAAGGACGTCATCAGACATTCCAATATTTCCCATCTGAATGGATGAATTGTGTGTGGAGTTCATTTTTTGTCTTGCTTTCTAGAGGCTTTGGATGGTGAATTTTGGTGGTTTGGGCATTGGTCTTTAGTAGATAATGCCTCAGGCATGTGATAGACATGTCACCTTTTGGAAAGCTCTCTTCAGCCATACCTGGTTTACACTTTACCAATCATCTATTGAGCCTTCTGTTTTGGTGACCTGCACATAATTCACCTTCTTTTGTTATAGGGTTGTATGTTGCATCTCTCTCCTTTGTTTACTTTCTCTGTGTACTGAAGTGATGGCCACTTCTCGTGTAGTGAGTACCTTTGAAACAGACATGGCTGAGGGCGAATACGTGAACCTCTCACATTTCTTGACTTACTGAAAGGATTCCTTGATTCGGATTTGTCATCTTGCTATCCTTTGTCAACAGCCTGTTCAGAAGTGGTTCACATCCAACAGAGAGGGTATCCAGTATTCAGGTACAAATTTGTAGGTATTCAAGGTATGAGTGTCTAGAGAAGGGAAAGAGAAATGGAGAGAAATGTGCAAGCTGTGGGGTATATGTCAGCAGTGAGGACGAGTGTATATATGTATGGAGAGAATGGAAAGACACTTGAACAGGCAATTTGATACGTTTTCACCATCTGAATACACCTCTTCAACACAGATTAGGTCTGAATAGACCTTTGTGTCTCTAGTGTATCAGAAGCAGGAACTTTTTCTGTACATTCTTTGTGACTTTATAATTCTTTTATGTGCTTTGATTCCCTCAATTAAGGCCTTCAGATCATAGAGTTGAACATATCTTCTTTCTTGTATCATTCATAGGTGGCTTGTTCTTTTTTCGAGCCATTTTACATACCGAAGTTAAGCTGTTTTGTGCATTTTTAGCCATGCTAGAATTGGAGGTCCATTTGCCGCAGGAGACAAAGAAAATAGAATGGGACATGGAATCTCCAACTGTTAGTGAGGTTAAGGAAAGACTCAAAAATTGTGGAATAGGAAAGGATTGGTGTGTGGAAATCTTGTGTGGGAATGAGTATATTTTACCTCATGACAATGTGCAGCTTAAGGGCATTCAGAAACTCACAATCCGAGTGACTCCAATTATTGAAAATGTTTCTGCAAAAAAAATTATTGGCTCTCATTCAGGTATCAGAAACTGCAACACCTCTCTCTTTCCATCATGTGTGCAAGAGTGTTCGCAACTTGGCAATTGTTTCTACATTACTGGAGAAATATAATGAAGACATGATGAGTACATTTTCTTTGCTCTTTAAATACCATTATCTTGATCTGTATTTAGGGTAGGAAGGAGCTACATTGGGAAATTTGACCCATAATCTTGCATGCTTTACTTTGGTGATTGATACTTCCCAGCATCTGACTGGTATGGATGCAGCGAAGTGTAGTGAAAAGCAGAAACCTGACATCAAAGAGATGATTGAGAGCAGCATATGTTATGTTGGCCGTGTTTTTGTTTGTGAACGCAACTGTCGCAATGCTAGAACTACCACGTCTTTAAAGAATTGTCGGGGAACAGTGGGACTTGTTGGCTCAGGTGGTGAATCCGTAGGCTGTTGGCATACGATTGAAGATGCAATGAACAGACCAGGCAAATACAGGATGTTCATTGACTACCCAAACTATCCACGACCTCTTACATTTGAAGCAAGAATCAAAGACAGCCTCATTAGTTCAAGTCTGGATCTGTTTGTAGCTGAGCCAATTGAGCGACTTCAACATGAAACTCTCCACCTCAAGTGTGCACTTGATGTGTCATTGGCAGATGTTGTCCACTATTTTGGGTTCCCCAAAATCGTTGATGATCAGATTGCTCAAAGAAACAGAAAGATGAAGTGCAGTAGCCATCAGGAAATCGAGTTGCAAAGAAGTTTGAAAATCCCAACCATCTTCACAGGCCGTGTCTGTTTCAAGGGATGGAAACAAGCTGTTGCAGACTACAGGTGTCTTCCCAACAGCTCGGGGGGTATTGTTATTGATGACTATGGTTGTCTCAAAGGCATTCATGTTGCAGGGGTCAAGGTTGAAAGAAAGTTCCAATTCCGAAATTTCCGTATGCAAACTACTCCCAAAAAATCGAAGTATAGCCAATCTTCTAGTTGCACCACCGCAGATTATTATCAAAAGACATGTGGTGGTGAATTGGAGCCATATCTAGAGAAATTATGTGATCAAATGAACTCATTTTCAACACGCACTGCTGCCTTCCTTAATTCCTTACATAGGAACCAAGTGGCCACTTTTGTTCCTGTTCAAATTTTTGAGGAACCTCTTCACCTTGCCCGACTACGTCTCATTCGATGGAAAGAACCAGCTTGCCCTGCTCCTCATAGAGTGTCTCAAATCAAAACAAAAACTCCCCAACCATTGCCCTTAGTGCAAGATCTTCCAGAGTGCTCACATCCACCAAGGAAATCCAAAAGGCCAATTGAACAACTTTCTGAAAACCCATTGATTTGGTTCTGATCAACACCCAAATTTATTGGGTATACCATAATTAATACAATTATCATCCAATGGATTTCTATCTGTAGTGAGTGGCCCTTTGAGTGCAAGCAAAATCCCCTTTTTTCTCTACACAAATTTCATCATTCTTTTGCCACCAAGCAATTGATATTAATACCATGTCGCCGTACTCATGTCCTCTGGACCTAGAAGGCTTAAAATTTTGGTTTGTTGTGCACTTGATAAATTTCCCCTGGTTAGCAATCAGGCCCTTCATGTGGATGCATTTCTACTGCTGGAATGGTTGGGTATTGCATTAGGTTCAAGATCAGCAGAAATCACAATCAGCTCATACTCATTGTGCTTTCAGTATTACTTGTATCACTCTTTATCAAGTTCAGAGGCCCAAAACAGGCTCAGACCAAACTTTTGCATTGGATTGAGTTTCTGTGTTTTTTGTGTTTCTTAGAATTTTGAAATCGATAAGGACATAGTCACATGATTGTGAAGCTTATTATCTGTGGTGCCAAGATTTAGTGGTAAACCATTTTGTTTAGTTTTTACTCCTTTGAGGAACGAAGGGAGGGGAGTTGGTAATGGGTTCATAATTTTTAAGATTCGACTTTTGGTTCAGCAACCCAAATTGTCTGCCCATGATTTCTGTGTTTGCAGTTGTCTTTGCTGAATTTGTGTAACTTGTAATTTTCTATTTTTGCAGTTGCAATGATGTTAATGACACCCACCCACCACCTTTGTGTATGACAAACCTTGCTGGGTTCACAGCTTTCTGGTTGTCCACAATTCCATGTAGAGAGCTTAGATGGATTCATCTCATCTGCTAAGTACTTTGGTTCCTCCAACCAATGATGATCATTTGATTTTGCATGCACAAGCAGAGTGTGAAGTAATCTATAAATTGTTGAGAGCATCTAATGTCAAAGAGTGATAACAACAGATACTGATAGCAGTGACTCATCCTGTGTTCATCTGTATTTGCAAATATGATTTTCACAAAATCAGGCTTGCAAAATTATTCTGTGCTACAACACCTTCTTTTGAGATTGAAAGCAATTTTAGAGATTGAACAATTTTTAGTTTGAGGTAATTATTACACTGCAGTAATTGAGCTTGACCATTGTTAGCAGGTAGCTGCTGTGAGTGCTGATCATGTTTTATTTTCCTAGTTACATAATTGACTCTCTAATCTTAGTTTTCATATATCCAACAACAAGAACTACTTGAGATTGCATTGAAATGGGTCAATCTCTCAGCGTTCTTTTAATGTTGCTTGTGTGCCATGAATTGCAAAGTGAGTATTCTAACTCTTTCATGATCTCAAGATCTCTCCCCTTCTAGTCTCCAAAGTAGCATTATGTTCAATCCTCTGGGAATACTGGAATTTCAACAGATCAGCTCAATGGAGACTTTTAAGTCTTGATATAGTTTTGTGTCACAGCTGAATGCTTTCAAGTTCACAAATTGCTCATACTCTGCCATTGTTCTCTAACTCAAATATTGCTTATAAGCAGCAGACTTAAGGATTGGAGACAATAACGATGCTCATACACTAGAGAAAGCTCAAGCAGCTCAGTTCAGGTAAAATGGGGAAAGCATGGCTAGCTCTAAGTCAAGATTCCCAATTCTTCCAGAATGTCCAGCCTTCATCATCAGCAGCAAGCAGAGTAGAGGACCAGTAGAAGCCTTCAGGAGACACCTTGTAGACACAGGATCCTGTCACAGCACAGGGCATACGATCCATGTAATTCTCCCCTCGCCAGACATTGAAGTCCTGGGTCAAGCTTTTCCAGATAAACTCACACCAGAAAGAAGTCGAGCCTTCGAAGTTGGGCATGAACTTGAACATGTAGTCTTCACCTGGATCAATCTGGTTCATACCCAGATCCGTGTCCCTCGAACGGCAGTGAATGAATATGGGGTCAGTACCCACATAGTTGAGAATGTCAACAAATGTCTCCTCGGTGCATTCAACGAGGCTGTTGGAAAGAACCATCATCAACATTGAACATGAGACAATGCTTGTCATCCACTGCAGTACTTGTCTTGCACAATATTTCTGATCTGCCATCTGATCTGCTTCGTAACTCCCTTGCTCCACTCAGTGTTCCTGCTGCTTAGATTTAGCGGCAAAGCAATGAATCCAACAAGAGCCAAGTGTCTCCTCTCAATTTTTCAAAAACCTGACAGCAAGAAGTAAGAAAGTTGTATTATCTGGTTGACAAAAAGAGATTGAAGGGAGAGAGACTTCAATAAGGGTAGTAGTGGAGGCTTAACTTGGAGCTGAAGGTGTGTGTAAGCTGGGATATCTTGAGAACAAGAATTATTGAACCTCAAGAAGGAGAGGCTGGAAATATCTCTTGATCCTGGTCTCCACATGTATATCACTCTAATGTTGCATGCATTGATGGGAGTACAAGCTACTAGCTGACTGTAATAGATGGCAAGATCCCTTCTTTTCCTCTTGGAAAACAGGACTGAATTCTTCATTCAGAACTGCAATCTTCAGCGATGCCTTCACTCTGTGAGTGTCCTTCATAAGGATGGGGTGGTGGCAATCTCATGAGTACTTAGCTCATCTACTTTAAAACCTACCCAGTTCCTCAACTACTGATTCCAGATTCTAAGTATGGCAGTACTGCAGATTTGATATCAAGGTAGGTCAAGAGCAGTTGGGTGTAGGGTGAGAAAAGTGGGTGGACCTGCGTGTTAGGTGGAATTGAATAGGGTCTGAATTGTATAGGAACCAAGTGCTCACACACACACACACACACACACACATGGGATCTTCATATTGTGGTGAAGATGATGTTGCATAGCTCATTCTGGTGGTCTCAGTATTATTTCAGTACTATTAGGATCTGATACTAGCAATTCATTACAGGACTTCCATTGAAAAATTGACTGTAGCTTGGGTTCAAATGCAAATTCTCAAACCAACACATTAATTTTGTACAGGAGTTGTACTGCTTTCACATGCACAAACACAGAAAAATTTGCTCCTTAGTTCAAGATCTTGTTTTTGTGTATAGAGGTTTGAGTACCTATTACAACAGGAACCTTCCAAAATCATGAGCAATGGGAATCAGGCAAGTTTGGGACTAAATCCTCATGGTCCCACCACAGCTTCCACGCTGCCAAATTGCAAAAGTGCATGCATGGAGCCACCGCATAGATGAAGCATGTGTATGACCATTTTCCATGACTTTCAAATACACATATTGCTGAAGCCACATTGAAAAAAATTGTTCAAAATTGGAGATATTAGGCAAGAAGTTGAGGAACATCTTGCTGTACAAAAAAGTTCAAAGAACTCAGAAATTTGACAGATTCACATCAACAGGATCTGGATGCATTAACGGGATTGATGTCATTTTTAACACAAATTCTTAATATAAGTAGTGTACATTTAATACACAGTGGGTAGCACCCATATGCCAATTTTCAGCCTAACCTAGATGCCCAGCAGAAAATTCCTATTGGTCAGTATTGCTGTAGACATGGGTTCATTTCTTCAGTGAAGGAAAACAAGTTTCTTGAGTTCTTTCATGACCTGCAAAGTCCCTCCCACACACTGCTTTGAATTGCTCTAAATAAAAAAGAGCTTTGTCATGTCTTGAATCATCTATCTACATGGATCCATCCGTGGTGCCCATACTCGGAAAGCAAGAGTTTTAAAAATGCTTCAACCAAAATACAGAGTCAGGATGAACAAAACTTAAGATCATCATCATCAATCATCTTTTGAACTGCAGCGATTCCCTCATCAAAAACAGTGTGATGATCTATCTATCTATCTATGTAGGCAAATTTGCCATCAAATGACTTGTGCTATGGTACAACAATCAAGGGACCTGCTCCCTAGCAAATAATGAGCTTTCAAACCTCAATCTGCACCCACATGAAAAGGAACAAGAGGGTACTTGCTTCTCTGTACAGCAGCAGTAGTGATGTACTCAAAACCTCTTGAAGAGCATCTTTAAGACTTTCCACCCTCCAAGAAGGAAGTTCAAAAGAAATGCTGCTGCATCTTATCTAATTGCTTTGGCATGGAAAGGAATGCTGCATCAATCTAATGCTTGGCATCAGTAAAGAACTGATAATAACAGTCTCAAAAAACATGATTTGCAGATTGATTGTCTAAACTCCAGAATTGTCTCAGAAAACACCATTCAGCAGACTGAGTGTCCAAGCTCCCTCCAGAACTGACAATCATCATTGTCTCAGAAAACATGATTTGCAGATTGATTGTCCAAGCTCCCTCCAGAACTGATGGCATTGATCATCAGCATCTCAGAAAGCAAGACTGGCAGATCAACTGTGACCCAAGCTCCCTCCAGAACTGACAATCATCATCATCATCATCATCATCATCTGAGAAAACACGCTTTTGCAGATTGATTGTCCCAAGTTCCAGAACTGAGAAGATGATCATCATGTTTTCTGAAAACATGGTTTTGCAGATTGATGATATTCAAACCTCCAGAATGGACAATCATTGTCTAAGAAAACCAACGCAATCCTTGATTGATGATTGTCGAAGGCTCCACTAACAGGAAGAGATGGTGCTGGAAGAACACAATCCATCATGTTCTACTGTGATAATGTCATGTAATCGGATTGAAGGGTCAGTGGCCAGGTATGTGGGCACGGGCTTGGAGCTTGGTACGACCGGCAATGGTGCATCTTCACTCAAAATTTGCATCACATGTCGCATTGTGGGTCTGGCATCAGGATCTGGATGTGAACAAAGCAGACCAACAAGCAAGAATTTGGTGACTTCCTCAGCATTATGTTGAGCTCCTAGCCTTGGATCCACTGCCTGGAGCAACTTTTGCTTTTGGTGCAAACCCCAGACCCAATCCACCAAAACAATCTCATCAGGAGGAGTTGCTGCTCCCCTTTGGATGGGTCGGCGTCCGCACACAATCTCCAGAGTCACAGCACCAAAACTGAACACATCCGATTTCTCAGTTAATGTTCCAACACGTGTGCTTTCTGGAGCCATGTATCCAAAAGTGCCCACAATTTCTGTTGTTTCTGGGGACTTGTTGTGTTCACTCAGGCGAGCAAGCCCAAAATCACCAAGGCGTGCATTGAATGAAGCATCCAGCATCACATTGCTAGCCTTCACATCTCTGTGCAATACTCTCTGTTCACATTCTTCATGCAAGTAGGTGAGAGCAGCTGCAATTCCTATCACAATCTTGGATCTCCTCTCCCAACAGAGCACACATTCCTCCAGATTTGCAAACAGAAGCTTGTCCAAGCTTCCATTTGGCATGTAGTCATAGACCAAAAGAAGCTGACCCTTACCATGGCACCAACCTTGCAAGGGCACCAGATTACGATGCCGCAACTTGCTGATAATTGAAAGCTCAACAAGAAACTCCTTCTTGCCTTTGGAGTCTCCCGAAATGCACTTCACTGCAACCATAGCTCCATCATCCGGCATTACCCCTTTGTAGACGCTGCCAGAACCTCCCATTCCCAGCAACCTCTGCGAGCTGAAATCCTTCGTCGCCACGCTGAGTTCCTTGTAGGTGAACTTCCTTGGCCCGCTGATCAAGCCGCTCCCGGAATCGTGGTCGTAGTAACTCGGAGCAAGCGCCGAGCAGAGCTCCATCCGTCGCAGCAGCTTCCGTTGCACCACCACGCACAACCCTACTGCCAAGGAGAGCGTCAACAAACCCCCGACTCCGATGCAAAACCCCGTGACCAGCACCTCGACCTGACATTGCAGCTTCTCACGCCCCCGGCACTTTGCACTGGCGGTACCCACGGCTGCGGATGATCCCGCACCCGCCACCGGGTTTGCAGTAGCAGCAGCTTGTACTGGACTGGGTGGGAATGATGCGACAACAGGAGGAGTTGCAGCGGCTGCTGGCAAGGGAGAAGGAGAACCCACAGGAGGCAAACCTGTTGCAGTGAAATTCCAAGAGTAAACAGTGTGAACCTCGACGAGAGAGCCAGTGGCAGCCGAGAATCCGACGTACATGTACTCGTCGAAGAGTTGGGAGAAATCCACAGTTGCATTCAGCAATGGGGATGAGGGCTTCTGCAGCGAGTTTTGCACGAGTCTGACCTCGAGAAGCTTCATCCCCGCGTCATAGTCGATCCATGCCGTGAGGTTAGCACCCTCCGAGAGGTTGATGCCCGCGCCCGCCCACGCATCCACAGAGACGGACGACACCATCGTATCGATGTCGATGCCGACGTGATTTGAGTTCAGGTCCTGGAATTTGGGGTTGTCGTAGGTGTCGAACTCCACGGCGAAGGTGCGCGAGCTTGGGTTCCCCAGCGTGGTCGTGTTGAGCACTCCGAGCCAACCGCCATAGCTTCCGATGGAGCTGTCGTCCGGGACGATGATGAAGGCGAGACCATCGCCGGCCGCCACGCCCGTCAAGGACTGGATCGAGAATCCGAACACGGTCTGGAACGAAGCTACGGTGTTGGAAGCCGGGTCCCGCAAGCGCACCATGTTGTTGTACAGCGCTCTGCCTACACTGAAAGTCACGGGTAGCACTGTGGAGTCCAGCGTGAGCTCCAGGTCCCCTTGACGGATGAAGGAGGAACCCAACAGACACATATTCTCCTGCGTGAAGTCGTGGATCATGGAGAATGAAGTGTCCTGTGCTAGTACCCCGATCATAAGAGAGTAGAAAACACATGTCGTCGAGAGCAGCAGCAGCAATAGACTTCTGTTAATCATCGTCACTCTGCACTGAGCTGCTGCTGCTGCACGCATACAACATCGATTCCGCCGGCTCTTCTGTTGGTTTTCTCCTTCCATACCAGCTAAGTTGATCAGAGATGGATCCACACAAGATACCTATTCGAATCTCTAAGCTGTGCGGTCGAGCTCGCTGCTCTTGTAAAGCTTCAGCTCACTGATGTGGGAATTGAACTCGATTCTCAAATCCCAACAACGTCACCACCACCAGCTAGCTACTGTACCAACTGCTGCAGTAGCTGAACTAGAATCTCAGGTAGAAAGAGAATGCCTGCGACGAAGATATTGCCGAGCGCCCGCGAGACCCATTTTGTGAATGAAGAAAGCGCAATACAAACTCCACACTGCAAGCTCGACCACGCGCCCACAAATCACACTTGCAGCTTGTTCAGCTCCAACATATATATAAACTCCGCCGGCTTAGAAAATTCCGCATCGATCTTACCAAACCAGCTGAGACGCTCAGCACAGCACTACCTACAGCGCTATAATACAAGAGATTGCAGCAACAAACACCAATTCAGAACCTCCTGGTCCAAAATCACAAAAAAAACACGCAAATTCATCCGGCACATGCATACAACACCTTCCCCAAAACAAAACCCAAAAAAAAAAAAACACAAAACAGAACAGAACCACAGTGCAGAGAAGAAAGAAAAATCAAAACTAGCTGAATATAAGCTGCAGGGTACAGAAGAACAAGAAGAGAAGCTGCCTCAGGCTTCTAAAACAAAAAGCTCACTCCAAAAAATCCTCGCGGCTACAACGTGATTAGTTAACGCCACCATTGTTCCGAGGAGAGCTGCAAGCGGGGGTGTACAAAGAAGTTCTGGAGAAAGAAAGCGCAAGGAGGAGAGAAGAGACTTCCTACCTACATGAGAAAAGGAAAAGATTGAAGTTGCAGAAACTGAGGAGGCCAAAGACAAGTGGGACCCGGACACAGAGAGAGAGAGAGAGAGGCGTGAGCAAACTTGTTGTGTCAGAGACCCGTTGAGATCCACGCCAGCAGCGCCACTATTTACTGCAACAGTTCATCTGGATTGTTTATATTCTTCACCCCCACCAGGTAGGTTGTTCTTCTACAGAAAGCGGACAAAACAACTCTCCTCTGATGAGAGAGAAGAGATAGCAACAGAAAGCAACTTGGCTATTCCTCCAGAAAGCAAGCTGCATCTCTGAGCGAGCGAGAGAGAGAGAGAGAAAGCACCTTGGCCACAACAGAAAGCAAGCAAGCAAGCAGCTGCTGAAAGAGAGAGAGAGAGAGTAGAGAGACTGCAAAACCAGTCTGCAAAAAACTGTCCATCCTTCCGTTTGGACAGACAATAGCTACTGTCTTTGGGAAAATGTGCCCATTTCATAATTCAGGTACTCTCCAGTGTAGGTCTGGTATATAGTCTGGTCTTTGGCTCTGGTAGGCTATGGTATTGAAGGATCATGCATCCTACCAGGTCGGTATGGCTCTAGGCAAGCCAGCAATACCAGCCTTGTACCAAAATCAAGCCTTGGTCTGGTATATAGTCTGGTCTTTGGCTCTGGTAGGCTATGGTATTGAAGGATCATGCATCCTACCAGGTTGGTATGACTCTAGCATACCAGCCTTGTACCAATATCAAGCCTAGGTCTGGTTATATAGTATGTGCATGGGCTATTGTAGTGTTGGGTGCTTCTCAGAATTAGGGACAGATACCCACTGGTTATCAACCTGTGTATACGCGCCCCCCCCTTACCCTCTGGTTCTTAAAATATTCCACGAATTGGTTTTGGTATATTACCATGGTTCTCAAAAGTATGAAAAATTCAAAGAACTGTCTATTTTTTCATGAAAACTATGGGTTCTTCAAAGGTTTTTGAAATAACTGGAACCATCAGTTCTTTTGATTTTGAATGTTTTTTCAAAAAATCGGGACCGATGGTTCTTTGATATTCTAAATTAAAGAACCACACAACACTAGTTTATTGCAGTATTGAGCAGTAATGAGAAACAAGGGCAGATACCCAACAGTTTTATAAACTGGTATATGCACTAGACCGCCAGGGATGACCACACCAAATATCCAGGGCCCGAATGAACCTCTAGAGGTCAGGGGCTCAAACAACCTTGCGGATGAAAGAATCAGCACCTCCAAGTTCTTGCATGTTTTTTTGCTTGAACTTTTGTTAGGTTCATCTCAAAAGGAGTTAGTTCTTTCATCTCATGAGTTATTTTTCTTTCCTTAGTTGATGATGTGATCTTTGTTGTTTGTCAGTGATCTTTTGTTTAAAGGCTTTTTTTCTCATGTGCATGCTAAAGTACAAATTTGATGCCCATGAGTCTGTGGGTGATTTTTTCTTGCTCACAGATGTGAAAGAAGGTGCTACACACAAGAAAATATACAAATATCCCTTAGTAGAAGGTGAATGGTTTTCCAAGTGAATCGACTTGTTGTAGCAATATGTTTTAGTGTTGTACATATCAACACAAATGATCAAGGCATAAATTTTTTGATACAATGCATTGCAAAAAATTCAAAAGCTTTGGTTGTGTTCCCCAACTCCATGCAAATATATAGCATAATATAACTTAGGGTGTAACTTAAGGCATAATAGCTTACAATACCTTAAGGTTCAATACCTTAGGATATTTAAAGCAATAACATTAAAAAAAATTATTTATTATAGTGAATTACATCAATTAATAATGAATTATGTAAATTAGTAATGAAAAATGATGATTGCATATTTAACCATATAATGACTTAATTTTAGTCAAGGTGAAATCACTACGGTGGGATGAACTTATTTCATTTTTAAGATCTCATAATAATAAGTTAATGAATTAGACCGCACTTTTGCAATATTGAAAGTTAAAGGAAGGTGTGAAAATTTCAAGATGGGTTAAAACAAGCTCCTCAAAATTGAGCTCACAAACATGTGAAAATGCACAAGAGAAGAAGGCAATTTGTGCATTTGGAACCAAATGGGTTATAGATTTGCCATGAACTCACTTAAAATTCACACACACAACTTGGACTTGAGAAGGATCACCACTTCCTCCTTTATAATATGCTTTATGATTGCTCGTGAATGTTGCATTGAAATGACCAAAATTCTCAAAAGTCTGAAAATGGATTCCCAAAATTAGAACACATAATGTTCCAAATTTTGAAGCTTCTTAACTCCCTCAAAACAAGTATTTTTTGAGCATGCAACCATGATATCTTGTATTTCTTATTGTGATATTTCCAACATGTGTTTGAATTGGAGGCCATTTGACTATTGTTTCTCAAGTTTTAATGGTCCTAAGTCCAAATCTTTCTTTTGGCCATAACTCTTATCTCACAATTCCAAATGGAAAATGTGAGCCCATTTTTTACATTTATGTTTCAAGATCTTTCTAATGATATATTGGAGGCCCAATTCAGACCATGTTTACTACATGCATTTTTGTATCATAAACTTGAGACACTCCAAAACTCTAATTCTTAAAGTGATTCCCACTTCAAGGTGTTTGGGATTCACTTCCTTTGCATCATCCCAACTTGTGAAAGTTTATTTCCAGGTTCTTAAGACACCATTGTGGTTCAATTCTCTTGTCATGAGCCTTTAAACCTAATCATAGCCTATTTTCACTTGGAAGCATTCAACTTCCTCCAACTTGGAAGGACATTTTGTGTTCTTCCCAAGAGTTGGTCATGCACCCAAGTTAAGGTCATGACACATATGATATCAAGACACTTGTTGTCTTTCATTATGCCATACAATTTCTGAAATTGTTCTCAATAATAAAGGTTATAAACATTGTGATTTGCATGACATAATTCTTGTTCTATATTATTCAAGGCAAGTACTTTGGAACTTAACAATGGCAATCCTTCATCGAAGACAAAGTGAGATTCTTGTGTGATTCATAGTGGGTGCCATTTGTGGATGATTACGTAAGCATGGTTGTGTTAAATATGATGAATCAAAAGAAGATATTATTGTTGTGAATATGCTTAAGGAACTAAATAATTATTATAAGTGTGCAACTAGAATCCACTAGTTTGCAACTTCACTTATAGCAACTATCCTACATGTCACCATAATTGTGAATGGTAATAGTTGGATATCTCATTAAATTTGAATAACTTTAGATTTTAATCATACATGTGACTATAATTTATGACTATTATAAATTCAATTGAAATTTTTGATGAAAAAATGAACATATGTCATTCATTATTAAGGACACCCATTGACGAAGTTCCTTAAACCTAAACATGATGTCCCCCAATGTAGGCTAAGCTAAACTAAGCTAAGTAGCACAATTGCTAAAAACCATGTGCCTAAAATCCCTCTTCTAAACCCTACCAATGGTAAAAATAAATTCATGCAATTTCTTTTTGCTTACAATTATTATTTAAATTTGGAGAAAGGTTTGAATTTACCCAAACATCAAGGGTGATGGTGGAACAATGTGCTAATCATCCTTCGTCTTCTTTTCAACATCCCTTAGTGTCCCTATCTTCTTTCCTTGTTATCTTGTGGTGTATCCCATTGTTTCTTTGGTGTTATTGTTGTAACTTGCATCTCAAAATGGCCTAACACCTCCCACCATTTTTTTGTCCTTGATCCAACATTGTTACATATTGCTAATGCATCCCAACATACTTCTTATTGCGTCTCATCACCCATGCCCCCCCCCCCCCACTTTTTCCCCAATTTTTTTAAGGTGGCCTAAACTTAAAAAAAAAACCCCCCAAATAAAGAAAAAAAAAACCTCCGTTGGTTGGTAAA
>Ga0116227_10002041_pt1 | contig 45984 bp, 30 predicted proteins | sample S1TSphgellanicum_FD_89693 | JGI IMG/M metagenome (GOLD analysis project Ga0116227, IMG submission 89693) | Host-associated microbial communities from peat moss isolated from Minnesota, USA - S1T2_Fb - Sphagnum magellanicum MG | ecosystem: Host-associated > Plants > Peat moss > Unclassified...
GTTAGCGAGGGGCCACTGTCCTCGCTGCAACAGCCTGCCAGCAAGCGCTGCTACAGTGCCGCCGCTTGCTTGCACACCCGTGCTCCGTGCTCCCGATTCTCCTGCTCCGTGCTCCTGCTCCTGCTCCGTGCTCCTGCTCCGTGCTCCGTGTTCCGTGCTCCTTATCAGATGGACGACAGATCAAAGCTTCTTCCTATGGGGGCATCTTCCTTCGAAGGCTCACTGGAGGATGTCCTGACAAGCGGTGTCAGCTCAGATAATAACACAACGAAATTCCCAAAATGCAGGGTTGGGACTCAGCTACCGTCTTATTAGAGGCCTTATATTTTGGGAATGATTCCCACCTTGGGGCACCTAAAGCACTAAGAATCACTTGTATTGGTATAGAATTTTAGTCAACAACACAACCCCTATTTGATGCTACTTACACATATTACTCTGGATTGTCCTTCTTTTGAGTTCAAAATGTAAAATATGTGCAAAGCATCCATATAAATGAAAAGATAAAAAGAACCCACACCAGGAGTTGACTACAGGCTTCAAGTTGGAGATCAGGTAAAATTTTGTTTGGACTTTTTATAAACTTGAATTCAAGTGCAAAGAAAGCCACAAACCAAAAGGATCCCTAAACCCTAAACACTCAGGCAGCAAGTGTGGGGACCCTACTGCCTGCTTCCTTCAAGTTCCTTCCCCATTGTCTTCTTGACTTCATTTGTGTTTATTGTCAAAACAACTCTCTCCTCAACACCATCTGCTCCTGGGGATGGATAGTTTATCACTCCAAGTTTTCATGTCTTGTCAAAGAGGAGAAGAAAAGTGTAGTTGCACATGTCTTCTTAGTTATGTGTGATTCATGGGTGCAGTCACACCTTTTTTTCTTCTTTTTTTTTTCCCTCAAACGGGCCACATTGATTGGCCAATTTTTTGGAACATCGGGCACTCCCCAATTGAAACACCTCTTTGGACCCCCATTGCAAAATTTCAAAAACTATTTGTATACAAATACCCACCTTTCAGTTTGTTTACATGGGAGTTGAACTTTGGGCTAGTTGATCCCTCCTAGTTTTGATGGCTTGTCAAAAGAGGAGAAGAAAATTGCAGTTGCCACATGTCTTCTTAGCTATGTTTGATTGAGATTAATTAGTTCATGGGTGTGGTCACACTTTTTTTCTTTTTTCCTTTTTTTTAAGGGGGCATATTGATTGGCTAATTTTTTTGAAACATTGGGCACTCTTTGGACCCCAGTCACAAAATGAACATAAATATTCTACACTTTTTGCCGACCTGTTCAGTTGATGTACATGGGAGTTGAACTGGGGCAAACCATATGAGATAGAATTGAGGTGCTATTGGGAACATCTTGAGGAACAACTTGAGGAACGCATGGGAACATGATGAGAACACATTGAGAAAAAGGAAAAAAAAAAGCAAAAATCCCTCCCCCCACCCACCACCAGGGTTTGTTTTTGGTTGTCCTCAAATCTGAAGAAACTTCCTCTACCCAAGGCATTGCCCTACACATATAACTCTCCTCTCCATGAACGAATTTTTTTATCCATTCTTTGTCTAGCTGATGTATGCAAGGGAAAAAAAAAAACGATGAAGTGGTCATGCATCATGAGACATAAGGGGAGGGGCAATCAGAAGGTTGAAAAGCTTTGAACACCAGGGAATAATCATCAAAACAAGCTAGTAGTAACTTTCTATCGATTGGAGGAATCATTTCAAAAGGCCTTCATGATTCGTGCACAATCCACGTTACAAAGAAGGTGGGTGGTTTCAGCTCCACAATCCACGGAATAGATTGCACAAAATGGTCGGTTAAGTATTACAAAATTCTCTCAGAATTAAAAAAAGAATCAGTTAAGTGTTACAAAGTTCTCTCAGAATTTAAAAAAAGGATCAGTTAAGTGCTACAAAATTTTCTCAGAATCAAAAGAAATGATCCAAAACATTAAATGACGATCTCATCATCTCAGACTTTCGACAGATAAGTTTTTTAATGTTTTGGGATGTCTGAGATGACTAGGTCATCGTTTAATGTCTTGGGGCATTTCCTTTGACTCTGAGATAATTTTGCGACAACCGAGCGACCATGGTGGTCCCGTGCGTGGCCGATCAAGGTGGCCACGCACCGGCCCCGTGCGCGGCCGATAAAGGTGGTCCGGTGCGTGGCCCATCAAGGTGGCCCGTGCGAGGCCGATCGCGGCCGATCGCGGCCGATCAAGGTGGTCCCGTGCGCGGAGCTTTTTTCGGCGATTCTTTTGTCTTAGTTCTTCTCGCTTCTGCCATTATAAGATTATACCTCTTCCTAGCGAGACAAACACAATTGTGATACACAATTGTAGTAGCATAAGACTGACTGCAGATGGAAGCCTTAAAACAGGGGTTCAGTTCATGCAAAAACACTGAAACGTCATACAGAGACACAGAGGCAGAGAAGCTCACCCTAGTAGCAGCCGGTTGGTAGGAAGTGGGGTCAGCAATCAGCTTCTTGTTGGAACTCTTTGCCGGTAGTAGTTTCTTTGCATCACCTTCACTCTCCACTATGAATCAAGACTAACAAAGAGAGGACGCAGAACGGGTTTGGCTTTACTTCTCTTGTGCTTTGTTGCCTTCAAGGGAAGCGAAACTCATTTTGTGGGCGATCTCAAAAATCTCTGCGCTTTGAAGGTCTCTTATTTTGCCTTGATGCGTCCTTTTTTCCCATCCATTCCTTCCAGATTGCTTTGGTGTTTTGGCTACAACTTTGTGGTTGTTGCACTAGGGCTATCATTTGCTGTTGCTAAGGGGGAGGAGAGTTTATGGACATGTTGAGTTGACATATCAAACATTTGATGTAGAACACATGCTGCCATGGTTTTTGCAGGGCTTCATTGCTAGTGGGTTTTATTGCACTCGTTTGCAAATATTGTTTCTGTTGATTCTGTTCTCCAAATGTTTTGTGCTTTGAAGGTATATTATTGGGGCCCTTAAGGTATTCTCTTTTTCACCCATTCTTTGGGAGATTTTTTTAGACTAGTGTTGGGCTTCTGGGTTTGTGGTTGTTGTACCAGCCTGATCATGGGCTACAAATTTGCACCCAAATAAATAGCACACCATGTTGGCACTAACTGATGGGCACAGGGGACAAGTCTAAGGCTTTTTTTTAGACGAGTTGGGTCATCTTGTTTCTTTCTTTGTGTGGGCATTTGATCTATTTTTCTTGACAAATGATATCTGAGGAAAACAACCTACAATAAGACAAAAGGATAAGTGATTTTCATTTGAGCATGTCTTTTTGAGGGTTATGTGTTGGATTGGGCCAGAGGAAAGCCTGAAGCTGGTCAGCACTATTGCAAGCAATCTTGGGTGTATGGTCCATGCTTGCTTGCTTGGAGAGGTGAAGCCAAAGCAAGAGATTGTATCTTTGCAATTTCACAAACAGGTAGCTCATCTGCACATCATGATGATGTTATGTGGTTTTTCAGCAGTTGTACAAGTTGTTTGCTATTGAGTATGGATGTCTGGTGCAGGTCATCTAATGTTTGCAAATGGGTGGGTGGTGATCCTCTCCTTCTGTGAGATTCAGGTTGCCACCAAAGTCCATATGGTAATCAGTTCTCCTTTGTAGCAAGGAAAACAACTAGGATTTAATAATGTTTCTATGGTCTTTTCTCAATTATAAGCAAGAGTTCTTTGCTAAATCTTGGACATGACAGCATGCCAAAGAGCATTCAATAACCTTGGAGAGCTTTAGGGCAGGGGGTAAGCTTGCCATGTTGTTCTTTGTAATCCTTGAAGTTTGTGCTTTTTCAGAAGGTTCCTAATCAACAACAAATACCACATGTAACAAAAACTCCAGCACAGTTGTGGATTGTGAATAATTTTCAGTTTTGTTCAGAGTACTTGCACAAGGATGGTGATGAATTGTGAGTAGGCAATGAAAACCCTAATGCCATATGTTGTGAATTGCCCTGGAGCTGTGATGTACAAAAGGCAGTTGATGTTCTATATTACTTTTGCTGCTGAGAAATTGATGCACAACAAAACTAGTATGCGCTTGCATCACAAAAGCCATTAGAATGCAAATGCTTTATTTAGGGTTTTCCACAAAGAGTGCCCTTGAGTAAGGCCATAGTGATTTGTATGCTATAAATTATGTTTAAAGTTGCAGTAGCCAGGAGCACTGTTGAACTTCTGTATTGCTTTCAAGTAGATCTTTGACCCATATTGTGGATGAGTGAGAAAATGGCCTAATGTTTTCTCCTAAATGAGGTTGGCAAGAAATCTGTGACTCACCTGCATGCTGCTAGATGCATTGACAAGCTACACTTCTTGTGTTGTGTTGTATTGTATTGAGCTGTCTTTCCCTCTATCTAGTAGATATTACTCATCTGGAAATACTGTATTATGCTCCAAAGTCAGGTGCACTGTTTTGTCCAGTGTTGTGTGGTTATTTGAATTTTGAAAGAACCATTTGGTTCTGGTTGTAAAAATATTTCAGAATCAGAGAGCTGCTGGCTCTGGTTCTTTGAAAGAAAATCAGAATCAAATGGCGCTGGTCCCAGTTATTTCAAAACCGTTTAGAACCTGCAGTTTTTGTGAAAGAACTGGTAAAGAATCAGTGGGTTTCTGGTTGGTTACTTGATTTGTTCAGTTTTTGAGAATGATGTTTATATTCCACAGATGTTTTTTGGAACCGTGGTAGTGCATCCTAATAACTGCCCAACACTGATTTTTGACCTCATTCTCTCTGGTATCACTTTATGTTCTCAGTAAATCCCTCCCCTTTTACATAAGATTGAAGCTCTAGTAAGAGGAAGTGTAGTTGTTGCAAGTTGTGTGCAGTTGAGGAAGAATGTTTGTTTCATGTTGGGTTCTCCATTTCCATTTGTTAGAGATCTGTTGCCTCATACAGAAATGAAGGTGGATTTGTAGCCTGGTTACCAGGATTGTAATTTGGAAGATCCCTCTTTGTTTTTTCAATTTTTTGATTTTGCAAATGTGGCAAATTTTTGCTGGAAAAACAGGTTTTACACTTGAAACATATGTTTTTCCAAGTTTTTGTCAAAATATCATTTGCAAGATACAAAAAATTCACCAAAAAGAAGCACTTTATTTTGGAACATCAACAAAACAATAGGAGGATTAGGGGGGAATATTACTTTGAGTTGGCCTCACCTGAAAATGATTCGATCATCCACCAATACACTTGCAGTAAATTGGAAAGCTCTCAAACATCTTGCAATCCATAATAACAAAATAAAAAATCTGGCTTTCCAAGCAGGTTAGGCAGAGTGAGTTTCAATGGATGCATACAATATTTTAATCACTGAGCTTTTGTACAACCTTTTATCAAAGGTAATGCCTGTCTTGTTGATTCTAGATAGGTCTATCAGCTAGTTCCAGCTACTATTGTAAGAGCATCTCCATCAACGCTCAGTATGTGAACCTGCACTGCAAATCTTCGATCAAGGTAGTGAGCTCGATCCAGTGAGTCCACTGGAAACGCTAAAAAATCCCATACGTTTCAGAGGCCCGAACCACTGTAATAAACACAGTGAAATCGTAGTTTTTGACTGCTGCCTGTTTCTGATTGGGCAGATGGTTTGGTTCCTCCAAGTGGGTTGCTATTAGTAGTCTCTCACCTATTTGCTGTCCCAGTTTCAATTTACTGGTGGAGTTGGAAACTAAAACTTGGATGTGAGAAATATTTTTGCTAGGTTCCATACTGAGTGTTGGTGGAGATGCTCTAAAATTTGTAAACAACTTTATTTTGCAGTGTATGTGTGGAGGGCTCCTTACTATGATAAGATCTTCACCCAAAATTGGGCGAGTAGCGTATTTTCTAGGCACGACCTGACCCTTTGTAAGGTTTCTCCTGTCCTTTCTTTTACATATTTATTAGTTTGTGTGTGTGTGTGTGTGTGTTTTTTTCCATTGTCATGTTGCTGGAAAGAAAGTTTCCCCTAATTCTTTAGGTTCAGAAAGGGCCTTGGATGGGGGTATAACCAGAACCCAGTGTCCACCTGAGGTTGCAACAAAGGTGGACTCTGAACTCTGGTAAGGCCTACATAACTACTTATAAGGGATAATACCACAATAAAAAAGGGTACATGAATGCGAGTGTACACGGGTAATTTATTTAGGTTACCATTTTATCTTGTGTTTTCAATGGGCAGACCAATGTGCGTGCTGGTGAGGTGTATGTGTATTGTATACCAGGGTAGGGTAGAACTGCCCATCATCGGACATTTATTTAGATCTTTGTTATCTGTGCTTATTTTGAGTGATTTAAAATGTTATGGGAGCATTACCTCAAGCTCTAGAAATCATCTTTGAAGTGCAAAGGAAAAGGAGTAATGAAAAAATAGAATGAACAAAAATTAGCTTTCCAACTTACAAAATGTGTTTTCTTTCTTTTTTTTCTTCTCTTTGGACCCCTCCTATTTTCAAAGCTTATAACTTTCTTATGTCTTGTTTATTTTAAACGATTTAAAGTTCTCCAGGAGCACCACCTCAAGTTCTACAAATCATCTTTGACCTCTAATACCAACAAAGCAACATACAAGGAATTTTTTGGGTATTTGAGAATTGGCTTTGTAACTTTTGGTGGTTTGTTTTTTTGAGTTCTTGACCCCCTCTACTTTGGGGGGTTGTAACTTTCTCAATTCTAATCCTTTTTTGACAATTTGTAGTGTGCTAGATGTGTCAATAAGAGAGGTTCAAGTTTTATGTGGACACCAAAAACAACGAAACCCTACCCTTGGATCCGGCTTGCCTTGAGTGCTTAAGTGTTCGCTCATTGACCATTCTACCCTAACAGTTATTATCTATGAATTGTGCAGAATATGGGTTTACCAATGTATATAACCTTGGGTAGAAGTGGGTAAATAACGTAAGCTCTCAAGATTGCTACTACCCCTTTGTCAAATTTGGCCATTTGCAACTCAGTTTTACTGGGTTGGGAAGTTGGGACTTCAATTGGAAATAAGTAGCGGGTGTGACCAACCTATTATATGGGCTCTGGGTATGCACGAAAATCAATTTAGTAAGGATAAAAGGGAAGGAGCACAGATGGCAAGGATTCAAAGTATTGCAAGGCATTGAAGTTGGCACACCCAAGCAGCAACCTCAATTCAATTGCTGCAAACTAGCTGCAGGAGAGAATTTATGTAAGTTATGTCCACATTCCACATAAGAAAGGCTAATTGTTGGGGGGAATCCAAATGTCGGACTTGCATTTCACTTGAAAGGGCTAAAACTTGCACTAATCCACTAAGTCTCCAAGGAGTTAGGTGCCCTTCATGTTTGAAAGTTTAGAAATTCACAATCCATTTCAAGGAATCCATGATGGCCTAAACAAGAGAGTGGCTAGAAATATTTGCAAGTATTCATGCAAATGAACCCTTTATTGGACTGATGAGTAGCTAGTATTGCCATCCCAACTAGTTTGATGTAACCTCCAATACAATTCTGAAGCAGATTCTTCAAATTCCTTTGCATGTAATTTTGATGATTTCTAAATGAATTTCAAACTCTTTTAGGTTAGCTTCCACCTATTCTACACGCAGGACAAGATCATAAATTGTGTAATACCAGTGTTGTGCCTTAAGAGTGACCAAGTGACTGAAAAGGTTACATCCTTCCTATTAGCTTTTCAAAAAGAAAATTGTCTGATCACTTTGAGAAACCAACCTTTAGATGGTCCCTATTTGGTGAGGGCACACCCTTCATTAGTCCAAAGTGTATTTCACCTTATGGGCCAATCATATATATGTATGTTTGAACTATTACATTTCTATTCACCCTACCACAAATTATCCTTGTGTAGGTTGGTTTCCAGCAAAAAATTCCCAACTTGAAAGGAACCAACATGATGAATATGAAGAATCTTGAATGCGTCCATTTTGATTTATGTTGTTAGCATCAATGCCCAACAAAGGGGATATCTCATAAGCTTACATATCATGAGGTGAAGACGATGGGATGCTACACATGTTGGAGTCTTGCAAACAAAATGTATTGATGTGATTCATGCATGACAAGGAGATGAACACCTCACAGGTACTTTTCTTTCATATACTATTCACAACATTATGTTATCACTATAAGAGAACATGGTTTTTCTACAACAAAAATTACATGCCAACCATTATGTAATGTCAAATTTGCAATTTTAATGTAATATGTGTCTCAATAAACAACATATATTGTACATTGTAAAGGATGAAATCACAAAGCTTATGTTGCGTATGTGTCATGAGTTAGAACTTTTTGTATTGTAAAAATTACATTCTCTTGTAATGTGGGTAGTGTAATAATGAATATAAGCAAGTTGATGTAAACATTGTTGAAAGTAACAAATGTTGATAGTGCACACATGATATAAATATCAGGCTTTGGATTATGTTTTTTTTTTAATGTCCTTTTTTAACACACTTCATAATGCGTATGGACACATGTTTGAATTTTTAAAAATCTTAATGATGGTTTTTTGAACATGTACATGAGGAAGGCATGCAAGATGTTAATACTACACATTAGATAATGTGGTTTTGTAAAATAACTATTCATGTTGGTAGGATATTAAGCTTTTACAATTGTACATGTGCAGCCTGCAAGCACCATTATGAATAAAGATCATGAACAAGAAAAACATGCACTATTTTGCAAAGGTATCGCACAATCAAAAGAAGCATGGCCTTTTGATATGCAAATAAATCCAAAAAATATTAAGGTTGGGAAACAAATTGGGAAGGGCAGTTATGGGGTGGTGCATGAGGCATCTTGGCTTGGAGATAAACTAGCTGTGAAAATTGTAAAATCGAATAATATCCATGTATTACAAAAGGAGGTGGCAATACTTTCAAAACTTAGACACCCATGTATTGTGTTACTAGTAGGCTTTTGTGTAGATGATGATAGGAGCATGATTGTGATGGAGCGATTGGATGGAGATTTGCGGGAACTTATTGAGAAACAAGGCAAGAATCCGCCATTCCCACAACATGTAGCAATAGGCATCATTTCCCAAATTGCAATAGGCATGGCATATTTACATGAGAAGGGCATTTTCCATGGGGACCTAAAAGCATCCAATGTGTTGGTGACCCGTCATGGTGCCCACATTCAAGCGAAAATCACAGACTTTGGGGTATCACAAAGTATGCAATTTACTAGTAAGCAATGTGAAACAAGCATGAATGGTGATTGTCATCCAAATTCATTCAACTTGGGAATGTATTCTACATCATCATTTTTTGGAATAGTGGGGACAACTGGTTGGAGGGCACCAGAGGTGTTTCTTTTCAAGGTATGTTTATTATTCGAACAAAGACTTTTATACCTTATAGGTAGAATTTTGAAAACTCAAATGCATATGAACACACACAATTGATTTTTTGGGGAAGGCAATTTGGCAAATATGGGTTGTTATTATTTCATGAAAATAATTGAAACATTTTTACATCCTTATTATATATTGTGGTTAAAGTAGTTGTCAACTTAGACTTTTGATTAATAACTTTTCAATATAATGCCAATTACTTGTTGATAGACCCCAATATATGCGTGAAATAATTTTTTATGAATAAAAGAAATAATGTTTTAAAAATGGTATTGCATTCCATTTCAAATCAATGGCTAAAATTACATTTGGAGTAGCATGCTATTACTAAAATAATGTCCCATGTGAAATGCCAAATTTCAACAACTTGACATCTCATTGGAAAATTATGTTTTTGCCAAATGTGTTTAGACAGGAAAAAACATTGTTGAAGAAGGGGCCTTGAAAGAAGGAAAGGTGGCACATCCACAGGGTGAAAATCAAACCATCTGCAATATCATTGTGGATGATGGTGACATGAGGCTATCTTCAATGGAACCCACATACACCGCCAAAGCAGATGTGTATAGTTTTGCAATGACATGTTATGAAATCCTTACAGGAAATGTTCCATTTCATGGGTTCCCACGGTGTGCAATCCATGGCAAGGTGATGGAAGGAGTGCGACCAAAATTGCCTCGTAATATAGATATGAGGTTATCAAATCTCATTCAAATGTGTTGGGACATAGATCCTCAAAAGCGACCCACATTTTTGGAAATTTGTAGTCGATTACAAGATATTGGCACGTCAATTTGTCATTGTGAATGCCTAAATAACATGTTCAATAGTAGTTTACATAAACATTGCACACTTAGCTCATCTTTTTAAGGGCAAAACTTTATATTTTTCAATTATTAAGTTACAATCTTCTCATGGTAAAGGTGCATCAACATTAAGTTTAGAACAAGTGGCAACTAACTTTGTTTTTATGTCTCCAACATCCCATGAACTAAGTTATGCCATTGCCAAATTCCCTTCCAAATATTAGTTAGTTGGGCTTTACAAATTGTTGTTAGCAAGGACAAAATAGGATTGTAACAAAGGCCCCTTGTGTCCATTGAGTCAATATGTTTGTTTTGGGGGATTTCAAGTGTGTAGATTATGGTGAATTGACTTTGGGCTTTTTGTTTGGACTTTTTAAACATGTTTGTTATAGTTGAGAAATATAGAAAAGTGGAAAATCTTCTATGTAAGTGAAATGAAATAGGAAGGGTAAATATAATGGAGCAGTTGCATGAAACTATAGGTTATTTAAAATTTAAATTAATTTCATACATGGATTACTCATTAGAGTTTTTCTTCATCCATATACAATTTATCTATAATTTTATCATCCATTAAAATTCAAGTAGACTTCATGAATCAATAGATCCATGGAATATCATCCATGAATCCAAATATTTTTCATCGATGACCCTTCATTCATAAATTTTATGGATGAATGGATGGACTTTCATGAATGAATTTTCACATTATGTGTGGTGGAACCAAGGTGGGCCCAATCTCATTAAAACCCCCTTGCTCACCTTGCTGAGGGCTTTAACAAACATAAAAACCTAGTCTACTTTTATTTAAGTTATTTTTCCCATGATACTTGATGGGTACCTAGGGGTATCATGCCAAAAAATAAATAAATGAGAGGTGAGTGTTTCAAAAAGTAAAATGCTTGTTCCATTGCATTTTGTAATGCAACTTCCAAATACATTAAAAAAATTGGACCAACTTTTCTTTTCAAAAACAAAATGCCTAAGATGAATGTGGTGAATATGGTGTTTGCATCCTCAACCATAGATGATGGATGTGAATAGAATATTCAATGGTGGTAGCCTAATGTAACCTAGATTTATGTTTAATGTGAACAATATATAGTAGTTACGGTTTAAGGTGTGAATAAGGAAAGCCATATCTTTATTTAAACATTGAAAATTATCACTATTTTTGTTTTTCATCATTCAATGAATTTTTTGTTGATTTATGATGTAGTGATGGAGATGGTGTTTGATTATGGTGTTGTGAGATTTTTGGATGTGTTATGATGTGTTTTGTTGTTTTCCTTATTCTTTTCTCACAGAACATGGATTTTGTTGGAAAATAGGATGGAGTTATGTTGCCAAGGTTGAGGGATAAAAAGAACAACCTTTAGCAAGTTAAAGATTTTAGACATGATTTTTCCTAATTTTGATGTCATTGTTGTTTGGAATGGGTAGATGTTGCATCAATGGGAACAATGCCCATGGTGTGAAGTTCTTCAATTGTCTAGCTATGGATCTTTGAAAATGTTTGTTGCATAGGAGATTATGTAGTTAGATGATTGGGATTTAAATAGATAATGTATAATGTTAATGACATGAATGGAGTTGATGATAGACTCTAAGAGATTATGAATGGTTCTATTCATGACATGAAAATTTGAAGTTCTATATACCTGAAATAGTTTAAAGGATCTATAAATGTGATACATGGATACGAGAAATTAATACTTGTTGATGTGGGAGCTTCAAGTCTAGCTTTAATGCTCCTTGGAAACCATCTATTGTCTTGGGGTTTGGTTTTTTGTTTATCTTTGCAAGGGGATAGTTTTTGGGAGGTTGGGGTTACATTTGTCAATACTTTCCAATGTTGAATGTTTAGGATTTCTAAAGGGGCAATTGGGACCATTTGTCATCAAGCGTTGGGGAGACAAGGATGAATATTCAAATCACATTTTTTTTTCAAATCTTGTGGGGAATTCTAATTGTTTTGTGAAATGCTTATAGTTTGGGGTGTAACTTTGATGCCATATAGAAGATTAAGATAACCTATGAAAGAAGATTCATAATGATCTAATCCATTTCATGCCTATAGGTTTTTGAATCTAGTCTCAAGTCATGTAGAATTAATGATTAGATAAGAAATCATAGGAAAGTAATGTATGTTTTAAGAAAATGTTCATTAAAAAGGATGAACTAATGTGATTTATTCCTACCTTAGATACATACATGTATGTGGTTAACAATTTGTGTTCATGTATTCTAGCCCCGTGTTGTTAACAATTTGTGTTCATGTAGTTTACATTTGCACCTTCTTTTATAGTATTGCAACATTTAGGAATTTGCTCCTTGTGGTAAGTTGATCCTCAAGGCAATTTAGTCCTTTTCTTTTCAAGAAACATTTCTTTTTAGGGCAATTTAGTCCCTTTCTTCCCATGGGAAGTTGTTCCCCTTCTCCTTAAGAAAGTTGTTCCTTAGGGGAACATGGTTTGGGCTACCATTTTGTTTTTTTTTCTTCGCAGATTTTTTTTTTTCCTTGGGGGCATCTAGCTTGAAGAAGTTGCCCATAGGCTATTTTGTAGCTTTCATTTCTTTCATGTTTTCATCCCTTTCGTCCATGGAAGAAAAAGAACATTTGGGAAAACTTAAAAAACTTAAACACCTCAATATTGTGTTACTAGTTGGTTTTTGTGTAGATGATCATAAAAGCATGATTGTGATGCCACATTTGGATGAAGATTTGTGTCAACTTATTAAAAAAAATTGCAAAAATCCAACATTCCCACAACATGTAATAATTAAACATCATTTCCCAAATTGCAATAGGCATGGCATATTTACATGATAGTCCATGGAGACCTAAAAACATCCAACATGTTGGTGACTCATCATGGTGCCCATGTTCAAACAAAAATAACAAATTTTGGGGTATCACAAAGTATGCAATTCAGTTAGTAATGTGAGACAAGGATGAGTGGCAATGATCATCCAAGTTTGTCTAGCTTTGGAATGTACTTTACATCATCATTCTTCAAAATAGTTGGGACACCTGATTCAACGGCACTTCTTGTGTTTTTTCTCCAAGTGTGCTTATGATTCAAACATGTTTTTAATCTCCTTTAGGGAGAATTTGGAAAATCAAAAGTATATACATATAATGAACACACATAACTAATTTTTTGGGCAAGGTAATTTGACAATTAAGGTTGTTTATTATTTCATAAAAATATTAAACATTTTTAAAACCAAATTATATATTGTGGTTAATGTAATGTCAACGGATTCAAAATAACAGTTGAAATAATTGAAATTGACTTGAAAAGTTCTCATGCTTCATGAATGCAAACATTAGGTTTTTAAAAATGGTACCATATTCCATTTCAGATCACTGGTTAACGTTACATGCATTAACAATGTACTTTTGAAAAAATGTTTCATGCAAAATGGCAAGTTTCAACAATTTGACATGGCTTCATGGGGGAATATGTTTTTGTCAAATATTGTGCTTAGATAAGAGGAAAATTCTTAAGGTATTATGTTCTCATGGTAAAGGTGCATCAACATTATAAAACAAATGGCAATTGACAAATTTTGTCACAACCACCCCATAATGGAAAATTGTCATTAAATTGTTCCAAATGTTTGGAATTATTATGATGACAATGCTTTTATTATCATCACCACATTAATGCGAATTGGTTGTGAAAGGAAGAAATGGATGCAAGAAATCATGATGTTATATTATGGATAAACATTCGTAAGCATCATAAGTTCTTGTTATTTTTCTTCATTTGTAAGGAATATAGTTTTTTTGCAATGTTTGTTTCAAACTACCATAATCATGCTAGACTTTAGTAGACCTTGAGTTGTACCCTACTATTGACTATAGAGAGTTAACAAAAATAGAACACAAATTCAAAGCAAATGTGAGAATTTGGATAGTAAAGAATGGGTTGTAGGACCATAAGATTTATGCAACTATGATTTGAATGTTTAATCCATTATTTTTTAATATGTTGCCATAACTTCCAGGAAACAATATATGGCATGATTATGAATCACAATTACAAAATACAATTTAAAAGGTAGTCAAACTACTTGTTGAGATCCGATACCAAGTAGAAAATTAGTGTTCAACAATGCCATTCATATATGGTGGCCCAAAATTGAAATAGACCTTGAGAACAAGGCATATGAGTCACCTATGTTTGTGTACAACAAGGAAATGGACACACTAGTTTCAATGGTGTTTAGAAGCACGGAGGTGGAAGAGGATAAGGCACCTCACAATTCATGAAATAGACGAAGGCACCATGAATTTCAATCTATCGAAGTTTGTTTTGGCCGCAATTATAGTATGACTTTTTTTTCACACTCTTGTAATGTATTGATGATAATGGATAATGTCTATTTTTGGGGTTATGAATAATGAATGTTGTGTGAGTGTTATCTATTCCAATATTCCAATATCATTTTGTAAAACATTATGTGGTTTTAGGTGGAAAAATATTAGAAATACCAAAGCTTCTTGGACACATTTATTTTGAAAATAACAATTGGTTTGATCAACTTGAATGATAATGTGAAATAGTTTTTCATAGACCAATGATTTCAAGAACCAAAGGTTCAAGAAATATTACATGCAACATGACAGTAACTTTGAAAATTGCCATGGTGTGGCTACTATTGCAAAAAACTCTTGTATAAAACATCCAATTAACAAAACAAGGGAAGTGAACAAAGACTAACAAAATAACTCATATCACAAAGGTTAGTGATGTTCATAATTAAAACTTAACACATTTCGCAATGTGATGGACAAAACATCCTAAAGGCACACCACAAAAGGAGTGAATGGGAACCATTATCTTTAATATAGCAAAAAATTGTAGGAGGTCAAAAAAGCTTGTAATTGTAAAAATTAGCAAAATCACATAGTGAATCTTGAAACTTTACAAATCAAACTAGAAGACAAAAATTAATTTCACCCTTTTATAACTTATGACTTCAAATTCACCATTGGAACATTTGACATCAAATTTGTGGAGTCATTCATACTAGCAAAATCCTTGGCAACTTGTTCAACAAAGCTAAGGTTTTGTTGAACTTTCAACCTCATTTTAAAAAAGTAATTGCCAACTATATTATTAGTTTTGAAATATAAAGGTTTTAAATAAGCTTTTACCAATCTATAGTATCAGTGAAAGGATTCCACATTGTGATGAACTCCTTATTTTGAAAAAGTTCATGGGTAGGCCACAAGTTACTAATTGATTGATGATGTATGAGGATCTTTAAGTTATGCTTGAAGATGGGCCCAAGTAAGTCTTCAAGCACAAATTTTGCAATCTCAAGATGTACATGTAACCATCCATGGAATTGAATAATTACGTCAATTTCATCTTGGATCATCACTTTTCACTTGGATTTTTGCACAATATGAGCACCAACATAAGATGCACAAAACTTTTTGATGTCCATAACAACATAAAATTAGGTCTTGCAAAAAAATGCAAAATATTGAATGCAATGATGGAAATAATCAATGAAATGAAAAACAATTAAGAGTGATGTAAAAAACCAATGCTAAGAGAGGATATAAATTTTTTATGTGTAAATAAAAATTGTCACATTATGCAAAAGCTAATATATAGATAAAATGGTCTTTAAGTTTCACACATAAAATGTGAAAACAATGTTTAAAATTCACAAAAATGAAAGAAATAAAGTTAATTAAATATATCCAATTGGTGATCAATATTTGTAGTAGGGAATCATTACACTAAAGTGTCCAAGTTCACTATGTGTTCCACTAGATTTTGAGTGAAATTGGACAAATTTACCATGCAAAAGTGACCAACCCCTTAATAAAGAATGACCAATTGTTACAAATGAGTGAATTCAATAATAGTTAATTGAATCCACCAATAGTTAATCAAATTCACTAATAGTTAAATCATTAATAAAAAAATCATTAATTGTTATATTGTCAATAATAAATTCACTAAAAGATAAATCATTAATAATAAATTCCCCAATTGTTAAATTATCAATAATAATTTCATTAATAGTTAATTCCAAACTTAAACTAAAATGCTTAAAAATTTTCATTAAGTTACCTAACGTAAATTAGCAATGTAGCCCACCTAAACACCTAACTCACCAACTTAATGTGTAAGTGTGAAGGTTTGAACCTTTCATCTTGTTTAAACGCCATGTTTAAAGAGCAAGTCATTAACAATTAAACCAATATTTAAATGAGTGTTTTTAAAAATCATCACATATATTTTTATGCACATTTTTTACTTCAAACTATTATTGGCAATTCATGGCTATTCTACCATAAGCTATTCTAAGTTATTTTATCATAGACTATTGTTTGTTCTTCTATTATAAACTATTGTTCACTATTTTAGGCTATTATTGGTTATTCTATCAAGGTTATTGTTGAATACTCTACATTATTTACCATTGGTTATTTTTGGGCTATTATAAGTCATTTTACCCTATTTTTGGTTATCATATCTTAGGCTATTGTTGGTTATTTTTCATTATTTTTCGTTATTTTATCCTAAACCATTATTTGCTCATTTCAATTATTTTACCTTGGATTATTTTTGGTTATTATATCCTATGCTATTATTGTTTATTTTACATTATTTTATTATAGGTTACTTTTACCCTAAGCTATTTTTGTTTATTATATCCTAAATTATTATTGGCTATACATTTTAGGCTATTTTACAATAGGTTAATTTTGGCTGTTATATTCTAAGCTATTGTTGGTTTTTAGGTTATTTTAACCTAGGTTAGTTTTGGCTATTATATCCTTAGTTATTGTTGGCTATTCTAGGCTATTTTACCCTAAGCTAGTTTTGGCTATTATATTTTAAGTTATTGTTGGCTATTCTAGGCTATTTTACATTAGGCTATTTTAGGCTATTTTATTTTTAAATAATTTTGATTATTATATCTTAGGTTATTGTTGGGTATTCTAGGTTATTTTACTTTAGGTTATTTTTGGTTATTTTATTCTAAGCCATTATTGGTTATTCTGTGTTATTTTATGCTAGATTATTTTAGGTTATTTTATTTAAAGATATTTTTGTTTATTCTATCCTAAGCTATTGTTTATCCTATTGGTTATTCTAGGCTATTTTACCTTAAGTTATTTTTGGTTATTTTGTTTTAAACTATTGTTGACTATTCTAGGTTATTTATCATAAGTAATTTTTAGTTATAATATTGTATGTTCTTACTGGTTATTCTAGGTTTTTTTAATTAATATATCGTAAACTATATTGGCTATTATAAACTATTCATCATAGGTTAATTTTATTCTATTATAGGCTATTATTGGTTATTTTTGTGTAAACTGTTATTGGTTATTCTATTGTAGGCTATTATTGGTTATTTTAAACTATATTATTATAATCCATTCTTGATTATTCTTAGTTATTTAAAATTATTATACCTTAGGTTATTATTGGTAATTTTATCGTAGGCTATTTTTAAATATTTTAGGTTATTACACCACAAATTATTTTTGATTATTATAAAGTATTTTATTGAAAATTATTATTGGTTATTTTATCATAGTCATTTTTATTATTTTAAACTATTTTACATATGTTATTATTGGTTATTTTAAATTATTTTACCCCATGTTATTTCATTTTAAATTGTTATATGTTAATTTTTCTATTTCAAATTATTATACCTTAGGATAAAATAATCTATAATAACATAAAATAGAATGACTTTGAATAGCTTAAGGTATAACTTGAAATAACATATAAATAATTTGAAATATAGGCTAGGGTTACTTAAATAATTTGCCTTTAAATAATATAAAATAAAAAAACTTACAATAAGATAGGATATAACCTATGATACCTTAAAATATAATAACCTATAATGGTTTAGAGTATAACTTAGGATGTAATAACTTATAATAGCCTATAATAACCCATGAACTAAGTTTTTCCATAGTCAAAGTCCCTAACAAAACAAACTTGGTTTTGGGCTTTTTGAATTGAGCAAGGACAAGAAAAGATTTTAACAATAAGCCCTTTGTATCCCTCAATTTAATCATCTTTGTGAGGCTTTGAGTGTGTAGATTATAGTCAATTGACTTTGGACTTTGTGTTGAGATGTCTTTTAACATCTACAACTTCATTTCATCCACAAAATATAGTTCATTCACATTTTCATTTCATCCATTAAAATTTGTCAATCATTCATGAATTTTTAATGGATGAAATAAGTATCATCCATGAAATATGGTGCTCAAAGATCGTATTAGGTCTCCAGTTACTCATTAAGCTATATAGTTTACGGATGTAATGGGTTTAGAAGTATTTCTAAACTTGCACAAGGTATATGGATGAGTTCTATTGATATTGGGTTATAGTGGGTACAAAGATACCTCATATCTGTATAGGATATACATATAGGGATACAATATAGACATATAGAACATATGGATACAATTGGGTACATCATTAGTAATAATATGGGTAACACCCAACTGGGATATTGAGGTATGGGTACCTTACAATTGGGGAATGAGAGAACTACGAGATCTGAATCCCATGTAAGTGCATATGCCAAAGTTTCTAAGTTGCTTATGATACATGCTTTGTCTCTTAAATTGTCAAATTAGGTACCTCAATTCTTTGAATGGCACTTGGAAGTGGTTTTGCATTAAAGAGATTAGTAGGCTATTTGCCATTATGTGGTTCATCAAGTGCAAGGAGATTTTTGTTGATAAGATGTTCTATTTAAATATCCAACTCTCAATTAAATTTTTTTTTGGCACCAATACATACAAAACTTTGAACCTTCTTGTTTGAGCACCACAAGATTCTGCCCTTGGATTTGTAATAGACTATTTTGTTTTTAAATGGGTCAGAAAATGCACCAATTGAATACTTGGCAACTTCAAAAATTACACTTTTAGAATTAAGAAAAAGAACAAAAATGGTCTTGATTACCATGAGTTGGTGGTAAAGAAGGTTTTGAGAAGAGGTTTAATTCTCTCTCCCACTTTGGAAATTTTGGAGAACTTTAGAACCAGCAACTATATTAACAGTTATGGTGTATAAAACCACAAAAACTATCTGGAAACCATGTTTAAGAAGAACAAAGAACAAATCAGAAACAAATCATGTTAAAAGACACCCCAGGATGTGTTGGATTGCAGTTATTTCATGATGCTTGAGAGGGAAAAAACAAAATGCTCACAAAAGTAGCTTGGGTGAAAAGTAAACAGACAACTTCCATGCATGCATATCATGGATTTATCAACAAAACCCACATCATGATCCATACACATTTTCCACATTTGCTCTTCACCATTCAAAGGTCTCTATACAAATGTACCTCATCCACAATACCACCACTTCTGCCTCTACTTGTGCCTCAAAACAACCAAAACTCAAAGAGGATGATTCTCCCTCCTCATGGGAACAAACTCCAAACTTTTCCTGAAGTTTGAACCTAAACCCTAAACCTCCTCAGCTTTGTGTTTGAAAAGTCTCATCACACCATGAAAGTGCACAGCCCCTGCTTGAGTTACATTCTCAAGCTTTTGTCAAGCTACATTCCACAGTGCATTGGAACATTCTTGCACAAAATTTTGCAAAAGAAGCTGTCACATTTCATGTGTTTTTGTTCATACCAGATTTACAATTCTTCATGTTTGCCTGCCAGATTTTTCAGGTTCTCACTGGTTTCTGCTGTCATCTTTGATGCTGAATCTTTTGCTCCAGCATATTGTGCCTGAGCTTGCTTGCTGCTGGCATCATAAGTTTCATAAACCTGGCCAGTTGTAGCATCAACTGTTTTCTCTAGTGTTCCGGATGCGATTTGAGCAGCTTCCCGAGCTTTTTCAATGGCAAGTTCATAAGCTTTCTTGGCACTCTCAGCTGCTGCTTCTGCTGCCTCTTGGGCTTGTTTGGTGACTGCATCAGAAGTTTCTTGAGTTTTGTCTGTGGTTTTCTTCCCTGTCTCAGCTGCAGCTCTGATCACTTTCAAAGCTTTCTCAAAAGCCACCTCATAAGCTTGTTTGGCTGTTTCTACTGCTGTATCCAATGCAGCTTGGCTGCTCTGTGCAGCTGCTTCATATGTTCTCTTGCCTGTCTCGGCAGCAGCATTCACAGTATCTTTTGTCTTCTGAGATGCTGCACCTCCAAGCTCCTGGGCTTTGCCAGTTGTTACATCATAGGTCTTCTTGGTGGTCTCTGCTGCTCGTGTTGCTGCATCAGCTGCTGTCTCTGTACTGTACTGTGCTGTATCCTTCACATTGTTGTGCACATCTTCAGCTGACCTGGTTCAATGGACATGTCCACATAAGCAGCCTTCAATGTAAAACAAAATGGGTCTCAGACTAAAGGAAACTATGAAGACAAGACCAACATTCTGGATCTTCATAGTCAACCATGATTCTTAGCAAAACAACCCACATGACAAAAGTCTTGTTGGTGGCTGTGCTTCAAGGAAGCTGTGTGGGCTAAGAAGGATTCATGAAGCAAACAGATTGTTGAGGACTCTCAGCTACGTCTATAGCAAGGGCCTAAAAGGCTGCATGCACATGCAGGGACCCATTACAGCCTGAATCATGTCTGTAGACATGATATGCAGTACCCACAACTGATAATCAGCAGATGTTTGCCAAAATAGTTCAGTTCTTTGAAAAAGGAAGGGGTCTGCCAGCCCCAATCTGAATTTCCCAGAATCTTGACAGTAATGAATAAGTACATTAAGTCTTCTATTAGCTAGTGACGTTATTGAGATATCTCAATGGTTTGGACTGTCCCCTACATGGGAAAGATCTAGAATTCAATTCTATGAAATTTTGGCTCTATAGGTTCAAGTATTTCTTTTTTTCCCTGCAGGCCCTCATGAGAATTAATTGGTGCTGAACATCAATCTTGCCTACAGTATTCCTTCTCTGTTTCTCACCATGTGTACATAGATGATCTTTCCTTCTTGTTTCAAGGTTCTCTCATGGGTGTTGGTTGTTGTCAACTTCTCGCCAAATGAGCTCAACAAGAGAACAACTGTACAAAGGACGACGCTTCTCAAAGGAAGGATATAGGATCATATATTGTACCTAGCAGTAACATCAGTGAGAGTAGAGAGCTTCTCCACAATCTTCTCCTTGGCCCAACCTGCCCAGGTGCTGGCATGCTCTGCAGCCGCATCGGCATTCTCTGCAGCAGATGCATGCTTCGTCGCCTGCTCTCCCGTCTCGCTCGCCAACACCAAAGCACATGTGGCTACCAAGCCCAGTATCAGGCACAGCAGGAACAGCCTCCGTCCCTCCATGATAACTGCTGCTGCCTACCACAAGCTGAACTCGAAAAAAACACACACACAAAACAGTTCTTGCAACAACCCAAGTTCCAATCCCCCAAAAAAACACAGACCCACACTTTGATTTGCAAAACCCCTTGCTTTTTACAAAACTCAAAATCTCCCACTTCAAAATCGTTTACTCCACAGATGTATTGAAATCCTTTCTTACACACCAAGAAAGGAACACACTCCAATTAAACTCCAACCCAAAACACACCCCAAGAAAACAGGATTAGGAAGTCTTGTCTGGAATTTAACCCAAGAAGCTAGCCACAGTACATTGATTCACGCAAGATGAAAATCATAACAACCCACAACAGGATTTTGATCCACTACTATTGTTTCAAAGATTTGGGGTCCAGAGCAGGAGCTTAGGAGATCTCAATCTCTTTGGGTATACGAATTTATCTGAGACCATTTGGTGGGGTGGAAGAAATTGGAGGGATTTGTGGCGGTTGGTGGTGAATCTGATTCAGAATCCCAGCGGATGATCCATGCACACTTTGATGACGTGGCTGGTTGGAGCTAGAGCGTGTATGCCAGGTGTCGTTGAATGTAGCAGACACACACACCTGCATGCACACATGTCATCATGAGACACTTGGCACATTGCTGTAATTTGATTCATGGCTGGCTCTGTTGGTGCATTTGATGTAACTCCAGAGCACTAACTTATGACAAGAAAATGATTTGGTTGGACGCCACTTGATCAACCTTCCTAGCCTAGGCCTCTAGTTTAGTCTAGTAGGTAATGTTTAGTCAATCTGTCTGTTGGACAATAATGGGCTGGGTGTTGTTATGTGGCTAGCTACCATCCAATGTGGGGTTTTTTGTCCGAGCACCAAATTACATGAGTGTTCATTCATTGGAAGTGTTAGATCCAATTGATTATAGTCACACTTGAATTGAAATTTAAGCATGGGATAGCTATGTAATCTTTTGGTGTGAGCATCGGTTGCATGGGGAATGCCTCACAATTTTTTTTTCTTTAGCATTCAAAGTTTTGCCATAGTTGGCCTATATGCTCAATCTTGCTCATATGTTTATGAATGCTTTAATTTTTTACTACATGTTCTTTTTACACTACATTTTTCAAATCCAATGGTGCATTTCTTTTAATGTCTCAATATGTGCATAGATCTAGGAAAAAAAATTCTTGGAACAATTTTGATAGTGAAAATTACAAGGGCTTAAGATTTTAGGGGTAATCTTGACAGCACAGTCAAGGCACTCACAAGGCAAATCAAAGATTTGGGTGTAAAAACTCCCCTCAGGACCAACTTAGGTGAGAAAAGTAAAGGTGTCTCTAGTAAACCAGAAGGCAGATTATGCTTTGTAAAAAAAACTTGTAAAAAAAAACACTGAAAAATTAGGTCAGGTTTTTAAGTGGCTAGAGAATGGGCCCTACACGCCAATTCTGCCTTGTAAACTGCCAGGGCAAGCTTGTTAGGGTGGGCCTTGTGTTAGGGTCACCTATGGCATTAAAGGTTGGACCAAAAAAAGATAAAAAGCTCTTAAGAGTAGAGACAGGTTGCAGAAAAAGAGAGAGAGGTACGGCGGTAAAATCAGCAGCAGAGGCCGATTCTGACTGACCACTGGGTCGAATCAGCTGATCTTGGCTATAACCGTAGTTTCATATACACTACTTTTCGTGAGGCACATTGTCAGCACTTGTATGCGATCCTTCGAGTATTGGAGTTAGCACAAGGTGGGTGTTGGAACTTTTGGATTTAGGGTTTGTTGTTCCCAAGGTGTTCCCCAACACGTTCTTGATAACACCTCACTTTTTCCCATATCCTAAGTTCTACTCGTGTAACATGTATAGCCAACCCAAAAAGGAGGAGATTGTAATATATCTATCTTAGGACTATCCCAAGCTTGATTAAAATGTTTTTGTGATTGGCCAATCAAATATGCCCATGACAAAAGGAAAAAAAAAAAGGTGAATTTTGAGGGCCTTCATATCTTATCAGCCCTTTTAATTTTTAAAACCTTGTTTGTATAGAGTTTAGGGTTAGAGGACTACTGCAGAAAAAAATACACAAAGAAACAATTTTGTGCCTAGGGATGAAAAAAAGCATATATTATTGCCAATAAGATTGTTAGAAAAGGGAGCTTTGCATTGTTTTGAGGAGTTAATTCCATTAAAGTGGCATTAAAATGTTGTAATAGCAGCATAGGCTTGTCCCAAGGTGCAAAGAAAAGATAATGACCAATTAGATTATTCAAATAAATGCCTTCAATTTTTTAAAAGATTTGCCTTAATGAACTAGTACTTTACATGTTCACATGCAAGCCATGTGCAACTTGCAAAGAAAGGTTATTCATGGAAGTTCAACAATGGCCAAACAATATGGGATAAAAAAGGAGGTGCTCTTGGGAACATCTTAGGTAACACATTGGAAACATTTTTGGAGCCTCATGGGAGCATTTTGGGAACTTCATAGAAGCACGGTGGGAACACATTCAGACCATACAATTTGACATTGGGACCAATTTCTGTTGTCATTCATGTCCTTTTAGTAAATGTTCAGTGGCACAATATGTTTCATTTTGGGGTGGAAAGAGCATTTTTAGCATTACCTTTATAGATGTCCCCAAACCATACAATCTGAGAACGCCATGTTATAATTACTTGCCACCATCTCAGTAAAGATTTGAAATTGATGGATATAACTTTCTAATAAATAAAACCCAAGATCTGTTAAGCCATACTGTTAGAAAGCACAACAAACCTAAAAGGAAAAGAGGAGACCAAAATCCCAAGAAGTAAGATGCCCACGAACAATTGAGAGAGAGATGGGGAGAAGGGCAAGAAATGTAAAAAAACCCAAAAAAGAGAGGAAGAAAACAGGGAGAAAAGACAGTGGAACCTTGAGAGCAAGAACTTAGAGGATAGGTAATCATTACAACAAATAATTGCTGGTGTATAATAGTCTATTATCAAATGGTTTAGCCTGAACTGCAAGTTTAAGGCAAACAGTGCAGCACTACCTTAGCAGGTTCTCAGGTACACTAAAAGTGGATGGTTGTGCAATTTTCATCCCTTGAGATACTTTACATGTTGCTCTCTTTGAGGTCTTCAGGAACAACAGGATATGCTGCACAGGTTGCAATACCTAGAAAATCCATCACCCCACACAGCTATTAGCACCAACAATTGGCCTTCTGAAATACATTCCAAAATATAATGAGCTTCCCCAGAAAGTAGATGGAAAGAGTAGATGCACAAATGTTATGGATGACACTACCAGACTTTGACACTCTGATTGACTGCCCATTGCCAAAAAAGTTTGATCACATGGAGAAGAGAAAATAACAGAAAATGTTCCTATGTCCCATATCTCCCAGGGATGCTTTAAGTGGAATATGTTGAATAGAAATAAAGGTTTTGGAATCAGTGCAACCTCTTGTTACAGGAAAGATGAAGACCACAATAAAATGAGAAGGAGATAGACAGAGATGCCATTGAAAGACTTACCACACATGTTCTTGCCCATTTCTATGTGGAAATAGCCATTTATTCCCCAATTAACACCCCATGAGTTTTTAATGATCCAGTATGGAGTCCCATTCTCATTAACACCATAGCCAACTGCCAATACTGCATGGTTCACCGTCTGCAAAATTCCAAACCAAGGTTGTGAACTGACAAAAAGAAATAATTTCAAGCAAAATTAGGATTCTCAGATACGAAAATGTGTATAGAGCTCCTGCAGTTTGGAGGCTTTTCATGCAACAGGATCAGAATTGACACAGAACACTAGGGACTTTTGTTCTTAACAAAAGAAGGAAATACAGGAGTGAAAGAAGACATTAGCTCTGCCAGGTACTCCTACCTGAGGACTATCATGACACCCTGGGTCAGAGAACACCCCAGATTCGTAGAGCATGAAAGAGTCGATGACTTCAAATGCCACACTCACTGGCCTCATTGTTGCCACTGCGTGCTTTAACTCATTCTCAGCTCCCTGTAAGGAATCAGATTAAGCTTTCAAAACTATCTATTGATGACAGAAAGAATGGGTCCTCTATTTGAAACTGCAGACATTTGACCTTCTTGTGTTTCCATGGCCCTCACTCAACACCATTAAGATCTAGTGCATAGACAAGTGCATATGTCCTACTAGACAAGTCTGCACTGCACCTATAAGAATGTGCTGCCAGCATGTGACATAGTTTCAACTCTAATTCAACCATGTGTCAGTCTGAACCCGGAACTATCTCAGTTCAATCTTCAAGCATTCCCATGTCAATAAATCCACTTCCATGATTTGTCAGTGACTTTGTGGTTAACTTGTGCTCTTCAAGAGAGGGGAAGCACCCAGAGCTCAATGGCACCTCATAAAGGTTACATAACAAGAAAGAACAAGACAGCAATCAGACACTGGTCCAAAGGAATGTTAGTAAAAGATAAAGAAATTTGCCAGAAAACACACCATTCACAGACAGCTCATAGCCCTGGTATACAATTACATAAAGAGAAGAAAGAGAACAGGATAAGAAAAGAAGCTGATGAGAGTTCACCTCAGTAATGTTGACAACGTCATAAACTTGAGCGCCAACTTTGTTGTCAAGGAACTTGCAGGTACCATCTTCTGCAGTGTAAGGGTATGACTCTTCTGTATCAAGACCACCATTGTACCTGATATACTCAAATGCTTGTGAAGGGAGGCCTCCTCCACACCCAAAGTTGTTGAAATCACCAGCACAATCTACCAATTGCTGCTCAGAGAGAAGGACCATTTTTCCAGTAGCCTGTGCATGTGCTGCTTCCAAGGCCCCAGTTGTGCTGCAGAAAGAAACAAAGTTGTAGTTCAATACATTGTTGGGTGTCTGTTGTTGAGTCCCTTGAAATTCAGTGATGTAAACCAGTTCATTCATAGTTCTTCAACTCATCAGCCTGTGCATGAAAAACCGTTAGAGTTTTCTTCTGAAAATAAACTATGATAGTTGGAATTCTAACAGCACCAGAAGAACAGAGGTGGCAGCACAGGCAACCAGTGCTGCTTGCTTTGCAGGAAGTGATGAATCTCTTCAGTTCTTGATTCTTGGAACAGCTTTGTTGGGAAAATGCAAAAGATTTGGCAGCAACAAAACTACACCTAAATGTCCAGCAGGAGCCACAGTATGCTTGATTCTTCACATCACTCACAATCCCTTCCGTCCGCCAGTCTTTCTGCATATATGAAAGCAATGCTCTTATTCAGGTTAATAGAAAACAGCAAGGACTCAAAAAACTCAATAAGCCTGTCACTGTCAGTTATGAAAATCCTGTAGAAATATCTTTTTCAATTCAATATTGAAGGACAAAAATGACTTATTTCAGTGGACCCACTTGTCTGAGATAGTCCTTTTTGGCCTCCTAGTGGAACAACCTGTCCAATCAGAGCTTACATGGAGATCATGATTTTCTCACTCATAATTTGCTTTCAAACCCCACCCCATAAAGCACATTTTGCAACTCAAAAACTGTCTATTCTGATGATAGTGACCCTTATCTTGCTGGCATGCCCTTCATAACCTCTGTATGTGTAATTCCACAGTACATGCAGTATTTCCAGATATTCAGAAGGACACACCTCTGTTGAGAGCTTGACATTAGTGAGAACATGATTTCCCGCAGTGGCTGAGCAATTCTGCTCACCATTCATTAAATACATGCTCCTCATCTCATCAAATGTCAAATCCGCAAACTCTGCACCGCAATCCTATATGAATGTTAATCAAAGATATCTTTGTGGCCACATTTTATGTGAAAAGTATCATGTATGACAACCCAGGTTAGAGGAATGCAATACATATTCCTTGTTTGCAAAAGGAAACTCGTGATTAGACGTCCTTTCAGTTCACACCATTAATTCCCAGGGTATAGGAGAGTTTCTTCTTGTTGGTAGCTTCAATAAGCTCCAAATTCTTCAGGAATGTAGCAAACCGATGCTTCATCTCCTCCAGGCTCTTGTACAGCTTTTGATACCTGCATTGATATCCATCCAAGTGTGAGGAGGAAATCAAAGTGGTCACAGGGTAATGAAACCCCTGAACTGCACTCCATATTTGATTGCTCATTTAAGAAGATGATCAAATAAGCATCTCTTGCCAAAACATTTAGCTACATTCTTGCTCATGGAGCAAAAAGCAAGACCAAAGGTGAACTGGCTATTCTAGTTGAGACTAGAAACCAGCAATTTGTTTACACCGACCAGAAACTTGGAGCTTCTCATACCTGGGAATGTTTAAGACTTGAGTAAGGGGGACAATACAGCCAATGTTCAAATCAAAGTGAGTGAAGGGAGAAACTCCCAAAAAACCTGTAACTATCCCAAACAAATTTTGTGCCAGTTCCAATCAACCAAAACAAACATGTCATCAAGAATGAGAGCAGTCATAGTTTGATGGAGTGTCACTCACAAAGTAGTCATCAACTTCATCACAAATGGCAGTGACTAGCTGCCACTACTCCTCACTAACTTCACATCTTCAAACACTGGAAATAGATAAGTGTACAGTGAATCTGCTAAAAACTGGGCAAACAATTATACAAAACTCTGCATTGATTTTTGATCATATTTACACAAGCAATGGGAAGACTCGGTGATGACTGGTAGAACTCAAGAGGCATCAACAGACCATCAAATGCATCACCAGATGTCTGTAGCCCATGGATACACAGATCGATTTGCTTGAAACCCTTGCAAATTTGGAGGAGAAAATCATAACTACATGATGAGCATTTCAGCTAAAGAAGTTGTAATCCTAATGGATGACTCACAATATATTGAAACTCTCATGACAGCCTTTGAAGCACCAGAAGAGAGCGAAATTCATTCTCAACAAGAGAGGAAAAGACAAAAGACTATACACAGGCAGCAATATGTTGCTGCTGGAGAGGAGGGAGGGACGGGGCAGTGACCGTATCAGTACTGAAGAGTAGTCATGGACAGACTGCGAGAAAAGAAGGCTGTATTTTTGTGGCTGTTAGAGAAAAGAAGGCGGTATTTCTGATTTAGATATCGGGCCACCATAGCCGGCTGCCGGATGTGAAATTTCCAGCATTCCACAAACAAGTCGGCAATATTGCAGACGGCTTCTGATGGATTCCTGATTGGGAAAAAAGAAAAAAAGATCGTCGAGGAGCTGGAAGAAGAAGAAGCAAAAAAGACATTGACATCCTCCTCACGCAGAAAGACATAAGCATAAAAGGGAAGAGAAAATCTTCCAAGCGCATCAATCAAACACACTATTAATTTGCACAGGAAAGCAAAGCAGAGGAAGACGTACTTGGAAGCGAAAGCCACAAATGAGACGACAGAGGGAGAGTTCCCAAGAACCTCAGCGAAGCGCTCAGCAGGGAGGAGAGAAGAGTAAGTCTGCTGCTGCTGCTGAGGGAGCACCTGATCCGTGACCATAGAGATACCCGCATCCAAGAAACGGCCTTCCACGAGGCTTTTTGGCATCAGATTCACCATCGCCAGCACCAGGAGGAGGACGGCAATGCACAAAGCTGCAGAAGAAGCCATGGCACCCAGAGCAAGCGTGTGGGAATAGAATACTGGAATTGCACCGCTCGCTCGCTCGCTTCTTTGTCTCTCTCTTTCTCTCTTCAGTTTGCTTGCAGTTCCCGCAGATTCTCGCTTTCCTCCCAAAGACCGCCCTTCGCCAGAACGTGACCATATAGCCGCTCAGATTCGCCGACCTTTCGAAGCCTGGCATGGTGCCCATTCCGGTTGAATAAACTTATCGGGTGGTCTGTGTTTTGTTTTTAAATTTGTGGACTTGGTGGGTTGGCGATCCTCCACTAGAGTGCTTAGCCAAATTTGGCTACAGGTCAGATGGGGAAGTAAAAAAATTTGGGATTCCTCCTCTAATTTGGCGACTTGTTGAAACCTATTCTCTAAATTTGGTGACTTTATTTATTTATTTCCTCACACCTAATGTGGTGACTTGGGCCTGTTTTTTGTTTCCTTTGTGCCTCTCACACCTTTTTTTTTTTTTTTTTTGGCCAGGTTGTGAAAAATTTGTCAAAAACAAAAAAAAAACATTGCTTATGATTTATGTTTGACAAAAAATAATTCTCAAAAGGCCTTGCAAAAAAAAAAGAAAAAAGAAATATTGATATTTGTCGAAACTGTTGAGAATTGAACTTTCAACTTGTGAAAATTTGAGAAATTAAATTTGAAAGTGTTGAACCATTTTTTTAAAAAGTAAAAATATTGTAAGACCTTGGCAGCTTCGGCACAAATAATATCATTTTTACAAATGAAAGAAATTTTCAAAAAATAAAAGTTTCAAAGAATTTTCTTTGAAAAAAAAGAAAAATATTTTGAAATATTTTGAAGCTTTTTATTTTTTTCAAATCAATTTTTTAACATTAATTAATTATTCGACAAACACGGCACCAAGATATTACAATATTCAACAAAAGGAGAGAAACTTGTATATATATATATATAGATAAATAAGGATGAAAATCCATCTGTAAAAAGTACAAGGCATGTTGATGCAAATGTAAACACATGAAAAAAGAAAATTAATATCATCAAAACAGTAGTAATGAAGTGGAAGGCATGCTAAAAAGACATCCTATGTCACAAATCAGCTACCGATGGAGGTGCATTAGCTGGTATGTGTGAAAGAGATAAAGAACTATGACTAAATGTGACAGCCTGCTGAAGAATGGTATGTGTGGAAGAGATAAAGAACTATGACTAAGCACGACAGCCCGCTGGAAAATGGTATGTGCGAAAGAGATGAAGAAATGTGGCTTAGCTTGTTGAAGAATCGTGAAGGCTTGCGCATGCTGTAAGGCTATCAACATTTGTTGCCTACAATGAAAAAGTGTCAATTATCAATTGTAAGTACAATACAGGGACCCATGTGACCTAATACTTACCCACCCCCTTCTGAAACCAAGAGGGATGGACCCCAACTCTCATTGGATCAATCTTCATCCTTCAAACCTGCCTACCAGTCCCCTCCACCCATCTAGCTGCCCCCCTAGCTGCCCCCTTGCAATTTTCCTATAATTAACTATCCTCTTGACCCATCTACCCTGGACTTCTTGACAATTATCCTATGAAGTTTAACTACATTGTAAAATGCACCATATATCAATTTGGGTATCTATTTTTGATGGGTTAGTTTTGGTGTGTTTTGGGACTTCTATTTATTTGATTTTATAACATGGTACACTTTTATAAACTTATCTTTGCCTTTTTATTGCAAACTCAAATTATGTACACATGTGTATGTAAATTAGGTGGGAAAAAACAATGTAAAAGAAATGTTTCTTCAAACATTGTGATAGCCAATTGTGTTATTTCGTTTTCAAATTAACATTCATCTGTAGGTCCTTTCCCAATGTGCAACCCTAAGGAGCTTGGGTGAACAAGGTTAAAACCTAGTGTTGGGTGGATTTTTTTTATATATGTAAAATTTTTTATAAATTTTTAATAGGATTCATTAGTTGTAGTTCTTATAATGAGTTTTAAGAATTGTCTTGATTATTATTATTTTAAAAAAAATCAATTGTAGAGAATTGGTTGGTTTTTAGAAAGCTAACAAAAGATAATTGTTAAGTTTTAGCCAAAATCAATTTGCACTTGGTGTTCACTTAAAAATATTTTTGATCCCACGACATTCTAGAGAAGATTGTGATTTTTACCATTAGGTACACCACCATGTGTGGGAAGAAAGTTACAAATTTTTTATTTAAAAAGGACATATGTATTAATGTCTTTTAAAGGAAAAGGCATTGACACATTGAAAATTAAATAAAAATGTCATTCAACATTTTGTATAAATAAAAGTGTGGCTTAGGGGTAAATATACCCTTTCAGCATTAAAAGTTTGGGTTTGAATTCTCACTTCACAAGGTTTATACTTATTTTTTCAACTTACAAAAGTTTTTATCCCCTAGTATTTTTTTCCCTTCCTAGGGCGAGACCAATTTCTTAATAACTGGATCCAATGGCCCATACCATAGGACCCGGCTCCATTTAAGACCCTTGGCCAGTTTAATGTCGTGCCCTTGGCAAGGATCCCAAGCATTAGTTAGCATTAAATGACGATTGTCCTAGGTGACTTGTAGCATGTTTACAAAAAGTGCTGGTACATGCAATGACTTAGGAAGTGCCCCTAGGTCTACATGTGGTTAATTTTATTTTTTAATTTCGAAAAATTGCGAACAAATCCTAAAAAGTTTTTAAAATTATTTTTAAAAAAAATCCAAAACAAAACTCTGGTTTAGACTAAATCAGTGTCTCCAAGTCCAATTCCAATATTTCTTGGGTGTAATTTGGCCACTAAGAGGCCTCATTCAAGAAGGCAAAGGTATCAATGTGGGTCTTTTGGCACTGCAAGAATTTTAGGGGTTGTTTGCACTAAACGGATTAGGCAATAATGGCCCATAGAACCTCGTGATACCCCACTTTTTGGATGAGACCACCCCACAACCCATGGGCCGTGGCTCAAGCGCGCCTTTGTCATAGTGAAAATTCAATTTGGACCAAAAGTATGGACCACATGCATTTTTAAAAATAGAAAATTGTCTGATTGTGAGTAATCTCCATGATCCATGGCTCAACAAAAATATGAAAAACACTTAATAACAAATTGCATAATTCACAAACAACTCTAATATAACAAGCTCCAATAATTTGAAAAGCATAAGAAGATGATTTTTTAATTTTTAAATGTTCCATTTTTATTATACTGTTTAGGGTTTAAGGGGTAATAATTTGGTGAGAGGAACCATCAAAAACTCCCTCCATTTTTACTTTTGAAATTTTTAAAAAAAAAACATAATTCTTTTCCTCTAATAATGTTTAAGCCTTGAGCGGCAGCAATTTTGTGGGAGCTAGAGGGCTAACCACCAAAAATTCCCTCAGTTTTTCTTTTAGAAAAATTATGAAATTTTCTTATGCTTAAGCATTAAGGGGCAGCAATTTTGTAGGGGGACCTTATGAAACTTCCTCCCAGTTTTACTTTTAAAACAGAATTAGGAAAAAAAATTGATTCTTTTATGATTGTGTTTAGGCTTTAAGGGAACAATTTTATTGGGAGGGGCGTGGAGTTTGGCGGGGGGGAGGTGCACCAAAAAGTTCATCATATTTTACATTTCAAAAAGGAAAAAATAAAACGATCCCATTTTATTGTTGTTTTAGGCCTCAAGGGGTAGCAATTTTGTGGGGGCAACCATTAAAAATTCCCTCCAACTTTATTTTTCAAAAAATAAATATTATTTTTAATTGTTATGTTTATGCCTTGAAGAGATTTTAAAAAAATGAGGAACCAAAAAAAATTCCTTCCAATTTTATCTTTCAAAAAATATATAAAAATTAATAAAATATCATAAATCAACAACTAAAATTATTTTGAAACCTATAGGCCCTCATTATTTTGATTAGGCCCACCTCTTTGAGGTGCCCCAAGGAAAAAAATACCCCAAGGACCCAAGCAACATGGTTCACAACTATCATATAAGATTCCAACAAGTTTTTTCATCCAAAGTCATTTGCTTGGGCTTGAGCCCTAAACTACCCTATTGTAAGCACAAACTGACCACCTTCATAATTTGAACCAATGAAAGATTTTTAATTTGTGTGGTCCCAAGCCCATGCCCCTCAGTGTAAACTTTCCCTTAGTCTGCTATTGTAATTGGGCTCCCTTACTAATTACTTATGGCACATAGAGTCATCCCTTTATGTGATGAATCATGAGCTCTAGAACTCACCAATCTCTACAGGTGACATCCCCAATCAAATAAGTAAGATTTGAATGTTACATCATAAATTGTACCTTCCAGAAGTGTGAGATATGTCCAAATTGTAATGAAAAGCTGGGATTTCCCTCTGGTGGGATGCTCACTTCTTAGATACTTCAATAACTTCCAAGACTGGTGAGAAAAAGCTGCCAGGCATATATATTACACTCTTTTTCATTACACAATAGAAATCTCACCCATCACCTCTTTACTATTAGACTAGTTGCTTTAGTTTCTCCAATTGATGATTTAAAAAATTCTTTTTGGAAAAAAAAAATCCAGTTTTTTTGAGGTTTTCTTTCAGTACGTTACAAAAAAAATTCAGAAAAAATTGCAAGATTTTTACATCAAAATCATGTAAGTAGCCAACAATACAGAAGGATGCTTAGATTTTTTCTGACTTTCAAATTTTGGCTGAACCTTTTTACAGATGTGGCCTTCTTGGCACACTACATCAGGAAATTGTTAAAGAAACCATTGATACCCATGTTCATAGTTTGGTCTGATTTCGATCAGGTACATGCAAATAGACTTACTGCATAGCATCTGTAGGGTAATGACACCCATGAAACTGGCATTCCTGAAATAAGCACTTGCCTTGAGGTCGCGCTCAGTGGGTGCTTATTTTGAGAATACCCGTGCTGATGATGCTACCCAGCCTAAAGAACTTTGGGCCTTTCTTCCCCCTATTTTCCGTGTGATACCTGCTGGGTAACACACTAAGGTAATGAAAAAAAGAGGGCAAGCTTTTCAAGAGGTACCACTCCTGTGAGTGTTTAGTTTCTTGAGATGCCCACCTTAACCACATTATGTGATTATTATGTTATATGCAAGTTACCCATACATTACGAAAATAGCACATTATGTTACGAAGTCACACACTTGTAACTGGCCTTCTGGTAAATTGAAAGATAATGAGAGGCAACCAAAAGAACTTATCCTCCGAATACACTAGGAAATTCTTACTGGGTCTTTAGGTACCTTTCACATTAAGGTCTGGGGTTGCAGATTTTGTCATTCTCTTGATCACATTATATTACATAATAACCATCAAATATTTCCATTAGTGATAAAAAAATATGAATGTTTTTTTAATTGTGGAATCTGCCACCCCAGACCTTAATGACATAGAATGGTCTTGCGCTTGCTGCCCATAATGTTGGGTGCCTAATGAAACTCGCCCTATTGGGCCCGCCTGGCTCCTTACACACAAAATGGGCATGGGCTTCACACGGCATCATGAATCATCATTGCCTGTGTCTGAGACATACTCGATTTGACATTTGACCTTGTTTGATTGTGTCTTGTTCTTGTTAAAGTTCAACTTTCAACTTTCAACTTTAAAGTTGAAGGATCTCTTAATACCTACGCAACATAGTTTCTCAGCCGCCTTCACAAATTTTTGGGGCCACTTGCACGTGGGTGATTTGATGATCGGGCAAGCTCCAATCATAGTTTGTCCACTAACAGTGGGTGGCTGGCACGCAAAACCAGACTAGCTACAAATCTGGACATGGGAACTTTTGTCTTTTTTGTCTTTTTCCTTCTTTCGTGTTATGTTTTAAAAGGTAAGGCAGATCCTCCTTGTTGAACTCCTCTTGTGGTCAAGCATTTTTCAATGGATCTAAAAAAGAAGCAGGCTTCATATGGAAAGCTAAGATCAACAACACTTTACGTGCTGGTTGGGCCTTTGTGCGCTCCCACACAAGTGCCTTTGCGAGCCCCACACATTAATGAATTGTAAATGAATATATGATATAAATTCATATTCAACATTAGTATTATTCAATTATTACAAAATTAATAATGTTGCAATAGTTGAAAGAACAAACCTATGCAAATAGGGTACAAAATTTAACCAACTCCTCTTTTAGTCGCCATCTTGGGAGCACAACACTTTTTTAAAGGGTAACACAGTTGGATGTACAATAGGTGGGATCATTCAACAACAAAACGCATAACATATACCAATCCTAAAATGGGACAAGATTTATCCAACTTTACCCAACAAAAAAGAAAGAGAAATAAAAGAAGATTTCCAAGTTTTAGTGGTGGCACTTTTATAGTTTGGCAAAAATCCTAGGGAAAGGTTAATTAGGGAAGTGAGGGAATTTGAGATTAGTTTTGAAATGGAAAAAAGATTTCACAAATAAAGAGGGGAACAAGGGAGTTTTTTTTTCAATTTTTATGATATAAAACATTAGGCTATTTTATCCCCCAAAATGAGAAAAATTAGTGAAATCTACACTAAAAGGGAAAAAAAAACAAACAATACCAACTTCTTTTGTTTAAAAAGTGACAAAATTTGTCCCAAAAAATCAATTGGAACTCATATACTCGTCATCATGTAAATTGGAACACTCGATGGATTTGCGACATAAGAAACCCACCCAGTTTTTTTTAGTGTATCCAGAGGACACATTACAAAAGCTCAAAACTAAAAGCTAAACCTATAGAGGGCAAAATAGGTAATGCCAAGGTTGGAAGAATTAACCATTGTTTTCATTTTCATAATACTTATGATATAATTTGTAGACCACTAGGAAGACAAATTCATAAAACAAGTGTTACATCTTCAATCAAAATAGCTAGAGAATAGAGAGATAGGGCTCCAGCTGCCATTCACAGACTGGTTCAAAGTACCCCAAATTGTTCCCTCTTCCCCACTACCTCAAGGCCCAAGCCTCACATTAACCAAAAACCTCACACCCTTCATTATTTTTCAAATTTTTTAAAAAACAAACAAGCGATCATGGCTGGCCTAGAAATTGTCCCACCATCGACACATGGCAGGCACACATGTAGCAACACCACTAAATACTTGTCGGCAAACTTTACCTTGACCTAATGCCCGAGGAGAGGGGCTTTCCTGAAATAAAAAAATGCCCCCCGACCTTTTCTTTTTTTGTCTTATCGGACCTAATGGCTGGTGACTGTGAATCCGGGGTAAAAGAGCTCCTCCCCCGCACCCCCCGCGCCGCCGCCCACCACCCAAGATGCTACACCCTAAATAAATGTAAGGTGCCCGTCTGAGAGGTTTGAAATTTTGTAAGCAGGTCCTTAAGTAGTAGTTAAGGGCCGTGGATGGGGGCCGTTACAAGAATAAGGTACCCATCCAATGACCCTGTCAGCTACTACTTATAGTGTGAACAAAATTGGCAGGTCATGCCCAACATAATTGGCAAGGGCGAGACCATTCCAAGACACTAGGGTTTGGGGTTTTGAATTCAACAATTTAAAAAAAAAATCATGTTCAACAAAGATTTTGGTCATGAGGTAGATCTAGAAATCTATTGACTTTTTTATAACATGTGAAAATTTGCAACAAAAAAACACTGAGGTCACAATCCTAAAATAATTAGAAAAAACTTAAATATCCTTATACAATTTTGGTTACATACTTGAACCATGTATATAAATCTAGCAATTTTTACATTAAGAAATAATTTTCCAAATTTTGACAAAATTTTCCATAAAATCATTAAACTTGCAACCAAATTTTCAATTTTTTTTTTGCAACAGTGAAAAATTCCACACTGAAAAAAAGCCCACCACCAAGGAAGATCACATGGTGCGGATAGTAACAAATTATGAGAGAATTTTTGAGAGAGGAAAGGTGGTGTGGATGTTAACAAATTATTAGAGACTGTTTGAAGGATCGCACCACCCACCCAGACAAAAATAAAGATCCTCACCTGGCACTGAAGTTGTTACATATTTGGTACTATAGTAGTACACAATGGCAAGTTCAACATTTTGGTGTTGAATAATTATGTTATTTCAAAGATTAAAATAAAAATATTTCATAATATTCTAAAAGATTCAGTCACTATTTTCCATCACAACTTTTTTTTCTTTTTTTTTACAAAAATTGCACATATTGCATAATTTCTGAAAATAATATAAATTAGTGTATTTGTATTGGAATTTGGATGTCAACTTATAGGTGTGAATATTGCCTTCAATTTTTAGAATTATATTGCTTCATCCTAGGCCCCTTATTGTGGGGAATGCCCGTTGCCCCCTCACCATAAGCCCTTAGGGCAACTTACCTAAGTTACCTTGTACACTAAATCTTGTTGAAGTGCCACCCCAACACCTCTTCAAGTGAGATCACCCCAAAATACATATAGCTAAATAAATACATAAAAATGTCGGTTGGTCGTGAATGTGTCACCTTTAAGTATTTAGGTAGTATCGGATACATCTAAAAATATATCAGTATCATGACAAAGTGCAATTTACATGCAACAAATTTAGATCGATAAGGCTCGCCCTGGTGACCGATTATGTCATAGGAAAAAATTTAAGAACTTGCTTTCTCAGAAGCTTCAGATGACCTTCAGTGTGAGGAGGGAAGACTACGGATTGAACGTGCCCTCCAACTACAGAGGAAAATCTCTTAAAGGTCATTACGTTCTCTGAAGTTCCCTCTGAAGTTCCCAAAGCCTCTCTTAAGCTCTCAAAGGGTTCCGAAAACGTAGTGTTGTTTTTGCATTTGTGGTGGCGCTAGTTTTGTGTTTTCCCAAAGCCTCGTCTCCGGTTGTGTTTAGTTTGGAGCTTGCATCCATCAACGACTGCAGTAGATTCCGGGGTTGTAACATTCCGTCTTTCGTTTTTAGTTCCTTGTTGCTATAGCAGCGATTGCAAGAAAGCGCCAGAATGAACGGGAGCGGAGGAATTCCCAGCAGCGGAATCTGTCTCGCGGTCTTCGGAGCAGCTCCCAGCAGAAGCTCGCAACCACGGAAGAAGCTGTCGCAACAAGCAGCGAAAGCATCACAGCGATCTCGCCCCGAAGTCGAGGGAATCGGAGTTGCGCCGGATGCGGGTGGAAAAAATCGTTCCTCACTCGAGGTTTTCAGTCGCACAGCTACGAATTCATCAAGAATGTCCTCAGGCCCTGGATCGTCACGCAACAACAGCAGGTCTCGCCAATGGATTGTCCATCTTCTGTGAACTGATTCCGGGGGGATTTGCTTTGCTATTTTTTATCATGGGTCAAGAGAAGCTGCAGTCGATAGTAGTGTGTTCTTTCTTGCGAACGAAACTGAGAGAAGCTCTTCCTGTTTTTGTGTTGCTCGTTTGTTGGTGCAGGGAGCAGCTCTCGCAAGGAGGTGGAGATGGCGTATTGCTGCTTCCGAATCCTGCACTGGGCGTTCCTGATCGAGAATCTGCTGTGATGAGCAGCAGCCCAGGAATACGTAAGCCCAAGGGACGGGTAAAAACGTTCCGCGTGGAATCCCGTTTGAAGGCGCCGCACTGGAAAGCTTCGATACACATTTGGCTAGGGAGTTACTGTCGACGCGAGGAAGCGATGCGAGCTCATGACACTACGCTGCATTACACGCGGAAGACGCCTTACTATTACGTCTATCCTGAGGGCTATTTCGATCCTTTGCCCGTGGAACTCGAAGACTCGCCGCCGACGGAAGAGTTTTTCATATTCGTCAAGGTTATGGCAAAGAAATTTGGATTGACAGAGTTCCGGAAGCTGCAACGGAATCCGCTCTCGGAATTAGGCAGTGCCCCATCGAGAGAGCCATGCTTCTCAGCACGGAGCAACAAGCTGTGCGCTGGGCGCAGCAAGCGCACTTGGGCAAACAAGATGGAGACTGTCTCCGAGGTCAAGCGTCTCTCCTTGTCATCCGCAGATTCTTCTGAGTTTTCAAGCCGTGAAGTGGCGGAGTTTGCAGCTGAGTCTTCTCCAGTCCAGGTACCAATCGATTTCAATGCGTCAAGAACTTTCTTCGACATGGATTTCTCGATCGATGGGTACTTGGAAAAAGGCTTCAGCCTCTCTGCTGATGATGATGGGATTGGAGGCGATCGGGAAGATGAAGATCATGTGCTGAACATGCAGCAGACCACGAACTTTGTGCCATCTGCAGCAGCTGATCCCCAATTTCTACCGGCTGCGACGACGGGGGTGGCGTCGTCCATTCCCGGCGACGTCAGTCGCGGTATCTCACCACAAGTGTCCAGCGCAGCGGATTCCGAGCTTACAAGCCAAGTTCTTGAAGTGCCCGAGTTTATCTCTCATCCTGCGCAGCTATTCCCTGAGGTACAAACAGATTTGAACAATGCGTCAAGCTTCGACATGGAGTTCCCGATCGATGCGTACCTCGAAGACTTAGGCTTCCTCCCTCCTGCTGATGATGCGATTGGAGGTGATCGGGGAGATGATGAAGAGGCGGAGTTTGTCACTTATCCATCGCAGTTCCAGGTACCAAAAGATTTCAATGCGTCGTCCATTGACGACATGGAATTGTTCTCCACCGATGATGATCTCGAAACAGGCGGCTGCTTTTCTGATGCTGGCTTCTGGATGGACAAGAAGGACCGTTACTGCGGGAACGACTACACTTTCCAACTGGCCGAGCTTGACGATACAGAGGCGAACCTCGTACCTAGTTTTACGATCAGATGGGACCCCATGGCTATGCCGGGTTCCCACAACCCAACTTTCGGCAGCGTTGCCGCTTGCTCGGAAACGCGGCTTCCGTCACCCAAATCCCTAATTTTTCCATAAGAATACTCGATGCTTGGAGGAGATCATAAACAAAGCTTTGGTACTGTGGCTAGATCCATGAAAGTTTGATATGTGTTTTGTCCTTGTCTTCCTCATCTCTAAGCACCTTCTTGAGATCTAGAGAATCTCAGCTTGCTGCTGGTGTGAAACTGTTGTCCTCAGGTTTCTAATTTCTGAGCTTGTTGCACGATTTACATGAATGAGTTTCGGAATGTGAGGAGTAATGAGCACTGAGCAAGCTGACAGAGTCCTTGATCTTTTGAGACAAGAAATTTAGCTCCCATCTTTGTGACATCTGTGTCTGTCTTATGATGCACAATCAATATCCAATTATCCATTCCAGATGCTTTGCTCCTTGATCTTTTGAGACAAGAAATTTAGCTCCCATCTCTGTGACATCTTTGTCTCTTATGATCCACAATCAATATCCAATTTTCCATTCTGGATGCTTTGGTGAGTTATATCTTGAGTATTTCAAATGCATTCTAATAGTTCATTATATGTGGAACTGTAGGATCATTTCAACTGCCTTGTCAGCTGCACCAAAACTAAACTCATTTCATTTTACCTGGCATTTCTGTGAAGTACAGAAGAGGCAATTGTGTGGAGCTTGTCACCAATAAAAATTTCATACTGATGAAGTGAAAGTCCTTTGGTTTATAGTTGTTTTTGTCACTATGTTGTCACAGCATTCCTGCCTTCCACTAAGACATATCCCTGGTTCTCAGAAGATGATGACACAAAGAAGAGCACTGCAATGTAGTCCAGGGAAAAGTTGCTCTTGCACCAAAGTTCCCTTCTTCACATCTTGGGGCAGCAACTTCTTCATGTGCACATGTGCCCTAAGTGACAGCCATTGTGGATGCACTGTTGTTTGGGGTTGTTCTCTGAAGGGTTTCCATGTATGATTCAATGGAGCCTCCATTTTTGACTTCACAAGTTTCCAATTCCAGAATATTGTATCAAGCAGGAGTAATGTCATGCAATTACCAAGCATTCTTCAAATGATCTGATGGGTGATTCTTTAGCTTCCTGTTCATATTCTGGGTATGTTTGTAGCAATGGAGGTAGGAGGCCAATTCTACTGACCATGTGAGCTTGTATGCTTTATTAGGGTTTAGGGTTTGGACTACAGTAGTGTCTCCAAGAATCAAGGATGATGCACTCACTGCCTTACATTTTGAAAGTTTCTCAAAGTGGGGAAATACCTTGCACCTCCAGCAGAAAGATTAACTATGGACATGCAAATCTTCCTGGTTATATGATATTTAGGTTTATAATTGTGAAAACAATGTGCAAGTTTGTGTGTTATGAGTTATGACAGAGTTGACTGCAATCACCTTATTATCCTATTTTTGCACCTAAGTACAAAAATCTTATGGTGGTGGTGCCGAAGTTACATACAAGCACACCCTAAGAACATCCCCACCGGTGCTCAGTATGTGACTCAAGACAGTAAAATTTATTCTGAAAAAGTCAATATATGCCAGTTTAGCTCAGGAAATTCATTTTTCTGCACGAAATTCATGCACCTTGCCGCGGCTGGTGAAAGGCGCAACACAGTTGTGCACCTCCAAAAAACATTGTAATAAATTGGACCTGATTGTGGCTTAGTATTTCGGATTGGTCAATCATAGTGATTGGTCCAGGTGGTTTGCTATTAGTAGTGCCTACATATATGCAGTTCTGGTTATAATTTTATTGTTGGCAAAAAAAAAAAAAGCTAAACTTAGACATTTAATTTTATTATCCAGAGTGACATACTGAGCACCAGTGGAGATGCTCTAACATCCAATGTTAGAGCACGTTTAGGATAGTATTTGGAGAGGGTTTTTATAAGAGCGTGTGAACAAGGTACACTATTGATACCTCACAAAAAAAGGTTGGAGTGAACCAGCAGCTACCAATGCACCAGTTGAGGATGACAACCTGTCACCTTCTTCGATGGCTTTGCTACAAGAAATTGGCGACCTGCGTTTTTTTTTAGTGGTTTTGCTACGAAGAAGGTGATGGCAGTAATGTCATCACCTTCCTCTATGGTGGTGGTGATGTAAAGAAGGTGATGGCAGCATGTGGTTTTTTTCTTTTTTTTGTTGGTCCTTATGGTTTAGTTCATTAGAATTGACAATTAACAATGAAATGGTGGTTTTTTGTTTAGGTTGAAGGTTGTAATGGCTAGAGGAAGGAGATTCAAAAAAAGTGGTGGTGGTGATTTGGAAGTTCATAACAAAATGTTGCTTCATCATATTAGGCGATTGCTAAAGAAAATGTTGTTTTATCATATCAAACAATTGTTGAACAAATTGTTGCTTCATGAGATCAGGCAATTGCTGAGCAAATTGTTGCTTCATGAGGTCAGATAATAGTTGAACAAATTGTTGCTCCATCAAAATTAAGACCTGAGGAGCAAAATGTTGCTTTATTAGAAATGGGAATTGAAAATTAATGTATCAAACAATTTATGTGAATTACAGTTAACAAGGATGACAATTTGTAATGTAGATTGAAAATTTCGATCGAAAAATGATGGGTTGGATTGTTTTAAAATTTACATACATTAAATTAAATGTAAATAAAAGAAATTGTACAATTTTTTTTTTGTTTAATTATATCCGCACCTTCCATCGTTTGATGGAGGGTGTAGGATTTTTTTTGTCAAATTTCTTTTCATTGCAATACTTTAAAACAATTACAATTTGCAGGAATTGTATTTGATTATGTGATTTTATGTTTTGCAATACTTGCATACTATTTTTGAACACTTTATGTGTAAGGTTTTAGGGTTGGGGTTTTTTCATTACAAAATAATGATTTGCTTTTTGATATTTATTGGTTTAGTTCCGGAACTTGAAACCAACCAAGTTTCTCAGCCACCAGCACCCCCTTGTCCACCTAATTTGGCTTGGAAGGACAAAAAACGGACAAAGGTTGGGTCGAAATGGAAGTGTAAAGTTGCCATTTGCATTGTTGCATATTGTGCCAAATGGTTGTTGACCAAACATTTGAAGGAAGTGCATGGCTTGGTGGCAAGAAAGGCCAAACCTGGGAGGCCTTCAATTTCTGCAAGAGGTCTTCGACATCAAAACCATGTTAAAATGAATGCTCGTATCTTGGGAAATGCCCAGGCCATGCAAAGACGGAATGATCAAAAAGTTGCTAGTCGCGCATGTGCTTTAGAAGAGTGAAAATGGGTAAATCTCGTAACTGTTGCAAAATAATGTCCACCATTCCCAAAACCAGCTTTAATCAAATTAGCTTTAGAGCAACTATTGCAAATGTTGGGTCTGATTGCATGAAGCGTGGGAAGTGTGGCTCGAGATGCAACATCATGAATGGAGAAAGATGAAAATTACAAGAGATTATTCGATCCACCCATTGTGTATATGCATGACAATTGAAGATGACATGAGATATAAAAAATTGAAATCAAAAGTCCAAAAAAGCAAGTCAGACAAAACAATTAACAGATGTATTAGATTTTCATGAATCTAAAATGATTCATGAAAGGTAAGAAATAATAATAATTAATGTTTATTATTTTTTTATGATTTTGTTTCATCCAAGGTGTGTTAAGGTTTAATTTGATGGTTTTTGGGTGTTTATAGGGTTGAAGAGACAACAAAAGAAGAATTTGTTGCAAATGTAGTTCAGATTAAAATGTAATGTTCTCATTTCGACACTGCTTTTCATGCAACAGGGGCTATAAATGCAACAGCTACTTACTAAATTAAACACAAGATTATTGATATTGATATGGTTTAAGGTTTTCACTTTATATAGTTAACTAGGTTTTTTCATGCCTCTTATTTTTTGGACTACTCAAGTTTTTAACTTTGGTCCTGTGATATGTTATGGAGAACCTTTTTTTTTCATTGGGTTCTTTAGTAATTTTTCATCCACCCATTTTTGTACATCTTTTATCAATATAATATTTTCTTCTAGTCACACTTGTTTAATGGGTATATGGTTAATCATATATGTCTTCTTTGTCATAATTTTCTTAGTACTTAAGATGTAAGAATCAAATTTTAAATAGGCCCATATGAATAGGGAACGTTAATTTGTCTAAGATCTATAAAAGTCAAAATGAACATTGTGTAATACTCAAATCTAATATAATAAGATTCACATCACCTAAAGACTTTTAAAATAATACACACATTTTAAACATATAATACTTACATCATTTTCTATTATAACTTCTATAATGCCATTTTCAAATATGCAATACTCGCATATGGGTCCCATAAAAGTCGTTGGTTATTTACATTCAATGCAATATGCGCATATAGGATCCCATAATAGTCACTAGATTTTAACATTCAATGCAATACCCACATATAAGATCCCATAATAATCGCTGGTTTTTTACATTCATTGTAATACTTGCATATAGGGTCCCATAATAGTTACTAGTTTTTTACATTCATCTTAACACCCCATATGGGTTCCATAATAGTCGCTAGTTTTTACATTCATTACAATACTCACATATAGGGTCCCATAATAATTGCTGGGTTTTTTCATTCATCGCAAAACTCACATTTTGTCACAAATTTAATTTAGAATAATAATTAATTTAGGGTTATAAAAAAACATATTTTGGGTACCCAAACCACTTATTAGTTATTTTGAAATGACGTTACATGTGAGTATTACAATTAAGGTTGGGTCTTCACATAAGGTTTGCCTCAATCACCTAGGATTATTTCAGTATGAACTTGCATGTAGGTATTACATTTAGGCCTTGGTCTTCATTCAAAGACCCACCCAAACTACATATTGGGTATTTCAAAGTGACATTACATGTGGGTATTACATTTAAGGTTGCCCTTTCACTACAAGTTTTACCTTAATCACCTATGGGTTATTTTGAAATGAATTTGAATATAACTATTACATTTAGGGTTAAAGTTTCATATAATTTTGTAATATCCACAAACATACTTACTTTTACCAATTAAAAATTTAGCCTTAATTTTATTAATAACTAAATAAAATCTATAACAAAACACAAAAGAAGGTGTTTCTCTTACCATTTGTTAATATCTCTAAGTTGATTTCTTTCACTTTTTTTAAATATATATATATAATTATTTTGCATATAAAATTCCCCCTTAAATGCACCGTAAATTTATTTTATTTACTATAGACTTGTAAAAAAAATGTTAATTAATTTAGGGTTTCCCAAACTTTAAATTTGAATCATAATTCAATAGTATATACTTATAACAATTATATGAAAAAGTGTGTTTCTTTTAAATAAATTTTTTAAGTTCAAATTTAATATGTTATAATATAATAAGGAATAAACATTAAACCGTCATAAATGCTTATTAGGTTTATGTCGCTTAAGCTAGTAAACTACCTATATAACTAATATGTTTACTTAATAAATTCAACCACGTTTAATACCTACATAGACCATTAGAATATTAACCTGGAAGGCCTACATTAATGAATAAACTACACAATAAGCCTATGTTATGTAGGTAGCTTATTAGGTAATTAATTAAGTTATTTAACAAGTAGTTTACTAACCTATTACTCATGTTTAAGCTAAGTTATTTAGTTTAGTCAATGTCAACACTTTAGTCAATCTAACAACCTTAGTAATGAGCTTTTGTTGAAGTTAGTAATTTGTCAAGGCTACAAAATCTTGGATTTTTTTTATGAACACTATTGTGTTTTTTGGATAGTCAAGTCATGTTTCAATTTCTAAAGGTGTCGAAAACATTATGTAACAACTCGACCCTCATAAAGCTTCCAAATCCACACAAACTTTGGCATGGCTTTTAAGAACTTATGAACATTTTCATACCTAGCTATTAATATTTTGGAATTTTAAATTTGCATTGAAAAAAAAATTCATTAAAAGTAATTCTAATATATATAATAAATATTATTTTAAATAAATATGTATTGAAATGAATATAATTCCATAGTATCATTATTTATATATAATGTGTTATAAATAACAATATATTTTGACCAATATTATACATCATAAAAAATAAAGTTTACATAATGACTTGTGTTATACATGTACAAAATATAAAATATTTTTGACCCACTATCTAATTATTTTCACCAATAAATTATTTACTATATATTAAAAAAATATAAAATAAAATTTCAATCAGACATAGGATTAATATATGGGAGAGATCATTTTTATTACTATGTGAAACCAAAAAAAAAAAAAGTA
>Ga0116227_10002043_pt1 | contig 45976 bp, 38 predicted proteins | sample S1TSphgellanicum_FD_89693 | JGI IMG/M metagenome (GOLD analysis project Ga0116227, IMG submission 89693) | Host-associated microbial communities from peat moss isolated from Minnesota, USA - S1T2_Fb - Sphagnum magellanicum MG | ecosystem: Host-associated > Plants > Peat moss > Unclassified...
CGCGGATCGCGCAGCACCCAGGCGATGGCCATCTGCGCCAGCGTCTGGCCGCGTCCCTTGGCGATCTCGTTCAGCGCCTTGATCCGCTCGATGTTGTCGGGCGTGATCAGCGACTGGCTGAGCGAGCCACTCTTGGCGGCGCGGGCATCCTCGGGCACGCCGTTCAAATATTTGGTCGACAGCATCCCCTGCGCCAGCGGCGAGAAGGCGATGCAGCCCGTGCCCAGATCGCCCAGCGTGTCGAGCAACTCATCTTCGATCCAGCGGTTGAGCATCGAATAGCTGGGCTGATGGATCAGCAGAGGCACCTTGTGCTCGGCCAGAATGGCGGCGGCCTTGCGCGTCAATTCGGGCGAATAGCTGGAAATGCCCACGTAAAGCGCCTTGCCCTGCTGATGCAGCGTGGCCAGCGCGCCCATCGTCTCTTCCAGCGGCGTGTCGGCATCGACGCGGTGCGAATAGAAGATGTCGACATAGTCGAGGCCCATGCGCTTCAAGCTCTGATCGCAGGAGGCGATGAGATATTTGCGCGAACCGCCGATGTCGCCATAGGGCCCCGGCCACATATCCCAGCCCGCCTTGGTGGAGATCACCAGCTCGTCGCGATGCGCGGCGAAGTCGGTGGCCATCACGCGGCCAAAGTTCTCCTCGGCGGAGCCGTAGGGCGGGCCGTAATTGTTGGCGAGGTCGAAATGGGTGATGCCGTTGTCGAAGGCGTGGCGCAGCATGGCGCGGCCATTTTCGAACACATCGTCGCCGCCGAAATTCTGCCACAGACCCAGCGAGATCGCGGGCAGCTTCAGACCCGAGCGGCCGCAGCGGCGGTAAGGCATGCTTTCATAGCGGGTGGCGGCAGCGGTGTAAGGGGGTTTCATAGGGTCAATCCAGTCCGTTCAGAATGGCGGAAACGCCGATATCGGCAATGGCAAGGTCCTCTTCGCCCGACAGGCCGCTGATCGCGACCGCGCCGAGGCAGGCGCCCTGATGCAGCACCGGCACGCCGCCGTCCCAACCGACATAGCGCGCATCGCCGTGGTAGTGAACGTCATCGCCGGTGGATTTGGTGTCGCGCCCGACATCGCCGGTGGGGCGGCCCAGACGCGCGGCAGTGTAGGCCTTGTTCTGGGCGATGGCGATCGGCGCCAGCCCGCAGCCATCGGTGCGCCAGAGCGCGATCAGCTCGCCATGATTGTCGGCCACCGCGACCACGGCATCGACGCCGCGGCGTTGCAGCTCCTGCAGGCAGGCGTCGAGCGCGACGCGCGCCTCGGCCTCACCCAGTGATCTCGACAGTTTCACGCGGCGTCCTCCTGTGTGGTAACGTTGCCATGACTAGCGGTGATCGACGGTTCAGGCAATCGCCAGAGATTGCCGATGAACAGGATCAAATACGTATGGCAACGTTGCCATTCACTCTGGCATGAGGCCGGGGCGCATGTTAGGCGGCGGGAAGAACGGGGCAAACGGCCCCAACCCATCCGGAGAGTGCGTTGAATATGGCCAGCAGCCCCGCGCGAATTGCGTCCCGTCTTGCTCTGGTGCTGGCCCTTTGCGCTGGCAGCGCCCATGCGGAGGCCCCGACCCCTCGGCCCGCCGCCATGGCGGTCCACCCCGATCTGTGGCCGCAGGCGCGCTCGCCCATCGGCCTCGATCCGGCGATGGAGGCGAAGATCGGCACCATCATCGCCAGCATGACGCTGGAGGAGAAAGTGGGGCAGGTGCTCCAGCCCGAAATCCGCTGGATCACGCCTGACGAGGTGCGCGACTACCACATCGGCAGCATCGAGAATGGCGGCGGTTCCTTCCCGCAAGGCAACAAGCATGCCGCGCTCAAGGACTGGACCGATATGATCCAGTCCTACTGGCAGGCCTCGGTCGACCGCCAAGCCAACCACGCCACGCGCATTCCGCTGATGTGGGCTTCGGATGCGGTGCATGGCCATAACAATGTGCTGGGCGCGACGCTGTTCCCGCATAACATCGGCCTTGGCGCCGCGCATGATCCCGATCTGCTGCGCCGCATCGGCGCGGTGACGGCGGCGGAGGTGCGCTCCACCGGCATGGACTGGGCCTTTGCCCCCACCATCGCCGTGGCGCGCAACGACCGCTGGGGCCGCACCTATGAAAGCTATTCCGAAGACCCGCGCATCGTCTCGCAATATGCCGGGGCCATCGTGGAAGGTCTGGAAGGCAAGGGCGCGACGTTCCTCGACAAGGACCATGTGCTGGCCACCGCCAAGCATTTCCTGGGCGACGGATCGACCGACAATGGCCGTGACCAAGGCAATTCGCTGGTCTCCGAACAGGAGCTGAGCAAGGTCGATGCCGCCGGTTATGTCTCGGCCATCGATGCCGGAGCGCAGACGGTGATGGCCTCCTACAGCAGCTGGCACGGGGTCAAGATGCATGAGAACAGGGCGCTGCTGACCGATGTGCTGAAAATGCGCATGGGCTTTGACGGGCTGATCATCGGCGACTGGAACGCCCATTCGCAGATTCCGGGCTGCACCCTGTCGGATTGCTCGATCGCCTTCAACGCGGGCGTCGATGTGTTCAATGTGCCGACCGACTGGAAGGCGCTCTATGGCAATATGATCCGCGAGGTGCAGTCGGGCGAGATCCCGATGACCCGTCTGGAGGATGCCGTGCGCCGCGTGCTGCGCGTCAAATTCCGTGCCGGCATCATGGATGAGGCAGGCCCGGCGCAGCGCCCGAACACGCTGAAACCCATCGGCACGCCCGACCACCGCGACGTGGCGCGTGAGGCGGTGCGCGAATCGCTGGTGCTGCTGAAAAACAACCGCGCCCTGCTGCCGATCCGCCCTTCCGCGCATATCCTTGTCGCGGGTGAGGGCGCCGACAACATCGCCATGCAGGCGGGCGGCTGGACGCTGTCATGGCAGGGCAATGACAATGGCCCGGCGGAATTCCCCGGCGCCACCTCGCTTTACACCGGCATCCGTCAGGCCGTGGAGGCGGCGGGCGGCAGCGCGACGCTCTCGCCGGATGGGTCTTTCACCACCAAGCCCGATGTCGCCATCGTGGTCTTCGGCGAGACGCCCTATGCCGAATATATGGGCGACCAGACCGATGTCGCCCTTCATCACGCCAACAATGAAAGCCTCGCGCTGCTCAAGAGCCTGAAGGCGCGCGGGGTGCCCACCGTGGCGGTGCTGCTCAGCGGCAGGCCGCTCTATGTGAACCCGCAGATCAATCAGGCCGATGCCTTTGTCGCGGCCTTCCTGCCCGGCTCGGAGGGCGATGGCCTCGCCGATGTGCTGATCGCGGGCAAGGACGGCAAGCCGCGCCATGATTTCCGGGGCAAGCTCAGCTTCTCATGGCCCAAGCGCCCGGACCAGACGCCGCTCAATGTCGGCCAGCCGAACTACGATCCGCAATTCGCCTATGGCTTCGGCCTGAGCTATGCCGCGCCGGTCCAGACGCCGCGACTGCCCGAGGTGGTCTCCACGGTGAACTATGGCGATCGCGGCGTCTATTTCGCCAAGGGCACCTTCTGGAACGGCTATGGCCTGAAGCTGGAGGGCGCCTCCCCACTCGCCTACGCCGGAAAGCCGGTGAGCACGGGCGCCATCACCGCCGCACCCAGCCCGCGCGACCCGCAAGCCGTCCATCTGGCCTGGAAGGGCAAGGGCGGCATCAGCATCGCCGCGGCCACGCCATCCGATCTCTCGCGTGAGGCCAATGGCTCGATGATGGTCAGCCTGACGCTGGATGTGGCGCAGGGCCCTTCCGCGCCGGTGCAACTGGTGGTGGGCGGGATTTCGCTGCCCATCGGCCCGATGCTTCACGCAGGCGCCAACCATTTCGAGATCCCGCTGCCCTGCTTCAAGGGCGCGGATTTCAACAGCGTCAGCCCGCTGCTGACCCTGAGCACCGACGGCACGCTGGACATCGACCTGAAGGATGCCCGTCTGGTCGAGAACAAGGCCGCCGTCGCCTGCCCCGGCGCCTGAGGCGACAAACTCAGGCGGTGCCGATCTCGGCCAGCACCGCCAGAAAAGCCTTCACCTTCGCGCTGGTCAATCGGCGCGAAGGGTGAAGCGCCCAGATCTCCACCTGCGGCTGATCGACCTCGCCCCAGCAGACAAGGCGCCCCGCATCGACATCGGGCTGGGCCAGCAGGCCGGGCAGCAGCGCTGCCCCCATGCCCCGGATCGCGGCATCGCGCACCATCAGCAGCGAGGACAGCCGCAACCGGGCCTGAGGCCGGATCGTCACCCTCTCGCCATCGGGCCGCACCATGTTCCACACGCCCGGCGCGGAGGATGAGGCCAGCATGACGGCGGGCACATCGACCTCCACCGGCATCGCCGGGGCCGCGACGATCAGCCGCCGGTCATAGGCGATCCGCCGCCCGACCAGCCGCTCCTGCGGATCGGGATCGATGCGCAGCACCAGATCATAGCCCTCCTCGACCGGATCGACCTGCCGATCCTCGGCGATCACATCGAGCCGGACCTCGGGATAGAGGTTGCAGAAACGCTGCACCACCGGCATCAGCGCGACATGCGCCAGCACCACCGGCGCACTGATCCGCAGCAAGCCGCGCGGCTGGTCCGACCCGCTGGCCACCGCCTGCGCCGCATCGGCCAGATCGATCAGCAGGCCATGAGTCTGCTCGTGCAGGCGGCGGCCCTCCTTGGTCAGGCGCAGCCGCCTTTCGCCGCGCTCCACCAGACGGACGCTTAGCGCCTGCTCCAGCTCGGCCAGATGGCGTGACAGCGTGGCCTTGGGCCGCCCGGTGGCGCGCGTCGCCGCGCCCAGCCCGCCATGCAGGGCGACAAGATCGAAGCTGCGCAAGGCATCGAGGTCGAGTGATGGTTTCATTTATGGAACATCCTGTCCCGATCTTGCCATCTCTGCGTACAAATTGAAACGGTTCATGAAGGGGGCACGGCGCAATCACGCACCGCTTCAGGAGTATCCCCCCATGACAATTCTGGTCACCGGTGCCACGGGCACCATCGGTTCGCAGGTTCTGGCACATCTCGCTGGCGAGGGCGTGCCCATCCGCGCGCTGACCCGCTCGCCCGACAAGGCCGCTTTCCCCGCCGGGGTCGAGGCGGTCGCGGGCGATCTGGCCGATCCCGACAGCCTGCGCCGCGCGCTCGATGGCGTTTCCACACTGTTTCTGCTCACCGCCAATGTGCCCGATGAACTGACTCAGGCGATGCTGGCCGTCGATGTCGCGCGTCAGGCGGGGGTGAAGGGCCTCGTCTATCTCTCGGTCTTTCGTGGGGCCGATTATGCCGATGTGCCGCATTTCGTCAGCAAGGCCACGGTGGAGCGCATGATCGCCGCGCTGGATCTGCCCGCGACGATCTTGCAACCGGCCTACTTCATGCAGAACGATCTGCGCCAGCAGCAGCCGGTGACCGGGATGGGCCTTTATGGCATGCCGCTGGGCAACAAGGGTCTGTCGATGATCGACACGCGCGATGTGGGGCTGGCCGCTGCCCGCGAACTGCTGCGCCGCGCGCGTGCCGAGAGCCCTCTGCCCGCCGTGACCTATCCGCTGGTGGGCCCCGATGCGCTGACAGGCGATGCGCTCGCCACGCTGTGGGGTGAGGTGCTGGGCCGCGATGTGCACTATGCCGGGAACTCAACCGACATGCTGGAACAGGGCCTGCGGGCGTCGGGCCCGAGCTGGCTGGCGCGCGAACTGCTGCTGATGCTGCGCCGTTACCAGTCGGATGGCGCGGTGGCATCGGCTGCCGATGTGGCCGCGACGGCGCAGGTGCTTGGCCGCCAGCCGCGCGCCTATCGCGCTTTTGCCGAGGAAGCCGCCGCCGCCTGGAATGCGGCCTGACCCGAGGCGGGAGCATGGTCCGGATGGCCCTTGGCGATCAAGGCTTCCGGACCATGCGTGCCGTCATATATCCCCGGCGCAACCGCGCAGCAGGGCGGCGGCCACCGCGCAGGCCTGAGCCTCCAGCTCTTCCTCGGGCAGTTCCCCCGCTGTCCAGAACGACAGTACACCGCGAAAACCGAAAGCGAGGTGGCGGGACAGGGCGGCCAGCGCCTGATCCTGCCCCGCCACCCCCAGTCCGTCGCCCGCGCCCAGCGCCAGCGCCCACAGCGCCGCCGAATGCGTCAGAGGGCCGGGCACGGTCGCGGGCGTACCCAGCCAGCCCATCACCATGCGATTCACCGCGCTTTCTTCCAGCATCACCCCGGCAGCGATGGCGGTGGCGGCCAGCACGCGGTCACGCGCATCTCCGGCAGGGGCGGCGGCGCGATAGCGGGCCTCCATCTCCTCGATGCGCCGGGCGGAGAGCGCCTGCATGATCGCCGCCTTGCTGCCGAAATGGTTGAAAGGCGTGGCAAAGCTGACCTGCGCCTGCGCGGCGAGGTCGCGCATGGAAAACTCCGCCTTGCCCTGCCGCAGCAAGGTTTCGGCGGCATCGATCACGCGCTGGCGCACGGGTTCGCCACGCGCTGTTGAAGGTTTGGTCTTGTCGAAGCTCATGGTGGTATCTATATCATGATATAGTTGATGTGTCCCTCAGGAGTTAGATCATGTCCACATCCCTTTCCAAGACCTTCCTGATCACCGGCGTCAGTTCGGGGCTGGGCCGCGCCTTCGCTCAGGCCGCGCTGGAGGCTGGCCACCGCGTGATCGGCACCGTGCGCCGCGCCGAGGATGCCGAGGCCTTTGCCGCGCTCCATCCCGACAACGCCCATCCGCTGGTGCTTGATGTCACCGATTTCGCAGCCATTCCCGATGCCGTGGCGCAGGCCGAGCAAAAGGTCGGCGCCATCGATGTGCTGGTGAACAATGCCGGTTACGGCCATGAGGGCGTGCTGGAGGAATCCTCGCTCGACGATCTGCAGCGCCAGTTCGCCGCCAATGTCTATGGCCCGGTGGCGATGATTCAGGCCGTGCTGCCCGGCATGCGGGCGCGCCGGGCGGGGCATATCGTCAATGTCACCTCGATGGGCGGGTTCATCACCATGCCGGGCATCGCCTTCTATTGCGGCAGCAAATTCGCGCTGGAGGGCATTTCGGAATCTTTGGGCAAGGAGTTGGCGGGGCTGGGCATCCATGTCACCGCTCTGGCGCCGGGCCAGTTCCGCACCGACTGGGCGGGGCGCTCGATGGACCGCACCCCGCGCAGCATCGCTGATTACGATGCGGTGATGGACCCGATCCGCACAGCACGGCAGGGCAAGAGCGGCCATCAGCCCGGCGACCCGGCCAAGGCGGCGCAGGCGTTGCTGGCGCTGGTGAGCGCTGACAAGCCGCCTGTCCGCCTGTTCCTCGGCGAGGATGCGCTGGGGCTGGTCGATGCCAAGCTGGACGCCATGCGCGCGGAGATCGAACAGTGGCAGGCGCTGTCGCGCTCCACCGCTTTTGCCGGTTGAACGCGGCCTGCGCCTTCACCCGCCTGATAGCCTTCACCCGAAGGTGAAGACATAGGCACGGATGCCCGGCTTCTCGAAGCTGATCGAGACGGTGCGGTCGGCGATCGCACCACTCTGGCGGACAAGCTGATAGAGGCGGTCCTCGCGCAGCGTGCCCCAGCCATTGGCATTGACATCGCTGCCATGGCTGGCGCCGGGGGCCTTGCCGTCGATGGTCACCCGGAAACGCACCGGCTGGCCATCGGCGGCCCCGCCCAGCACCAGATGCGCGTCGCGGGCATGGAAGCGATAGCGCAGCTGTGCGCCCGCGCTGGCAGGCGTGATGAACTCCGAGCCGATGGACCAGCTGCCCGTCAGATCCCATGTGCCGCGCTCCAGATCGGGAGCGGGTTCATAGATCCTGCCCCGGTTGCGCGCGGCGCCGTCCGGCGAGCGGAAGCCCTCGGCCTTGTCATAGCCCAGATAGGCCTCGGGCGAGCCAAGCTGCGCCCAGTCGGCCTCGGCCTCGATGCCCTTGCCGGTAATCGGCGTGGTGGGCACATGCGAGACATCCTGCCCGGCCTGCGTCAGCAGCTTGCGGATCAGGGCTTCGCTTTCGTCATAATGGCCCTCGCCGATGCGATAGCCCTGCATATGGCCCTGCGCGTCGATAAAGTAGAGGCTGGGCCAGCCCTCATTGGCGAATTGCTGCCAGGTGGAATAGCTGTTGTCCTGCAGATTGGGATAGGTCACCCCCAGCTGCCGGAAGGCGAGGCGGGCCTTGGCGGCATCATGCTCGAACTGGAATTCGGGAGCGTGGACGCCCACCACCACCAGACCCTTGTCCTTGTAGCGCTCATTCCATGCTTTCAGATAGGGCAGGGCGCGCAGCGAGTTGATGCAGCTGTAGGTCCAGAAATTGACCACCACCACCTTGCCGCGCAACGCCTGAACCCCGCCGGGCACGTCCGTCAGCCACGGCCCGGCATGCTCCAGCACATTGATCGGGCGCGATGTGGCGCCGATCGGCACCGGGCTGGCCATCGCCGGGGTCAGTGCCTCGGCGCAGCAGGCGGCGGTGATGATGCCGCCGGTGATAAGTGCCGTGGCGAAAAAGCCGAGCGAGCGGGGCTTGGAGGAGCGGGGCTGGTCCATGATGTGTCTCCGGGCGGGCAGCCGGGCGATCCGGTTGCGTTGCCCGCATCCTAGGGCTGCCGCCCGCGATCCGCCCGTTAGGCGCCGCGTGGCGGTGTTAGTTGGCGAGAGGCGCATGCACCGCAGCTAACACCATCTCACTCCACCTAACGGGCGTCTTTCGGCGGTTTGTCTAAGCTGGCGTCATCCAATCGAGGAGACGAACAGTGGGGAATGAGATCAATCTATCGCGGCGCCAGTTTGCCATCGGCGCCTCTGTGGCCAGCGCGTTGGGCGCCATGCCGGGGCTGGCCAGCGGCGCCACCGGCAGCACGGCCATCCGCCCCTTCAAGGTGGCGATCCCTCAGGCCGACATCAATGCGATGAAGTACCGCATCGCCGACACCCGCTGGGCCGATCCCGAGCCTGCCACCGATGACAGCCAGGGCGTCCGCCGCGAGATCCTGCAGCCGCTGATGGCCTATTGGGCGGGCGCCTATGACTGGCGCAAGGTGGAGGCGCGGCTGAACGCCCTGCCCATGTTCATGACGCAGATCGACGGGCTGGACATCCATTTCATCCATGTCCGCTCGCGCCATGAGAAGGCCATGCCGCTGATCCTGACCCATGGCTGGCCGGGCTCGGTGCTGGAGTTCATGAAGGTGATCGGCCCGCTGACCGACCCGGTCGCCCATGGAGGCAAGGCGGAGGATGCTTTCCATGTCGTGATCCCCTCGATCCCCGGCTTCGGCTTTTCGGAAAAGCCCAAGGTGGTGGGCTGGGGTTCGGACCATATCGGCCGGGCATGGTCCACGCTGATGCTGCGGCTGGGGTATGAGCACTTCGTCAGCCAGGGCGGCGATTGCGGCTCGGTGATTTCGCAGCGCATGGCCCTGCAGCATGTGCCGGGGCTGCTGGGCATTCACCTCAACATGCCCGCCGTGGTGCCTGCCGAGATCGCCCATAGTCTGGCCGCCGGCGATGCGGCCCCGGCTGATCTGTCGCCCAAGGAGCGGGGTGCTTTCGACCAGCTCGCCGCCTTCTACCGCGACAATTCCGCCTATGCCGCGATGATGAACACGCGGCCCCAGACCATCGGCTATTCGCTGGTGGACTCGCCCGTTGGCATGGCGGCGTGGATGTATGAGAAGATCGCGCAATGGACCTACAGCAACGGCCAGCCCGAAAAGGTGCTGGGCCGCGATGCGATCCTCGATGACATCTCGCTCTACTGGCTGACGAAGACCGGGGCCTCTGCCGCGCGGATCTATTGGGAAGACCATACCAACAACTTCAACGCGCGCGGCATCATCGATATGCCCGTCGCCGTCAGCGTCTTCCCCGGCGAGATATTCCGCGCCCCCAAGAGCTGGGCCGAGCGCTGCTACAAGAACCTCTATTACTTCAACGAAGCCACCGACGGCGGCCATTTCGCCGCCTGGGAACAACCCGCGCTCTTCGCTCAGGAAGTGCGTGCCGCTTTCCGCCCCCTGCGCTGAACCCCATCTTCAGGAGAACACCCATGTCCGATACCAAGACGCTCTACACCGCCAATGTCCATGTCACCGGCGCCCGCGAGGGCTATGCCAAAAGCAGCGACGGCCGCCTCGACATCAAGCTGTCCACCCCCGGCGGCCCCGGTGCGGGCACCAACCCGGAGCAGCTGTTCGCCGCGGGCTGGTCGGCCTGTTTCGAGGGCGCGATGGGGCTGGCCGCCAAGGCCAAGGGCGTGACCCTGCCCGACACGCTCGCCATCGATGCCGAGGTCGAGCTGCGCCACGGCGATGACGGCTTCTCGCTGGCCGCGCGCCTGACGGTGCATGTCCCCGGTCTGGCCGAGGATGTGGCTCGCCAGATCATCGAGGCCGCTCACCGCACCTGCCCTTATTCCAAGGCGATCAAGGGCAACATCGATGCCATCGTCACGCTTGCTTGAAAGGATTTCCGATGAAGAAGTTGATGATGCGCGGCGGGCTGATGCTCGCCGCCGGGATGATGGCCTCGGTCGCGCAGGCTCAGGCCGTGAAGCCCACCGTGGTTCTGGTGCATGGCGCCTTCGCCGATAGCGCAAGCTGGAACGGCGTGATCGCCGTGCTGGAGCGTGACGGCTACAAGGTCATCGCCGCCCCGAACAATCTGCGCGGGGTGCGCGCCGATGCCGATGTCGTCGCCGATGTGGTGAAAAGCGTCACCGGCCCCGTGGTGCTGGTCGGCCATTCCTACGGCGGATCGGTCATCAGCGAGGCCGCCGAGGGCGCGGGCAATGTGAAGGCGCTGGTCTATGTTTCCGCCTTCGCCCCCGAAGCGGGCGAGAGCGCCATTGGCCTCACCGGCAAGTTCCCCGGCAGCACGCTGGGCCCGACGCTGGCGCCCCCGGTCAAGCTGAGCAGCGGCGGCAACGACCTCTACATCCAGCAGGACCGCTTCCCCGCGCAGTTCGCCGCCGACGTGCCTCTCGCCTCGGCCCGCCTGATGGCCGCTGGCCAGCGCCCCATCGCCGAAGCCGCTCTGGGCGAGCCCGAAACCGCCCCGGCGTGGAAGCATACGCCCTCGTGGTTCATCTATGGCGATGCCGACCGCAACATCCCGCCCGCCGCCATGGCCTTCATGGCGCAGCGTGCCCAGTCCCGCCAGACGGTGGTGGTGAAAGGCGCCTCGCATGTGGTGATGGTTTCCCACGCCATGGAGGTCGCAGGCCTGATCGAAAAGGCCGCCAAGGCGCCATAATCCGGACAGCATGTGCGGCGCCGGTGTCCCCTCCCTCCCCCTGGGGGCACGCCCCGCCCCCTCCGGCGCCTCACGCTCAAGCCCGGCAACGCCCAGTCGTTGTCGGGCTTGAGTTTGTTTGGGAGGTACGAAGGGGAGGAGGAAGGAAGATGCGAGGGGGTTACCCCCTCGCGCTCCCATGACGGCTTCCGACGAAGCGGCAGTGGCGCCGAAGCCGAACGCCCAGTCTCTCCAGCTGCACAACCTCAGGCGCCGCAGGCATCAAATTCCCTGCCTGCGGCGCGGCAAATCGGGCGCAAGGCCGAACCTTGTGCGCCACGTAGACAATAAAGGGAGCGCGAGGGCGATGGCCCTCGCATCTTCTCTTTTCTTCCCAAACAGAAAACCCGGCAACGCCAAAGCGTCACCGGGTTCCAACACCATCCAAAACCAAAGAAATCACGGCGCCCAGGCGGTGAAGACCAGATCCGCGCTCTTTTCCAGCTTGTTGTGGCAGGTGAAGCAGGACTGCATCAGCTTCACGTCCTGATTGGCCACGCCTTTCTCGAACTGGCCATAGCCCCAGCCTCCGCTGGCGGCGAAGCGCTTGCTGTCCTTCACGCTGACCTGCACATTGGTCGGCTCGCCCGCCACGAAGGACTGGGGCGAGGGGAAGAAGGCATCGTTGCGCGGCGAGGACTGATAGTGCCACGCCAGACGCACGATCACCGCGCCATCGGGGAAGGGGCGCTTGCCCTTGCGATAGGCCTTCACCGCGATGTCGTTGCCGAGGATGGCGCGGATATCGTTGTTCTTGCCGTTCTCCTGAGCCACGCTGATCAGCGTCCAGTGGCGGTAATCCTTGGGCAGGGTCACGCCGTAGACGGGGGATGCCTCCACCCGATCACGCTCTGCGGCAGCCACGGTGGAGGCCCCGAGAGCCAGCGCGGCCAGCGCCAGAAGGCCGCCGCGCATCATGAGGCCCTCCGGCTGACGTCCAGCACGGCCTGGGCGAAAGCTTGCGGCGCTTCCTGAGGCAGATTGTGGCCGATGCCGCCGGTGATGGTGCGATGCTCATAGGCGCCGGTGAACTTGGCGCGATAGGCTTCGGGGGCGGGGTGCGGAGCGCCGTTGCGGTCGCCTTCCATGGTGATGGCGGGGATCGTCACCGGCGGGGCGGCGGCGAGCCTTGCCTCCATGGCGCCATACTGGCTTTCGCCTTGGGCGAGGCCGAGGCGCCAGCGGTAGTTGTGGATGACGATGGCGACATGGTCGGGGTTGACGAAGGACTGCGCCGCAAGGTCGTAGGTGGCATCGTCAAAGTGCCAGTCGGGCGAGGCCTGATGCCAGATCTGCTTGTTGAAGGCCTTGGTGTTGGCGGCGTAACCCAGCGCGCCGCGCTCGGTGGCGAAGTAGAACTGATACCACCACTGCAGCTCGGCGGCAGGCGGCAGGGGCTTGGCGTTGCCTGCCTGGCTGCCGATCAGATAGCCGCTGACCGAGACCAGCGCGCGGCAGCGCTCCGGCCAGAGCACGGCCATGATGTCGGCGGTGCGCGCGCCCCAGTCGAAGCCGGCGACCACGGCCCTGGCGATGCCCAGCGCATCCATCAGCGCGATGCCGTCGGCGGCAATGGCGGCCTGCTGCGCGTTGCGCATCGTGTCCGCCGAGCGGAACAGCGTGGTGCCATGGCCGCGCAGATGCGGCACGATCACACGGTGGCCCTTGGCGGCCAGCAGGGGGGCGACCTCGGTGAAGGCGTGGATGTCATAGGGCCAGCCATGGAACAGCAGCACCGGCGCGCCCGAGGCCGGGCCATATTCCAGATAGCCGATGTTCAGCACGCCCGCGTCGATCTGCTTGATGGCGGGCACGGCAGCGGCGGCGCGGGCGGGGATGGCTCCGGCGGCCAGCGTGGAAGTGGCTGCGGCGGCGATCCCGGCGAAGCGCAGAAAATCGCGGCGGGGCAGGTCGGCGATCCCAAGAGGCGTGTTCGACATGGCTATCTCCCTTCGGTGGGTGTTGGGTATGAGCCTTTGATAGACCTTTCGTCAGGCAACGGGTGTTAGCGCTTGTGAGGCGGTGTGAGGGAGTGGGCCAGTGCCGCGCTGTTACAGGCTCGCGCCGCGCAAATGTTCCTGCGCCAGCTCGGTGAAGGCGCGGATGCCCGGGCTGTTGCGGCGCCCGCTCTGGAACAGCAGCGAGACCGGCAGGGCGGGCCCCGCGTGATCGCTCAGCACCTGTTGCAGGCGCCCGGCCTGCAGATGTTCGGTGATCTGATAGGACATGCTGCCCACGATCCCCAACCCCTGAATCGCCGCCTCGATCCCCGCCTGAACGCTGTTGACCGACAGGCGCGCCACGCCCCGACCGGTGCGGCCATGCTCGGTTTCCCAAGGGCGATGGGTGCCGGTTTCATCCTCGACGGCGATCGACTGGTGGTGGCGCAGATCGGCCATCTGCTGCGGCTCGCCCCTTTCGCGCAGATAGGCGGGGCTGGCGCTGAGCACCCGCCGCACCTCGCCCAGCTTGCGCATATGCAGCGCGCTGTCGGGCAGGTCGGCGATGCGCACCGCGACATCCACGCCCTCCTCGACCAGACGCACCACCCGGTCGAGCAGCAGCAGCCGCACATTGAGGCCGGGGTGGCGCGCGATCAGCTCGGTGACGATGGGCAATATATGCAGCCGCCCGAACATCACCGGCGCGGTGACCGTCAGGGTGCCGCGCGGGGCGAGGGCCTTGCCGCGCACCGCCTCGAAGGCGCCGTCGATCTCGGCGAGCCCGGCGCGGCAGCGTTCGAGGAAGATCGCGCCTTCCTCGGTCAGGCGGACGCTGCGTGTGGTGCGGGTGAGCAGCGGCGCGCCGAGGTCAGCCTCCAGCGCGGCGATGGTGCGGGTGACGGTGGTGGGCGACATATGCAAGCGCCGGGCCGCCTGGGCAAAGCTGGCATGCTCCGCCACGGCGATGAATGTGCGCAAGGCTTTGAGATGCTCCATCGGGGGCGATCATTATCATCGAAAAGTGCAAGAATGAAGTGCGATCATCGGTGATTATCATTCGTACTGCTGTGAACGATATGGAGCAGGCAACAAGCACACAGTGAGGACACGCCATGAAGCTCTACCATTTCCCGCTTTCGGGCCATGCGCATCGCGCCGCCCTGTTCCTGTCGCTGGCCGGGGTCGATCATGAGATCGTGCCGGTCGATCTGGCGGCAGGCGCGCACAGGCAGCCCGAATTCCTTGCCCTCAACGCCTTTGGCGAGGTGCCGGTGCTGGACGACAACGGCATCATCATCGCCGATTCGCTGGCCATTCTGGTCTATGTCGCGCGCAAGGTTGGCCCCTCGCACTGGCTACCGGTCGATCCCGTCGAAGAGGCCGAGGTGCAGCGCTGGCTGTCGGTGGCGGCGGGCAAGATCGCCTATGGCGCCTGTGCCGCGCGGCTGGTGACGGTGTTCGACGCGCCCTTCCGCCTCGAGGAGGTGATCGAGCGTGCCCATGCCACGCTGGCTGTCATCGAACGCGTGCTGGCCGACCGCCGCTGGATCGCCGGAACCACGCAGCCCACCATCGCCGACGTTGCGCTCTACAGTTACATCGAGCGCGCGCCCGAGGGGAATGTCGATCTGTCCGGCTACCCCCGCATCCTCGCCTGGCTGCGCCAGATCGAGCAACTGCCCGGCTTTGTGCCTTTCGCGCGGACCCCCGCCGGTCTCGAAGCCTGAAGGAGGGCGCCATCATGGTTTTCGACACACTCACCTTCGATCATGTGGGCATCCGCGTCACCGATCTCGCCCGCGCCGAGGCGTTTTACGCCAAGCTGGGCTTCGTCCGCGACCCCGAGGAGTTTTCCGAGAAGGCCAAAGCCAGCGGTCTGGTCCATCCCACCGGGCTGCGCATCCATCTGATCTTCAACGGAGAGGCGGCGCCCGAGGGCAATGTGCTGATGGACGCGCCGGTGAAGCGCCCCGGCTACACCCATGCCGCCTTTATCGTGCCGAGCATGGCCGATCTGGTCGCCTGGCTGAAGCGTGAGGGCATTGCCATCACCGAGGGCCCGATCGAATTGGGCCATGGCCGCCGCAGCGTCTGCTTTATCCGCGACCCGGACCGCAATGTGCTGGAGTTCAACGAGATCCTCTGATCGTCGTTGCTGTCTTGAAATCTCCATAGTGCGGGGCTCTATGGTCGCAGAAGCTATAGCGCCCACAGCGCCCGGCCAGTGGAGATGACGATGATCCCCAAGTGTAACAACAAGCCCGGCGCCCTGACCGGCCTGATCCTCTCGGCAGCTCTGGCCGCTGGTGGCGCGGGCAGTGCTTCGGCCCGCGATCTTGGCCCCCGCGCGCCGGGGGCTTTCGACTATTACGTGCTGGCCCTGTCGTGGGAGCCGGGCTTTTGCGCCACCACCACCGGCCACGCCGATGAGTGCCGCGCGCCCAAGGGTTTCGTCCTCCATGGCCTGTGGCCGCAGATGGAGGGCGGCGACTACCCCAGCAACTGCGGCGGGCCGGGCCTGACCACCCAGCAGCGCCAGCAGTGGGCCCCGATCTATGCCGATCCCTCGCTCATCAACCATGAGTGGCCCAAGCATGGCACGTGTTCCGGGCTGGCGCCCGATGGCTATTTCCAGCTTTCGCGCAAGGATGTCGCGGCGGTGACCATTCCGGCGCCCTATCGCGCCAATGCCATTCTGCGCAAGAATGATATTCCGGCGATCACCCGCGCCTTTCTGGCCGCCAACCCCGGCATGACGCCCGCAGGCATCCGCGTGAACAGCCGCAACGGCACGGTGACCGAGGTGGATATCTGCGTGACCAAGGCGGGCGCCTTCAAGGCCTGTTCGTAACGGGACAGGCCCCCGGTCTGGGCAGCGACAATGCCGCGTTGGTCAGAAAACTCTGATCGGTCAGCGCGGTGAGAAAAACCTCGATCGCGGCCTGATCGGGGGCGGCATAGTGCAGCCCATGGCGCGCGATGGCGGCGGCCAGAGTGGGGCTGGCGCCATCGTGGAAATAGGGCGCGGTCACCGCCACATTGCGCAGCGAGGGCGTGCGAAAGGCGCCCTTGTCCGCCGCCTTGCCGGTGATCTCGGACAGGCCGAGGTCGCGCGGTTGGGGGGCTTCCAGCGCATGAAAGCGTAGATCGGTAAAATCGCGCCCGGCATGGCATCCGGCACAATCGCGGCGGATGATCTTCTGCCCGGCACGCGCCTGATCGGACAGCATGCCCCGGTCATAGGGACTGCCGCGCGAGATCAGCGTCGCTTCGAAGCTGGACAAAGCTTCCGCCACACGGGGATAGGTCACCGATCCATCCCCGGAGGGAAAGGCCCGCGCAAACAGCGCCCGGTAGCAGGGATTGGCCGCAAGACGCCGGACGATCTCGCCCTGCTGCCCCGCCATCCCCATCTCCACCGGATGCGTCCCCAGCACCGGCACCGAGACCTGATCGGCCAGAGTCGTCTGGCGCGGATCGGCCCATGTCAGCGGCGAAAAGCGCCCCACATTGCCCAGCCCGGGGACATTGCGCCGCCCCGGCTCATCGGTGACGCCGGGATGGGTGCGGTTGCCATCGGCAAAGGCATGGAACTGCTCATGGCAGGTGGCGCAGGCCATGGTGCCATCGCGCGAGAGGTCGGCATCATAGAACAGGCGGCGGCCCAACTCGACCCGCGCGGCCTTGTCGCTATGCCCCGCCAGCGCCGTCGTGCCCAGCGCCAGCCCAAAAGTCAGCAGGGCCAGCGCCGGCAGCCTCATGCGTCTCACGGCAAGGCAGCGACCAGCACGCGGATCGTATCGGCGCCATTGGCGGAGACCTGCACCGTGTAATGCCCCGGCTTCAGCGCGAAATCGACCATCTTGCGGATGCCGCTGCACTCCGGCCCGTGCCCATGCGCCACAGAGCGCTGCGCCCCATCGGCCCCCACCACATCCAGCCATGCCCCCGAGGACAAAGCGATGCGATATGTGCCGGCCTTAGCCACCTCCAGCGCCATCACCCCGCCATGGCTGACCGAACCGCCCGGCTTTTCGGGCTGCAACGGATAGGTCACGGAAGGCGTGGGCAGCAAGGCGATCTGCGCCGCCTGACCGGTCTTCAGCAGCGCGGCATGCGCGCCATCGGCCCCGGCGGTCAGCGGTGCCGGGCTGGCCCAGGGCGCCAGAGCGCCGGTGGGCGCCACCGGCGCGGTGCAGGCCGGTGCCGCAGGCATGGATGACGACGGGGCGCCTTCCTGAGCGCAGAGGGGGGCAGCGAGCATCAGGCAGCTTGCGGCCAGCTGGGTGAGGGAAAGGCGCATCGAACCTCCGAAGATCGGCCGAACAGGTGGATGCGACCATAAAGCACGCGCAGCCCGAAAGGCCATAGGCCGGGGCGAGGAAAACCGCATCTTCTCCCCCCTTATACGTTGGTCTGAACCGACCAGACTTTAGGCCGGGGGGCGGTTGTCTTCATACCATGCGAGGCGCAGGGCTAACCCCATAAGATGATCGCTTGAGGAGGCCCCTGCCGTGACCCGTATCGCCAATCCCGCCCTGCGCGCCAAAGTGACCAGCGCCGCAGAAGCCGCCGCCATGATCCGCCCCGGCGACACGGTGGGGATGAGCGGCTTTACCGGCTCGGGCTATCCCAAGGCCGTACCCATCGCCCTTGCCGAGCGCATCGAGGCCGCTCACGCCGCCGGGGACGACTTCCGCGTCCGCGTCTGGACCGGCGCCTCGACCGGCCCCGAACTGGATGCGGCGCTGGCCAAGGTGGACGGCATCGAATTCCGCCTGCCCTACAACTCCGACCCCATCGCCCGCGAGAAGATCAACAGCGGCAAGATGGATTACTTCGACATGCATCTGTCGCAGGTCGCGCCGATGGCGTGGCAGGGTTTTCTGGGCAAGCTGGATGTCGCGCTGGTCGAGGTGACCGGCATCACGCCCGACGGTCTGCTGATCCCCTCCAGCTCGGTGGGCAACAACAAGACCTGGCTCGACCGCGCGGACAAGATCATCCTTGAGGTCAACAACTGGCAGTCCCCCGCGCTGGAGGGCATCCACGACATCTATTACGGCACCCAGCTTCCCCCGCAGCGCGTGCCCATCCCCCTGCTGCGCGCCGACGACCGCATCGGCTCGAACTATTTCACCGTCGACCCCGCCAAGGTGGTGGCCATCGTCGAAACCGATGCGCCCGACCGTAACCTGCCCTTCAGCGCGCCCGATGCCTCGGCCAATGCCATCGCCGCCCATCTGATGGAGTTCTTCGCCCATGAGGTGAAGGTGGGCCGCATGCCGGTCAATCTGCTGCCCCTGCAGTCGGGCGTGGGCAACATCGCCAATGCGGTGCTCTCGGGCCTTGTCGACAGCCCCTTCACCAACATGACCTCCTTCACCGAAGTCATTCAGGACGGCATGATCGACCTGCTCGATACCGGCAAGCTGCGTATGGCCTCCGCCACGGCCTTCTCGCTCAGCCCCGAGGCGGCGGCGCGGGTGAATGCCGATATGGCCCGCTACCGCGACAAGATGATCCTGCGCCCGCAGGAAATCAGCAACCACCCCGAACTGATCCGCCGCCTGGGCTGCATCGCCATGAACGGCCTGATCGAGGCCGACATCTACGGCAACGTCAACTCCACCCACGTCATGGGCAGCCGTATCCAGAACGGCATCGGCGGCAGCGGAGACTTCGCCCGCAACGCCTATGTCTCGATCTTTATGACGCCCAGCACGGCCAAGGGCGGGAAGATCAGCGCGATCGTGCCTCAGGCCTCGCATGTGGATCACATCACACAGGACGTGCAGATTATCGTCACCGAACAGGGGCTGGCGGATCTGCGCGGGCTGTCGCCCCGCCAGCGGGCGCAGGTGATTATCGGGAACTGTGCCCACCCGACCTTCCGGCCCATGCTGGAGGACTATTATGCGCGGGCGCTGAAAGGGTCTTATGGATTGCAGAGCCCGTCCCTGCCGGGCGAGGCCTTGAGTTGGCATCAGCGGTTTATCGAAACCGGGTCGATGCTGTTTTAAGGGTTGGAAGAAAAGAGAAATGCGAGGGCCATCGCCCTCGCGCTCCCTTTAATGTCTGCGTTGCGCATCGGGTTCGGTCAAGGCGCTTAGTTCGCCGCGCCGCAGGCATTCAAACGATGGGTGGGCGCCGGGGCTTCCTGCCTGCGGCGCCCGAGGTGGCGCAGGTGGAGAGTTCCCGCACAAGGATCGGGTACCACCACCCTATCGCCGGAAGACGTCATGGGAGCGCGAGGGGGTAACCCCCTCGCATCTTCTTTTCAGACCTTCTTGCCCAAACCACAACACCCCGCCACAACACCCCAATGATCCTTCTCAACGACGACCCGACCGACCTGCCCATGCCCGATGGCGTGATGCGCACCCATGTCTTCCGCCCTGCCGGAGAGGGCCGCTTCCCCGGCGTGGTGCTCTATTCCGAGATCTATCAGGTCACGGCGCCCATCCGCCGCCTGGCCGCCTTTATCGCGGGCCATGGCTATGTGGTGGCCGTGCCCGAGGTCTATCACGAATATGAGGCCCCCGGCACGGTGCTGGCCTATGACCAGCCTGGCACGGACCGGGGCAATGATCTGAAATTCACCAAGCCGGTGGCCGGTTACGATGCCGATGCGCGCGCCGTGCTGGACTTTCTGCAGGGCCACCCGGCCTGCACCGGTCAGCTGGCAACGGTGGGTGTGTGCCTTGGCGGCCATCTGGCCCTGCGCGCGGCGCTGGACCCGCGTGTGCAGGCCAGCGCCTGCTTCTATCCCACCGATGTGCATTCGGGCACGCTGGGCGAAGGCAGGCATGACGACACCATGGCCCGGCTGGCCGAGTTGAAGGCCGAAACCCTGTTCGTCTGGGGCAGGCAAGACCCGCATGTCCCCTTCGCCGGGCGCGAGGCGATCCGCGCGCGGCTGGAGGAGGTCGGCGCGCGCTATGAATGGCATGAGGTCAACGGCGCCCATGCCTTCCTGCGGGATGAGGGCTATCGCTATGACCCGGCGCTGTTCGTGCAGACCACGGGCTGGATGCTGGAGCTGTTCGCGCGGGTTCTGAACCGGAGCGTGCAGGCGTAACGGATAGGGGGCGGCTTTCTGCCACCGGGCAGGGCTGGGGTATTTGAGCCATTGGCGCAGGGTGCACGCTGTGCATGGTGCGCGCGACTGAGACGAAAGGGATTCCATGCGCCGTCACCTGTATTCCACCCTCGCGGTCGCCGGCTTGATGGTGGCTGGCGCGGCAGGCGCCCAAACTCCCTTTTCCGCAACGGCGCTCTCAACGCCCGCCGCCGCTCCGGCTGCCGGAGAGGCGCCCAAGGTTACTGCTCTGTGGGCGGTGGTGAAGGAACTGGCCGACGACAGCTATCAGGGGCGCGGCGCGGGATCGCCCGGTTATGACCGCGCCGCCGCCTGGCTGGTGAAGCAGTTGCAGGCCATTGGGCTGGAACCGGCGGGCACCAATGGCTTCTACCAGCCGGTCGATCTGGTGGCGCAGCGCTTCGACGCCGCCGCCAGCCACGCGCAGTTGATCAGCGGCACGGGCGCGGTGCCGCTGGCCATGCCGCTGTCGGTGCCGAACGATATCTATTTCCGCGGGGCGCATGCCATGCCGGTCGATCTGACGGCGCCGCTGGTGTTTGCGGGCTATGGCCTCTCCATGCCGGACGCGGGCCATGACGATTTCGCCGGGATCGACGTGAAGGGCAAGATCGTGGTGGTGGTGCCGGGCGGGCCGGAGAATGTTTCCGGCGCCCGCAAGGCCAATGCCCGCAGCGAGCGCACCGCCATTCTGGCGAAACTGGGCGCGGTGGGGCTGATCCAGATCTCCACGCCGAAACAGACCGAAATTCCGTGGGCGCGCCAGATCGGCCTCTCGGCCCGCCCCTCGCTGATGCTGAAGGACGACGGGCTGCGCGATGTGGCCGCGCCCTTCCTCGCCGCGATGGTCAACCCCGACAAGGGCGAGGCCCTGCTGGCGGGATCGGGCCACAGCTTTGCCGAAGTGGCGGCGCTGGCCGACAAATCGGCGCCGCTGCCGCATTTCGATCTGGCGACGCGCCTCTCCACCCATATCGCCGCCACCCAGACGGTGCTGCACAGCGCCAACATCGTCGCGCGCCTGCCCGGCAGCGACCCGGCACTGAGCAAGCAGAATGTGGTGGTCTCGGCTCATCTCGATGGGCTGGGTGTGGGCGAGCCGGTGAAGGGCGATGCCATCTTCAACGGCGCGCTGGACAATGGCGTCGGCGTGGCCAGCGCCCTGACCATCGCCCGCGACCTGAAAGCCGCAAAGCACCCGCGCCGCAGCGTGCTGTTCCTCTTCCCCACGGCTGAGGAAGGGGGCCTGCTCGGCTCGCGCTATTTCGCGATGCGGCCCAGCGTGCCCAAGGCCTCCCTTGTGGCGGACATCAATTTCGACATGCCGCTGCCGATCTTCCCGCTCACCAGCGTGACGCCCATCGGTTATGAGGAAAGCTCGCTCGGCAAGGATGCGGCGGCGGTGTCGGCCAAGCTGGGCCTGCCCATCGTGCCCGATCCCTTCCCGGACCGGAACGTCTTCATCCGCAGCGACCAGTACAGCTTTATCCGCGCGGGCGTGCCCTCGCTGTTCATGAAGCTGGGCTTCAAGCGCGATACACCCGAGGCCGAGGTGGAAAAGGCATGGCGCGCGGGGGTGTATCACTCGCCGCGTGACGATGCGAACCAGCCGGTGATCCGCCCGGTGGCCGCCGCTTTCGCCGATTACGTTACGGCGGTGGTGCGGCATGTGGCGGATGCGGCTGAGCGTCCTTCGTGGAACAAGGACAGCTTTTTCGGGCGGTATTCCGGGAAGTAAGAAGAAGAGAATGCGAGGGTGTTACACCCTCGCGCTCCCGGGTTTCGTCTGCGTTGCGCTTCGGGTTCGGCCTTGGGGCAAGGTCGCGGCGCCGCAGGCAATAGTCCTCGCGCAGTGCTGGCGGATTTAAAGCCTGCGGCGCCTTTGGTGGTGCAGGTGGAGAGGCGTAGCGCACCATTTCGGCGCCACTGCCGTAGCGTCGGGAGACGTTTCGGGAGCGCGAGGGGGTAACCCCCTCGCATCTTCCTTCTTACTGCTTGGCCGTAGAACTCGAAAAAGGCCGAGCCCCTGCCGAAGCACCCCAAGCCTTGTTCGGCTGGGCCTGCATCGTGAAGCGCAGCTCCCCGCCCGCGCGGATTTGCGCATCGGTGATATAGCTGACCGACAAAGGCTGGCCATTCAGCGTCACCTTACCGACATAGGGGTTCGCGTCGGACAGGCCATCGGTCACCACGGTGAAGTGCTTGCCATCGGGCAGGGTGATCGCGGCGCGCGAGACGAAGGGCCGCCCGATCACATACTGGTTCGAGCCGGGCGCGACGGGGTAGAAGCCCAGCCCCGTGAACACCAGCCATGCCGACATCTGGCCGAGATCGTCATTGCCCGCCAGACCTTCCGGCGTGGGCTTGTACTGGCTCTCCACGATCTGCTTGAGGCGGGCCTGCGTGCGCCATGGCGCCCCGGCATAGGCGTAAAGATAGGCGACATGGTGGCTGGGTTCGTTGCCGTGGATATACTGGCCGATCAGCCCGGCGATGTCCTCGGCGTGGCTGTAGTCGACCTTCGAATTGTCGAAATCGAACATGGCGTCGAGCTTGGCGATGGTTTTCGCGTCGCCGCCCAGGATCTTGAACAGCCCGGCCTGATCCTGCGGAGCGAACCAGCTGTATTGCCAGGCGTTGCCCTCGGTGTAGTCCGAGCCATAGTTGATGGCCGTGGGGTCGAAGGGCGTACGGAAAGAGCCGTCGGCCTTGCGGGCGCGCAGCCAGCCGGTTTTGACATCGAAGCTGTTGCGCCAATAGCCGGCGCGCTTTTCGAAGGTGGCGGCGATGTCGGCGCGGCCCATCTTGCGGGCCATCTGGGCGATGGTCCAGTCGTCGAAGGCATATTCGGCGGTTTTGGAGGCGGCTTCGGGCTCGCGGTCGATGGGGACGTAGCCCAGCTTCATATAGTCGCCCAGGCCGCCATATTGCGCATGGGTGGCGCTGGCGACCATGGCGTCGAGCGCGGCATTGGCGTCAAAGCCCTTTATGCCCTTGAGGTAAGCGTCAGCGATCACGGGCACGGCGTGATAGCCGATCATGCACCATGTCTCGCGGCCCGCGAATTGCCAGACGGGCAGGATGCCGTCGGGGCTGTATTTCTGGCTTTCGACCAGCGAGTTGACCACATCGGCGCTGGTCTGCTCGGGCTGGATCAGGGTGAGCAGCGGGTGTTCGGCGCGGAAGGTGTCCCACAGGGAAAAGGTCGAGCGGAAGGTGAAGCCCTTGGCCTGATGCACCTGATCGTCGGGGCCACGGTAGCGGCCATCGACATCGCTCCACACGCTGGGGGCCAGCAGGCTGTGGTAGAGCGCGGTGTAGAGGTTGCGGCGCATGGTCTCGGGCGCCTCGATCTGCACGGCGCCAAGGGCCTTGGCCCAGGCGGTGTCGGTCTGGGCGCGGATGGCGTCGAAATTGCCCTGCTCGCTCTCCAGATTGGCGATGGCTCCGGCTTCGTCGACACCCGATAGTGCGACCTTCACCTCCAGCGGGCCTTGCAGCGTGCCGAAATCGAAGCTGGCTTCCAGCGCCTTGCCCAGCTTTTCGGAAAGATCGGCGGCGGTACGGCCCGGTCCCTTGAAACCGCGATAGGGCACATTGGCGTCGCGGTCGATCAGCTCATGGCCCACCAGCGGCGCAGAAAAGCGCATGGCGAAGAACAGCTTGCGGCCCGGCGCCCAGCCGCGTGTTTCGCGAAAGCCGGTCAGCGTGCCATCGGGATGCAGATGCAGGCCGGACCACAGCACCTTGCCGGGATAGTTGTAGAGCGAAGACCGCAGGTCGATCACCAGCCGCGCATGCGCGCCGGGCTGGAAGGTGTAGCGATGGACGCCGACACGGGTGCCGGTGGTCATCTCGGCGCGGATGTTGCTGTCGGCGAGAGTCACCGCGTAATAGCCGGGATGCGCGACCTCGGTGCTGTGCGAGAAGCGGCTGCGATAGCCCGAGCCCGGCACCTTGGGATCACCCGGATCGAGTTTGGCCTCGCCCGCTTGCGGCATCACCAGCAAATCGCCCAGATCCGAATGGCCCGCGCCCGAGAAATGGGTGTGCGAAAAGCCCTGAATCGTGGGGTCGTCGTAACGATAGCCCGCCGCATGACCATAGCAGGCGCGGATCTCGCAGCCTGTGTCGGTGTCGGGCGAGAGCTGCACCATGCCGAAGGGCGCGCTGGCGCCGGGGAAGGTATGGCCTTCGCCCCCGGTGCCGACCATCGGGTCGGCCGCTTCAGACGGTGTGGGCTCCCCGGCATGCAGGGCCAGAGGGGAGCAGGACAGGGCGAGTGCCAGAGCGGCGCGCAGGGGGGAGCGAAGCATGCGGGCGACATTAGCCGCCCTGACATCGCTGTCTATGCCTCTTTGGCGGATCAGGCGATCAGCGCATCCTCAAGCTGCTGGCCGTTGTAGCGGGCCTCATCCAGCAGGCCTTCGCGGCGGGCGACGATGGTGGGGATCAGGATCTGCCCGGTCACATTGACCGCCGTGCGGCCCATGTCGAGGATCGGGTCGATGGCCAGCAGCAGCCCCACGCCCTCCAGCGGCAGGCCCAGCGTGGAGAGCGTCAGCGTCAGCATCACCACCGCGCCGGTGACGCCGGCGGTGGCCGCCGAACCCAGCACGGAAACCGCCACGATCAGGCCATACTGCAAGGGCGCCAGCGTGATGCCGTAGAACTGCGCGATAAAGATCGCGGCCACGGCGGGGTAAACCGCCGCGCAACCGTCCATCTTTGTGGTGGAGGCAATCGGCACGGCGAAAGAGGCATAGGCGCGCGGCACGCCCAGTTCCTCGGCGGCCACCTCGGCCAGCGGCAAAGCGGCGGCGGAGGAACGCGAGACGAAGGCCAACTGCATCGCGGGCCATGCCTTGGCATAAAAGCGACGCGGTGACAGGCCATGCAGCGCCAGCAGGCCGGGGTAAACCACACCCACAACCAGCGCGAGACCGATGTACAAGGCTCCCGCAAACAGGCCGAGGCGCGAGAGCGTGTCCCAGCCATACTGCACCACCGCATTGCCGATCAGCGCGGCGGTGCCGATGGGCGCCAGACGGATCACCCAGCCCAGCAGCTTGCGCAGCACCACCAGCAGGTCGCTGGTCCAGCCGAGGAAGCGCTGCCCGGCCTCACCGGAATGCAGCGCCGCGCTGCCGATGGCCAGAGCGATCACCACCACCTGCAGAATGTTGAAATCGACCGCCGTGCTGGCGCTGGTGCCATCCAGCTTGGTGCTGGCGGCCAGACCCAGAATGTTGGCGGGGATCAGCCCCTTGATGAAATCGAGCCAACTGCCGACCGTATGCGGCTGGGCGGCATCGGCAGCGATGGCGCCGCTGTGCAGGCCGGGCTGCAGGGTCAGGCCAAGAATGATGCCGATGGACACGGCAATCAGCGCGGTGATGGCGAACCACAGAAAGGTCTGCGCCGCCAGACGCGCCGCATTGTTCAGCTCGCCCAGACGCGCCACGCTGGCGACGATGGCGGCGAACACCAGCGGCGCCACCGTGGCGCGCAGCAGCGTGATAAAGCTGGAGCCGACCAGACTGAGCGCCATGGCCAAAGGATGGCTCTTGTCGCCCGGATGCGCGCCCGTCGCCCGCGCCAGCAGACCCAGCGCCAGACCCACGGCAATCGCCGCGACGATCTGAAAGGCGAAACCGCGCCTTTTGGGCGCGGGGCGGTGGGCGGTGGTCTGGTTCACGTTCGGCTCTCGTTGTTCTGCGACGCTTGGGGGTTCATGGTTCAGGAGAAGGGGTCGGCGATTTCGATATCGACGCTGGGGGTCACCTGCCTCACCCGGCTGCCGGGGGGCACGGATTTGGTCAGCCAGACATTGCCGCCGATCACCGATCCCGCGCCGATGGTAACCCGGCCCAGAATGGTGGCGCCGGCGTAGATGGTGACGCCATCCTCCAGAATGGGGTGGCGAGCGATGTCCTTGACCAGATGGCCGTCGGCATCCTGCGCGAAGCTGCGCGCGCCCAGCGTCACCGCCTGATAGAGCCGCACCCCGCGTCCGATGATCGCCGTCTGGCCGATCACCACGCCGGTGCCGTGGTCGATGAAGAAGCTCTCGCCGATGGTGGCGCCGGGGTGGATGTCGATGCCGGTGCGCGAATGGGCGATCTCGGCGATGATGCGCGCCACCAGCGGGCTGCCCGCCAGATAAAGCTCATGCGCCAGCCGGTGATGGATCACCGCGGTGACGAAGGGATAGCACAGCAGCACCTCGTCGACGCTGCGCGCGGCGGGGTCTCCGGCGAAGGCGGCCTCCAGATCGGTGTCGAGCAGGCGGCGGATCGCGGGCAGGCGCGTTGCGACCTGCGCCACCAGACGGTGAGCGCGGTCGTGATGGTCGGTCGAGGGCTTGCAGCCGTCGCGGACATAGGCCAGCTCCATCGCCACCTGCCGCGCCAGCAGCGGCAGCGCGGTGCGCAGCGAGGCGGCGACAAAGGCGTCCTCATTCTCGACCGTCAGATCGGAGGGCCCCAGCCGCATCGGGAACAGCGCCGCCGACAGCGTCTCGACCACATGAGCCAGCGCATGGCGCGAGGGGAAGCCGTGCGCGCCATAATCCAGCTCGCCCGAGCGGCCCTTGCAGGGCAGGCGCTCCCGCCAGCCCGCGCGGGCATCGCGCAGCGCGCCGGTCAGTTCGGCGAGGTCGAAATCCTCGGTGCTGAGCAGGCCGGTCTCCACAGGGGAGTCGCCCGTCGCGAGGACGAGGGGGGAGGCGGGGTGCGGAGTCATCTGCGCGGGCATGCGTGGCTATATGGGGCCGTTGCGATCACAATCCCAGCCTCTGCCAGAATTCCCCGGGCTCGATCTGAGCCGCGTGACGTGCCGAGGCGGCATCCTCGCCGCGCCATGAGGGGTGCGGCAGCGGCGGCACGGGGTTGGCGCGACCGGCGTGGCGGGCATGGGTGAGGGCGTGGCGGGGCATGATTCCGGTTCCTTTCAAACGGCGTAACAGACACGAGACACGAGCCCCGAATCTGGCCGGAAAGGCCGGAATTCCTTGGGTTCATGCGCTTTAGCGGTTGATGACGCGGAGCAAGCTGACACGAGGATCAAAAGCCGCGGCCCGATCCGGCGGCACTCAAAGGAGGAGGATGCCAACGGATCGGACATCGTTTCTCTACTGATTGAGTTGAGTTTTGTCGCCCAAGGCTTGCTGCGGGGCGCTCAAGAAAATCTATGCGGCCAGGCGGGGTTGGCAGGGGGCCAAACCGGGGCTTTGCGGCGGGCAACAAAGTCTAGCGCGTCCATTGAGCTTTCCTCATTGAGCCGCCGCGCCAAAGCTGGCTATGCTGAGGGGATGGCCCGTTTTGCCCCGATTCCATCCTTTCGTCCCTGCCCGGATCTCGCGCGATGAGCGGCAAGGCGCTCATCATCCGCCATGTGCCGCATGAGGGCGTGGCCGGCTATCGCGAGCCGATCGAGAGCGCGGGTTTCCTCGTCGATCGCATCGATGTGACCGACCCGGCCTTCCCGGCGCTCGACCTGTGCGAGCCCGATCTGCTGATCATGATGGGCGGGCCGATGGGGGTCTATGAACAGGCGCAATATCCGTGGATTGCCTGCCAGCTCAAGCAGTTGGCGCGGCGTCTGGAAGCGGACCGGCCGACGCTGGGCGTATGCTTTGGCGCGCAGATGATCGCCGCTGCGCTGGGGGCCGACGTCTATGCCGGGCCGCGTAAGGAGGTGGGCTTTCACCCCGTGACGGTGCTCGATGCCGCCAGCCCGCTGCGCCATCTGGCCGATGTGCCGGTGCTGCACTGGCATGGCGACACCTTCACCCTGCCCGAGGGGGTGGAGTTGCTGGCCTCCAGCCATATCTATGACCATCAGGCCTTTCGCCGGGGGCCCAATCTGCTGGCGTTGCAGTTCCACGCCGAAATGGGGCTCGACCCGCGTTTCGATGCCTGGATCGAGCAATGGCCCGAAAGCGTGGTGGAGGCGGGCGGCACCGAGGCCGATCTGCGCGCGGCGCATGGCGCGCATGGCCCCGGCGCGGTGGCGGCGGGGCAGGCGATGATCCGCGAATGGCTGACGGGGTTGAAAGCCTAGCTTCCAGCCCCGTCAAAACCTTCTCACCAGATCTTCGCGCGCTTCTCGGGCGCGATGTACATCTTGTCGCCGGGCTTCACGTCCCAGGCCTTGTACCAGCCATCGACATTGGGCAGCGGCCCCAGAATGCGGAAGCGCGCCGGGCTGTGCGGATCGACCGCGACCTGATTGCGCAGCGCATCCTCGCGCTGCAGCGCGCGCCAGTTCTGGGCATAGGCCAGGAAGAAGCGCTGGTCGCCCGTCAGCCCGTCGAGCACCGGAGCAGCCTTGCCCCCCAGCGCGGTATGATAGGCATCGAGCGCCACCTGCACACCGGCGAAATCGGCGATGTTCTCGCCCATGGTCACATCGGGTTTCAGGAAAGCGCCGGGCGCGGCCTCGAAGCGGCCATACTCCTCGCCGAAGACCTTGGCCTCGGCCTCGAAGCGCTTGCCGTCCTCGGGGGTCCACCAGTCGCGCACCGCGCCGGTGTCGTCGATGCGGCGGCCCTGATCGTCGAAGCCATGGCTGATCTCATGCCCGATGATCGCACCGATGCTGCCGTAATTGACCGAATCGTCGGCCTTGGGGTTGAAGAAGGGCGGCTGCAGAATGCCCGCGGGGAAGACGATCTTGTTCTCGCCGCCGCCATTGTAGGCGTTCACCGTCTGAGGCGTCATGCCCCATTTCTTGCGATTCACCGGCTTGCCGAGATCCTCCATGGCATAGGCCTGGTTGAAGGCGGTGGCGCGCTGGACATTGCCATAGAGATCGCCCGGCGTGACCGTCAGCCCGGCATAGTTGCGCCAGAAATCCGGGTAGCCGACCATCACATCCATCTTTGACAGTTTGGTGAGCGCGGCCTTTTTGGTCGGCGGGCTCATCCAGCTGTTGGTCTCGATGCGATGGGCCATGGCGGTTTTCAGATTGGCGACCAGCAGCTCCATCTTGGCCTTGGCCTCGGGGGTGAAATGCTGGGCGACATAGACCTGCCCCACCAGCTCACCCAGCGAGCCATTGACCAGATCGATGCCGCGCTTCCAGCGGGGACGGTTCTGGCTGACCCCGGCCAGCGTCTTCACATAATCGAAGCGGCTGTCGACCATCGCCTTGTTGAGATAGGGCGAGGCCTGATCGGCAAGATGGAAGGCCTGCCACAGCTTGAGCGTGGCCAGCGGCGTCTCGGCATAGAGCTTGGCCAGCGCCTTGATCGCGGTGTTGGGGCCGACGATCATGCGCTGCTGCGGGCCGACGCCGATGCCATCGAACCACGCCTTCCAGTCCAGCCCCGGCGCATAAGCGGCGAGCTGCGCGCTGGACATGGGGTTGTTGTTGCGCGGCAGGTCGCGCTCGGCGGCCTGATCCCAGTGGATTTTCGCGATCTCTGTCTCGAATGCCATGATTGTGGCCGTGGCGGCGGCCGGATCGGGCTGGCCAATGGCGGTCAGCACGCGCTGGATATAGGCGCGATAGGCTTCCCGCTGAGGCTTGAACTGATCGCTGAGATAATAGTCGCGATCGGGCAGGCCCAGCCCCGACTGGTCGAGATAAAGCACGTTGAGATTGGCGTTGGCGGTGTCCGGCCCCACCGATCCGCCGACCAGCGTGATGCCGAAGCGGCCCTGCGTGAGGCCCATGAAACGGGCAAAGGCGCTCTTGTCGGGCAGGCCGCGCACCTGCGCCAGATCGGCCTGAAGCGGCTTGATGCCCACGGTCTCAAGCTGCGCTTCATCCATAAAGCTGTTGTAAAGCGCGCCGATCTGCCCGTCCTTGGGGGCGGCGGTGATGATGTCGCGCACCTGCGCCTGCACCGTCTCGCTCAGATCGTAGAAGGTGCCGGTCGAGGGGCGGTCGGCGGGGATGGTGTGCGTCTTCTTCCAGGTGCCATTGGCATAGGCGTCGAAATCGTCGCCCGGCTTCACCGAGAGATCGCGCGCGGAAATATCCACGCCCCAGCCGGTGGTGGCGGGCGCCGGGGCGGGGGGCGCTGACTGCGCCATCAGCGGCGTGGCAAGTGTGAACAGGGCGACAGAGGCGAGAAGCCTGAAGCTATGGGGCAACTTATGTCTCCAGCTGAAAGGGCGGGTGAACGCCGGCGCTGCGATGCCGGAAGGAAATGTTCCGGCGATGAAACAAGATTGCGTGAGGACCAGCGGCCTGTCAATCAGCCAGGCCGCTGCGGCTTCTCAGAGCCCGTTTGGAGAATGCGCGAAAGCGCATTTTCAGCGCGGCGGGTGCCGCAAATCCGGCTTCGCCGGATTTCCAGACAGATTCTCAGTTCTTATGCTGATCGTGCTCGGTCTTTTCGTATTCGTCCTCGATCCGCTTGGGCGGGTCCTGCCAGGTCGACCAGGGCATGTTTTTGTGCAGCTCATTCGACCAGCGCTCGACCCAGTCGATGCCGTCCTTGCCGGTGTAGGGATCGCGGGTGCGATAGGCCGGGTCTTTCAGTGCCTGAGTCAGGGTGACCGGCTTCAGGCGTCGGCGCTGCAGGATCTGCGCCAGAGCGTCGAAGCTGTCGGCATTGAGCCGCGTGTCATGCAGCAGCATCACATAGGCGATCTGGCGCCCGAACACGGCATGGGCCGCGCGCTGATACCAGCCGATCGTCCGCTCGGTATAGGCGAGATATTCGCGCTGCACCTGCAGGCGGCGCGGCTCGTCATGGCGGTAGATGGCATCGTCATAGACCTGCGCGAACTCCCAGTCGTCGGCATCGATGGTGACCGGGGCGATGATGTAGCCATGGCCCGCCAGCCAGTTGTCGATGGCATCCTTCACCGGACCGGGCGATCCGGTTTCCAGATAGGGATGGCGGAAATAGCGCATGGTCTTGCCGTGCTGGGCCAGCAGGCTCTTTGTCACCGGCTCGCCCTTGGCGATGTCGGCGGTGTAGCGTTCGGCACCCAGATCGTTGGGCGATTCATGGCTGTAGGTGTGGTTGCCCAGATCCATCCCGGCATCCAGCCAGCGCTTCAGATTGGCGATCTGCTGTTGGCGCGTCGGGCGGTCCAGCTTGCTTTCGTTGACGAAGCCGATGGCGGGGAAGTGATGCTTCTTCAGCCCGCGCAGCAGCATGATATTGATGTAATCGACATAGGGCTGGTCGGCGGTGAGGCTGAGGCCGGGCAGATCGTCGAAGGTCAGCGCGACCGCGCCCATTTCGGCGGGCGGCGCGAAGGTCTCGGCCTCATGCGGATGCATGGGCTCATGCGCGGGCTGGGCGGCGTGAAGGGCGCAGGCCGAGGACGCGAGGGCGGCGGCAAGCACCAGTCGGCTGATTGTGGGGAACGAAATCATGACCCATCCGTAATTCAAGATGAAGCGACCATAAGCCGCCATCCGCCACCATCAAGCCATGACGGTGTTACAGTATGGATGAATGGAAAAAAGTCGGGGAATTCAGGTCGGCTGATCGGCGATCAGCGGGCGCTGGCTCAGTCGCGCATGGCGAGGCGGACGCTCTCGTCCTTGGGGGCGCTGTTGTAGATGAAGCCGAAAGCGGGGGTGGCGCGCAGGCCAAGAGCGTGGATCGGGGCGTACCACACGCGCACTTCGCTCCAGTCGCCATTGGCCGAGACGTCTTCGGCCAGAGCGGCATGCTCGATCATGCCGGGGCGCGACCAGTTGGCGTGGTCGAGCATGACGTGGCGGGCGTCGACGATCTTGGTGACGGTGGCGACATGGCCCGAGCGCATCGAATGGGTGGCGCGGAAGGCCAGAACCGAACCTTCGCGGGGGGTGTTGCCGCGAGCGTAGAGGCCGTTGGCCTGAGCCCACCAGTCCTTGGCATCGCCGTGCAGCTCAATGCCCGAAATCTCGCGGGCGTAAGGAGCACACTGCGTATGAGCCTGGGCGGGAAGGGCGGCCGTCAGGGCGGAAACGCCGCCGATAACCATGAGAATGTTGCGCAAGTTCTTGATTGCACCAAAGAAGTTACGCAGCACGCCGAAATCCCTCATTAACCACCGACCCCGGCGATGCAGCTTTGTTACCGTTTTGCGCGGCGCGGGACAGCCCCCGTTCCGGGCAGTCATCGCGTTTGAACAACGGTTCATCGGCTCCGGGAAAATACGGTGAATTGAGCTGTGGCTCGGGTGTCGCAGTGTGGCTTTGCTGCGTTGCGGTAAAGCCACAGGTGGGTGGTCTGAAGGGGAAGAAGGGGAAATGCGAGGGTGTTACACCCTCGCGCTCCCATTACTGTCCGTGTTGCATATGGGGTTCGGCCTTGCGCTAGGTCGCCGCGCCGCAGGCTTTCATCTGCATGCCCGGCCCATAGCCTTCCCTGCCTGCGGCGCTCAGCCTTGTGCAGGTGGAGAGGCGGAGCGCAAGGATGCGGCGCCACCACCCTGTCGCCGGAAGACGTTATGGGAGCGCGAGGGGGTAACCCCCTCGCATCTTCCTTCCTTTCCGCTGACAATCCAAAGTGCTAAACCCACTCCATGACCGGGCAACGCCAAAAAATTCCGCTTTGGAAACTGGTGGGTGGCGGAGCGGTGCATATGGTGGTGCCAGCCTATCTGCTGGCGCTGGGCGTCGATGGCTGGACTCATCGCGCCGCGGGACTGGACGGCTGGCTGACGCAAGTGCCGCATATGAGCCTGTGGTTTCTGGGCGTCTACGCCGGAGCGAGCCTCAGCGCGACTCTGCTGGCGGCGCTGACCGACCGCTGGACCGCCCAACCGCCCAACCCCGATGACCAGGCCGAAATGCAGGCTGCGCACCATCTGCGTCAGGCTCTGGCACGCGGGCGGGGCGCCTTCGGGCCGGAGGGTGACGTGGCGCTCGACCGGATCGCCAACCTCCGCCCCGATCCGGCCTCTGCCGAGGTGCGCGCCCTGCTGCGCGATCTGGCCGCCATGGTTGAGGCGGGGCGGGCGGCGGTGGAGGCCTCTGCCGCAAACGACACCTCGGCCCGCACTATCACCGCGCTGACCCGCATCGCCGCCGCGCTGGAGCAGCAGGCGCGCGACCGGGCTGCGCAGGCTCAGGACAAGGCGCTGGTCATGGCGACCTATGTCGAGGCGCGCTATGGTGAAGATAAGATATAAGATAACCTGAAATACGACCAAAGTAGAGATCGCGATTTTACTGGAATCGCTATTTGAACAGTCGTAAATGGAGATAGCCGCTCAACCTTGACGGCTTTCAAAAAGACACCACAGGATGTCATCCCCCATGCAAAACGTCATCACGCTCGGCGCTTCCGCCGGGCTAGGCTTGTTTGTGTTCGTGCTTTTTCTGGTTTCGCGCATGGTGCGCTATGTCGGCAACAACCGGGTTGCCGTGGTCGAAAAGCTGTGGAGCCAGGCCGGCTCGGTCAGCGCAGGGCTGATCGCGCTGGAGGGCGAGGCCGGTTACCAGCCCGATGTGCTGCGCGGCGGTTTCCACTTCTTCTTCCCGTTCCAGTACCGCATCCATTCGCAGTCGCTGGTCACCATCCCGCAGGGGCAGATCGGCTATATTTTCGCGCGTGACGGCGCTCCGCTGGGCCCCACCCAGACGCTGGCCAGCAATGCGGCCACCGCCGATTTCCTCGACGTGCGCGCCTTCCTGACGCATGGCGGGCAGAAGGGGCCGCAGCGCACCATCCTGCGCGAGGGCACTTATGCCATCAACACCGCGCAATTCGTCATCATCACGAAGGAGCGCATTCACGGCCTGCTGCTCAATTACGAGGATGGCCCGCTGTTCGACCAGATGCAGAATCTGATCGCCGGGCGCGGCGGTTTCGAGGCGGTGGTGATCCGCGACGCCTCGGACCAGATCGGCATCGTCACCGTGCATGATGGCCCGGCGCTGACTGCCGACCATATCATCGCGCCCGAAGTGGGCACCGATCAGAAGCAGGCCGGATCGTTCCATAACTCCTTCCAGGACCCGGAGAAGTTCATCGTGGCGGGTGGCCGGCGCGGCCGTCAGCTGCAGGTGCTGGTCGAGGGCAGCTATTTCATCAACCGCCTGTTCGCCACCGTCGAGCTGGTCAGCAAGACCATCATCGAGGTCGGCCATGTCGGTGTGGTCATCAGCTACACCGGCGCCGACACGGGCGACACTTCGGGCGAGGATTACCGCCATGGCGAGCTGGTGGCGCGCGGGTCGCGCGGCGTGTGGAGCGATCCGCTGCTGCCCGGCAAATATGCCTTCAACACCTATGCGGGCAAGATCCTGATCGTGCCCACCACCAACTTCATCCTGAAGTGGCAGAGCGACATCACCGGGTAGCACAAGTTCGACGAGAATCTGTCCGAAGTCTCGCTGATCACCCGCGATGCTTTCGAGCCCAATCTGCCGCTCTCGGTGGTGGTGCATATCGACTATCGCAAGGCGCCGCTGGTGGTGCAGCGCTTCGGCGACATCAAGAAGCTGGTCGAGCAGACGCTGGACCCGATGGTCTCGGCCTATTTCAAGAACATCGCCCAGAAGAAGACGCTGATCGAGCTGCTTCAGGAACGCAGCGACATCCAGCAGCAGGCCAGCGAGGAGATGCGCACCAAATTTGCCGCCTACAATCTGGAACTGCAGGAGGTGCTGATCGGCACGCCGCGCGCCACCGGCGGCAATGACCAGATCGAGAAGGTGCTGCAGCAGTTGCGCGAACGTCAGGTCGCCGAGGAACGCGTGACCACCTATGAAAAGCAGCGCATCGCGGCGGAAAGCGAGAAGGCCTTGCGCGAGGCGCAGGCGCGGGCCGATCAGCAGACCTCGATCACGCAATCGGAACTCTCGATCATCGTGCGCGAGAATGAGGGTAAGGCCAATCTGCGCATGGCGACGCAGGCCGCCGAGCAGACCCGCATGCAGGCCCGCGCCGAATCCGATCGCGTCCGCATGATCGGTGAGGGTGAGGCCGCCAAGATGATCGCCCTGGCCGCCGCCGATGCCGAGCGCATCACCAAGACCGGTCTGGCCACCGCCGAAACCATCGCTCGTCAGGCCGAGGCTTCGGGCGGTGCGCGCTATCAGCTGACCCGTCAGGTGGTCGAGCGCCTGGCCGAGGCGCTGGAGAAGTCGGGTGTGGACATCGTGCCCCGGATCCAGATCAGCACGGGTGCTGCGAGCGGCGAGGGCGGCGCGCTGGGCGCGGGCGCCAATCCCATGGCGGCGCTGATCGGCATGCTGCTCTCCGAAAAGGGCGAGGCCATGCTGGAAACGCGCGAAACGGCGACGCAGAAGCGCGAGGAGCAGCCGACCGCCTGATCCTTCGCGGGTCCAAAGGCCAAGAGAGAGGGCGTCATTTCGGCGCCCTCTTTTTTATGGAGATTTTATATCCTATGAGGGGCGTCTCCGATGGCCCCGGTTGCCATGCGTTCAGTCCTTGTGGGGTAGAGGAATGACGGATGGTGACTTTGTCTCATGGCATGTAAAGGCCCGTGAGAGTTCGGCCCCCCGCCGCGAAGGATGATTGTTTGCGCCCCCTGCTGCTTTCCTGTGTTGCCATGATTGCTCTGCCCGGCGTGGCGCTGGCCCAGAGCCAGACCTCTGGCCAGTCCGCCCCTGCCGCGCCCGACCAGCCCGAACACACCATCGTGGTCACCGCCCGCCGTCTGGATGAGGCGCGCGCCAGCATTCAGCCCAGCCTTGGTGCCGATTCCTATGCGGTCAGCCAGGAAGCGATCAAGGCGCTGCCCGGCGGCGCCAACCAGCAGTTCAACCAGATCCTGCTGCAGATCCCCGGTGTTTCGCAGGATGGCGGCGGCCAGTTCCATGTGCGCGACGACCACGCCAATCTGCAATATCGCATCAATGGCACGATCCTGCCCGAAGGTCTGGCGGTGTTCGGCCAGACGCTGAGCCCCCGGCTGATCGACCATTTCGCGCTGCTGACCGGGGCGCTGCCTGCGCAATATGGCCTGCGCACCGCGGGCATCATGGACATCACCACCAAGAGCGGGCTGTTCGCCAAGGGCGGGCAGGTCTCGATCTATGGCGGCAGCCATGGCTCGATCAACCCCAGCTTCGATTATGGCGGTTCCTCGGGGAACACCAATTACTTCGTCTCGGGCGATTTCAAGCACAACAAGCTGGGGATCGAGAGCGTCGACGGCTCCTCCACCCCGCTGCATGACAAGACCGATCAGGGGCAGGCCTTTGCCTATGTCGACCATATCGTCGACCCTGACAATCGGATCAGCTTTCTGGGCGGCTTTGCCAATCAGCATTTCCAGATCCCCAATCCGCGCGGGCTTTCCGCCGCGCAGACCGGGCCGGGCTACAGCGTGGGCGGGCAGAGCGATTACCTCTCGGACAATCTGAACGAGCAGCAGCTGGAGCGCACCGGCTTTGGCCAGTTGGCATGGCTGCGCCACACCGGGGCACTGACGCTGCAGACCTCCGTCTCGGCGCGCTATTCGGAGCTGATCTATCGCCCCGATGTCACCGGCGAGCTGCTGTTCAACGGCACGGCGCAGAATGCCTTCAAGAACGATCTGGCGCTCTCGGGCCAGATGGATGGGGTATGGCGCGTCAGCCATGCCCATACGATCCGTTTCGGCTTCTATGTGCAGCATGACCATACGATCAGCCGCACCGGCACTTACGCCTTCCCGGTGGATGACAGCGGCGCGCAGACCGGCCAGCCCGTCGATATCCTCGACAACAGCGCCAGCAACGCCTGGACCACCAGCGCCTATCTGCAGGACGAATGGAAGCTGGGCGAGGGCATCACGCTGAATTACGGTGGGCGTTTCGACCGCTATGCCGCCTATCGCACCGAGAGCCAGTTCTCCCCCCGCGTGAACATGGTGTGGGAACCGGCGTCCCGCAGCGCGATCCATCTGGGCTATGCCCGTTATTTCTCGCCGCCGCCCTTCGAGCTGGTGGGCGGCGCCAATTTGTCCAGGCTGGTGGGCACCAGCGCGGCGGCGGGCTCGATGCTCGACACCACGCCCTATGCCGAGCGCCAGCATTATTTCGATGTCGGCTTCGAGCAGAAGATCAAGGGCGGTTTCAGCCTGGGCGTCGATGCCTATTACCGCCTCTCGACCAATCTGGTGGATGAGGGCCAGTTCGGCGCGCCGATCATCCAGACGCCCTTCAACTACGCCAGGGGCCGCGTGCGCGGGGTGGAGTTCAACGCCAGCTACAACCATGGCCCTTGGTCGATCTATGGCAACATCGCCATGGCCAAGGCGCAGGGCAAGGGCATCACCTCCAGCCAGTTCAACTTCGATCCGCAGGAGCTGGCCTATATCGCCAATCACTACATCTATCTCGATCACGACCAGACCTACACCGGCTCGGCGGGGGTGAATTATGCCTTCAAGCAGGGGGCGATGAAGGGGCTGAAGCTGGGGTCGAGCCTGATCTATGGCTCGGGCCTGCGCACGCAGGGCGCGGCGGCGGATGGATCGGTGATCCCCAATGGGGCGCATCTGCCTGCCTATGCGCAGGTCAATCTGTCAGCCAGCTATCGTCTTGAGCATCCGGGGGTGGAAATCCGCTTCGACATCATCAATGTCGGCGACCATGCCTATCAGATCCGCGACGGCGCGGGCGTGGGTGTGGGCGCACCCCAATGGGGCGCGCGCCGGGGCTTTTTCGTGGGTGTGACCAAAGACATCTGAGTGGTTCGCCCGGCTCTTGTGGGAGCCGGGCGGTTGCGCCTTTACAGCGTGGCTTCGGCAGGCACGAAAGGCAGGCTGGTCGATCCCGACTTGCTGCCATGGCTCGCCACCTCGCGGTAGATCCGCGCGGCGATCGAGCGCCAGGAGAAATTGTCCTCGATATGGCGCGTCTGCTCGGCCAGCAGGTCGGCGCGGGCCTCGGCGGTTTTCAGCGAGGTGATCTTGTCGGTCAGCTGCTTCACATCGGCGGGCTCGAAAATCGCCGAATCGCCCACCACGCTGGGGATGCCGCCGACATTCGACCCGATGGCCGGCGTGCCGCAGAACACTGCCTCGGCGCAGACGCGCCCGAACTGCTCGCGCCAGAAAGGCGTGATCTGGCTCGGCAGCACGAAAAGATCGAGCGCCGAATAGAAGATCGGCAGTTGCTCCTTGTTGAGCGCGGGCAGCAGCACGCCGCCGAACTCCTGCACGGCTTCAGCCACATCGGCATCGCTGACCGGGCCGCAGAGCATCAGCGCCACATCGGCATCACGCGCGGCCTGCGCCAGCACCTCCAGCCCCTTGGGTCGCCAGATACGCCCGGCAAAGCCCACCAGCAGTCGGCCATCGACCGCGCGCCGCACCTCGGGGAAAGTGGCGGCCAGCTGCTCGCGCGCCTCGGCCTTGGGGGTGGGGCTGAAGGATTGCAGCGAGACGCCATTGCCCAAAGGCGCCAGAATCTTCGCCTTGGACGCGCCGCGCTGGTTGAGCACGCCCGCCACCTCGGTGTTCTTGGGGAAGATCTTGTCGACGCGGGCATAGACCAGCCGTTCGAGCAGATTGGCGCCGCCGAAATTGCCCTTCAGATTGATCGCGCTGCTTTCCAGCACCAGCGTGCTCTTGCGCTTGAGCAGCGAGGCCCAGAAGGCCGTCACCGAATGCGGCTCCTCATGCACATAGAGCACTTCGGGCGGATTGGCGCGGATATAGCGCATCATGGCCGGGCTGAAATAGGACAGCCAATGGCCGCTGGCACGGCTGGGAAACAGCTTCAGGTCGAAACCGAGATCGGCGCGGGCGCCCGGGCGGTAATCGACACCGGCGAAAATTTCCGGCCCCACCACGGTCAGGTCGAAGACCTTCGCCAGCTCGCGAAAGCGGTCGTGATACAGCCGGTTTCCGGCTTCATGCCAGACAAGAATAAGACGTGGGTTCACGGGGCGATCCTGTTCTTGATGTTGCGGGCAATGCTGCCCCAGCTGAAGGTGTTGCGATAGACCTCGACCGCCGCCGCATCGGGCGGGGTCTGGGCCGTTTCGGTGATGATGCGCGCCAGCTCCTCCGGCGCGATGGAGAGCGGCACGAAGCGGGCCCATTGCGGCGCCACGCTGCGATGGATCTCGATATCGCTGCACACGATGGGCAGGCCAAGGCTGCCCGCCTCGACCAGCGGCATGTTGAAACCCTCGGCCAGCGACATGCTGACGAAGCAGGAGGATTCGCGATAAAGCTCCAGCAGCGTCTCGTCCGAGGCATGGCCATGCCACGCCAGGCGCCCCTGAGCGGCGGCGACATGATTGTCCCAGTCGGTGGCGATCTGGCCCCAGCCGTTGCGGCCCACCACGGCCACGCTCCAGTCCTGAGGCAGGTGGCGCTGGGCGGCGACCAGCGCCTCGTAATTCTTGCGCGGCTCGATGGTGCCCACGGCGACGACCTGCGGCTTGCGTGCCGCTTGTGGGGGGGCCTTGCTCAGATCGATGCCCGGCGCATTGCCGATCGTGCCGACATCACGGCGCAGGATCTGCGTCAGATTGCGCGCCATCAGATCGGTCGGCGCGAAGATGTTGGCATAGCGCGGGGCGGCCAGCCCCTCGAAATGGCGGAACAGCATGCGGCCACGCAGATTCATCGCATGGCCGCGCGTCCAGGGGAAATCGTCATGGATGATGCGCGCCACCGGCAGCTTCGAGGCGACCACCAGCGGGCTGGGCGGAAAGGCCGGGCACAGCAGCGTGCCGATCTTGCGCTGGCGGAAGGCGGTGGTGGTGGGCAGGCTCAGCCAGCCCTTGAAGCCGCCCTTCACCCGGATGAGGTTGGGCGCTTCCGGCAGGCTGGAGGCATCGTCGACAAAGCCGATGGTGTCGGGCGCGATGCTGCCCAGCGCCTCGAACAGGTTGAGCGCATAGCGTTCAATCCCGGTCGAGGCCTTGGGGCGGGTGGCCAGAACCAGATCGACAGCGATGGTCGAGTGGGGGGTCAAGCGCGTCCCTCCGCTGTGATGGCTGCCTGCTTGCGCGTCACCTGACCGTCCTCCTGAAGACTGCTTGCCATGAAAATGCTGCTATGCCGAAACGAGCGAAAACCCAAGCCATGCGGCCCCACGGTTGCGTCGCCATAAAACCACTTCGCAGTTGCACAATCAAGAACGTGATCGATCGCGCCGGACCGGGCATCAGGGACGACGCATGGAGTGGCGCGGCGAGACAGGGGGTGTTAAGTCGTGTAAGCTGCGAGAGACGTTAGCCTCCGGGATTTTACATAGTCGGATTTTACATGGCTTGCTTTGCGATGCAAGCAGATGCCTTGATGATTTCGGAAATTGAAGATTTCGGAAAGATATTGGTCATGGAAATGAACGATTTTTCACGATAGTGTAAGGTCGCGCGGGGAAGGGGTAGATCAAACATTCGCCCAGGTGGGCAAAGGCAGTGGCAAAGGCTGGAAATTCTATGATCGTCAAATTTGCAGACAAAGCCGATGCTGATCGCCTCCGGGACACTATGGGTATCCGCTTTGATCGTCGTGACCTCAACGAAATCGTCGATTCGGCGTTGAAGACGGTTAACAGTCAGAAACTATACGTGACGTGCAACCTCAACCATTTGCGGGTGCTGCAGTCCGATGGAGACTTTCGCCAGGCCTATGGCAAGGCTTCGGTCATCACCATGGACAGCCGCCCGATGCAGATGGTGTCGCGCATCCGCTATGGCGAGCAACTGCCGCTGGTGACCGGCGCCGACCTGTTCGCCGTGCTGATGGAGCGGCTGGTGCCCGGCAGGGACCGCCCCTTTTTCGTCGCCAGCTCGACCAACACCGGTGAAAGACTGGTGCGCAAGCTGGTCGATCGCGGCTTCGCGGCGGAGGACATCGGGGTGATCAGCCCGCCCTTCGGCTTTGAAAAGGATGGCGTTTACAGCCAGTCCCTGCTCTCGACCATCCGCGAACACCGCCCGACCCATCTGTTCATGGGGGTGGGCGCGCCCAAGTCCGAACGCTGGGTGGCGCGCCATCTGCCCGAGCTGCCCCCCGCGCATATCTTCTGCGTTGGCGCCGCGCTGGACTTTACGGCGGGGCTCAAGAACCGGGCTCCGGCCTGGCTGGGGCAGATCGGCATGGAATGGCTGCACCGCCTGCTCTCCGAGCCAGGCCGTCTGTTGCCGCGCTATGCCGGGGACGCCTATTTTCTGGCCTGCCTGCTGGGAGGCAAGAAGCTGGCGACGGTCTCCAAGTAAGCGAGCATCTTGATTTCATGGGCTGAATGCCTGTGGAGACCGTGCCTCGCCATGTTCAATCGTAACATTGTGCCTTTAGGCTTTGCCTGAGCGCTGCCCGCCGTGGCCTGCAGGCGGCAAGGCGATGTGCAATTGCAGCATAAATCCGTTGACGGGGCTACGCGCAGGCGGAATAGTTGTTTACACATAGGCCGCCGGGGCCTCTTCCCGGGGGCGACAGTCAAACATGCCTTGCGCCGCCGTGCGCATCCCGTTCTTCATGTTCTGGCCACGATTTTAGAGAGTAGCTCTGGATGAAAATTGCTGTTTTCGGGCTCGGTTACGTCGGTCTTTCCAACGCGGTCCTGCTCGCGCAGAATCATGAGGTGGCCGCCGTCGACGTCTGGGCCGAGCGGGTCGAGATGCTCAACGCGCGCAAGTCGCCCATCGTCGACGCCGAGCTGGAAGAGTTTCTGGCCACCAGGGAGCTGAACCTCACCGCCACGCTCGATGCGCAGGCGGCGCTGGCCGGTGCCGATTTCGTGATCGTCGCCACGCCGACCAATTACGATGTCGACACTAACAAGTTTGACACCTCCTCGGTGGAATCGGTGATCCGCACGGTGATCGCCGCGGGTAGCGGGGCGACGGTCGTCGTGAAATCGACGATCCCCGTGGGCTTTATCGAGGATGTGCGCCAGCGTCTGGGCACGCAGAATGTCATCTTCAGCCCCGAATTCCTGCGCGAGGGCAAGGCGCTTTACGACAACCTCCACCCCTCGCGCATCATCGTGGGCGAGCGGTCGGAGCGGGCCGAGACCTTTGCCGGGCTGCTGCTGGAAGGCGCGGTGAAGAAGGATGTCGAGATCCTCTACACCGACCCCAATGAGGCCGAGGCGATCAAGCTTTTCGCCAACACCTATCTGGCCATGCGCGTCGCCTTCTTCAACGAGCTGGACAGCTATGCCATCGCCGGCGGCATGGACACGCGCCAGATCATCGATGGCGTCGGGCTCGATCCGCGCATCGGCAGCCATTACAACAACCCCAGCTTCGGTTACGGCGGCTATTGCCTGCCCAAGGACACGAAGCAGTTGCTGGCCAACTATTCCGACGTGCCGCAGAACCTCATCCGCGCGATCGTCGACGCCAACCGCACCCGCAAGGATTTTCTGGCTGACCAGATCATCGCCCGCAAGCCCCGCACGGTCGGCATCTTCCGTCTGGTGATGAAGGCTGGGTCGGACAATTTCCGCCAGTCCTCGATCCAGGGGATCATGAAGCGGATCAAGGCCAAGGGCATCAAGGTCGTGATCTATGAGCCGGAACTGGCCGATGCCGACTTCTACGGCTCGGAAGTGCTGCGCGATCTGGAGGCCTTCAAGCAGGGCAGCGATGTGATCGTCGCCAACCGCATGTCCCCGGCGATCAAGGATGTGGAGGCCAAGGTCTTCACCCGCGACCTGTTCGGTTCGGACTGAATTCCGGGCCGGTCAGCCCCGGCCAACCCTCATGAAAAAGCCCTCACCGCGCCAAGGCGGTGAGGGCTTTTCTATGTCAGGGGCAAGGCCCGCCGAAACGGGCCATGCCTCGCATCGATCAGCGCGGCAGTTCGCTCACGCCCATCAGCGCCTCATCCACCGCGCGGGCGGCCTGGCGGCCCTCACGGATGGCCCAGACGACCAGCGACTGGCCGCGACGCATATCGCCGCAAGCGAAGATCTTCTCGTCGCTGGTGCGATAGTCGAAGGTGTTGGCCGAGACATTGCCGCGACCGTCCAGCTTCACGCCAGCCTGATCGAGCAGACCCGCCTTGCGCGGGCCGACAAAGCCCATGGCGAGGAAGATCAGATCGGCCTTGAGCGTGAACTCGCTGCCGGGGATCTCCTGCATCTGGCCATTGACCCACTCGACGCGGACGCATTCCAGACCGGTCAGCGTGCCGTTCTCACCCACGCAGCGCTTGGTCAGCACGGCGAAGTCACGCTCCACGCCTTCCTCATGGGAGGACGAGGTGCGCAGCTTCAGCGGCCAGTTCGGCCAGCTCAGCGCCTTGTCTTCCTTCTCGGGCGGCTTCGGCATGATTTCCAGCTGGGTGACCGAGAGCGCACCCTGACGGTTCGAGGTGCCCACGCAGTCGCTGCCGGTGTCACCGCCGCCGATCACCACCACATGCTTGCCGGTGGCCACCAGACTGCCGCGCGGCGCGGCGCGGATTTCATCGTCGCCCGCGTTGCGCTTGTTCTGCTGGGTCAGGAACTCCATGGCGAAACGCACGCCCTGCAGCTCGAAGCCGGGGATGCCCAACTGCCGGGGATCTTCCGCACCGCCCGCCAGCACGATGGCGTCGAAGTTTTCCTTCAAGCTGGCCACCGAGATGGTCACGCCCACTTCCACGCTGGTGCGGAAGGAGATGCCTTCGGCCTCCATCTGCACCATGCGGCGGTTGATGAGGTGCTTTTCCATCTTGAAGTCAGGGATGCCGTAACGCAGCAGCCCGCCGACGCGGTCGTTCTTCTCGAACACCGTCACCGAGTGACCGGCGCGCGCCAGCTGCTGGGCGGCAGCCAGACCCGCCGGTCCGCTGCCGACCACCGCGACCGACTTGCCGGTCTTCTTGGCGGGCACCTGAGGCGTGATCCAGCCTTCTTCCCAGCCCTTATCGACGATCGCGCATTCGATCGACTTGATGGTGACGGGCTGGTCCACGATGTTCAGCGTGCAGGCCGCCTCGCAGGGCGCGGGGCAGATGCGGCCGGTGAACTCGGGGAAATTGTTGGTCGAGTGCAGCGTTTCAAGCGCACCCTGCCAATTGCCCTCATAGGTCAGGTGGTTCCAGTCCGGGATGATGTTGTTCACCGGACAGCCGTTGTGGCAATAAGGAATGCCGCAATTCATGCAACGCGAGGCCTGCGCCTTCAGCGCGCCCTCATTATGCGGAATCACGAATTCCTTATAGTGGCTGATACGCTCCTTCGGGTCCGCATAGGTGCGATCCTGACGGTCAAGCTCGAGAAAGCCGGTTTCCTTGCCCATTGTATTCTAACCCTTATTCGGCGGCGACGGAGGCGGCGGCGAGGCGCTCGGCTTCCATCTGCTTCAATGCACCGGCGTAATCGCGCGGCATGACCTTGACGAACTTGCTGACAGCATTGTCGAAGTCGTCGAGCAGGTCACGAGCGCGCTGGCTGCCCGTGTGCAGGTGATGACGTTCCAGCAGGATGCGCAGGCGATCCGCGTCATGGTAGAGCATGTCGCCCATGCCCAGATCGTTGACGCTGACGGTGCGCTGGCCGGGGCGGCCTGCACCCTCATCCTCGTCACGGCCAAGCTTGACCGGCAGCAGATCGACCTGTGCCTTGTTGGCGAGATCGGCAAAGTTGCCTTCCTCGTCATAGACATAGGCGATGCCGCCCGACATGCCTGCCGCGAAGTTGCGCCCGGTCTTGCCCAGCACAACCACAACACCGCCGGTCATGTACTCACAACCATGGTCACCCGTGCCCTCGACCACCGCGATGGCGCCCGAGTTGCGCACGGCAAAGCGTTCGCCCGCCACGCCGTTGAAGAAGGCTTCACCGGAGATCGCGCCATACATCACCGTGTTGCCGACGATGATGTTCTGGGTGGGATCGCGCTCCACATGCGCCGGCTGGCGCACGATCACGCGGCCGCCCGAGAGGCCCTTGCCGACATAGTCATTGGCATCGCCCACCAGATCGAGCGTGATGCCATGCGCCAGGAAGGCGGCAAAGCTCTGCCCGGCCACGCCCTTCAGGCTGACATGGATGGTGTTGTCCGGCAGGCCGGCATGGCCGTAACGCTTGGCCACCTCGCCCGAGAGCATCGCGCCGACCGTGCGGTTGACGTTGATGACATTGCGCTCCAGCCGCACCGGCTTGCCCTCGATCAGCGCATCGGCGCTGGCCGAGATCAGCTCATTGTCCAGAGCGGCCTCAAGACCGTGGTCCTGCGTGCCGGTCCAGCCCAGCGAGGGGCTGTCACCCAGCGGCACCTGATGGAGCAGCTTGCCCAGATCGATGCCCTGCGCCTTCCAGTGGTTGATCGCCTTCTTCATGTCGAGGCGATCGACGCGGCCCACCATCTCGGCGACGGTGCGGAAGCCCATCTCGGCCATGATCGCGCGCAGCTCTTCGGCGACGAAGAAGAAGTAGTTGATCACATGCTCGGGCTGGCCGGTGAAGCGGGCGCGCAGGACGGGGTCCTGCGTGGCGACGCCCACCGGGCAGGTGTTGAGATGGCACTTGCGCATCATGATGCAGCCAGCGGCGATCAGCGGTGCGGTGGCGAAGCCGAACTCATCGGCGCCCAGCAGCGCGCCCACCGCCACGTCGCGACCGGTGCGCAGGCCGCCATCGACCTGCACGCAGATGCGCGAACGCAGATTGTTGAGCAGCAGCGTCTGCTGGGTCTCGGCCAGACCGATTTCCCACGGCGAACCGGCATGCGTCAGCGAGGTGAGCGGCGAGGCACCCGTGCCGCCCTCGTAACCCGAGATCGTCACATGGTCGGCGCGCGCCTTGGAGACGCCCGCGGCCACCGTGCCCACGCCCACTTCCGACA
>Ga0116227_10002046_pt1 | contig 45941 bp, 45 predicted proteins | sample S1TSphgellanicum_FD_89693 | JGI IMG/M metagenome (GOLD analysis project Ga0116227, IMG submission 89693) | Host-associated microbial communities from peat moss isolated from Minnesota, USA - S1T2_Fb - Sphagnum magellanicum MG | ecosystem: Host-associated > Plants > Peat moss > Unclassified...
GTCGTCTTGGACCTTTTTGCGTGAGTAAGCAGGTCAACGAGGTAGCATACAGGTTGGACCTGCCATCATCTATGAAAATTCATCTAGTGTTTCATGTTTCCTTGCTTGAACCGTATAGAGAATCAACTATTCCAGGACGGTTGCCAGCACATCCGCCACCAATCGAGATCAACGGAGAAGAAGAATTTGAAGTTTTTAAGATCATCGACTCCCGCATTAATTGAAGGAGATTAGAATATCTTGTACATTGGCAGGGCTATGAAATAAGCGAGCGAACTTGGGAACCGGCTGCTAATCTTGCTAACGCTCCCAAAATGATCAAAAAATTTCATCGTCAATACCTGACAAAACCAAGTGCCAAAGATATTTGAATCCAACACGTCTAGATCAACACTAACACCAAATCATGCTGTACCATGGATTTCTTGTAATAGATTTTTGTTTTTGTTTTTGATAAGATAAATATAACAACTCGTGGGAACTCGTTGCTTGAAGGGGGGGGTGATGTCACGGACGTGACGGTGACGGACAATGACGGTGCGAACTTTTTCCAACTGGGAGGCGATGCGGACTTTTCCCAACTGGGAGATGGTGCGGACTTCTCCCTAAATGTCGCGGACGTGATAGTAACGGTGACGGTGCGGACTTTTCCGAACTTGGAGGCGGTGCCAACTTTCCAATTTTCGAGTTTCCCAGTAGCATCCTAACAGTATGAATAGAGAGCTTCGAGACATTATCCTTCACTTTCGTCAACACCAATTATACTTGCTCTTCTAGCTTTCTCGCTTCGAGTGTTACTAGTTCTAGTTTTGGAGCTTAGAGTGTTATTCCGAGTTTTGTGTGAGTTGCCGTCCACAATAGGCGGAAGCAAATAAATTGTCATGTTTTTTATAGAATTTTTTTTTGTTTGATCTTCCAAACATAAAAACTACAAAGGCAAAAAATAGTTAGAATGGAAAACAAACTACAGAAAATTATGTAAAAAGATGAAAACATATCAACCAAATCCTAAATAGAAAATTCATCATTTGTGTTGTAACCTTAGCCTTGGGCTCGTGACCAAGGCAAGGGCTTGCAAAGTTGTAGGTCAAGAAGGAAGCCCGGGAATCACATTTCATGCTCCTTGAATGTAGGAGAGTGTGAGGGAATGAACCTTCACACTCCCAAATGAGCTCCCATTTTGGGAGTTAGAGTTTCGGTGGATTCTTGAATCTTTAGAGAACGCTTGCAAGGGTCAAAACTCATTAGATTGAGGTGTCCTTTATATCATTGGAAAGCTCTTGGAACTTAGATGTCCGAAATGGGCTCGCATGACCCATTTGAACACCTAGAACACAAATTATGGTCAAAAGAAGGGATGGGAGTCAAATTAGCAATTTGACCCCTAACCACTAAAAGTCAAGAATCGCCCCGATTCCCTTATGTGCAGGTGGTGTGCAACATACCTTTGGAAAGCTCTTAACGAGAGCTATAATTTTGCTTTAGACCTCATATCAATCGGATGTCTGGGCAAAAAGTTATGGGCCCCCAAAATAGCAGGAGTTCCAACTTTGGGAATTTCGGAACTCCCATTTGGGAGTCCCGGGACAAAAATGCCATTTGGACGTTAGTCTCATGGCCAGCCACAAAATATACCATAAGGAGGAAGGTGGTGGCTTCCCCCAAGTCCGGGCCGTGGTGAGTCTTGTGAGTCCAAGTTTGCTCGTCATTTGTCCGTGCACCAAAAGTGCTCCAATTATACACTAATTAATTTGTTGTTTGGTTTGTGCAGGTCCATGTGAGTGATTGAAGTGCTTGTCAATCTTCCTAGTCCCATTTTAGAGCTCCAACACGACCTTTTACCCCCGAAGTGTTGCGAGCTAGGGAGCGTGCCCCGACTTCCTACTTTTCGTCGTTTTCATCTTAGATTCACATTTGAATCTTTTGAGGAGGTTGGGAGTGCGTCACTTTGAAATATCTATGATTGATCTTGTTGTGTCAAGAACATGGAAGATTTTCTACCCATCAAATACATTTTTCGCCCAAAGTTCAACATGCTTGTTAATTTTTCGACCTCCTTTGTTTACACTTTTAACTTCCTTTTCATCAAGATCTAAAAAGTGACTTTTTGAAGGAAGATCTCTAATAGAAAAGTTAGGGTCTGTCCTTTCCCCAATATCATATATAGTAACAATAAAATCACAAGTAGTAATCAACTAACAATCATATGGACAAGAAATATAAACAGAGGTAGGATAGAAAATGGAATCAAATGTAAAACACACATTGATGAAAATAAGAGCGAGAATGGAATCAAATGTAGTAAACGCATTAATAGAAGTGGGATAGAAAATGGAATCAAATGAAAAAGACACATTGACAAAGGTAAGATAAAAAATAAAATCAGATGCAAAAGAAATAACATTGATTATAGAAGGATGCATAAAAGAATTAATTGAAAAACATGAATTCAAAGGAATATCATACTCATCAATATTTAAAGAAATTTAAGGATAAAAGAAATGACCAAATAAATTGGGATTACATTTAGGAGGAGAGAACACATGAAATTGATAGACATTTTGAATGAGAAAACAAGAATCAATAAACAATTCATTACTACAACAATAATCAACAAAGATGTCAAGACTATTAGTTGACCACATTAAGTTACAAGCATCATAAGTAAAACCAAAAATAAGACTAATTGGAGGACCACTAAACATTGTACAAATACACAAAAACACAAAACAAGAAGGAAAAAATATTTTATAGGACAATGCTCATGGTTGCAACCACACAAACACTTGTGCCATAAAAATACATGTTAAAAATGAACTCCCAATTTTGCAAAACAAAACAAACCAACATTAAAATCAATGCACACAATAAAACAAACAAAACTTGTAAGAAAAACACCAAGGTATACATCCTTGCAAGACACAATCACATGTGCGAAGTTTGTGTGGTTACAATCACAAAATTGAGAAACTTGAAAAAACACGAAAACCACATAAATTAGAAATAACACAAGTTGCACAAAAAAAAAGAAATTCATGTTGTAGAAGAATGAACAATGTAGGAACAATTGCAATGCAAGAATATTTGTGACCTAAAAAAATCAACGATGTAAAAGCAATTATGATGCAAGGACATTTGCGATGTATGTAAAAGAATTGGCGATCTAGGAACGATTGTAATGTAAGAACATTTGTGACGCACAAAAATTGACAATGTAAGAGCGATTGTAATGTAAGAACACACGTGATGCAAAAAAAGTTATAATTGAACAGAACCCATGGAAATCACACAATGAAGCATAAACACATGTACAATATTGAAACCACAAAGATAAACCCATAGCACAATGGAGCGATAAGAGATGTTGAATGAAAATTTCGCAAAGAAAATTCAACAACAAAAACCTCTAAAGCATGACAAAGCAACAACAATCAACCAAAAACAAAGACGCAACACCAAGAGAGCAAAAACTTCAAAGACAAAGAGACGATGCAAATGATAGAATGAGCAAATTGAAATGAGCCCTATTCCAAATTCAAAACCTTTTGCATTGTGGGATTTTGCTTTTGCAAACGCCTTGAAGTCCATTTTTGGCAAATGTGATGCAAAGTACTTCCCACATCTAGTGAAACAATGAGGTCCATGAAATGATGGAATCCGACAGTGGAAATGTGATGACCAACAAGAGCCCTCGATCTTATGGTCTAAAACAAACAAATGACGCTTTACGTAGGTGAAGGGCATGTGTATGGGACCTTCCACATTTTCGACCCCGACCCTTGGCCTCTTGGCCTCGGGCAGGATCTCAAAATCCGGAAGGTCCCATTCGTAGGCCCTTCTCCTATACAATAGGTTGTAGCTGGTCCCCAAAATTTAGCAGAATTCTTAAGTTTTCCTCACTTTCCTATCTGAAAATAGCCAAATTTGGCTAATTCCTCATGTGGATGATTGCAAGCGTAGCCACATCCACCCCCCTCTGCCCAGCCCCAAAAAAAAGAAAGAAAAGGAAAAAAAAACTGTGCTGATAATTTCTTGTGTTTTGGGCAGACCAATCACCCGAAAAGAAAAGAAAGGTGATCTAAAAAAGTGCACTATTTAGGTCTATTTTGTGCACTTTTTGCACTTTGCATGCCCAGGAAAAAAAAATTACAAAAAAGTGCAAAAGTGGGCCGGAATCTCAAAACTCTTCAGCCCGTAAAAAAAAAAAAAATTAAAAAAAAGTTTCGGAAATTGGTAGCCGATTTTACTACGTGGCGAAACCTGAAAAAAATGGTTTTTGTTCTGGGAACACCCATCACGGGCGCGAGTCACATGGGCAGGGGGCGAATCTCGCAGACGCCCCGCGATTTCTCGACAGGTAAACAGGCCTAATATGGCCATGGCCCACAGACCAAGGCACGCAAAAACCGGTTTGGACCAATCGGAGATTGCCACCTATGTCTTGACCGACAGGCCGCAGAGGGAACGGGCGAGCGCCATCGTCGCCAGCCCTCTCCTTGGCCATGGCCATGGCGCTACGAAGCTTTCTCTTGCACCCGGAGCTTGAGCTATGCGGTTGTTTCCGCAGTAATCAGATCCAGAAATGCGCTGAACGCGAGAGCAGACGCTCTTTTATTTGAAGTTCCTGAAAAATTCTAAGCTCAAGGTGCTATTTCCGGTGCGATTTGCCCTTGTAGGTCGCTTGTTTCGGTTTCGGAGAAGAAGATCAGATGAAGAGGCTGCGATTTTAGAAGAAGAAGAAGAAGAAGCAGCAGCAGCAGCAGCAGCGGTGTTGTTGTTGTTATTACAGTAACCTAGTCTGGCCGTGAAGGAAATTGCGTGGTTTCTTTTTCGGATGAAGGATATTCTTGAGTTTGCAGCGCGTGAAGAGCGCCCTGGTGAGTCGCCTCCCGTGCTTGATCTTCCGTTTGTGAAGCCGGCTTTTGCGCTGTTTTCTCTTTTGGACTCAAGCTATATCAAATGATGTTCGGATTGTTTTGCTCATTTTCTAGTTCCAGTAGACTTCTTTGTACCGTGAAAGGTTTTTGCGGGAACCGAAGAACAGAAGAGCTGAATGTATGAGCCGCCGGTGTGCTGCGCCAATGTCCGTGCAGTCGTGTGTCTAGTGCAGAAAAATCAAGCGAAAGACGAGCTCTAGACGTAGAGCGGTTCTTTTCTTGTGGTTTGGATCGAAAAACTTGATCATATGTGTCTGAATCTTCTTCCATCAGCGAGCTCTTTCTTGTGTCCGCCTTTGAGCATTCTTTGCTGGTGAGAGTAGTCTGCTCTGGATCATGCGTTTGGATAGTGAAAACCCCTGAGAGCCAGAATCGGTGATCGACAATCCTTTGATTTTCCTTCTGACTTTTGGCTGCAGTGTCTGTCGTAGTGGATACCGAAGCATAGCTACTTCCGCTCGCTACTTTTGCAGAAGAAGCTGCCGGGCCAGACTTCGTGCAGGAAGGATCGCGAACATGGCACAGTCAACAATGCAGGCCGGTGCAGGTCGCCTGCGGAAGCTTCTCCTTGCAGCAGTAGGCTTGCAGCAATCATCTCGCAATGTTGGTGATGTACTCTTCCACCGCTCTATACACAATCACCGCATCAAGAGGCCCTCCATTGTTCACAAACGCAGCACAGACATCCTGCACGATCCTTGGTTCAACAAGGTAGGCCGTCTCCTTCACAATTGGCGCTATCTACATCGATCTGGTACGCGCAGGATGCTAGTCTATGGGCAGGCAGCTCGCCTTCAAGTCTCTGATCCAGAAAAGCAAACTCTGCATTCTTTACTCGACAGACCAAGAGAGGAGAAGCTCACATTGCTGGAATGCTGACTGACAATCTCTCAGAACTATGAAGACTAGATGCACAGTTCTGTGAAGAAGGTTACAGTCATGTCTATTTGGAGAATGAGAATGTGCGGCCGCCTTCAGAGACATAACCTCCATTAGACTACTGTTTGTGAAACCGGATGCTGAACTCAGGAATCATTCTAGAGTAGAAACCCTCATCAGTGTGTAGCTTCTACCAGCTTTTTTTAAGGCTTGAACAATACATGATACTGTTTTCAGGGCACAGCATTTCCGGCTACTGAAAGGGACCGACTTGGTCTGCGTGGCCTTCTGCCTCCAAAGGTGATGACCTTTGAGCAACAATATGAACGCTTCAGTAAGTGCTGTGACAGGGTTTTAATAACCCTCCATTTCTGAACTGCTGAAAAAAGATCCATGCTTTTTCTGTTTTGGGTTTCTTTATTATGTCATGAAAAATGATCGACGTCAATGAGAATGTTACATTGATCTTATCAATTTGGGTTTCTAAATGTTGTGCAATGACTGTTGCAGTGGTTGACTTCAGGCAATTGGAGGCTAACACAACAGATGGAGCAGATGATATGAATGCACTTGCAAAGTGGCGCATACTCAACAGGCTACATGACAGAAACGAAACTCTTTACTACCATGTACATACCTAACTAGGTCAAGGCACAGTGGTTGCTCATTTCAGATCTCAAAAAAAAAGAAGTGTCCAGCTTGCTATAACTACAGTGTACTATTGTGAAATTGTTGCTGCACAGTATGGGTGTGTTTGTATTAGTTAGAAGCTGCTTTTAAATCTTCTGATATGTGTGGCCTTGAATAGGTTCTCATCAAAAACATCAAACATTTCGCTCCAATCATCTACACTCCAACTATTGGACTGGTTTGTCAACGGTACAGTGGCCTTTTCCGACGCCCAAGAGGAATGTACTTCACTGCCGATGACCGTGGCGAGATGATGTCCATGATCTACAACTGGCCAGCAGAGCAGGTTCAGTGTTGTGGGATGCTGATTTTTTTTCCTACTTTTTAAACAGCATAACCAATGATTCCTGACTTTCAAGCCCCACAAAATGTACTTTGGATTCATAGTAATATACACTGGCAGTGAGGAGTGATTGTCTAGTATCCAATTGTTGCAAGCATAATTGTTCCCAGGTTCCTATTCTTGCCAGCCCCCAATCATTTGTACAATTGACCAAGTGTGTTGTTTCTTGTGACAGGTGGACATGATTGTGGTCACAGATGGCAGCCGAATCTTGGGTTTAGGTGATCTAGGAGCACAGGGTATTGGGATTCCTATTGGCAAGCTTGACCTCTATGTTGCTGCTGCAGGCATCAATCCTCAGCGTGTAAGAAACACATTTACCCAATGTACTTTTGAGAACATAAACCTTCAGTCTCTGCTAGTACTGTACCAGATTCCCCAATAAAATGAAATGAGGCCAAATGTACCATTGCTTTGTGCATTGTCTGTCTTCTTTTCTTTGCACCATCTTCTCAGTACTACTGATTATGTTTACAGACACTCTACTGCCAACATTTTTGAGCTCCATGCTTGCTTTCTTCATTGGCTGCTGGTTTACAACTATATCTATCAATTCCTCTGCCCACAATGCTTTTTCCCATGTACACTTAATTTCCTTTCTGATCCTTGAGCCAGTATTCCTGATGCAGGTTCTACCAGTAGTTATTGATGTTGGGACGAACAACCAGCAACTTCTTGAGAATCCTCAATGTGAGTTGCTATTTGCACAATTGGACACTGAGGCCAGTATTCTGGATCCATTTTCAAGAGTTTGTGACCTATTTGATTAAATGCCAAAGCCTAATGTACAACATCTGTCATGACACATTTTCTACCGGTCTTCTATGCTTGCATTTTAGAGAGTTGGATATAATGATGATGTAGCAGAACCTCCAAAAAAATTCAAGGTGATAATGGTTTTTTCTTCTCCAGGTTTGTACCTGTATTGTTGTCCTTAATAAAGCACGTTCATTCTGTGTATGTGTAGACATGGGACTTCAACAACGAAGGCTTGATGGAGAGGAATACACTGCTATCATTGATGAATTCATGGAAGCTGTTTATACTCGTTGGCCTCGTGTAATTGTCCAGGTAATGCTGCCTACAGTAGGAACCACTCTAAGAAATACTTCAGAGTGGTAAACCAGTTTATGAGTAAACTCAGTCAATTACCCTAGAATCTTCAGGAACCTTATTCTAGGATCTTCTAAAAGCTTTCCTGGAAGGAAGATATGGTGTGTGAATTGCTAGAGAAGTTCTCTAGCTGTTGGACTTGCAAGGAGCTTTTGCATGGTTGTTCACCAAAAAGTATGTTACATTGTGTGGCAGTTTGAGGATTTTCAGAACAAATGGGCTTTCAAGCTGCTCCAGCGCTACCGTAATGTCTATCGTGTTTTCAATGATGATGTCCAGGTAAGCCCTTATCTGGTTGCTTCGGTCTGCTGGATGCTGCATATGATGATCCTGTGACACCTGATCTTGTAAAATGCACCCAATGTGTTTAGTATGCCATGATATAGATGCTTAGTCTACCATCTCTAGATGTAAACTGTGTTAGATCATCAAGTAACTTTCTTTGGATCTGGTTTGGTCTTGTCAGGGAACAGCAGGGGTAGCACTTGCAGGGCTGCTGGGGGCAGTTCGAGCAATGGGTCACCCAATGGAAGATATTGCTAAGCAGAAAATAGTGGTCTTGGGTGCTGGGAGGTGAGTGTTCATATTCACCACTGTCAGTTCTCATAGACATGTGGCCTGTTATTCACCTAGTACAGGACAGTGGATTCAATATGTGCTGCAGCAATTTGAAATTTGTACAAATCAGGGAACTTCTGTTGTTGTGCATCCTCTTCCTCTGTGTCCGGAAAATGACATGGGACTTCAACTCCTGATGGGGACCTTTATACTCTGCCTTCCAGTGCGGGCCTAGGGGTGGTGAATATGGTCAAGCAAGCAATGATGAGGTTGCAAGACCATGAAAAAGCAACCAACCAGTTCTGGATCCTGGATCAAGATGTGAGTTGCCATCTTTTGTTTCCTGTTATTCCTGAAGCTTTTGTTTGTTGCCCTCTTCACCTGTCTCTTCTGCAAGTCATTTCTATATTTCATTGATGAGTTCATTGTGTTTTTTTACTTGAATTCTGCCAACAGTGCATCTGGATAATGATTTCCTCACTGTTGAGGCCTCTTTGGGCATTCAAAATGAATTCAAAGTAATGGGACTCACATCTCATGAATACCCCACAGGCCCATGAGGCATCTACCACCTGGAAACTATATTCCACCAAAAGCATTCTCTGCTTTGAGTATTGAAAACTTCTCTGATTAAACCAGGGGTTGATAACAAGCTCAAGGAAGGGCTTGAACCCAGATGTTCGACAGTATGCAAGGGAAACAGATGAGCATGACGGCCTGAAAGAGGGTGATTCTCTTCTGGAAGTGGTATGTCTGTCTTCTCTTTCAGCAATATGGTTTTGGCTATTTTTCAATTTTTCTTTGTTTCGCATATATTTGTGGAAAGAGTCATATGGCCACAAATGCGCTACCTGAAATTGCATCAGTATTTTGGCTTGTTGTGGCCTTCTATTTGAATATCCAGTCTGTTAGCAGAAGATGTTCATCTGAATTTATGGCAAACTTGTCTTTAGGTTACAAAATCCCTTCTGTGAACTTTGGATCCCTTTTCCCAGGTTAAAAAAGTAAAGCCAGATGTGCTTTTGGGTCTCTCTGGATGTGGTCGTCTTTTTACCAAGGAGGTGTGGCTTCTTATCCTGCTGAAGCTTGCTTTTATTTCTGGACTCAAAGTAGATGAGTGATCCAACCCTACATTGGGCCTGATGCTGTGGTGTTTGCCCAATGCATGCAAAATCCATGGTTGCTTTATTTTCCTTTGTCCTGCAGTAATCTCAACTGGGTTCAAGCTGAAGATTTTGTGACAGAATTGTCATTGCACAGAAGCAAACCTTGGTCTGTACAACCCTCTATCTGTTCTCTGTTGTGTCAAAATGGAGGTGCATCCTGTGCTCTTGCAGGTGCTGGAGGCAATGAAGGAATCAGGCTGCCCAAGGCCTGCCATTTTCCCACTGTCTAATCCTACTAGTAATGGTATGTAATTCCTCCGCCTACAGACTCTAGTTCTGGATGCTATTACCAGATTGACTTTTTGCATTAAGTTTTTCACTTCAAAAGTTGCAGGGGTACTCCCCTTGGCAGACATTGTACCTCCTTGTCAAATAATGTATGTTAATAGTTAATACCTCAATTGAGATTGAACTATTGTGATTTTGTTCATGGATGAGTTGGCAGCTGAGTGCACAGCAATTGAAGCTTTCCAATATTGTGGACCAAACATTATATTCGCAAGTGGTAGCCCCTTCCGAGATGTTGATCTTGGTCAGATTTCTCTGAACCTCATTTTAAGCATTTCCTATAAGGTCCATCTCATGTTTCTAGTAAATAGTGCAAGAATTTGCCTCACATGATTGGCCTGGAGAACATCAATTGGTCCTTTAGCAGTTCCTCATCACAGAAGTGGTTCAATTCTAGGGCTGTCTCTATTGGATAACAGTGAGCAGGTAGATCTTGAGTATCCCCCCCCCCCTCGCCCCCCTGTTTATTTGAGTTCCTGTGATGAAATCCAGGAAATGGAAAAATTGGGCATTCAAATCAAGGCAACAACATGTACTTCTTCCCTGGGTATAGTCTCTTACCAATCTTGCAAAGCTTGTCTCATCATATTGAGCTCACTGGTTGTCAATCTGAAGCCTGAAGCTGTGACATCAACTATTCATCCTTGCAATCTCTAAGTTGCAGGATCTTGGACACAGACCATTTCCTTTGAGGGGAATGCTCTCAGAAATTATATTTGCCATGCATGGTGAATTAACAATCCTGGATGTACAGATTATGTGAATACTTTTCTATGGTGGGTGGTTGTGCAGCATTGGTCTAGGAACTCTCTTGTCTGGTGCTCGACATGTCACAGATGGCATGCTCCATTCAGCTGCTGAATGGTGATTCTTTATTACTCTGTTTCTAAGATATGCATTTGGTCTTTATGAATTTTTATGCATCACTGTAGCGCATGTTGTCATGGCCATGCCTAGCCCTCTAGCATAGCAGTTTACAGATTTTTGTGACATTCTGTCAAAATTGCAGTACCATGAGACATCTTTTGTGGGAGGGGGGGGTTTTGAGATGGCAAGTTGCATAATTTATTCTGCATAGCCACAGCATACAAACTAGTGACAGTAGATAGGTCAAAGCTGATGGGTGGCATTGGAAGTTATTGGGCAGCTTAGCAGCATGTATGTCAGATGAGCATTTGCGAGAGGGCATCATTTTCCCCCCCATACCCAGGTAATGTTGCCATCTTCAGACCCTTTGAAACTATACTGACTATTTCTAACTTCTATTTCAGCCCTTTCACCCCTTTGTTTGCTTCTGGGCACATGTATTTCTCATCAATGAACTTGTGGTGATTTGAGTGTTAAGAGCAGTTTCATGAATGTATGAGAGTCTAACACCACCCTACCATATGTTCAGGATTCGGGAGATAACAGCAAAGGTTGCTGCAGCAGTAGTGAAAGAAGCAGTTAAGGAAGATAATTCTGAAGGCTACCGGGAGACGAATGCAAGAGAGCTTCGCCAGATTGCTGAAGATGAGGTGACCTATATTTCCTTTATATGGTTTCCACTTCTATGATCTGGTTCCTTTCCAACTATGGAGCTTCATCTCATATCCATACATTGGAATGCTGTCTCTTACCCTTCTGAAAACATGTGTTATTGTAGGGTGAATTATCAGCATATGTGGAGGAGCATATGTGGTCTCCTGAGTACTCACCACTGGTATCTCCTCACTCTTACTGATCTTGGAGAAGCTCTGTCTTGAGGAACACATCAATTTATGGATCTGTGATCAAATCTTTTCTTTTACTAGCAAATCAGTAACTGGTCAGAGTGAGAGCCCACCTTGTAGTTGGACCTAAGCAAGAGACGTGTAACTGCCATCAATTCTCTGGGCCTGGGTAAGCATCTAAATTGTTTGGGCTTCTGCGGATCACAAAGTCCCTTCAGTAGATACTGCAGCTGTGCTCCACTAAGGACACAGGATTAGGAAGATAAGCTGTGCCATGCATTTTTCCATCAACTTCCTTATCATGTCTACATGAGAGAGAGTTGCTCTTGGAACTTGTGGCATGGATTTGTCGGATGAGCCCCAACAACAAAACTTTATCAGGATAACAGCAAATGCATAAGATTTGCAACCCATCATCCAATTTAAACCACCTTATTATGTGGACCATCCTGTTGGTCCATGAATTAATTGGTGGTGATTGTTCTGCAATTTCTGAGGAGGATTATTGCTGGGTATAACCCCAACCCTCCTTTCTCAGTCTGCTCCTGCACTTGAATGTTCAGGGTATGACTTCAAGTCAAGGTTGTGGAACTTTGCAAGTTCAACAAGATCCTTGAAAGTTCGGCTACTTTGTCCAAAAAGACAGGAAGCAATGAAACCCCTTGTTTTAGAGTAATAGCAAACCATAGAACAAGATTATGAAGTAGACCCTTGTTCTTTATCATCTTACTACAATATTTAAATCCAACAGTAGGGAGTAATCTGACATTGCAAATGATCTTCGATCCATCAATTGTGTGACCAAACAAAATGGTTTAGAACCTCTATAGCATTTGAAGTATTGAGGCATGAACAAAATTTGCAATTCCATCTTTTGTTTCTGCTAACTCTGAGGTAGCTTCATCAAGTGAACTTTGCATATACATAGATCTGTTCACTGAAACTCCTTGCCATTAGCAATGTGAGGGATTAAGGAGCCCACATGAGTGGCCTCACAGGCAGAACTTCTTCATTCACAGGGGTGAGAATATGTGAGGTAGTGTGCATGGCTTGTGTACACTCCATAATGAATTTCAAGAAAAGTAGGGAGCAGAATCCACTCTGCCAACGTGCGGAGTGCATCGCTCACTTTGTGTTCCTGTGAACACAGCCTGTTTACAATATGCAACTCTCTATGAATGCATCCTTACAGAAGTCTTATGGAGTATTTGAGCTTTTCTCTGAGGGCAATCTATGATAAATTGTTTGATGTGAAACAGAGGCTAGTGTAACCTCAAAACAAATGATCTCAGTGGACTTTCTTTGAAATCTTCACCAATACAGCAAAAATTTAGTAGTCCTTTGCAAAAACCCTGGGGTCCAGAATAAACATTCCTGGTTACTTTGTGAGGAAAAACTCAATATTCCGCAGCCATCGGATGTACTCACGCTCCTCTTTGTCCTCTAAGAGATCCAGAAGATAGTTTGAGAGCTCTCCATTGATTCCTCGTGCATCTAAGTACCTCTCGAATTGCTTCTGAAGACTCTCATCAAGTGTCCTGGAAACAAACATAGCAGCAGCAAGTAAGAAAAAGTTTTAAGAGAAACCCAGTGCTGCATCTCAATTCCCTATCAAATTTGCTTCTGGACGACTCTCAAGCGTTGTGGAAACAAATACAGCAAGTAAGAAGCTGATGAGAACCTATTACAGAACCTAACATCAAATACAACACGACGGAAATATTGCTAAAAGAAAAACCATGTCAGAGCATTATCATCAGTTGACATCTTAACAAGTGGATTAGCAATGACTTCTCACCATAACCAACGAGACACAAGAGATGATCTAGTGTTTTGGGTGTTTAGAGAGACAGCAAATGACTTGTCACTATGACCACCAACAAAACACAGGAGATGATCTAGGGTTTAGGGTTCAGAGATCACACTGACGTTGTCACTACGACAGAAGATGACCTAGAGTTTTGGGTTTTAGAGACAACAATGACTTGTCACAATGACCACCGACAAGACAGGGGAGATGATCTAGGCTTTAGGGTTCAGAGATAGCAATGACTTGTAACTATGACCATCAAGACACAGGAGATGATGTAGGGGTTTAGGGTTTAGAGATAGCAATGAGTTGCCGCACCATCTATATGACCAAGAAGAAACAGGAGATGAATCTAGGCTCTAGGGTTTAGGGTTTGGAGAATGATTACGAGAATTCAGGCCCATCATAGAAAGTGTCCTTCAAATCTTTGCTCTCCAAATAGCATACATGCTCAATGGCAATGGAATCTGGTTGACAGAGGCAGCTGAATTCAAGGACTGGCTGGTCGGCACCTTTGGTCACAGACACCTTGACATTCACAACCCTTTGTTCATCTGGATCTTGGTCCTCATGTTCCTCGTTATAACTATCTCCTTCTCCTCCTCCTCCTACAAAGTCGCTTGGTTGAGTCACACATGTCAATGCAATGTCTTCCTCCCCAAACGACCTTCTCAATATCACCTCTGGTTTGCCTGCTGTGTCCGTCAAGGTAAATGGCCGTGGCGGACCTCTTGCCAAGATCTGCACTAAACCGATACCACTATGTCTCAGCAGCCAGATCCTAAACCCTGGTGCCATAGGAAAAAAGTTTCCAAACCAAACGAGAGGGTTGCATCAATTGGCCTTGAAGATTTCCTATTCAAAACAGGGGAAAAGAAACAATCAATAACTACTTCACTCAACAAAAAAAAATGGAAAGAGGAAGGAGGAAGAAGAAGAAGAAGAAGAAGATGTCGATTACTCGAGGGGGGTTATAGGCAACATCCTCGTGTTCAATCTCCGCCTTTAGAACCCGCAGCAATCCCCGATCATCGCCACTTGTATGAGAGACAATCTCCGTTGACGCCAAACGCACTTGTTGTTGAGCCCAACAACCTAAACCCAAACTCCAAAACTCCCTTGTTCTCTTAACCACTAAACTCTGATTCTCCAGCAAAACAAAAAAACCAGCTGAGCTACTACTACTACTACTACTACTATAACTCCCAACTACTTCCCGCTGTTGCATACAGCTTTTGATCCCTTTCCGCAACGCTGCCGCCACCGTTCGTCGCATCATTGCCATCGCCATCTCCTTCTTTGCAAAGCTTCCCCTAAACAAAAAAAACACACCCGGGAAAACTTACAAAGACCTTATTCCAGCAGAGCCCATAAGAAGCTCCTACTAATTTCGTAATCAGCCAGCAGCAGATTACAAAACATAATGATGCTCTTAATGATCTAATTATGAAAATAATCTGTGTACCAATTCTACTTATACGCATGTTCTGGAATATACAGCGACCCAATTTTTTCTGTAATTTAACTTATTGAAGGAAGTGGCAGAATTGGAATCTCTGGAAAAGCTATTGAAATCTTGTAATAGGCTCTCTCTCTCTCTCTCTCACACACACACTCTCTCTCTCTCTCTCTCTGGAGTCTGCCATGAAGACTTTGAGCAACCCTTTCATCACTTTGAGGATCATGAGCATTGTGTGCACCATCTGGACTCATAGCCCCCACCACTATCACCACCATCACAAGGAAGGATCAGATCATCACCACACCAAGGATTGTGTGACAAAAGATGGAAAGCCCAGGGCATCACCACCATCACAAGGAAGGATCAGAAAATCACCACACCAAGGATTGTGACAAAGATGGAAAGCCCAGGGCATCACCACCATCACAAGGAAGGATCAGATCATTACCATACCAAGGATTGTGACAAAAGATGGAAAGCCCAGAGCATCACCATCACCACAAGGAAGGATCAGATCATTACCATACCAAGGATTGTGACAAAAGATGGAAAGCCCACGGCATCACCATCACCACCACTAACTACTCAGCAAGCAAATCACAATGACCATCATCACAAAGAAGCTTTTTGATTTCAAGAGCATCATCATTATTCTCATGACAGTCACCATTGTCACAAGCAGCATGACTGACATCATCATCACCATCACCATCATAACAGAAAGTGATCAGCACAGGGAATGCAGAGACAACATTTTGCAAGCTTCTCTACAAAAGGACAGGAGATTGCAACTGCAATTCATCTTGTCCTTTTGCAATTCATCTTGTGTTTTGCATGTGGACTTGCAACATTTCAGTTCTAGTTTCCCCTAAGGCAACTTGTTAAAACAATTCAAGGCACTGATTTGAACAATTTCATTCGTCACACAAGAAGATTTCTTCACGAATCTCATGTACAAAGCTTATGACACTATATTACAAACAACATCATGAGATGCAAATGAAGCCAATTTCACAAACCATGTATATACTCTTGTGTGTGTAATTTCTACACTAATACTTATAACCCTTGTTTAATGCACTTAAGGTTTAAAGGGCTCTCCCCTTTCCCTCCCCTCTCCTCCCTCAACACTTCTTCTCCCATGCCAACAACTTCTAGTTCATTAAAAAGGTAACTCAAACCCAACATCATCCATTGCAAAGTGTAGTGTAAAGCCCCCCACCCCCCAAGGGAGGGATTTATGGGATTTATTGGCCTTGCCTACCAAGGCAAGGATATTGTGTTTAGATTCATTATAGAGTATAGTAGCTTAGGGGGTTTTGGCCCCTAAATAATAATAATAATAATAGGTTTATTTTTATATGAGAATTTTTGAAAGACAATATTTTGGCTTGTGTTCACTATAACAAAAGGTTTCTTTATATGTCAAGTATTTCACTGAATTTTGAATGAATTCACTAGTTATAATGAACGAAGAAAAGGTGTTTTTATATGTCAAGTATTTCACTGAATTTTGAATGAATTCATTGGTTGTAATGAACAAAGAAAAGGTGACTCTATATGTCAAGTATTTCACTGAATTTTGAGTGAATTCACTGGTTGTAATGAATGAAGAAAAGGTGTCTCTATATGTCAAGTATTTCATTGAATTTTGAATGAATTCACTCGTTGTAATGAACGAAGAAAAGGTGTTTTTATATGTCAAGTATTTCATTGAATTTTGAATGAATTCACTAGTTGTAATGAACACAGAAAAGGTGTCTCTATATGTCAAGTATTTCATTGAATTTTGAATGAATACACTGGTTATAATGAATGAGGATTAGGAAAAAAGTAATGAATTCATTGGTTTAGTGAACGAGGACTAATGAACTACACCCACATTTTGTATGTAATAGTGGTTGAAACTTAAAATTAGATATAATATCTTGAAAAATTTTGGTTTCTTTTGAAGGATTTTTTTGAAGATTATATTTTTGCATGGTGAAATATTTGAATTTCCATAATTCTTCTTTTGCCTTAATATACATTTTTAATGTAAATGGCAAGGCCACATTGTCACACACACACACCCCTTGGTGATCAAGTCTTGACTCTTGACCCTTCAAAAATTGTAGCTTTTAATGTCCCTTATTTTTAACTATGTAGCTTTTAATGTCCCTTATTTTTAACTATGACTACCACCTTAAAGATCACGGTTTTTTTTTCCCCCCTTCAATTTTTTGATATTAAAAATGTGATAAATTTTTTTTCCAAAAAATGAGCAAAATTAGTCAAATTTAGTAGTAGGAAAAAAAAAAAAAAGATCTCCAAAAAGTTTCCAATTTTTTCATCCAAAAAATGACAAAGAGAAAATTCATTGTTGCCAACGAATACCCACTTAATTCTACCATTGTTTTGTTTCAATTGTAAAAGGGGTGCTGAAGAATTTTCACATAAACTGCCATTAATGTTCAATTAAAATATTCACTAATTAATCGATATTACTCATTTAAATTATTAAATTATTTTTGTTGAATAAAATTTTGAAAATTTTATAATTATCAATTAATTAAACCATTTTTTTGGTATCATTCATTCTCAAAAACATGGGGCAGGAAATCTTGATGCCTATTTTACTTACTTTATTTACAAGCAATAACAAGTCAGGTCCCAAAACTCCAGGTCCCCAAACCAATTGAGATGCAGGATCCGGAAAGCACCTAGAAAAAATGCAAAGACTTTGAGATGTCGTCACCTCGACCCAGTCACCACCGCCGGTCCACCCGGGGAAACCTCCACGTGGGCTCCATGCAGCCAGTCACCGGCGGCGGCTCCGTCTCACTGACCGGCTGACCGGGGTTCATTGACGAACTGGTTTACCCGTAAAGCCGAGCTTACTACGCAACTGGTGTTTGTGTTCGTGGACGGCTGCTGGGCCACCAGCCCTCCACCAGTTTCCGTCCCGTTCTACCCCCTTCCTCCCCTCTTCTCTCTTCTTTCTCGTAGTTGTCGGTCTCTTCTTCTCTCTCTTCAAGCCCTTGTTCTTGCTGCTCTTTGTCGTCGCGTCCTTTTGTCGCTTGCAATCGCCGCTATCTTCATCGGCAACTCTTGGATTAGGCCTGGGACTCCACTGAGATGGAGCTTTAGTCTTGTGCTTGGCATGGATTGTCGTGGTTTTCCGTTTTGTTTGAAACTTTACATGCTGTGCCGGGCTTCTTCTTGAGGACGGACGGACGGGACCTAGGTTTCTTTAGTGAAGCTTTTGTTTGTTGCGCCTTTTTTGGTTTTTGAGTTTTTGGTATTCCTCTCCCCACCGCCGGGCGTCAACAAAACCTCCTTCCGTGGCAGCGGCTGGCAGAGCAGGGATGGCTGCCAATGGACAGCATCTGGGTGTCACGGAGCCGATTTCTATCGCCGGTCCAACGGAGATGGATTGCATCAAGACCAGGGAGCTTGAGAAGGTAAAAAGAAAAGGCTCTACTACTGGTCTAGGTTTTTTTCTGCTTGTTGTGTGGTTTGATTTTTTTATGCCGCTTGGGAGAAGATCCGGACGCTCTCGAGATCATCCGGATGCATGCTTGTTCTTTACTTGGCGCTGGTGTGTTCGATGATGGGAGTTGCTCTGGGTAGTTTTTGATGTTGAGAAGTGCTGTATTGGGGCTGTTGTATGAGTGTTGCTTGTCTGTTTTCACGGCTACTTTTTTCCTCGGGTGGCTTGGCAACAAGGGCCAATTCTTGGTTGTCCTGATGGTGTGAGAGCTATAACAGAGGATTTTTTGTCAATTGGATGTTTAAGAGGATGTTCTGGGAGGTGGTTCATGTTCAGGGTCAGGGTTAGGGTATCAAGCCTAAACACTGATTTTTCTTTCTCTGCATTCAGGGTTTGCTCAGTTGGTCTCATAGCTAAAAGTGTAATTTTTTTTGTTGAATCTTTCCCTTTTGCTTCAATCTTGAGAGTCTTCTGAGAGATTAGCGATGGTTGGTCTTGTTGGGGCTGCAGTTTCTGGTCAGTGCAGGGCTATATGAGAGCCAAGAAGAAGCTGTGCGACGAGAAGAGGTGCTTGGCCGCCTTGACCAGGTAAGAAGTCTCTGATGTTCTCACAGAGAGCATAAGTGGGGGGGTGGAGGTGGTGATTGTGTTGAGCTTTATCAAATTGTTCTGTTGAAGACTGTATGGTTTTCTGCACCTGCTGTCTTTTGTTGGCAGTGAGCATGTAAGACTTAATGTCGGAGGTCAAGAAAATAGGGTTTCACCAGGATGGCATCACCATGACTTTGAATTTGGAGACAGTGGGATTGGTTCTTTGTTTGGATGTGGTGCGATGAGATTGCTGTGCCACATGGATTCTCAGACTCAGATGTGGATGCCACAGATTGTAAAGTCATGGGTGAAGCAAATAAGTAGGAACAAGGGTTTCAATGAGCAGCTGGTACAGGAAGCCAATGCAAAGATCTTCACATTTGGTTCTTACCGTCTAGGGGTACGTTCTCTTCTCATACTCAAAATAGAAATGGATAAGTTATTCACAGTGGAATCTATTTGAGAGCAAGAAGATGGGTGATTAGGGTTTGACAAGTTATACTCATGCAGTGGTCGTATTAGGCCCTTTTGCTGGGTTTCTGAATCACAGTGAGTGTCTTTTGTCTTTAGTTACTTCAGTAATTAGTTGGTCCAATCATCAGTGCATAACTACTTTTTGTAGTACCATCACTGTTTTCAGTTTGTTCTGTTGTGCAATTTGTACCATGTTAAGGCTGTAGAAACCATTATGCAATCAACCTTCTTGCAGGCTTCCCAGAAGTTTGGTTTTTATATTGGAGTTTGGTAGCATGTGGAATTTTTCTGGGGAACTGAGGAGCTCTGCAGTGAAGTTGACAAGAAATGGAGGTTTGTGGAACTTTTCCTTACTTGACCTTGTATTGTTTTCTTGCAGGTTCATGGTCCAGGGGCTGATATTGATACACTTTGTGTGGGGCCACATTATGCTACCCGTGAGGTGATGATACTTACCTCAGTTCTGGTGTCTATCACACACTGTGATATTTGTATGGCAAGTCTCTTGCATGTTAGGACTGTGAGGTCTCAAGAATCCTATATTTGCATAAGCTGTTTATAATCTTTCTGAGGGTGCCATTTTGGAGAGAATTCCCATCCAAACTCTGATTTTCATGCATTTCAACTGTGCAGGAGGACTTCTTCATAGAATTGCACTCAATCCTTGCAGAGAGAGAGGAAGTGACTGAGCTCCATCCTGTTCCAGATGCTCATGTCCCTGTGATGAAGTTTAAATTCAATGGAATTTCCATTGATCTTCTATATGCAAGGCTTTCATTGTGGGCTATTCCAGATGTAAGTTTTTCTGTCAATTATCAGAGAGTCTGCATTTGTTGGGATGCCAACAAGGCAGAGGAGAATCCTGGGTCTAGTAGGCTCTGTTTTGAGTATGTTATGATGGAGAGGGGTTACTTAAGATTTAGCACATAACTAAGCTGTGTGAATTGGTACCTCTGTAGGATTTGGATATTTCTCAGGAGTCCATTTTACGAAATGTGGATGAGCAAAGTGTTCGGAGTCTGAATGGTTGCCGTGTCACAGACCAAATATTGCGTCTTGTTCCAAATATCCAGGTATTGTTGTTAGAATTAGGAATTCGCCTTCACAATAAGACTAAAGTGCTGAAAGCAGTGGGAAAGATTTGGCACTGGCCAGAATGTTCCTTCAAGGGTAAAATGCAGAATGAAAACAGTGGCTTCTGTTTGAAGGGCTTGATTGTTACATCTTGGAGCTAACTACATGTTTGCTGTCTGAGGTTGCAGCATTTTCGAACAACACTCCGGTGTTTGAAGCTTTGGGCAAAAAGGCGAGGGGTATACTCAAATGTGAGGTTCTGTATGTCTCTCAGTGCATTTTGATGTTTCTTATTGATTGTAGGTCCAGTTGTGGATTGACCACATAGATTAATTTTGTGTGTTTCATTGGGTACTATGATGTGCTATGTTATAGCCCTATTATCCTGGGCCTGTCAATGCCATGTTTTCTTGTCCATCAGCAAACTGGGAACAAGGTAATTTGAGATGACATCCCAGAAAAGAGATTGGTGGTCTCACAGTTGGATGGTGCAGTGACCATAAGCACAAGTTGATTCTGCTGAATATTGTAACTGGTGGTTGAGGTTGACTTCCGAGACTTCTTAATCTTTCTTATGTATTTCCAACTGAAATGTCACATTTGTAGGTAACGGGGTTCCTGGGAGGTGTGAATTGGGCTTTGCTTGTGGCACGCATATGCCAATTGTACCCAAATGCTGTGCCAAGCATGCTTGTGTCAAGATTTTTTCGAGTCTACACTCAATGGCGGTGGCCCAACCCAGTTATGCTTTGTGCTATTGATGAGGGCACTCTGGGCCTCCCTGTATGGGACCCTCGCAAAAACCCACGTGACAGGACTCACCAGATGCCCATCATTACCCCAGCCTATCCTTGTATGAATTCAAGCTACAATGTCTCCAACAGCACACTGCGTGTGATGACAGAAGAATTTCAACGAGGCAATGATGTATGTGAGGTAAAGGTCCCTTGGGGTGTCATCATCTCAGATCTACCTGGCATAAAGTAATTTTCTTGACATATATTGGATGTCATCTTCCTGTTTTCTGCTAGGGTGAAACCTCATCTGGATTGACTTAATGAAGGTATTTTAGTCCCCCATAAATCAGGTCTGTTGCATGGTGGACCATGTCTGTCTACCTCTGGCATGTATGTATGTCTCTTTTGGTCATCGCAACTCTGTCGAGAGCATGGGAGAGCAAGATGAAAGACTGTTGTTTCAAGGAAGTGTGACAGATGTATGCTCCACTGTTTGCAGTCATTGGAAATGATTAAGGCAGACTGGAGTGCGTTATTTGAGCCATACCCCTTTTTTGAGGTCTACAAGAACTACCTCCAGATTGACATCACAGCCAGTGATGATGATGACCTCCGCAGGTGGAAAGGCTGGGTAGAGTCCCGTCTCAGGCAGCTGACACTAAAGGTGACTGTGTTACAGTTTCAACTTATATTTGCATGTGGTTCTGTGTCTAGATATTCACAGGCAATTTTATATGCTAGGTACAACTAGATAGCTGCTACTTCTGTAAATGCTTAGGGGTAAGATAAGTGTTTTTTGATTGATTGTCGTCAGGCTCTTCAGTTGTTTATGGTTCTGTGTGTGTGATATTTTTCTATGTTGTGCATCATGAAACTGATCATACTGTTTGTTACTTAACCTGTTTGGATATAAGGGTATTCACTTACTGGGGTGCAAATGCTTCTGCCATATTCCAGATTGAGAGGCACACGTATGGCCTGCTTCAGTGTCACCCACATCCAAATGAGTTTGTAGACACTTCTAGGAAAGGTCACCACTGTGCCTTCTTTATGGGTTTGCAGCGGAAGCAAGGTACACCACAACAGGAAGGACAACAGTTTGACATTCGAGTGACAGTTGATGAGTTTCGGCATTCTGTGAATATGTACATGAATTGGAAGCCAGGAATGGACTTGTATGTAACCCATGTGCGCAGGAAGCAGATTCCTGCCTATGTTTTTCCAAATTGCATCCGACCAGCAAGGCCTCCAAGGCCTGCAGGGTTGGCCAGTCGGCCAGGTCCAGGTCCTCGCATTCAGTCAGCTCAACCACAGAAAACTGGCTCTAATACTTCAGTGGGAGAGGATGATCTGGATGATAGAATGTCCGAGGCACATGAAGGAGAGACACTTCGATTAGCAAAGAGGAGACATGAAAATTTGGTAGATGAGGTGAAACCTTTGAAACGAGGGTCGGTTAGGGCTGATAATGGTTCAAGTGCTGAAAGGCCTAGACCTGTCCATCTTGAGCCTGATCACTGCTTGGCACCAGTTACTTCAGGGATTATGCAGACTGCATCAGCAGAGGAGGCAGCATTTCAGGCTGTCACAAGTGGGCCAGAGCATGGTGTTTATGGACAAGCTGATGATGAACTGGATGTTGTTGAGGAAGGCTTTGGGGTTATAAATGGTGTGGGTGGGTTTGCAAAAGCGGGTGTTGCCTCTGAGCCTCTAGATCTTGAACTTGAAGAGATTGGTAGAGGCGACTCTACTGGAGCTGTGTCATTGAGTATCCCTCAAGCTAGCAGCCTCCAGAATGGAAATTTGGATGAGCTTGAGGTACAGAGCATCATTCCCTGGCTCTCTATTCGTACTATGCTCCATCCCCTTTCAGTGTGTTGCATGGAAATGAGGCACTTGTAGTTGTTGGCTTTCTGACTGTGCAGAGACAAGTGTTGCAAGTGTAGCTTCATCCGTGGTTAGCTCTTTTCAAGACACTGAAACTTTATCTGGGCTAATGCTTCTGCCTCTATGAAGACTGACTGACTTGCTGCATTGGTTGTTGGACGGGATTGATTTGTGTCAATCATGGTTGGTTTCTGGGTGATGCTCTTGGGGCTACTTTGACATGAAGTCAACATTGCGAGTGGGGCCAATGGGCACAAAGCCCTCTCCTGAGCTTCAAAGGAAGCCATTGATAAGGTAAGTGTGACCTGCCTGTATCTGGTATAAATACACTAGAAATATCCTCCTCTCAAACTGGTTATGTGGTGTTCCTGTAGCTAATTGTGGGGCCTCAGTAATCTTTGCTGGGGCTTCTTCACTAACTCCAGACAGGAATCTCTTGATTGCAAAATGGCTTAGTCTAACATGGCATGTGGGATCTGCTTTAATTGCACTCCTACATGTTAATTGTTTTGGTTAGACAATGATCTTACATCAAGTGTCAATCATAACTGGAAAATATTCTTGTTAGTACTATTAGTATCATGTTGTACAATATAATCTTAAGCCACTGTCGACAAAATATGAAAATATTTGGGGTGGCCATCTATGCAAGCTCAGTGACAGATATGGGGCAAACATGCCTTCTTGGTCATCTACTTAAGGTTTCCAAAACTGTCATATATAGGGCCAGTCAGTTATCTGGTGAGAGGTGCTCTCAACCTGAGCATGTGAAAAGGAAGGTTATTTGTGAAGATGATAGGTCGAGTACTCTATTCCCAGTCTTTCTGCCTTTGGGTTGATGCCAAGAAGTCGCATCAAAGTTGGTTACAGCACTGAATGTGCTGAACGGTGTTTCTTTTTTCTTTTTTGGTTTTGTTTGTTTCCTACAAATCAGCCTGTCAGTCATGTCTTTGAGAGCTCCTTAGTTGGAATGTGATATGTGGCTATTCTTCATTGGTGTTTGTATATGCGCAGGTTGAGTAAAACCTTGAACCCTGCTACACGACCTAATACTGGCACCCTAGATGTATTCTAAATTAACTAGTGTCCATAAATCAAAGATTTCGGTAGCCTCTCAGCCAGAGTCACATACCATCACCCATTTTAATTTCTTCACAGGTGAGGAGCACAATAGCCCTTCTAGTGGGCTGAAAACTTGCCTGCTGTTAAAAGGAATTGGTTGCTCAAGGCAAGAATTTTCTTGCCTCTCTCACTGACAACCTGCAGCCTTGACTATTGCTCAAGCTCTGAGTGTGGCTTGATCATCACCTCAACTAACTCTATACATGGCAAGAGCCAGGACAAGCTCTTCCAAAGGAGAGGGACCAAGGATTTTAGTTGGGCTGCTTCCCACCAAAGGTATTTGCCACCGAGGAGGAAACGTCCTTGGTGTTCTGCAGGTCTGGAATCCTTTTGCATTGCTAATTTCTTTATTTGCATGTCATGCTCCATGGGTTTTGCTTACTGGTGATAGTGGGTGAAGGTTTGCTTCTTATTGGATATATTGGGTATTTGATGTTAGAATAATCGTTTTTGTTGCATGGTGGAGTATATGGACTGCTTCATTTGTTGCATGTAGGTGAAAGCCATTTCAATTGCAGACAGAGCTTCTGAGGCCTCCTCTTGCCAGGTCTTTGGCTAGCTGTGGCATATCACCTTAGAAGAAAGGGTAGTGAGTGACATTAGGTTTCTGTCTGTAGAAATGAAAAGCTTCCAAGGGCAAAGGGTAGGCTTGATAGATAGACTAATGTGGGTCCTTGCTTGAGTAATATGTATGTAGTAGGTCTACTGTGTTTGTGTAAGGTCAATAGTATGTAGACAACAGATTTAAATACGGAGAGAGAAATTCTCCGCATTGCTGTGAAACCACCTCTTTGTAATTAAAGCCAATTTTCTCAAGTCAGATGATGATGATGCAAATATGGGTGATGGATGCGGCCCTTGTTCTGTTGTCTCTACAAAGTCCAAGATATTGTATGAGGATTTTTGAAACAAGATGATATTTTTGCTTGTGTTGAAACTTGAGATTAGGTCTAGAGTTATAATAATATCTCTTGAAGGATTTTGGTTTCTTTTAGAGGATTTTTTGTTTTTTTTGAAGATTAGGTTTGTTTTTTGCATGCTGAAATATTTGAGTTTCCATACTTCTTCTTTTGCAGTAAGATGTGTTTTAATCTTAATGGCAAGGCCACACAGTGTGTGACACACCCCCTTGTTTCTTTCAAAAATTCAAAAACCCTAACCCTAACCCTAATCTTCAAAAAATTTGAATTTATGTTTTTGTAATGTGAATGGAAACTCACTTTTTAGACTTGCTTTTAATTGTACCCATTAAGCATAAAATTCAAAAATTAATTAATTTTTGAAAAAGAAAGAAAATACAGAAAAATAGTGAATAATTTTTGAAGTAAAATAATTTAAGAAGTGTAATATCATTTATTTATGTATTTATGTATGTATTTATTTATTTATTTATTTATTTACTTACTTACTTATTTGTTTAAATCAAAGGTTTATGCAAAAAGATTTCCTGGAAAGTTGGTGAGGACCAAAAGTTTTAAAAACTACCAACAAATATTAAATTAATAAATAAATGATGGCGAGCTTTCTATTAGGCTCGGAAGAAAGAGGCTCGGAATTTTAGGTTAGGAGGATGAGATCGACGATGGCGATAGCTACGGATGAAGATCGGACGGTCAGGAGGGAGAGAGCCAGAGTAATAGGCTCGCAATCTCTTTCTCTGTATCGCTCTTGCACTTGCTCGCTCGCTCGCTCGCGCGCTGTCTTGCACTTGCTCGCTTGCGCTCGCTCTCTCGTTGTGTGACGCTTGGATCCGCAACTTCCATACCAGCTCGGCAACATGGTAAGATATGGCATCACTTGTCGTCAATGGCCCTGTTTTCTTTTTCTGGTTTTTTTTTTTGTGAACGAGACCAAGGAAGAGGGAGGAAGAAAGTCAGAGAATCAAAGTCTGTTGACAAAGCATGTTGTATGCGTCAGAAAACGAAACGCTAAAGGAGAATGGGAATCAGTATGCAGGAGGAATAGGGCTTGTTGCATTTGCTTTTCAATTTGCCATACATTTGCTGGAGGAAATTGTTTCTGTTTTTGTTTTTGTAATGCAGCATATTTCAATCCGGCTGATTTTTCCAGCATAGTTTGTGGTTGGGCAAGTATCTTATGGCTCCTGTGTTTTCTTTCCCTCTCCCTCCTCAGAGGATCATGAGAATTCCATGATCACTTTCCTGTCGTAAACCCTAAATCCTCCGATGAGCTACCTTCAAAGGAGTGGAATTAGTAGCGCTCGCTGCTTGGAGCAGCTGCAGGTGGAAGTCTAAACGGGTCTATTGTCCCGCATTACTGTGCAGGTGTACATCAAATCGCATATGACCAAGGATTACATCAAAAGGTTTCAGGTCAAGTACAGGTGCAGGCGAGGTCAGTCATTGTCTTCCTCTTGGTTCATGCATGTAGCCATCTACGTGGGTTTAGGGTTTAATTTTCAACTGCAGTAACATTGCAGGTTGTAATCATCTTTTAAAGATGAGTGACAAAAAGTAGGTGTGGCCAGATCCGCTTCCTCCCACATTGTAATGTCTTGTTCTGACTTAAGTTTATGAGCAGCTGCAAAGACAGACTATCAGGCTAGGATTCATCTAACCAGTTAGGACAAGAACAAGTACAACACCCCAAAGTACTGTTATGTTGTTCGATTTGTATCCTCCTTAGCCCGATGATTTTGCTAGGCGGGTCCAAGCATGCTTTGCTTTAGCATGTATAGGCGTAGTTGTTGTTGTTGTTTTTTATCACATAATTCTGGACTCTTTCTGGCCTCTTGGATGCAGATTTTGGTCTTATTTTGTGTGGATTAACATGTGATCTTGGAAATCTGGTAGGGTTTTTATCCGTTTGTGGTCTAAGTGGCATCCTTGGGAAATAGAGCAAGAGTGACAGTGTCTGAACGAAATTCCACTCGTCTTTGTAGTCTCTCCATTTATAGGTTATGAAGAGACAGAGAGGGGTGAAGGTCACGATCACTGCATGGCTTCCTGTCTCTAGTTTTCAGACCTAGTATTCAATGTTTGATCTACATTTTGTGATGCATGTTGGAACCTAGTTGTATATGTATTCTGTTCCTTGCCTATGTCTCTTGGGTGCCAGCCAACATCATGACTGGGTGTTCTTGTTACTTCTGAAAATGCAACAGAAACTTAGGATGCAGATTTTTTGTATACATTCTCACCTGAACTTTTGAGAAGATTATTGTAGATTTGTCTGCAGCCACTATCAGGAGTTGGTGACATCAGTGGGAAGTAGTAGCAGCTAGTCACTGCCATTCATGATGAAAGTGATTTTCTGGTCACAAGCTTGTGACCAGACTTTTTTTGTGCTGATATTTTTTTTTCTGGAACTGACACAAAGTTACCTTCAAATTGACTCTGGCGTTTTCTCTGAATTTCGTACATATGCATGTCTTCCTTGACCTAAATGTGTGCAGATGAACAAAAACATTGTGGCTCAGATCACCTATGCTACTCATGCTGGAGACATTGTGCTGATGGTTGCCTATGCAAATGAGCTTCCCTGCTATGGCTTGAAGGGTGGTCTCACCAATTATTCTGCTGGCACACTTTTGTGCACTATGTCAAACAATCTTTGAAAGCATCTGGAGCAAATAGCTGCCACTGCCACATGAATGTGACAACCAATGGTTTTAATCATGTTCCTGAACTTCACCAGAGGTGGGTATGATGTGTCTATTGCAGCTTACTGCACAGGTCTTCTGCTGGCTTGTTGCCATCTGAAGAAATTTGAGCTGGATGAGGACTACCCTGGGAATGAAACAGTTAGCAATCTTATTAGGTTCTTTTATGTGTTCATCTGTTTTTAATTCCTGCATAAGTGCTTGGAATTCAAGGGCAGAGTGGGATGCTAGCCATTAAGAGGTTTTCAAAGTTGGAAACATTAATGGCAAGCCATGGCAATAACTGACATGTGCAAGTCATAATCAGGTGGATAAATGGTTTCTTTTGTTATTCTTGTCTAAATTTGGGTTCATATGATGTGAAGAGTGCAGTTATTTCTCATAAATATAGTGATTTGCTCATGGACTAGTGGAAAACTCACAGGTCCATGGAGTGATATAGTTTTTTTTTCGCAGGCTACAGGTGAAGACTTCAATGTTGAGGAGGGCAAGGGCAAGCAGCCATCTAGGGCTCTTCTTGATGTGGGTTTGGTCAGGACTACAACTGGCAACAGAGTTTTTGGTGCCCTGAAGGTGCACTTTTATTTTATAGTAAGGTTTGATGGTACCATGACATGCTCACTGTCTGGCACCTTATCATGTCAAGTGCTTGTCCAGTTCTTCTAAAACCTGTATCTCATAGGTCCCATATTTGCATTCTTCCTGAAGTTGTGGTCTAATTTACATGGATGAAGTCTATGGAGGCTGCATTTAGGAAGAATATCTTGCACTCTTCTTTAGAATAGGACTGGAGGTTTCTCCCTGTCTCTTCTGGTAATTTGATCAATGCTTTAGGACAGAGGTTAGTGTGATGTGCACAAAGTTGCACCCAATGTTGAAAGTTGATGCATCAATATGAACCAGCCATACATCTTGTTGCTGATGGGCTTTTGTCTGGTATGGAATAGTCAGTATAGACTTTCTACTTCTTTTGCTTCTGATACATGGCTGGTGTTCTGCAATTTCTTTTCACTGCTTTTGATCAGTTTCCTTCATCTTTCCTTTATTTTTGTTGTTCCAGTGGTGATCCCAGTAGTTGCAGAAGATATTTGAAGTAGCCTACCTTGTTTTGGACAATCGTGTTACTACAATTATGTACTGTTGGAAGCCTGGTTACATTCAATGTGAATGCCGATGCAGTATCTATGGCTTCATCTGTCTTTAAGTATTCTGTTGTTTGAGCAGAATGTAAACAAGGATTCCAGTTTGTTTAGCAGCACTGTGATGACTGTTTTGACACAGGGTCAACCAAAACTGTTTTGCAGCTTTTGAGAGATGATGAGCCTGAGAAATACCAAGCTCACTTCAGTGGGCTGGTGAAAGAAGGCTTCGAGGCTAACAATCTTGCAGAGATGTACACCAGTGTGCATGCAGCAATTCATGCTGATCCAACTGCCCAGACAACTGAGAAGAGGGCACCTTCTGAGAAGAAAATGTGAGTGACCTCTCTTGACTATTGCCTTATTCTATGATATGTTGCAAACAGGTCAATCCCAATTGACAAGATGACAACACCTACTTTCTGTCCATTGCCCTGTTTAAGCTCTTGATGATCTCCCTTTTTCGGGGTTAGTAATCTCAGCATTGTCCCATCAAGAACCAGATAGATTACAAGAACCAGTTGCCTTTGCTTTGGGTGAGATCTTAAGAAAGGTATATGTCCAATCAATAGCAGTAAGTCATTGTGTCTCATCTGTGTGTTTGAAGAGGACAACCTACACCTTATTGAGGGATCCTCGGTGTATTGTAACGAGCAGGTGGAAGATGAAGAAGTTGTCATATGGGGAGCAAAAGGCAGCCTTGATTTCCCAGCTCAATGCCCTAAAGGAGCAAGATGATCAAGAGAGAAATTGACACCTGCTTTGTCATGAGCAGATGTTATCTTCCACTCTAGCTGACAATCAAGGTATCACATTTCATTTCCTCGTCTCATCAAGAGATTGGTCCAAAATGAAGTTGAGCAGCTTAGATTCACTCCAGTCAGCATCTTAGATTTTTAGAATTTCCGTTATCTGGATTGAGTGTAGAATCTCCTCATTCAAAAACTGTGATGTAGTCTGGGTTAACAGGATTCACACATTCCACAATTTCCAAAGAAACTTTATCCAGGGTTAATTGGATTCATACATCTAGCAACCTTTTTATCCATGATAACTCTTCTTGAACGCTTCAAAGTCATTTGTCAAGCTTATTTCAGCTGCAGATTTGTCTTCGAAACAAGGCAGATGTATGAGGCATGTGTAATGGTTTGCCTGAAATTTTGGGCAGATTATTATATGCTTATCTACACCCACCACTGAGAGCTGAAAAAGTCAGTGGGTAATCTTGGCAGCTCATCACTGGTATTTGTGATGAAGGTGATGTGCTTACACTTTGTGAGGGATTCTCACAAGGTTACAATTCTTCTCATTGTCATGTTACCTTCAAAGCATTGTCATGAGCGTTGTGGATATTTCTCTGCAGTCTCATTGTTACATAAAGTTTAGAAGAAAAGATTGCAGATGGGAGTTCGTGGAGGTCTTTTCAAAGGAGGATATTATGTGGCTTAGGTATGTGTATGTCCTTTTGTTATAGGAGATATTAGAGGCATATGTGATTCACTAGTCATTCATTTGTGGGTGCACCAAAGTTCCATTTTTAGCCTTTGATGGAGCTCCTTGATTGGCCTATTTTTACGCATGGTTTTAGTTGTTTCTCTGGCTTTTCATTTGGCCTATGCATGGCTAGGAGAGTATAACTTTGGGCAAAGAGTATGAGATAGATGGTGGGAGCATCATAAGTTCATACAGGATGGAATTCTATTTCGAACGTATTGGGGAACATAATCAAAGACATTTGATAACAGGGATGTGCATGGACACAAGTTTTGAACACATTGACCCTTTGGAGCATGGACACAACTACACATTTCTCGAATCTCAATTTGATCCTTCTACTCACCTTGATAAGTGATTTGTCAACTGGATTTAGAGTGTCAACAACTAACAATTGTGTATATACACAGATGGGTCCTTGTTGTGGGGTCAAGTAAGGTTGAGGGTAAATGATGTTGGGAGAAATCGTAGGTCTACAAGATATATGGGAGAAGAAATTGCCCACCATTCATGAAGTTGTACATGATGGAATAAGCAAATTTGATATGGTAGAATAGGTGAGCTCAATAACAAGGAATAAGCAAAGCATTGACAACGTATCTTTGATATTCTTAATTGCCAATGCTACACATTTTGGATTTGGATGCTCAAGATGTTTGAAGTCTATGTGATTGAGCATAGGTTTTGATGCAAACCATGTCCATGGTTATAGAGAACCCAACACATGATGCTATTCTTGCATATAAAACAACGCATGGTCGCACGGACTTTAGCTATGATAATCCTCATAGGGATTATGTTTACTTGTAGGAGTAGCTTATAACATTGGAGTGACAAGTCAAATGTATTAGCTGCTAATGGAGGGATGTGCTACTAAGTAGCAATTTACAACTCATGGGGAAGAATGGATAGGAGTGTTTATGCACTTTAAAATGATTGTAGTCCCACTTTGGCTCCCTTGTTTTAAGGGTTGAGAGAAAACAAGGTTAGCAACCATGTTGTGTGACACGGGTGGTGTATTTGAAATGGTATCAATTTATTACCTAATAATTTATCTCAATGGAAGTCATTAAACATATATTAGGGTTTTAGTGGTCAAACTTTAAATAAGGTTTTAGTTGCTTGTTTATTGATTCTAGATATATTCAATCTTTATCACATACTTATGGTTTTATTATGTTCCCCAAATTTTATTATAATGGAAAAGTAATGTTAGATGGGAACAAGATATAGAACTCTTAAGTTTCATTCAAGAATTGAATCAACTTTTTATTTGTATTATCCTCAATTTGCTCCAATTGCCATTCTCCATAAAATTCATCAATTGTGTAAAATCATAATAGTAAAACTTGGTTAGGGATTGATGTTATTTTGATTTGTTGCTTCTATTTTCTTAATTTACCCTTTTTTCTTTCTTTTCGTTACAATTTATTTTGATTATTTGGTCCAAGTATTGTAGATTTTTCATTCTAGATTACACTTTGCATTCAAGTATTTTAACCAATGTTATACTTTCATTGAGTTATTGTTAATGGTAGACATTTGAACATAAACTTTTGTTTGATCGTTTTATAATTTCTTTTTGTCTTGTTATTTGATATTACAAAAACCTTTTTTTTTTAAAGGAATGTTGTGTTAATGTATTGTTGATATTTTTCCCATGTTTTCTATTTTCTTTGCAACTTTGTGTATAAGCAAACATGAATTGAATAATACTTATTTTTCACATTGGTTTCGTGAAAACAAGATCAAGAAAATAAACTACGAAAGGATTAAAATCATATGTTTAAACCCTTATATGGGTGGTCAATGAATGAATGAAATGTTAAAAAATGCATGGGTCTTTCCATATACTTTATTATAAATGAAAAAAACCATTGATAGTGGGTGTTAGGTGTTATGGTTTTTTGTTTAATGTGTCACATTAATTATTTTCATCAATAGGGCATCAACCCATAATATCCATGATGCCATGATCTATTTATTGCAATATCATAGTACCTTTACCATTTTGGCAACAAATTGCTGAATAATTATTTAAATTTGAAATCTCAACTTTGGCACTTGGTTTTTTATTTTGAAAATTTCAGCAAGTAATGATTATTAAAAAAACAAAAAAACAATGTGTCAATGTTATGAACCAATCTAATGTGTCTAGATTACTTCAATTATCGTGGAAGGTCTGTGGTTCAAATCTTGACAGTTGAACTTTTAAATTTATTAAGAGTTTGGCACAAATAATGAATAATTTTTCAATTTTTTGACAAAACAAAAAATAATTTAATTTATGCTGAAATGGTAAAGCTATCACAATATATGATTTTTTTGGGGAAAAAAACATTGAAGTTTAAGTTATTTTCTTCCAATGATGTGTGTTATGTTAAATTTTGTTTTTTCAAAGAATTTTTTTTCTTTTGCTTGAAATGATCAATTATTTCAAAATTAATCCTTATGGCATAACATAAAGTTTGACCATTTAATTTACATTCTGTCTCATGTTGCATAAATTTTATTTTTTAAAATATATATCAAATAAAATATGTTAAGTACTTGATTATTAATGATTCGTTGGTTATGGATTTAGAGTGAAATTTATTGTTTGGTTGATAAATTCAATTTTATTCAAGTTTAACTTTGTGTGATGAAAAGAAAGTTGGACCTCTTCAATTACATATTTGATGTGCATAATTTTAAGTGAAATCATTAATGCATATACGAATATGAAATCCAAAATGAATTTCATAATTGCTTTTAAAATCTTTGGATAATTATAAATTTAATGAAAAGGTTTAATAACATGTTTGACTTTTTTTCAATTCAAAGCTTTTTTTTTAAAAAACATATTAAATTAATGATTAATATATTTGATTGAATACATTCAATGTATTAAAAATGATATATAAGATGTGTTTTGATTGTAAAATACAAAAAAATATGATGTTATAATTTTATGAGCATATACATAACGTTTAAAAAAAGAAACAAATAGATAAAAGACAATGCATTACATTTTTATCATCAATTAATGTATGATTTCGTTTTTGAATTTTCTTACATTTCACACACTTTATTGAATTTGCACATTTCAACATTTCATCAGATTCTATTGTTGAGTTCGCATATTTGAATTCTTCTTCGAAATAAGTGTATAAGCTTTGTTTTAGAAAAGGGGAGAAATAGATATGAGATGAATTATTGCACAATTTTTGATCTTACACTATGCTTCCAATTCCAAAGCTTTCGAAATTATTTGTGAGGCGTTTCTAACACTACATCATGTTCCACTTTTGAATGTGCAGATTCAACCTTACTATGAACTAATTCCATTCATGAGCGATTTCATAATTCTAAATGTTGATTTGTTCTCATCTTTGTATGCTTTCAAGTATGGTGTGAGTTTTGTTTTTTGAAAAGAAAGAAAGAAAAAGTGTAATTTGTTATTGCACAATTTTGAATTTTACACTACACATTCAATTACAAAACTTCTATGGATTGGAAATGGCAAGTGAACAACATCACCTATGTAACTCTCCTCATCCAAAAGGTTATTTCACACCTTTAAGCAACCTTTCAAATGAGCCATCTTTGGCAAATTTAGTATGCAACATTTTTGGCTCAAATGCATCTATACACATTTTTTGAACATGATTTGATGTTATAGTGTGGATGTCCTATAAGTTTGAAATTTGAAGGTTTGAATTAACTAATGAACCTCATGATGAAAGATATATATTTCAGAACTTTGGACCAAAATGATTTAGTTCAATTTTGGAAAATCATTTACAATATGAAAAATGTGAGTGTTGGTGTTTAATGATAGCCATAATTACAATCAATGAAAGTAAATGTAATTTTGTGCTAAAGATTACCAAGAAAAATTCCTTACTAATAATAAACCAATTCAAATTATTTACAATTATAACTAAAATACCCAAAAAAAATTGCAAGCAATATTTTTAATGTTATGAGAAAAATCAAAATTATTGTAAATTATTTTTATGGGCAAGAACTAGCAACTTCACTTAGGCCCAAGAAATTTTTTGTTCAACATGTTATGTGACTACACATGTGATTAATTCCATAGCTTTGTTGAGGAAAATGAAGAAGTTGATCATGGGATACATGAATGTGATTTTATTGTAAGGAATGATGTCATTTTCGTTTTGAATACTTCAAATGAAAACATGGAAGTTAAAATGGCGCTCCTACATTTGATTGAACATAAAGAATTACAAAGAAGTGCCATACTTTTGCATGACGAATAGATTATGATGTTATTAGAAACATCACTAGTATGTACTACACTATACATTGTGGTCCTTGATTGTAAGGATTTGGAATTGTTATATAGACCTTTACACTTCAACACTTTACTATTATATGATTTTTGAGCTTGCAAACACAGTCAAAAATAATTTATATCATTCAAGTTCATCTTTCACTTGATTTCATTCCTTAATTTTTTTACATATTAAACACTTCACTTTTCATTTATTTTTATTTTTTCATATTGATTATTATGTTTGTTTCATTATAATTTTTTTGTGTTTACGTTATTTACATGTATATAATTATAGATATCCAAGAAAAAAATAATAATGTTTTCATGTGTGTTTTTCATCAAATCACACTTGCACATTTGGTGTGTAGTTATAATTTTTACAAGTTTATTTATTTGATTGAATTATATATAAAGGTTTATGTGTGTGTGTGTGTGTGTGTTTAATAATTAAATTTATGCCCTTATTAAACTTTAATATTAAAAAACCTTCAAATCTTCAATTATAAAATTAGAATGTAAGAAAAATTATTATTGTTAATACTTGGCCAAAAAACACATATAAGGTTGATTGAAAAAATCAATTATTTGAGTATTCAAATAATCTTCTATTTTAAGTGATGCATTTTAATGAAAATCTATTGTCCATTTTGTTTGCATTTTAAATTTTGTTGAAATTATAATATGTTTAATAATTATGTACCATGCATATGCATGAAGGGCATTCTAGAAGACATCAATAGAATTTTCAAAAGGGAATGTGACTAATGTTAAATCTACTTAATAAATTTATATGTATTCATGGAATAATTAGATGTTATTGACTACAACATATCAATAGTTTGAATATAGGTGATCATATGTTAATTTATGAGACGAGTTTTTTAAAAATCTATTAAAAAATGAAAAATTTGTAATGACAAAAAAAAATTACAATATAGTGAAGTTATTTGAACCTTCCTTAAATTTATTTCACAATTTAAATGTTTCATAATTTTATTTTATTTCGTTTCATTTGAGTATTTTGTAATCTTGAATTATTTATGTTGCTATTGTTTATTTTGTGATATAATTGCCATGTATTTGTAGTGGTTGTCTCGTAAAGAATTCGTTTAATTTCAAAACAAATATTAATAAAACAAAATAAATTTTTCATTTTTTGTATTCATATATTAACATAAATTCGTGTCATGGGAATTCAAGTGTGTTTAAATGAAATTTAAATGAATGGTTAACAAGTGCAATAAATAATTAAATTATATTGCCAAACAATATTTCAATTTTCAATTTTTCTTGGAAAGGTTAATAAAACCAAACCTTAATAAAAATTTGTCAAGCTACAAGAAAACATTCATATCTTCAAACCTTTTTACATCAATGTGTAATATTATTCAATAGTTGTTTTGATATTCATTGTGTAATTATATTATATTTTGCAATGACAAATTAAGTTAACATTCTAAGTTTAATTTTTAATCAAATTGATTAAGGACATTTTATGATGTGTAAACTTTGCAATATATCAATTTCACCATATTTTGAAATATTTTGTTGCACATTGGATAATCAAAACACATATAAAAACAAGTGTAAGTGTCAAGCTTTGTTTTATTTTATTTCACAATGAATGCAATGCATTATGAATATAAATAAATAAATTTTTTCAAGGATTAATTTTTGAAAATGAAAAGCATATTTCTCTAAGTGCAAAAGTTACTTGCTAGTGGGTATAAATTAGTTGATTGTTCATAAAAACCTAGATAACAATGACAAGTGTTTCATTGTGTGCTTACAGAAAAGCAAGTTATATATTTTAATTTATCACAAGTGTAGTGAAATCATGTTTATACATTTTTCTACACATTTTTATGATTGGAGCAATGTAAAATTAAACACAAAGAAAAAAACATCGCGTTTTTTTGCCAAAATACGATGTGAAATTAAAAACATGCAATGGAACAACATTCATGTTTAGGATTGACATAATTTTACATTGCACAATGAGAAATTGATTAGGAACAATGTATGGGATAAATGTTTTTTAGAAGGTTACATTTTCAATCATTTTATAAACTTGAAGATTTTAAGTAAATAATTTTTTTTCGTGTAAAAGTCATTCATGAATATATTTGTTTAATTCTATTTAAATTTAACAATCACAAATTGACGCTTCATAATTTTATCTTTGACATTTGAAAGGCTTGTAAATTAAGTTTTTAAAAAAATTGTGTTTTTATTTAAGGTTGTATGGATTTTTTTTTTTTAGATTTAATTTCAAATATGAATTTCATGTTAAAGAACATCTATCAAGAAATGCATTGAAAAAGATATTTATAGAACATTTTTGCACCCATGGAAATTATGCCATTGGAAATTAATTGGGTAATTTTATTGCATCATTTACACAAAGCATGAAATTTTGTGTTGTGTATGGAAATCTTTCGAAGGGAAAAAAATGTTATGGAAAATATGGATGGATTTTTTTATATGTTTGGACATAAGTGATTAGTAATATGATTGTATTTTTTTCTTATGTCAATTTATAGAAGATGAAAGAAACTACAATTTCATAGGAATTTAATCTAGCCACATATATTTCTTTTTTAAAAATTGCACATATTTTTTATAATGGATGTTAAGTTATACAAGCTTGTAATCATAGAAATAAAGACATGAACAAATAATGTAACCAAATCTTTCACTTGTAAAGCTTGTCATTTTTAGTGCACAAGGTATAAACATTGAATTTTTTGTCAAATGAGGATTTAAAATTAATTATAGCTTTTAGCTCTTATTTAATTGACATAAAATGTTGTTGAACAATAATATTTATTTGAAATAAGCCATCAATCATATATATTAATTCACTATGTTCGTCTGTTTGTCTATCTGTCTGTGACAGTGACTCCAGTAAATGCTGTGAAATTTCCAGGTGCCAATTAAAACTGACTGCGGCTTATCCTTTTGGTAAATTTCCCAGGTCCCAATTAAAACTGACTACGACTCAACCTTTTGGTAAATTTCCAGATCCCAATTAAAACTGCGACCTTTTTTCCTTTTGGTAAATTTCCAAGTCCCAAACTGCGACTTTTCCTGTAGTGTCATTATTAGGTAGAGGGAAAGATACGGGTACCCGAGGTGACTAACTAACCACGTGTCGGGATCCGGAACGTCGACTGACATTTTAATCGATGGATTACTACTACACAACGGACTCCAAAATCCAAGTGCCAAAAGTGCTGCTTGACCGACCTTCCCTCCCTCTCTGGAACGCTTTGGGAATTAACACACTTGTGCATTATGCACAGGGTTACCACTAGTAACATTAAGTTCACTTGCAAAACCAATAAGTGGGTTAGAAAAATCCTATTCTAGGTTCTCAATGTTGGGTAGTTGTTCTTGCATTAAACATTCATATGTTATTGTCTTTTGTTTTTTCCAATGTAGATAACTTTTCTTGAACTTTTTGAACCATATTAACTTGGGTTAAACCCACTTTCAAAAAAACAATTTATGCGGCATTAATGCAAGTATCCTAGTATGGCCTTCATAATGACCAAGTTATCTATTCACGAAATAATTCAAAACAAAATGTGGTTTTAAAAATAAGAATGAAATTTGGTAATTACTATAATGAAAATGTGAAGGTGTTAATGTTTGAAAATGGGCAATAACTTCAACATCCTTTTAATTTTTTAAATTAATTCATAAATAAATTTCAAGAATTAACCTTTCCTACCCATGATGATTATGACTAATGTTGGATGGGTTTTATTGGGACCCTCATTCTAAAATTGATTTTCACAATGAAAATTGACTAATATCACATTTTTATCCTTCTTATTAACCAAGTAAATATGTTGTGATCTAGGGACAATTTCACCACATGTCTATGAAATAACTAGTTAATTTTGTAGATTAAATATCCAAAAATATATATTTAAAATATTCCCAAAGTTTTTCTATGGTTCTTTGTTTAAAAAAATTTGTTGAAATATGTGAATTTACAACATTTTTACAAATAATTAGAACCTCATGATCAAGGAAAAAAGCTCTAGATTAATCAAAGGTTATTTAATGTCAATTCAAGAATTTCATATTTGAAAGTAATGATTCTATTTGCATACAATGATATTTTCTTTCCCATTGCAAGCAAATTTTGGCTAGTAAGTAGACACCTTCTCACTTAAGCTTATTTTCTTGTAAAAAGACCATTAATATCATTAGTTTTTTTTCTATTTATTACAATACCACACAACCAAGATAGGTCTTTAAGGCATAAAACTAGGCTAACTTTAATACACCAATCATTACTAATAACAACATACACAATGATAAATTTATTTAACATAGGAAACACCTTTTTTTTTGTAAAGACCATTTTTTGGATGGAATATACATGTTTTTGTGAAAGGTTAAACAAAGTTGAGTTCAAATTAGGTTTCAAAAAATGTCATAAAAAGACTTTTGTACCCTTGATCAATAAACTAGTGAAATAGGCATGAAGTGACACCCTTTGTTACAGAAAATCATGAGAAAATGCTATCTAGCTAGACAAGTTGAAGATCAAATTTTCATAAAATGCATGTTGTTGTATTTATCACTACCTCCCCATTCTTGTATGCACACACCTGCACACATATTCTTATTAAAAACTATGTAGCTTAAACTTCATAACATATGTCCTTAACCCTTTACTCCAACTAGAATGTAATGGGTATGTGGATTTATTCAAGGAGACAATTTTTTGAACATTTCCAATATTTGCTAATCATTATGCATCATAAAAACAAAACTGAGGGTGACCATCTTTACCCATACTTTCAAAAACAATTTTATTTGGAAGAAAACACTAAGCCACACTTGAACTCCAAGCACTTGTTGCTTGCGCCCCAACTCCACTAAAAGTTCCCAAATTTTTGTTTTAGTTGGAGAGTGTGGGGGTATTATAGATCCAACTTGAGATTTCCAACAAGCATCCACATTTCACCACATTGCCATTACACAACCATGTGAAAGTAATCAAAATCAGCACAAATTAATGTAGGGAAACCTTATGAGAAAGTTAGCAATTACAACACAATGTAGACAAACCTTATGGCAAAGTTGAGTCAAGCGGCCAAGTCCTATGATTCAACTAATCAATGGAAGATTACACCATGAACAAAAAAATTTATTGGGGCAAAAAACCAAGAAATCTTCAAGGAATCTAGGTGGACATCCCTTTGTACCATGTGCAAAAAATGAGACCACTACTACAAATCACTCTTTAGCTTAACATGTCCAAGGACACAAATCAAATGCACCATTTACAAATGATCTTGACCCGCAAATCAAGTTTAAAATTAGTCAACGTGTTGCATGTACCAAGCAATCCATCTTGCTTGCTTGGGTGTAAAGAAAACCACAATCTTCTTGCAAGATGAATTACTATCCTAGTTGTTATTTAGTCCTTATTATGCATAACATCTAGCCCTTCCCCAGGCTAAAAAATACATACCTACATAAAGCCATTTTTACAAAGGGACGCATAACCTCAAGATGCACAACCCAAGCACCAAGCAAAGATGATAGACCTGTAAGCATTTTTGAAAGGAAGAACACCTTGTTCATTAAAGAAATAGGACCAATGTAATTGTGACATACAACCATTATATTGAAAAACACTGGATATATTTCTATGTGAAAATAAGTCAAATGTGGCCTTGAACATAAACCTATAACCAATAATTGTGAACCATTGATTGCACAATAGATCCAAAACTTGCATGAAAAATATAATATCTCCAAGAAAACCATCCACATGCTCATCACGATACAACACAAAATAACTCCAAATTTATAGTGGCAATATATGTTGGCAAAATGTATAGGACAAAAGTCCTGTAATTTCATAAACACAAGGACTTGTAACTACATAGATGTTTTGTTATCACACGGGACTTTAAGGAGCAATTTATAGAAAGTAACTTCAAGCAAATCAGTTGAAGGAAGTTTTATTAACAAGGAGAAAACATGAACAAAAAATAGTCCCCTATTATAAAATTCATGTTTCTTTTGGCATAACCTATACCAACCTAAGGTGGTAAACTTCCATTTCAGCTTTTTGTTATATTATAGCCAATATTGTAACATAACATACTCAAACATGGTAGTATCTCCTGAAAAAAGTACTAATTAGGTCTTGACGTATTGACTTGGATTGAAGAGCTCATGGTGGGTATGCAAAGTATGGTCCATGAATGCCCTACACAAATAGTTCAACTTTGTTTTCTTATTGCAATTGAATTCACTAGATATCTACATGAAGACAATTTAAATCAACCTAAAAAGAGTTGAAGAAGCTATGAATATGTCAAATTGGACATCAAATCGATAACAATTGGCAAACATAAAAAAAGAAACCCCTCCTTAAAAGAAAAGTGAAAACAAAACCACATGACAGAATGAACAACAACTATGGTCATATGCATGTTCCCAAACCTTCAATGACAACATGTATGGTAATGACCAACTACCATAACAACCCCACTAACTTCATCAATTCCTAGCAATGAGTTAAACACTAACCATCAAACTGAGTTTCTGTCACAAGATTGGTAATAATAGGAAAACTTAGCCATGATGCTGGTTAGTTCAACAAAACCTTTAAGAAATAAAGAAGACCAACAGACCCCGAGAAGAAAGAGGACTATAGAAAGGGAAAAATGCCAAAGAAAACCCAAAACAAGAAAAAATAAAAAGAAAATAGAATACAAAATGAACTTGAAAACTTTGAAATAAATACTTTAGAGGATAACAAAATGCAGCTCAACAAACATGTGAAGGTCATCATACAACTAAAAACTAAAGTGTGGATTGAACGACACATTATATTCCTGTGAAAACTTAACCCATTATCTTCCTTTTTTTGCTTCTTGAAACTACTTCATGCATTCATTTCTTTCCTTGCTCCACTTATCCATATCTTTTTGCAACCCAGATTCATGAACTAGAACAAGAAGCCCATTCATCCTTGAAATTATTATAGCAACTACGACTAAATTATGGAATCTTATAAGCCTCTTTTAGTCATAACCAAGAGAATGTGACCAAAATACATTTGATTATATAGCCAAAGGTTTGTGTCAGATGATTAATTATTTGTGGGACAATAAACCTTGGCCAAGTTTTAAAGACCTTACAAAAGGCAAGCACCAAAAAATTGGTTAATTTCACACATTTTTTCCACTCATGTCTCCATGTGCTCAAATGCAAATGAGCCATGAATGAGACATGTTGAGATGTATATGTCTATTTTTTGGAATAGTCATAGCTTAAAAAAAACATTAAAGTTGAAGAAAGTTGATGTGTCCTAATTCAAAAATCTTCTTCATTTTTGCAACATTTTGTTCATGCCTCATTAAAATTTTGTTTTGGTAGTTGCTAAAAGCAAGACCAACAATTTCTATACATTATTATAACACCAGATTGTGGGCATTTTAGCTCTTAGCTTTCAAGCAGCTGATGGGTCATATGGAATTTACAAGTGACATTATATTAGAGAACCTTATCATAGACACGAAAATATAAGGAACCTTGTGTTACCTACTTTAGACAAACCTTTAGAAAGACAAACATACTTGGGATTCCTTCCTTAGAATGGAACGACAAAAAAAGAAATTCATAATAACCATAGCATCCTCTGGCATGTCCATCCATAGCTTCAACCCTAATTCAACAAATGATGACAAAAATGTAGCATAATCACCCCACGCAAAAAAAGTTCAGCCAACATTATCAACCCATTGAAATATCCCACTTCAATTAGCTTAGGTGAAAAAACTCACATTACTGAATATTCAAGAAAATAAATCCAAATACCTATGTGCAGGCAAGAAGCATTTTCACAAGTGTTTGCTTTTTGGAAAATGGCAAGTTTTTAATGAAGCGAAAATCTAGAAGAATGGGCTTAAAATTAAAAGGGGGCTCCTTGCTCACAAGAAAATTTCTTGCATACACCCATAACATACTTCCAACTTTTGTAAAATAAAACAAAGAGATTTGAAAAATACTTCAATCTTGTTGAGCTCCTGCTGGGATGTGATTGTGATGTGCATAAGGAACAATTGTAACTATTGTTGCCCTACATAAGTCTCATAGAAAGCACAACAAACTTGCCTTGATACCTCTCCAAAGTTGGATAATCTTCATCTTCAACTTTCAAGCCTTTTGTGTTATGACAACATTCCAATAGCACTAGAGCTTTAAAGAGAAGCAATTGATGATCATGATGATGAGAGAAAAGAGGTGTGCAATCGATGGTTTGTTGTTGGAAGGGAAGAAAAAGAAACCTTCAAATCTTCTACAAAGATTAGGGTTTGATCGCTTTGAAAAAACAATAACTTTTTAACAACTACCTCAACTGTTTGTGTTTCATAATTGTGTTTTTTTTTTTTGGTTATAGTCTTAAAAAAAGTCAAGGACATTTTGAAAAAAATTGAAAATCAATCAATGCATCTTTTGACATGTAATTAAGTCCAAGTGTGTCTTTTCAAAAATTAGGGTGCACAAATATACGAAACTTGAAATCATAGACTTTGGATAAATCCAAATAATATAATTAGTGTCAAAGTTGTTAAGGCATTATGGTGAGTGCGTCCCATTGGTAATTTTAATCCTTCTAATTGATAATTGTTTGTTAATTTAAATGAGAAAATTTTGGGCTATCCCATTGGTGAATATTTGCTAATTCCGTTCTAAAAGGATATTGTGAATTGATAAATATTTTTTGCTAATTTTAGGAGGAAATATGATATGTCCTTCCAAAGCACTTGCCTTTGGAATCTGTTTTTCCCTTCCTTAATTTTTATTCCAACTTCATTTGAATGAATTATTATTTTTATGAATGGAATTATTTTTGATGCAATTGGAATAAACTAGCATGAAATTAGACTTTACAAATGTATATGTCCTTTAAATAAGTCCCTTTTTGGAGTCCCCTTTGTTCCCTTTTTCTATTTTCTTTTACTTCAATTTCATCAAAATTGAAATAAATTTGGATGAAATTAAATAAATTCAAATGAAGTTGGAATTGAAAAAAATGTATATGCCTTTAGAGTAAACACCTCCATTTGGAGTCTTACTCTGATTCCTTCTTTAAATTTATTTATATTTCAACTTCATCATATTTGGATGAAGTTGGAATTAAAAAAAATGAACATGTCTTTTGAGTACCTCTTAAATTTGAAGTCCCCTTTGTTTATTTCCCTAATTTACTTGTACTCCAACTTCATCAAAATTAGAATAAGTAAAGTTCAAATTAAATAGGATGAAATTGGAATTTTGAAAAAATGTAGATGTCCTTCAAAGAGGCATGTAACTCCCTTTGAAGTCTGCATTTTTGCCTAATTGTTACTCCAACTACATCAAAATTGGAATAAATCAAATTAAAAAAATATTCAAAAATTATTGAGTGAAGTTCATCATTTTTTTTTTTTTTTGGGGGGTGAAACTTCAGTATTTAGTGACCATAACAAAAAAGCACTGCAAAAAACAAAAGATTTTTTAAAAGAAAAATGTTCCAAATTCACCATATGTGAAAAAGAAAAACTAAAATCACTATATTAAAACAACAAGTTCTAGCATGTTGCTTACACATAACAAAAAGTCCTAAACTTTTTGTAAAAACCTCCAACAAGATTTAAGATTTGTAATGTATTTGGAGGAATTGTTAGGTATTTATTGTAGGAAGTTAGTTTTTCATAGTTTAATACCAAGTTCAATCTGAAAATGGTATATATATATATAATAAATACAATATAATATAATTTTATGTTTTGTGTTTGTTGAGATTTCAGAGCACACACAAGGACCAAACTTGTACTTTGCAAGATCTTGAGCTTAAATTCTTGCAATTTGTAAATGAGCTTTTTTTTTAGACATAAAAAATTTACATCTAGTTTTCATGTGTATGGCTTTTTTAGTTTCGATAATATGAAGCATTAATCTCGTAATGCACAACAAAATGCTTATCAAATATAAAAAACTTGCAAAGCATTTAAAAATATGAAATGCTCACACTTGTGATTTTTAAAAAAAAAATGTAGGTTTTAAAAGAAGAAAAAAAGGGGTAAAAAACCATTGAGTTTTACATTGTGTTATGCCCTCAGCCATGGGCATTATTGTAATTGAGCTTTGCCTTGGCTCTACCTCTCATGGGCCCTTATTTTGGTAATGCTCAAGGCCTCAAGTGTTACCCTGGAGTAGGTAATGTTCTCTCGGACTTGTAACCAAATGTGGCTAGATCTTCTTGTGGATGATCCTTCAACCTCTGAGACTTGTAACCAAATGTGGCTAAATCTTCTTGTGGATGATCCTTCAACCTCTGAGACTTGTAACCAAATGTGGCTAAATCTTCTTGTGGATGATCTTCAAGCTCTGAGACCTGTAACCAAATGTGGCTAAATCTTCTTGTGGATGATCCTTCAACCTCTGAGACTTGTAACCAAATGTGGCTAAATCTTCTTGTGGATGATCTTCAATCTCTGGGATATGTAACCAAATGTGGCTAAATCTTCTTGTGGATGATGATCTTCAAGCTCTGAGACTTGTAACCAAATGTGGCTAAATCTTCTTGTGGATGATCCTTCAAGCTCTGGGACTTGTAACCAAATGTGGCTAAATCTTCTTGTGGATGATCCTTCAAGCTCTGAGACTTGTAACCAAATGTGGCTAAATCTTCTTATGGATGATCCTTCAAGCTCTGAGACTTGTACCCAAATGTGGCTAAATCTTCTTGTGGATGATCCTTCAAGCTCTGAGACTTGTAACCAAATGTGGCTAAATCTTCTTGTGGATGATCCTTCAATCTTTGGCATCTGTAACCAAATGTGGCTAAATCTTCTTGTGGATGATCTTCAACCTCTGGGACCTGTAACCAAATGTGGCTAAATCTTCTTGTGGATGATCTTCAACCTCTGGGACGTGTAACCAAATGTGGCTAAATCTTCTTGTGGATGATCCTTCAAGCTCTGAGACTTGTAACCAAATGTGGCTAAATCTTCTTGTGGATGATCCTTCAAGCTCTGAGACTTGGAACCAAATGTGGCTA
>Ga0116227_10002047_pt1 | contig 45941 bp, 40 predicted proteins | sample S1TSphgellanicum_FD_89693 | JGI IMG/M metagenome (GOLD analysis project Ga0116227, IMG submission 89693) | Host-associated microbial communities from peat moss isolated from Minnesota, USA - S1T2_Fb - Sphagnum magellanicum MG | ecosystem: Host-associated > Plants > Peat moss > Unclassified...
CAAAACGAAAAGAAAAAAGAGAAAAAAAAAGAAGGGAGAGAGAAAGAGAGAGAGAGAGAGAGAGAGAAAGAGAGAGAGAGAGAGAGAGAGAGAGAGAGAGAGAATGCCATCAAAAAACCGCTCTATGAGCTCCAGCTTATTGATCACTACTACTACTGCCGCCTCTTTGGTATACCTGAGAAACCCTGCTTCATGATCAACTTGGATGGTATCCCCGACGTTCACAAACGCAGCTGCATGCACGCTTCCTGCAGCATCTTTCAGACGCTCCTGTGCTTTCGAAACCCGTCGCTGCTGGCCACTTTCGAGCTCGAATTGTAGACCTCTCATTGTCACTTCCGCAACGTCCTGTTTCTCACAAGCTTCACAACAATACTCAGGAATTGCCAATTTGCATCGCGAGAAACAAAACAAAAAAGAAGAAGAAGAAGAAGAAGAAGAAGAGAAAACAGAAGAACCTCGATGCACACATGAGTACTCGATCCTATCTTGCTCGTAGCATCAGCAAGCATTCACTTTGCCGTAAGTATTTGTTTGCATCCTTGTTTTCGATTTCTCGCGGGAACTCCGAGTAGGGTTAGGGATTGCTAGGGCGGTGTTTGTATGCGCGTCCGTCCGTCCGTTCGTCCGGTCATGCGCGCGAGGTTTGCTCAAATCCTCTCGCAAGGTGATTGATGATCCCTCGATGTTCCTAGCCATGTTGATACCTATCGATGTTCGCCAAATCAAATCATCTCTCCATGAGTTCGGAATTCATTTGTTTCTCCGTTTGTATGTTCCAGTGGGTGTTTTTTTTTGTTTGAATTTTGTGATGTAGTCACAGTGGCAAAGCATCCACGAGGGGAAAGAGCCAAATGTGGCTACAAGGCTGTAGACATTTTCTAGAATCTTGCTATGTTTTGGTGAAATCCAAGAACCCAGTGTCTAAATATGGCGACATCCATGTTTTTCTCGGAATGTGGCGAACTAAAAGGCATCTAAAGAAATCTTGTAAATGTGAAATTTCGCTCCATTTTATAATTTTTTGTGGCATAGTTGCATACGTCCTTTCCTATTTCATGCAATTTGCAACGAGTATGGAAAGCAAAACACTCGATGCCATGCCACGAGAGGATTGAGATTGGTGATGGATTCCAACTGGTGTGTGCAGATGATGGATTCAAAACAATTCTTGAGAAGCAGCACGAGATTCTCCAATAGATGCACTGCACGACAATCTCCTCATGAATAATACCTTCTTGTGGTTTGAGCATCCGTCAAGATACTCATTTCTAGGCTCTATTCTCCAAGGAAACAAGCTCAATCTCCATGGCACTCGAAAGATGGAGGAAGACAGAACCGAGAGTTGTTTTTCTTTTCCTGTTCCGTGTGCATCTTCGTATCAATCAATCGATTAGTTTTTTTCTCTAATGTTTTTGCACAAAGATTGCTGAAATCACGCACTTTTTCTGCAATTTTTTTGCACAGAGCTTGATGAGATTTTTTTCTCCTTTTGCATATAGATTGCTGAGATCAATTCAGATGTACACAGAAATCGCACATTGGCATCACGCAGAACTCACACAGAACCAAACGAGAGCTAATTTTCTTTCCTGTTCTGTGTGCATCTTCGTATGAATAATCAATCATTTAGTTTCTTTTCTGTAATGGTTTTGCACAAAGATTGCGGAACACATGCTTTTTTTGCAATAGTTTTACACAGAGCTTGCTGAGATCACTAGTTTTTTTTTTGTGATCTTTTCTTACACAAAGATTGCTGAGATCACATACTTTGTCTGCAATATTTTTAGACAGAGATTGCTGAGATCATTTTGGATCTCAGAAATTGCACATTTGCATTAATTTGACAAAGTGGAGGAGGAAATGGACACAGAGCCTAGGAATTGTAAGAGTAGCTTTTCTACAACTCTAGAAATTGTGTAGTAATCATGTACCTAATGGCGTGAAGTACTGTGGAGATTCAACACAAACAAAGCACTGGACTTTTTTTCAAGAAGCAGTGGTTCAACAAGCACGAGGAGGAACATGTTATAAGACTTGAAAGGGTCTTGTTGTGTTTCATATGAACGCAATTTCATGTCTTTTGGTTGAAAATAGTGACGAGAAAATCCAGGAGATTTTGTCTGCTGTGTTTTTGGCACCGAAGTTTCCGCCACAACTTGAAAGACTTTTCTTAAATGGGTTTTGTATCTATGGTAAAATGAAACTTACTGAAGAAGAAGATCATCCAGCATGGGTGTACAAGACAAAGGTGTGAATCTCTTGCTGGGTTGTTGAATTGCTGGCTGTTCTAGATTTTGGGTTTATCAAGAAAGACTCACAAATGCTCTCCATAGCCAAAGGTTTAGGTTCAAACCACTTGATGTGATCCAAAAACTTGATTGTAGGAAAATTCTTAAGTACGATTGTGAGCACTACCTGCAATGCCTGAGGAGTCCTATGAAATTCTGGATGCAAGCTTGCAAAGGTGGTCTTGAAATAATAGAGACTAGGAGGTGGAGGAACCATTGAAGATCGCCTAGATATTGCGTCTTTCATGATCACATGGACATTGGAAATGAAAGCCACATTTGCAGTGATTTGTGGATATCTACTGCAATGCTTATTCCCAAATCTGAAGAAAACCTGTTACATTTCTTTCAGGCATTGATAAGAAAAGCATCCAGGTTTTCCTATGTTCTAAGTTCTCATTGATATGAGTGATTTTCTGTTCCAGACATTGAGAACTTGACAAGGCTTGAGATTGAAGGTGTAGAAGTGAAGTTCTGTACTGAGGAGAATGTTGACAGAGGTGCATTTGATTCCTACAATCTCTGATGCCCAGCTTAAGATAATGCTAGCAACTAGGAGATTACTAGTCTTTAATTCAGTCTTGTTTCAGTGTTATAAAGGCCTTGGGATTGATCATGTTTGGTTGTGTAATCAGTAGGAACATTAGTTTCAGTCGTTCTAAAGTCTGCAATTCTGTAGTTGTTGAGTTTTGGGAATTGCTGGACATTGGTACATGTTCAATGTTTTTGAAGGAGAGCAATGAGTTGGTTAAACAATCATGAGGATTGCTCAAGAAGTCCTGGCAACCAATGCTATCACTTTTTTCAGCAGGTACATTTGCAAGACACCCAAAGCACTTTGGACAAAAGAAATGATGTTGTAGATTATTGTGAAGCTGAGTTTGCGATGTGGCTCCTAAGTTCTTGGTATGTACACGTGTTGCTAGCTTCTGATGGAACTGGCCTTGTTTGGTGGTGATTGCAGAACTTTTGAGATGGCACAACAGCCAACGACTTCTTTCCTGTTGTCAAGAACTGTACAGTTGATTAAGAGTGGAATGCCAAGCTCCTGCCAAGCAGAAGGTTCATGCTATTTGCATCTTCAATGAGAAATGTTGCTAAACTCTAATCTAAAACTGCAGCAAAAAAATGGGATTGCATCTTCAACTGTACACATTGTGAAAGTTGAACTTGGAGCAGTTTTTCTTGGCTAAAAAAATGAAATTGTAGCCTCTTATGATGGGTATCATTAGTTCAATCTTTAAACCCTAATCTTATGAGAACCCAAGCATTCTCTTGTCCATGTTTGCTCCCTGTTTGCCTCAAGTTCGTTGACATTCCATGGCTCCATGAAAGGGTTCAATCCACTTTTAGGCAATCAGAAGAGAGAACAGTGAAAGCACCTCCAAGGAGGCTTGCATGAAGTATAAAAACACATTATCATTTTTTGGACTGAATTTTTGGATTGTCAAGAGCGCAAGTTCAAGCAGTCACAAAAGTTTTGCTGATAAGTCTCATTAGCCCATTTTACCCATAATTAGTGCACACGGTGGTTAGCCAACAAGTCTTGATGGCTTGCAAAATTCCTTGAGAGATGAAACCTTGATCAGAGGAAGAGTTCATGTTGCAGACAGGGAGATGACACCATACAGCTTGTAGAGAACGGAGAATTAAAAGCCATTTGGCAGCAGGTGCAGAAATTGACAACCAAACATATCAGCAAAGAGGTTGCTGATGCACAATTCAAGGTAAGGTTCAAAATGGGCAATTCAATTGTATTGAACTTCTTACACTCTTGAAGACCTGCAGGTTCAACTCCAGATGGTTCCAGAGCTAAAAGTCCAAGCAACGTCTTGAAAGCAATTTTATGCAGAATGAAAATTCCAACTTAGGTTCAAATGCTGGTGTACGTGCTCAATCAATTTGTTTGAAGAGAATCTAACCATTCTCATTGATGTTAGGTAAATGCAAATCCTTTAGCAGATCAGAGATTTGAGTATTGCACTACTTGTTTTGTAAAGATATCTTCATTTCTCTTTGTGGTTGAATCAAACTGACAAAATTCTACAACCACATTTTGGAGTGAGCTTTTGTTGCATGTTTATATCCTTCTTGGTTCGTATTCCTCAGTTCAGTTTCTCCACCTGAACTATTGGTTGGAGGGAGGGGAGATTTCTTATTCAAGTCTTCTATACCCTTTGCATGGCCCGGAGAAGGTAATCACAACAATTACTGGCCCGTGTCAATATGCAAGCTCTGATTGTTGACATCTAATGCTTTTTCAGGTGTTAAAAAATTGGTTTTTTTGTCACCAATTGTGGAAAGGGACTCTACTTCAACCCTTCAACAATTTCAAGAGAAGATATCAACTTTTTAATGAAGTTAATATTGTGGGTTTTCTACATCTAATATATTAATTCAGCAAGTCTGTCGGTCAGTGACACGGCTATACCCAACTGATAGTTATTAATTGACAGTGACTCTAGACAGATAGTGATTTCACCGTGCTTGGATCACAAACAGTTGTTTGAAAAGAAAAGTTTTTTTAAAAAACCAAAAACATCAACCAAACATTGTTGAAATAACACACCTGTGCATTATGCACAGGGTTCACACTAGTTAGTTTTGTAGTTCAAGATGTGCAAGATCAAGGGAACACATAGTAAATGTTGTATATTTGATTTTATGTCGTCAATTTTAGTTTTGGTTTGAAACATTAGGAACAATTGATACATTTTATATGTTTAACAATTTTGTGTCAATTCAAATCACATGTGCAGTTTTTTTTTTTTTTTCCCTCAATTTTGTGATGTAGTTGAGGTGGCCATCATCTATAAGTTGGATTTAGCCAAATTTAGTTATTAAAAATATGAAAGGAAGTATTAAAGCTTCTTTTTTTTTTGTTGGCTACCTACTTTAACCATGTATAGAAATCTGGATATTTTAAGAGATTTTTTAGATGTTTTCTGAAATTTAGTGATGTTTTCAATTAAAAAATTATTGAATTTTCCACTAAAATTTTATAAAAAAAATCACAACAATATAAAATTTCACACAAAAAGAATGGATCTTGGGTAGTAAGTAATGCCTGGGGCCCAAGGCACAATTTTTTGATGTAGCATCACTAGCAAGTGTTTGAAGAAAGAGTTAGTATTAACTAAGTAGAAGGTTTCAGAAAACTATCTAGATAGGTACAAAATTGAAGAAAAACTCCCCTCAAATTAAAAACTGAATTAAATTGTGGCAAAATGTTCCTTGAAAAATTGGCAAAACTTTCAAAGAAAACATGGAACTCATGACAAAATTAAAATATCCACACAAGGAAGAGGACTCAAGGTGAAGAGAAGCAGTTTTTCCCATTATGGTGAGCTAAAGGTGATATTAACATGTGACAACAAATTACATACATTGATAATAAATAGAGCTTGAAACTCTTTTTTTCAACAAGTTTCATCCTGAGTTTTGATTTTGCTTTTATTTTTGTTGTCATTGTTATGAATGTTGTGCAATAAATTTTTTTTTCATCAAATTTTTTTTTTTTTTTTTCATCCACCTTTATAAGAAAACTGTTTTTCTTTAACCTAAGTTGGCGTTCTTTTGTATATAACCAACATTTAAAGATGAAAAAGAATTTCAGAATGAAAGGAGGGCCCAAAGACAAGGTCATTTTAAGAATAACTTTAATGTCTTAATTTGCATTTTTTTTTTGGGGGTCAAAACGCGAAAGTTGGTCACCAAAAAAAAAAAAACTGTGGTAATAAAGATTTGTTAAATATGATTTTATGTCACAATATTTTGCATTTTGTCACAATTCTCATAAAAGGGCTTTTTCATAGCAAAACAACGTGTTGCTTAGAGGTAATTCGCTCCTTCTGTTGATAATTTCAAGAGGGTTTTATTCAAAAGCTATCTACATATGACAAATGCCAAAACATTCCTTTGAAATTTTTCTACGTATGCCATATCCAACTACACAAATGATCAGTTGTTGTTTCTTATAATGAGATTCTTTACCACCAAAATCAATTCAACTGCATTTGAGAATTTGGAATCCAATCAATAATTGAATAATTTCACCCGCCCCGTAGGAGGTGCATATATACAAGGATATCTTTTGATCCATGACATATTGATAGTCTATTGTTGGACCATTTTCAATGGAAAAAAGGTCCATATGAGAGTATTTACTATTTACCTCCCCAAAGGAAAAGGGTCAAAATAAAAAGAAATTCTGAAAATTCTACAAACAATTATTAGAAACTGTGAAAGGTTAATCGACATATGCATTTGTGAACTTGATCAGGTTCCAAGCATATTGTGGTTGTATTGTCTTTGCACCTTGTGGTAAAGCCTTTAACTTCAAGCATTGAGTTCAAAAAAACCCATCATTCCAATTCTTCTTAAATGTTAAGAACTTTCCAACTATAGTCATGGGGACTAACCGCACATAAAGTCAAGTCTATTCTTTTACACAAGGTGCATCTTGATTCAAGTTTGGACACCTTATCTTTTGAGATCATGATAAACTTCATCATACTCATTTTCAAATGCAAGGTAAAACCATAGAGGGGGGTGTTCTCAAAATAAGAGCCTTAAGACAAGGTGATAGTTGAGTCCGGCCCCACATTTTAGGAATGTCCTTCACTTGAGAGCTTCGACCCACAAGGCACGAGGCAAAGGTTATCATGAATCTAAATGTAAAGCACTTGGAGAAAATTTGTAGCATATGTGGATCACCTTATATCAATCAATTTCCTTCCCTCTTAGAAATTGGGGAGGAGATTATTCCTATTTATAGGTGTAAGAACCCTCCTTCTATTGAGGAGTAGGCATAAGAACCCGCCCATCCATATGCCTTGTGATCTACTTAGGTTTGGTTCATGATAAATTTTGGGATAGGTAAAACCCTAGGGTAGGGGACATTTTGGGACTTGGCTATTGCCTCATTCTATGCCCCTTGTTTTGAGAATGCCCCCACCCTAGGGCTTTACTCTTCACATAAGTAGATCATGAGGACTAAGGGGGTGGGGAGGGAAGTGGAGAGAGAGAGAGAGAGAGAGAGAGAGAGAGAGAGATTATGCTTACTTCTTAAGTTCTTGATTGCTTGCTTGGGTGTAAGCTCCCTCTCACACTTATGGAGTAGGTGTAATATCCTCTCTTTTGTCTAGGGGAAATGTGAACATCTGCAGACATAAGGTAGCCTCTGAATACACAAGGAATTTTTCTCTTGCAGTGCCTTTCTGTTAAGAATAGAATTCTTTGAATTCTCCACTTTCCGTTACAATGGAATTGGACATGCTCCCAACACCTTCTCTAGTTACATCTTAGGTTACCATGGAGTGTACTATATACCACCTGGCCCACCTCAAATCTTATGTACAATCTAAGGAGTGCTCATTATCAAAGGCAATCTTGTGAACAAAGAAAGGAACTATGTGGGTTGTGTGGGTTGCAACTAGTGACTTGTCAAGAGGTAAGAGATGCTAATACCACTAACCTTAACAAAAATGTCTATGTTTGAAACAATAATAATTTACCTAGTCAAAACTTGAATATCTCTAATTGTCTAGAGTTGGGAGTAGTAGGGACATTTATAAGATTTTCAATGAGAACATCTTATGTAAATATTTCTTAAATTATTATTATTATTATTATTATTATTATTATTATTATTTTGGAAATTTATAATGCATTTCATGAGTAATTCTAAATTCCAAGATTAATTCTAAGAATTGCTTTAAAATTGTTGGCCTTCAATCAACATTCATAATGATTTGGAAAAAAACAAAATGTATAACCACATCTCACCCACACTTTTTAAATACATAAATCACACATCATATTGTTGGATATAATTTACAACTGTTGACATTTAAAACTAGCATTCAATGAATACGAGAAGGGATAGATACTACAATCAATCATTTTGAAGGTTTGTCATAAAGTTTTCAATGATTTGGAAATATTCTAATAACTACAAGTTGCAATATGTATAGGAGTTTTGAGTTGAATTTGGACCCAACAAAAGACCCACGGTTAGATCTAGTCCACACAAAAGCACACCTACACTTAATACACTAGTTCATGTAGGTAAGTGAATCTATTATGGGCCTTGAAAATGTTCAATTATGTTGTTTTTTTACATCCAAGTGATTGGGGGTTGCTCACAACTTGTGTTCTAACTTCCTGTGACCCTAAAAACCGCATCCATCAAAAACCCAAGATCACAAAATATGTTGTTTATTCAAGAATTATGCCAAAATTTCCAATTTTTTAAATCATATTTGTTGGCCATTTTTTAAAATACTGAAAATTTAGCAATGTGAACAAATATATCGGAAATTTTAAAGTGAACTCATAATATTTCAAAAGGTTAACTAGTTTTGCATGAAGTTTTGATCAATTTGTGTTGACTATAAAATGTTGAATTATACATAACAAAAACATGATTATAGTACTAATTGAATGTACTTTTGTAGAATGTTAGCTTCAATTGTATTATACTCTTTACATAAATTTAACTTAATAGCTTATATTTTAGAACTTGAATCCTATGTTATGACACGTGTAAAAAGTTAGATAAAAATTAAAACTATTAACCCTAAATATGAAATATGACTTAGTTTAAAACAAGTATATAACTGTAGCAAATATCTTAATTGTAGCTTCATGATAGAAGCTTAGTTCTTTATATGTAAACCTAGATATATCATGTAGTTGGGAAACCATTAATGTAACATACCAAGATACAAACATAAAGTATTACCTAAATGGTGTCATAAATCAATTGTAAGCGTTCATATTAAACTTGACACATGACACCAACAAGTTACTAACATACAAGAATCCTATTTCAATTCAATGAAAATTGGTGCTCATTGATCTAGTCTTAATAATGATATTGGGTATTTGGTAGAAATACCACAAACCCAACATTACATTTATGTTTTACAACATGTGGTATTTTATGTGGGTAACATGTAATATATAAGATAAACCTTGAACCTTCACACCTTACCAACTTGGGCTATGTATTGTTACACATTATTAGTGAGGATCAATTGATCAATTGATAAAAAAATGAATTCATTTTTTGAAATTAAGTTCCATTTTAATGAAAATAATGAATGGCATTGCATGTATATTGAATTGAAATAAATTGAATGGAATTTCAATTTAATTCAATTCCTATTGAACTAAATTCATTTCAATAATTGAATTAAGATTGAATTCATTTGAATTGAAATTCAAATGAAGAAAAATGAGATGCAAATTGGTGGATAAGACATCAAAAATCAGCTTTAAAAAAAGAAAAATATGAAAAGACACCTTTTCATGGCTCTTTATGTTGGGAATGGGCTACACTTAAATCAAATTGTTAGAATGGGCTATTACTTAATTTTTAAAATATAAATGTTATATTTAACTTTTAAAGAAAATCTGAGATTAACACATATTATAATCCTATTATAAAACTAACTAAATTATAAAATTTACCTAACAATCAATATATTACACCCTATATTTAGACTCATGTATTTCCGAGATTCAAAGAAGAATTTTCCCAATGTCATATTGACGTCAACCATCAATCCACATAAATATTTACCAATAATGCCTTTCATATGAATTTTTTTTCCCTTTAATTAGATACTTTTAAAGGAGTTCAAAAAAATTAAGATTATTATTTAAAGTTAAGAAAACACTTGAACTTTGTTCATTATTGTGCTATTTATACACCCTTAATCATAACCCCTACCATTAGCCTGGGTGGAAAATAATAAAGAACAAAGGAAGGGATATAATTTTTGGCAACCCATGAAGTGAGATAGTACAAATAGGGTTGCCAACTTGTTTTTTCTTTTGGAGAGGGTTGTGGGGTGTGGGATGTGAGGTTTTCCTTTTGAAGAGGGTTTAGGAGGTGGATTTGGGATATGGAAAAAAATTTGATTTCAACAAGGCATAGTAGTTGCTAGCATGTTCATCATGTCTAGTCAAGGGTATATACATTGCATGTCCAAAAACAAATAGCAGCTACAATAGCTTTTCAATTTACCCCATACCATTTGCCCTAAGTTCTACTCTTGTAACCCATATAAGGAGCCCAAATGAGGAGCTTATAACATACATGTTTTGGGATTGTCCAAAGCTTGACTAATTGTTTTTGGATGGACGAATCAAAGAAGATAAGAAATAAAAACAAAAATAAAACTTTGGAGACCTCATAACTAACTAATATGAGTCACAATATATTACCATTACACTTGAGAATATTATCATGTTAATATATAATAGAATGAACATAATCATAGTTTCTTGATAAATGCACATCAAGAAAGGTTTGTAGTTATTCTTAATTACGAGAGTCATTTGTGAACACTTTCAAATTCCACTCATAACATGTAATTATATAGGAAGTTCAAACACTAATTTTGAGGTGATTGCATATTGCTTGAAGTATAACGACCTCCCACTGCAATAGCGCCTTAAATTAGCCCTATAAAGCCCACTATTGAAAATATGCAATATACGTCATCATCTAGGGAACATTGTGTTTGAGCCCCTTTAGACAAGGGTCCAAGGACCAAAAGCCCAAGGACCAATTTGAAGAAAAATTGAACCTTGAATTGGACCTTTCTTCACATTCCAAAAAGATAATTTTTTCTAAGGTACAATGAGTGTGTCTAAAGGCTTGGGGTCCAATTCAAGGGTCCAATATAAAAAATGTGTGATTGACATGTGAAAGGATTAGGAAAACTTTTGATTTTTTTTTTCTCTTTTTTTTCATGATTTAATTTTTTTTTCACCTTCATTTCATGCACTTGTAAGGGTTCAAAATGCATTCCTTTTAATATTCACCTTGTGAGAATTCACAAAATCAACCATGTCAACTCTAAAATTGTTAAAAAATTGAGGGAGTTGGTTTGCTCTCAACAATGTCTTCAATCCATAACATGTTTTTCATTTCATTTTCACAAAATTTGAACAACAAAGATTTAAAAAAACAATGAAAAGAAGCAAAAAAAATGAAGAAAAGAACCACCTTGACCTTAGCATACACTTTGATTCTCCAAACCATGAACTCTCCTTTAAGTTCCTTTTTTTGATTTGAACCAATTGGTTTTCTCTCCAAGATGATGCCATACAAGCTAAATCACAATTTGATTTGTCTTGGGCTTAGACCATGTCTAAAAGACTTGACACCAATTTAAAGTTCTTGACCAATAGGAATGCTCAATTTCATTGGACCTTGCTCCTTGGACCCTTGTCTAAAGTGGCCCTTAGATTCATATATTTTTCAATATAACAATGTCATGAAAATTTAAAAGCCCACCTTTCAAGTAAGGAGTTTCTATGGCACAAGGAAAAAGTTCAGTCATACTGGCATTACATACCAACAAAAGTCATCTACTTCATAATAACAACTAAGCAATAAAAATGCAACAAATATTGAAAAGTTCATTGGGTGCATCTAAACCATTGGTAGCTACATTACATTTGTATCTAAAAACAACATTTATGAAAATCATGTCTCCTATTGCATAATCAGCAATTATAAAACAAAAAAATGCATTTTGGAATATGAGGGAAAAATATTTTAATACTTGCAAATTTTGTTCAATATTGAAACCTTCAACACCCACCGCAAATAGGGGTCCTTGAGATGATGCAAATATGTTTTAGAAACACATGCAAGCATACTACAATTGCCAAGGCACCTATCTTTGGGAATTATATGTATTACACAACACCAAAAAAGAAATCAATTGAACTTCATTCCTTGAAACTATGAGGTGCAACTATCATCCACACAAAATAGGTGTAAAAAATAAAATAAATAAAAATGAATATACATAATTCCTCAATGAAAGCATTCAAATTGTATATCTCACTTTTTTTTTCTTAAGCAAGATGCTTGCAAAGGGGGACATGCAACGATTGATAAACAACTTGGCATCCGCCCACCAACTATCAAAGAGTGGGGCAATAGTGGCTATGTTGTATATTGTATCTTAGCATGTTTGGCAAATCGGCATCCTCAAGTTTGAGTGGAGAATGCACCCTTAGGTAGAGATGAATATTGTATACCTATATGCATGCACAAAACCATTAACTTTTTGTTTTGTGGATTGGTTTGCTGGCCTTTGTCTAGAGTCTAGACCAGAGAAAAGGTTGGCCGTATTGATTAGTCTTTGGGTAGACTTCACACCACCTTAAGGTTATCTAGTATAGTCTAACAAGATTTAGTTGAAAAGCAATTATTTGAAGAGTGGGGAGAAAGGAAAATAAAATTCATTCACTAGATAGAGAGTGAACAAAGCTCACAAGGATTTCAATGAGCTTGTACACATATTAAACATATGACAAACCCTCGTAACATGATGACATTGTGAGAGTGGAACCATAGTGCATGGAAAATGAAGGATTTTGGTTGAGACTATTCAAAATACAAATGGGCTAGTAAGAAATTATAGGTATTTAGCGAAGCATTAATTATGTTTGTGTGTGTGTGTGTGTGTGTACAAGAGGATAATAAGGCTTGGGTGAAGTAAATGAAAACCTTAAACTCCCCTAATGGACAAACACTTTTTTCACTTAATTTTCTTAGCTAACCTTAATTCTTGAAAAAATTGGCACACCACTTGATTTGCTGGTCAGCTCAAAACATTCAAAGCTTCGAGTCTTTCCTACACAAAAGAGAAAAAAGAGAAGTGAACTTCCCAGGAATCTAAATAACTATTAAAAAAAAAAGAAAAGAAAAAAGATGAATGGTAAATCCCAAGCCCCACATCCCCCCTTCCTCCCTGGACCGCTTCAAATGATCCAAGTCACTTGTGAGGTTGTTCATTGTGTGATTTCTTGACATATTATTGACATGAGTTTGGAATGACACTTCAGCTGACACAAGTTATCCGAATCGTCTCTTGCCAATGACAACTTTATAGAAGCAAATGTTATCCGAAAAGGTTTGACTGATAGAGCTGGCAGCATAATAGGAATGATGCATATTTTGTTGTGTACAAAATGTCCAGGAATGCTTGGATGAGTACGATGACATGTGGATGCTGAACATGATAAGAGTACATATCTTTACCCTTACGACGAATCTATACTTGACATAGTTGCCACTTTGGGTGACACCGTTTGTTGAACAATTTCCATATACAACCCCAAGTGCATGTTCTTACAAGAAGAGACGAAGAGATATCATCAGTTCATTGAATTCAAGCTTTGATATGTAGAGTTGGATAGCCTTTTTTCTATTGGGCCCTTTGAGTAGGTTGTTAGGACCCCTACTACTATAAGAACATTACTTTATGTACCCCAAAGTGGGTCCTAAAGACTTGGTCTACTGTAGAAGAACAATCTTTCTTGATAATGTGGTAGTTGTGTGTGTATAGATAGACTTGTAATGTTATACCTACCTCCAAGCTTTGACGTTTTAGAATAATTCTTAAAATTTGGTGGTTGGAGGAGTGGCGGAAATTAAATTCACCCTTTGAAGGTGCGACCATCTACTGGGTTAAAAGCATTAAAATTACCAATGCTTTTAAAATTTTTGTAGATACTTCATATCTACTTTCGATGAACTACAATTTTTAATATAAGAATTGTCTCTGATAATGGTCATAACTATGTGGATTGATCAATTAAAAATAAGTATTTTTTTATAGAGAATTCAAAAATACAAAAAAATTGCACACAAATGTTCGATCCAAAGAAGGTTAGATAATGTTTATAATGTAGGAGTGTCAATAAACTAGTGGGGGGTTAATAAACCAAATGGTAGGTTAAATGTGTACCAATTCCAATTTCCCACTCAATAGTTTTGGGCCACCAATAATGGTCCTACTATAATTGACTAACATTAATTGAATGAATGAATTTCTTTTGATATTATAAAAAAGAAGTTGGTGGTCATCATACACACTTGGATAGATAGATAACACATGTGCATAGTGTGAAGATTGGGAACATATCCTCAAGATTTGTCACCTTGACAATTGAATTGAGTATGATTAATCGTGTGTCCAATAACATAACATGTAGAAAGTTATATTTCAGAGATATTCACATTAACAAATGTTTAAACCAATGTTGTGTGGGTACCCAGGTTAGCCAGGTACCTGTTGTTGGTTTTGGTTACTTGAACTTAACTGGACTTAGGTCCCAGATGTGGAACTAGGTAGGAATCAAAGCCAGGGTTAAACAAGGTTAGAGGAACTGGCTGGGAACACCTCCCAGGGTATTTAACATTTTTTACAAAGAATTGAAATTGGGTCAGTTCTTAAGTGGTCTGGGAAATTGGAACTAGACTGGTTTTTTGAAAATAAATTGATTTTGGTTCCAATTTAGGGTTAGGGGTGGTAGTGGTGTTGTTGAAGGTTAATTTTTTTTTTCTTTTTGTGTTTTTTCTTGTTCGTTATTGCTACTTTCTACATCATTGCCATTGTCTTTGTGATTTTCTTGTCATTCTAGTGCTTTTGGTGGTATTCTTTTCATTGTTGTAGCTCATGTTAGTGGTTGGTGATTGTGGTGTTTTTCTCGCAGTTGTAGCCTGTCATTGATATGTAGATCATCGTTTTCTTCCTCTTCATCTTCTTATGTTTTTGGTCATGGTGGTGTTCTTTTGTCCCAGGTAATTGTTGCTTGGCATCACCTTTCTAATCTTGATGATCTTGTGATCTTGTTCATTTTGCAAAGTGAGGTGCAATTGGAGAGGTGATTTGAGGTGATTGAAGGGGGGGATGGGGGGAGCGTTCGAAGATCCAATGGTGGCAAAATGCACATTTCAAACTTGGTATACAAGTGCATTAGGCATGAAAACATGAATTCAATTGACATTTAAAAATGATACTCATCCATTATAAACTATCAATATAGTTTTAAAATTTAAAAGTAGATTAGTTCCACTTAATTTGGCCTTGTCAAAGGTTTGTAACAATTTGAAATTTTTTATAAATAAAATTTACATTTTTGCATTGTTTTTTATGATGTTTGGCTTGCTGAAACTTAATTGAAAGGTTACCCAAAACTTACCTTAACCTACCCTAGAAATAGGAACCAACTTGATTTAAAATTGAAAAAAAAATTGAAACCTGAATTGACCCTCACATTAAAAAACCAGATCAAAAACTGAGTCCCAATTTTATTTTTAACAAAATCTAACCAAAATCAAAATCAACCCCATAATTTTTTTTGACACCCAAACCGGAGGTTCCTACTCAAAACCTAACAACCGCACAATACTGGTTAAAACCTAAATCATCATTTATTAAATATAAGTATATTTCTTTCTGGGAAAGGAGGAAAGGATAGTTTGATTTGTGTTATTTTTATGAAATTTGATTCTCAATATCTCATTTGTCAATATGTCCAGAATTCATAATTAATTACAAACTCATTTGAGGTAACAAATATGAGTTTATAATTAACGCTTCACCAAATTGACGCTGAATCTTGTTTTGGATGATCACATGAATGACCCTACATCAAATGCCTTTGTACCATCTTTGGTACTAAAATGAAGGCAGAATTTATTGATCAACAAATATACTTTGATAAATAGTGGTGAAGTAGCATTTCTAAGGGTTCGATATTGCCTACTCCGCTACCATTTTCCAGAGATTCCTTGATGTTTGAGTGGAGTCTCCTTGGGGGGGGGGTATCCACTAGATTTGGGTTATATTGAGTCCTTGTGAGCAAGCAGCTGCTGCTGTTTAGGTGATATGGGTTGTTGCCATTAGCAAACCCTTTCAAAAAGATGGGAAGATGTGAGGGTGTAGAGACAAGAAGGCAGCCCAAGAGTCATGGGAAATTATATAATAATGCTGTGGGAATGGGTTGAAGAGCTTTGATGACATGGGAACAATGTGTCACTATTTTTTCATGGTGGTAGAGCATTGAAGAGCTTCTTGGATGAGATGGGAACACCTTTGTCACTATTTTTTCATGGTGGGACAGCATTGAAGAGCTTCTTCAATGACATGGGAACACTTTGTCACTATTAATTCATTGATGCCATCCTCATTCTAATTAGATATTGTGGTTACTGATCCACATGAAAACTGACATTCACCTAGTTAGCAAATTAAGCAGCTCCTATTCAGTGTTGTTTTGGGGGGTGAATTTTCGCATCCTGGTGACCAAAAATGTGGAGGATGCAAATAATACAAAAGGCTCTTTCGAGAAATTATGGGCCCAAGTTGTTCCATTGAGACAAATTTTTTTTGGAATTTGTCATATTTAGACAATAGGTTTCCAACATGTTGCCAAAATATATAGTAGGAATCTTTAAAATTCTCTGACTTTCTTCTGTCCTGTAGCCTAATTTGGCTAAGTCCTCTTGTGGGTGATCACCAACATACCTACCTCACAAATTTAAGGAAAAAAAAAAAAACACTGTCCCTATTGCTTGAAACAGCAATTGAGACAGTCATATTTAGTTGACAAACTAAGTGTCGACTTTTAAGCTGAACTTAACCATGACAAAAAGTGCTCAGTAATGTATGGTTTAAGTAGTTAGCCAACTAATTATCTCACTTAAAAAATTTGTATTTAACAGCTTTGATTTGCTTCCACATGTTTAGTTGGCAAAATAAGTGATTTATTTCCCTTTTCCTTATTTGGTATGCTTATGGGGACAGGAGGGGTTTCTGGAACTTGATGTTCCTCTTGTGGTTTGCCCTCTTAGGTGGTTCTTTTGTCTTGTTAGACATGGGTCCTTCCATTTTGTTCCTTGTTTTCCCCCTTTATCTGGGTGCTTTGATTTATTTTGGATTGGCAGGGTTCATTTACTTTTCTAATTCAAATCATGATTAGTGGCAAACAAAGTCTCCCTAATCTTTGTTATGATGATTATCTGTCTTGATTAATTGCCAAACTAAGTAAGTGTGTGGCTTTTGGCTCCTTTGATTTGCTGCTAAGTGAGTCAATGTTTAATTGGCAAAGTGAAATTTTCATTGTTTTCTTTTTTCTTCTTTTGTGTGTGTATTCTTTTTGGGGTGGTTTGGTAACTCTGCCGACAGGCCTAAAAGTTAACCACTAGGGTTTCTTACAGTCCTCACAGAGTTTGAGCAGAAGGGGTCCACAGCTGGGTTTCGAACTCCCAACCGCCAGCGACCAGGGTAGCTCACTGATTCTTCTTTTTGTGTTTGAGTACTTTAATGAGCTAGTCTTGCTTTAGTTGCCAAACTGAAATAGCTCATTTGTTTTCCTCATTTATGTGTGGAGTCCTTATTACCTTGATTTATGTTTATTGATGTCTATTCAGTTTGAACCTGAAGTCATGTTTTATGGGCAAAGTAGAGTGTCATTTTGCTTACCATATGTTGGGTCTTTTCCATTGGCACATGATTTCCACCTTCTGGAATTTAAAGCATAGAAACAGGTCCAAGAAAATAGTGGAAAATTTTAAACAGCCTGGACTCACATTCAAGAATTAGGTCTCTTTTATTCTCTTTAAAATTTGACTGATTAGCTTAAGTTACATGTGGAGTTTCATTTAGATTTAATTGGCAAACTAAAAAGCTCATTTTTCTTACCAAATGTTGGGTCCTTTTAATTTGCTCAGGAATTCCACTTTCCTAAATCCTAGACACAGAAATCATGGGTACAGAAAAAATAGTGAAAATTTCCAGTGGCCACTAATGTTCAAGCTTTAGGTCCAAAAATTAGGTCAAGAATGAGGTTTTCTCTTTTTTTCCCTTTAATGCTTGACACGGTTGCTTGATTTTGCTTGTTGAGTTTCAGTCATGTTTAATTGGCAAACCAAAAGGCTCACTTTTCTTACCAAATGTTGGGGCCTTTTGATCTGATCATGAATTCCACATTCAAGAATCCCTAATACAGAAATGGGTCCAAGAAAGCAGTGAAAATTTCCAACGGCCTGGAGGCCTAATGTTCAAGCATTAGGTCACTAAAATTACTAGGTCAAATTAGGTTTTAAAATCAGGGCAAAATTAGATGAAGCTGATCATGCTGATGTCGTAACATGGGACCGAGCGGCCTTCAGCTTTGGAGGTTGTGAAGAAACGGAAGATCATCACACGTTTTGTTAGGATCAAGCAGGCGACAATTCGAGATCAGAAAAAGAAAGTCTGGTGGTTTTCGTGTGTAGGGATGACGATTATGTTCGTTAGTAGAATGGAAATCACTTGATTGTTGCCCGTATTGGATCAGCTAATCAATCAATCAAACCCAAACGAAAAGGGCCAAAAGAAAGAAAACAAGAAAAGCCAAGCCCTTCCTTCCGTCTCGATAATCTGTACATGTCCACGCTTGATCCTGGACGAGATGATTTGAAGTACGCTTTGCAGAAGCAAAGCAAAGCTGGATGTGCTCGTACAGCAGACGAAGAAGTTGGTTCATTCTACCCAATCATAAATGTCAGTTTATGTCAGGAAGACCAGGAGAGAACTGTGGCGACAAGCTCCTTAAAACAAAAATTTGGGAAATTTTTTGGCGAAATTTTATTAAGGAAGACAAAATTTCCGAAAGAATATTAGCCTTTTTTATTAAAAAAAAAACTGTGGCCTTTTGGCAATTTTTAGCTCCCCAAACAAAAATGAAAAAAGACTGTGAGTTCCCCATAGGCCTGCTTGTGAATTTCTTCGAGTCAGTTTGATCTATAAGTTGCTGTTCAGCTCTTCATGAAATGGTTTACAAATTTGGTTGATCTGTTTTCTTGACGACGATTTGTATGCAGGTAAATTTTCAATAGAACTGCAAAAGTCCAGTCTGTAACATGCAAAAAAAAGGATAATTGGCGAACCAAAAAGTGCAAGAGAAGCAAAAGCTCGCGACAAGCAACTCGACGATCATATTCGCGAACTTTCCATTGGTATGCAGGATCGGTGCACTGAGTTTAGGACGACTCCTCTGATCTATAATTCTGTTTGTTGTTGTTGTTGTTATTGCGGGACCCACGCGGGGGCCGGCTAGACTGATTGTGGATCTGTAGAGCTGGGTACCATAGATGGAGAAATTATTGTGCTGAGGAGGAGTAACGGAATTTCCCTTTTTGTTCACTCTTTTCTTCCAATTGTAGCAACAAGACATCATCTTGTACGTGTAGTTTGTGGGGCCCTGTTCTCTAGAGTCGATCGGACTTGCTGCACATGTATTTGAGGGCCGCGAATTCAGAGCAAGCTTCACAGCTCAGTCGAGATCGAGTCTCCTCCAGTGCTGTAAGCCAGCAGTAGTACTACGAGCTAGTGGCAGCTCGCTGATCTAGTGTGCATCATCCGAGGCTCTAGTTTGCAGACAATACTCTATACTTTTCTAATTTCATCTGCATCAGTGTTGCTGCAAGTAGACTGCGAGTCCAGTAGTGTTACGTATAACTGAGCTCGAGAGAACTAGAGCAGTGCAGCTCCTGCAGCTTGTGGTACGTTGCAATATTGAGCCAAGTTGTTGGCGGTTTTATACATAAAATGGGTTCGTCAATGGCTACCAGCGTGGTGGTGCAGCTGCTCTTCTTAGGGTTTCAGCTGGTGGCGCTGTTGATGTCGGGTGCAGTGTTGCAAGTGGAGGCGCAAGGAACGTGGGAGATTCTTGTGGAGAATGCGGGTATTGCGTCCATGCACACGGCCATTACGCGCTTCAACACTGCTGTCTTGTTGGACCGGACGGACATCGGGGCTTCACAGCTCGCGTTACCCAATGGAGAATGTCGTAACGATGCGCAAGACGAGGTGATCATCACCTGCGACTCCTCCTCCTTGTCAAGTAACTGTCTCCTTTGAATGCTGTAGTAGCTGATCTTGAACCTTCTCGGCTAATTTTTTGTGCACCCCGGCCTGCGGGGACGTTGTTCGCATATGTCACTCAAACTTCGCAACTTGACCGGGGATTTCTAACTTGCAAAATCTTTGCATATTTTTCTCTCTCATGTCATGCAGAGCTTGCAGCACGACTGCACAGCGCACTCTGCCGTCCTCGACCTCGGTACGAACCGAATCAGGCCTCTTTTCGTTCAAACAGACACCTGGTGCTCCTCGGGGCAATTCAGAGACGATGGTACACTGGTGCAAACAGGTGGAGACAACGATGGATATTCTAAGGTAACAATTATCAGCTCTCTCTCTCTCTCTCTCTCTCTCTCTCTCTCTTGATCGATCGATTCAGTTACGTCTTCGTTGAGCTTTAAACCTCCGACTACAAAGTTCTCGAGGTCAAATTCCTCGTCAACAATCTTTTTTCAAGTGTGCACTTTATCCAATATATGTGACCGTGCGTGATTTGTGACGTGTGCATCCGCGCGCAGATTAGAACTTTCACGCCGTGTCCAGGAGATGGTGATTGCAACTGGGTAGAGACCGATGTCCCGTTGGTGGAGGGCCGGTGGTACGCGAGCAACGCACAATTGCCGGACGGTACGCAAATCGTCGTCGGCGGACGAAACAACCCGACTGTGGAATTTGTGCCCGCTAACGGCCGAGGCGCTACCTACGTTCCTCTCATCGGAAATGTAATCATAACTACTCCCTTCTGATCGCACCATGCGTGATCTCGTGTTCAAGCTCCTCCACAAACCTCTTGTGCTTGAGAAAGAAATATTGATATCTCTCAACCGACTGTAGATATGATCATGTCACGAAACTTACGACTTTCCGAGAGAGAAAAATTTGAGATGATTTGTAACTTGAGACAAGCAAGATCCTCTGTGATTTCGTCTGATTCTTTTCGAAACTGACTTGTGGAATTTCGGTACTTGATCGGGGGATGTGCGTCCTTGCAGGCAAATGATGGTCAAGCCGACAATCTCTATCCTTACGTGCATTTGCTCCCCAACGACCAAATCTTCTTGTTTGCCAACCAGTACGCTGTCCTCTTCGACTGGAAGAGGGTCACTGCCGTGAAGCAGCTCCCTAATCTTCCCGGCGGGCCCAGAAACTATCCGTCAGCTGGTAGCTCGGTCCTGTTGCCATTGTCTGCTTACATTGATTATACATTGCCCGAGGTTGTTGTGTGCGGCGGAGCAACGTACGGTGCGTTCCTCAATCCTGGAGCCGCTCTCCCGGCGACGGCGAGTTGTGGAAGAATTGCGCCCCTGTCCGAAGGTGCGAATTGGCAGATGGAGAACATGCCTCTTAGACGCAACATGGGTGACATGGTGCTCTTGCCTGATCGCACCGTCCTCATCATCAACGGAGCTGCCAATGGTGCTCAAGGTTGGGGAAATGCACAAAACCCCGTGCTAACACCAGTGTTGTACAATCCCAACGGCGCCGTTGGTCGTCGCTTCCAAGTATTGACGGGGACGAACATTGCTCGCGTGTATCACTCTACCGCCAACCTCTTGCCCGACGGTCGTGTTCTCATCGCTGGCAGCAACACACACCAATTTTACACCCTGACAGGATATCTCGCGACAGAGCTCAGGATCGAGGCATACTCACCAGCTTACCTTCGTGGCAATAGACCAGTCATCGCCAACGCTCCTGAAGAATTAGCCTACAATGCGCGATTCGAAGCCAGAGTTGAAAATGGTAATCCGAGGGCCATCGAGCTCAATCTCGTCAGCGCTGCATATTCGACTCATTCCTTCGGCCAGGTACTAACTACTGACTGACCTTCTTGTTCCACACGTCGCGCAATTCTTTCTCCACGACTGAAACATGGCGCAATGTCACTAGATTGAAACGGATAACAATACCACAATCTCAGAATCAATTTTTGGTCGCCAAATTGAAACCAATTATCTTCATAATCTTCACGACTTTTTGTTCTTTTCTCGAGGCTCATTCAAAAATTGCGGATTCATCATGCAAAATCGGCGACTTAATTATGTCTGTCCCATTCGGATCCTCTCTGCAATTCCTCAAAGAAAAGAATTTGAAGTTCCATGGTTGGTTGGTTGGTTGGTTGGTTGCCTGATTGCTGCTGCAGGGACAAAGATTGATAGAACTGAATGCTGCAGTCCCAGCTGCTGCGGGAGGGGGTGCATATACAGTCGCTGCTAATGCACCACCGAGTGCGGTGATTGCACCCGCAGGTTACTACATGTTGTTTGCAGTGTCGGAAGGCATCCCGAGCGTTGCTCAGTGGGTTCATGTAGGATGATTCATGCATGGCCTCGAAAATCGAAAGTCTAGCAACAACAAGACGATAACCGATCGATCGATCGATCGATCGATCGATAGATCCATCGATCATCCTCTTTGCAAATTTGTAGCAACGGTTCCGAAAAAGTTTGTCATAAACTGCTTGAGGCTCCTCCTCGTCTGAGAGAGAGACACAGAGAGAGAGAGAGAGAGTACCTCTCAGGATTCCACAACCAGTTCTGATTTCAAGCAAGCATTCCCTCTGTCTATGGTTGTTCTCACAAAATTTGTGGCTGAAGAAGATTGCAACGTTCAAAGAAAGAGAAAAGCGTACCCTTCGCACAGACAGCGTCATGTGCTTCATGAAGGAAGCAACAATAAGGCTAGACTCAGAGAGAGAGAAAGAGTCACTTCGAGGATGAGTGAGCTGACGAAAGGCTTGCCATCACCGCATGTTCAAACATCGTGTTCTGTGCAAATAAAAACTCCTGCACTGTTTTTCCCCTCATGGATTTTGTGAAGTTCTTCTCGTGAAAGTTGTGATGAGCTCTAGGTTTTCTTCTCATGAATTTTGGAATTTTTGGGAAGCTCTTCTTGTGAAGGTTGTGATGAGCTCCAGGTTTTCTTCTCATGAATTTTGTGAATCTCTTCTCGTGAAAGTTGTGATGAGCTACAGGTTTTGTTCTCATGGATTTTGTGAAGCTCTTGAACGTGAGAAAGATGTGATTAGCTGTAGGTTTTTTTCATGGATTTTGTGAAGCTCTTCTCATGAAAGTTGTGATGAGATCCAGGTTTTCTTTTCATGGAGTTTGTGAAGCTCTTCTTGTGAAAGTTGTGTGATGATTTCTATTTTGAGTTCTGTTGTTGAAGAATAGTTTATCCAGACACAAAGGTCAGATTGCAGTGGTTTTATACTATCACACGAAACTTTGCTGCAAATTGGAGCTTCATGGCTGCAGGATTTACACATCGATGCATTTTGTGTATGTTCTCATTTGCCGTAAGATTCTTCAATGGTTTTTGGCAGCTTACGGAGCTGGGTATTCATAATTCTTTGAGATTGTTGAAGTTTCATCAAAAGAAACTGTGATTGTTTGGACTTGGAATGATCTGCTTCATCAAACTTCCTCTGAACGTGCACTGGATGGAACGAGACAAGAAGAATAAGACTCGAAGAAGACGAAACAGGAGCAAGCTTCCTCTTAAGCAACAACAGAAACCAAGATACCAACACAATAATGCTAGTAGCGACTCAACATCAATGACAGTGCAAAAAGCAAAAGCGGTATTGAAGACCATCCAGCGATTGCTTACTTCTGGATACAGACGGGCACAAAGAATTTGCACTCGGCAGTAAGTAAACGAGAGAATGTGTATGTGTGTGTGATGGGATTGCAAATCTGACAGAAAGCTCTGAAGACATCTGCCCACCACTCTAAAGTTTTCAGAGGGCAACCACATCAAGTACCACATAACTTCGGCTTGTTCAAACCTCTGTGTGTATTTTGCACCTGCTCAATGGATCTCAAAGGACAGGCTTTGCATCCATTGACCTGCGTGATGTGGCAAATTCCCTAGTGATAGGGGCAGGTCACTGAAAGACTTAACCTACCACCGGTGCTTGAATCACACCTGGACTTTCGAATCCTAATCTGTTAACCCTAGAATTTGAACAGATTAGGATTCGAAATTTAAATGAAGAATGACTTGAAATGTACCTAGCCAACACAAACCGACACTATAACCCATTCTTATGGTGTAAGGCAAGGATCAATCGTCTTTGCTAAATATGATATCTTAATTAGCAGACAGCAATTAATTTCCAAATGGTGTGTGCCTCCTACCACATGGATGATTCTTCACATTTTCTCATCAAAGGACACTCTATAAAAAATCCCTTTTGATGTATATCTAACACTGGCCCCTTATACCAGTGATGGCCCTGGGCCTTGCGGACTGAATTGAGCCTTACAAGAATTGCCAAATCAGTGGACAGCACATACCAATAACATACTAACAATTACCATTCATTATCCAAACACCCTTCATACCTGTTCATATGAACCCAGGCTTCAAAGAAATCACAGAAAATTATTGGTTGCATTTCTAAGGTCTCCTCACACAACTACCCACAGAACTCAACAACTGCCTGACTCACTCTACAAAACAAAACCTTATTTCAAAAGTATGATGAAGCCTGTATTTGCCCAAAATAGAAACATGAGACAACACTCACTACACTAACTTGCCTCAATTTGTTTTTCAGGTCAAAACTGCTATCCTCTGCCGAACCTGGTAAATTACCATGCCCTAACTTTTCCATGGATCATTTTCTGTGATGACTTCAGATGCCTCGACAACCTCAGCATGGCTTGTTGACGGTTCTCCGGCTGTGCTTTCACTCTTGCCAGCCAAGGCTAGTGACATCATCTCATAAACCTTAGCCCCAAATTCAGCTGGGCTTTCAGGCTGCATGCAAGAAAATTCCAAACAATGTTATTTCAGTCCTTTAAGAATGTGAACTTCTTTCTAGGATCATGTACAATAGAGCACATATTAGAAAGAACCTGCTTGGAAGCCCAAACCACAAACCAAACAGTAACATGGCCACAAATGTTGACTAGGATTAGATTACACAACAGTATAATCTGATCCTCTTCAAGCTTGGCCAGGGGACAGAGAAGAAAGGAGGCATGTCCAAATAGGCACTGCCAGGGATCAATGGGGCTACGATGTCAACAAAATGGCATTGCACTTCCAGCTATCAGAAAACTTCATCAACAAGTTGTCAGCTGAGAAGTAAAAAGAGTTGGCCAAAGCATGTCAAAATCCTAGCTCACCGTGTAGCCACTGGACAGCAGTGCAGTTTCATATAGAAGATCCAACATCTTCTGAGATTGTGAGCTCTGTGGAGCACCCTTGCTCGTACGCTGTGAGACACACAAGCTCAGAGTTAGAATTGACCAAGTTAGATCCCAAATGCTAAAAGCCCACCATGAGAAACTCAAGCACAAAGACTACTCAGAAGTACACTGACATTTAAATCCTGAACTATAGGATGGTTGGGGTTGATCTCAAGTATTCGCTGTCCACGCATGAAATCCATATGGGAAGAATCCCCAAGAGTTTGGGCCTTCATTATCCTGCACATGCACAACATACCCAAGTTTAGGACAACTGCGCACTATGGTAAGCAATTCACATCCGTACATCCAATCTTTTCCTGATGCTTGGTGACAGATCCATTTCCAACCACCCCTTTCACATTAAAGTTAACTCGCTTGCAAAGCTTGTTAATCTCAACTTCACTCCACAAATTAACATGTATCTTAATCTTGCATACCTTTCCATGTTAGCTGACCACCCAAATTTTCCTGAGACAAGCACACAGGGTGAAGAACTAATCCGCTTGGAAATTTGAACTTTTGCCACCTTATCACCAAGATTTCTCTTCATCCAATCACACAGTTCCTTGTATTCTTTCTCCATCTCCTTTCCCTTCTCCTCATCCTCAGCTCCACCTGATATTGTTGAAGCATAGTAAATGGGTTAGAGTAGGGAATAGACATGGCCATAACTGTATCTTGTGAGTACACACATTTGACAGTCCTCTCCTCTGATACACAACACACTACAGCTTTTAGCTCAAATAACTATTATCAGTCTCACATCCTTTACTTTTCTAACCATGCAGTTAGGTCAATCTGGATACAATTGAGATATCAGATAATAACAACATATCGGCAAAGATAAAAGACAAAATTAGAATTATAATATTATAGGCCCAACCCTAGGAAAGAGAACACAAATGAGGCGTGGTTTGATCAATTTGATCAACAGCAACAGTGACATGTTCAGTACCCTTCAGCAACAACTTGGTAGTTACCAACTACCATATCATTAGTGTGAAAAACTCAAAATTTTAACATAATAAAGAAACTTTCCTCTCTTTGCCTGTAAGAAAGGCTTGGTTAGCTGCACTAATGTTGTAATGACATGTACTAAAATCACTTCGTAAATGACTGGAACCCTAAACTAAAAGCATTTATTATGAAGGCAGAAGAAATCCAGAGAACATTACCATGAATAATGTCAGAAAAGCTTAATTCAATGGTGTGAAGAAGAGCACATTTGTAGTTATAAAAAGATCCCTTGTTTTAGACCAAAAGAAGGACAAGAGCTTACCAAGTTCCAAATCTTCCCTGCTGATGTCGACAAACTTCTTACCTTTGAATTCTTTCAGATTAGTTAGTGCTACTTCATCAACAGGTTCAACCAAAAAAAGAACCTGCCAAAACCCAGGATTCACATGTCAATCTAGTTGCAAAGATTTATCCATTAAAAGAGACTTCAGAAATACAATCCATGACAGCATGTGGTGCAAGTAACGGCATACTCCTGATCTAAAATTGGTAATAGTCAGATTTAGGACCAAACAGTTCAGTGTTCTCTCATACCACTTGACACATCATGGAACAGCAACAGCAGGGTCATGGAGCTTTCAGCCATCAGCCCACCTCAAGGTCCCTCTTCACTAACTCTTCAAGGAAAGGTGCACTTTTAGCACTTTTGATGGTGTCTGCCGCCAGATAGTATATGGCCTTCTGGTCTGGCTTCATGCCTTCCACATACTGGTCAAGAGAAATCAAATCTTCTTCATGCTTGTTTGAGTGGAATCTCAGCAGAGGTGCCAACCGCTTGTGGTTACCAGAATCCTCAATACAACCTAACTTCAGATTCTTCCCAAAGCTAGTCCAAAATGTCTTGTAGTCCTGTAGAAGAGCACAGAACAGGAGAAACCCCAGAAAATTCAACTGTCAAGAACAGTTTGGTGCACATAAAGAAAAGGTTATCTGTCCATAGAGCAAATCCACAAACAGTTGTCTCATTACTGCATCTAGACACTATTTTTACCTAGGGTTACAAACCAGAAATGATGAAAAAAATCATAATTGACAGTATTCAACTCTAAAAATTCCATATTATTTCCATTATCTTCTAGAGCCAGAATGTCTTAACCTTGAGTAAAGATCTGGACATTAAGACAGTCCAAGAGCACTCTTATGGCATCATCTATTCTCTTCTTTGAATTCACATCCCATATAAGGTGACTGGCACAAGAACACCACTACATCAGGCAGACACACCTCTTTGTTTTCCCGGTTGGCAATTTCATCAATCATGTCAAATGTCTTCCGCACAAGACGCCTCTTCATTATGCGGACCTGCACCCCAGTTAGGCAGCCAATATCACCTTATAGCACAAAAGCAGAGAATGCCTATAATAGCACTATCTGTGGAGATACTGATAAATCCAGTACAAACATGGACCAGCTTTACAAATTTTGAACTTACAATGCGGCTCTCCTGAAGAATCTCACGGGAGACATTCAAAGGAAGGTCATTTGAGTCCACCACTCCTTTAATAAATCCCAAATATCGTGGGAACTGCACAGAGAAAAACTTCCAATCAGCTCACACCCCAAGAGAAATGCAGCCTGCAGCAATGAACCAAAACTCTCTCAAATACACTCCTTGAGAAAATGTACAGAACTCACAGGAGAATGTTCAACTTACCAACTCTCCATCAAACTCATCAGAGATGAAAACCCGTTTGACATACAAGCGAATGTTTTTTGTCTTGGCACCCAGCATATCTTCTGTATTGAAGGGAGCCATGCCTGGAATAAAGAGCAGGCTCCTAAACTCAATCTCTCCCTGTATATAGTGCCCAGTCACCTCTTAGTAACTCCTAAGAGATATTTTATGCAGGCTACTTGATCCTACATACAGATATTTGTGATTTAGTTCCATCAAAACTCACAGTAAATTTCCCTGGTCTTGATGTCTTTTGTCTCATGTAATTTAAATATTATGAGTAAATGACTGGTCACAGGATCTGTAGTGGAAAAAGACATCTTTAACGATGACCTGGAAAAACAACTCCACTCTTACTCCTCAATAGTTTGTATGAATCAAGAAGCGCAAGAGAATTTCTATGTGAAAATAAAGTAAGCTCAATGCCTAAATCTGTGATGATTCCTTAAATCTGATTCCAAAACCATGGTTATAATAACTCAAATACCAGATGAGAATTATGTTTAGCTCCCTACTCCTAGATCACAGGCAAAACAGTATCATGTGTAGGGATAATTGATTGTCCTCTCTTAACATCCATGACATATCAAGGTCTCACCTCAGTCGTGAAGTGTGTGTATGCCTGAGGGTCAATAAACTCCTTGAATGTACTTTTGCAAAATGCACTGTACTCTTCCTTGGTAACCTCCTTTGGGTTACGCATCTACCATAACCAACACCAACTGAACCACAGTCAACAAACAAAGAGAATTCTGGTGTGTCATGCTGTAGTGCTGATAATCCGGCTCCCCTTTAATAGCACATAATCGGAGTTCACAAACACATGGATCTACTTGCAATTCTAGGTCTGCTTTGTGAGTAGTTCACTGAAAGTGCACATACCCAAATAGGTTTGGTATCATTGCTGAGCTCCCAATCCCAGTACTTCTCAGTAATTGACTTCTTCTTCTTGTACTGGCAGCCAACACATTAGCATGTCAACCCACCTGCTAAGGTCAAACTGCAGAAAATGTATAACATAGGCATCTACAGACAAGTTGTGTGATGCAGCATAGTACCCACATGTATGAGAAGAACAGTACAAATAAATCAAGCTGACAAAGCAGAAAATAACAGAACACAATACATGCCTCTTTTTTGTCTTCTTCAGCTCCCTCTTTCACTTCATCTGCTTCTTCCTCCACCTGTCCAGCAAAAATGATCCCATGAGTTTCCAAAGTGCAGAAAATAATCCAAATTGAAGCCTGTATCTTGGCACTTCAAATCAAACAACAGTTATATACCATGTGTAGCATTCCATGCAAGAAGCTTGAGAGAGAAGAGCACATCACAGAGGTAGGTCAGCTGAGGGAGGAAACCTGTACCTCCTTTGTTCGGGACTTCTCCTGCCATGTGTAGATTGGGAAAGATATAAACTGTGAATAGTTCTTAACCAGGTTCTGTATTCTGCCAGCTTCTGCATACTCAAATTTGTCATCTGCCTGCAATACCAAGGCATTGGTTACAACTTTTTTGGTCTTCCTCTTTAGGTCCATACAATCACTATTAGAATCACAGATCAGTATTCTTACTCTTGCTTCAGCTGACATGCCCCAGCTCTATCCTTGCCTTCAGAACAATAATGATAAGTGATAGTAGAGGCTTACACAAGTGCATGTTACTAACAAAATGCACATCTACTCAAACTCTGCTTGATGTACTTGTTCACTGAATACCTTAAGATGGAGAGTGATGACAGTTCCACGAGGAAGCAGCTTATCAGAATCTGTCTCCTCACAGATAGTATATACACTTGTGTCAGCTTCTCCTTCCCAGACATACTGCTTATCTGACTTTGCACTCTTAGTTGACACAGTCACCTGTCCAAGAAAATCCAGAAACTGTCAACAGACAGACTCAACTAAATTGACCATAAAAAAAGACATGGAAGCAGAATATTTTCCAGTTATCCATGGACTTGGACAGAAGGTGCAAGGAAATCCAAAAGAAGTTCAAGTTGCAAACCAAGCACCAGAAGCTACCAGTTCTTATACTCAGGAAAATACCTTGTCAGCAACCAGGAAGGCAGAGTAAAAGCCAACACCAAACTGGCCAATCAAGTTGCTATCAGCAGCATTGTTTTCCTTGCTGTCCTGCACTTGATAAACCCATGCAACCCTATATAAAAACAAAGTCTCTATTCCATTTCAGATGCAATTACAATACCAACTGCACATGCAAAACATAATTCCCTCTTCTAAATGATATCTCATGATCCCATTCCCCTAAACTACATCAACCCAAAATTAATAAGATTCAGTACTGGTGTTTGGAGATGTCTCCTCCAAACTCACCTTTAGAGCTTGCATGAACTTTGCAGTCCCACTTTGTGCAATGGTGCCTAGACTCTCAATAAGTTCCTCACGTGTCATGCCAATACCAGTATCTCTGGTTAACAAAACCACCACAACAGTCAATATCCTCACCTAAAACTTCATGTGCACAAGGAAGAAAGAGAACCTTCAAAAACAGCTTGGAATTCCTGCTGCTGCAACAGTTCACATCATAAGAAATGTCAAATTGATAGTTCTCAAACCACCAACAGACCCTAAATTGAGTGAGGCAAGCAAGGACAAAGTTGAGACAGACAACTTTATCTCAGGAGCTCACATGATTGTAATGGTTCCTGCATCAGGGTCAGTCTTGATCCGAATTTCCAAGTTGGGGTTCAAGTCCATCAGACTTGGGTCAGTGACACTCAAAAATCGCAGCTTGTCCAGGGCATCACTTGCATTGCTGCAGGATCCCACAACAAGACACAATAAAACAAGTTGCAAAGGTAACAGACAGGAAAAGAACCCTGTCTACAGTAGCAGAAAAAATTTATTCCAACAAAACACACTTAACCCATGTCTTCTAGGAATGTTTGTGAAGCTTCCTGGAACTACCTATATATGTGAAAACCTTCAACTATGAAAGAAATTTTCAAGCACTATCATATCATATTCCAGTGACATTACAATAGACATCCAAATCTCAGAATCAAAGGAGCAACCTAGTATTTGACATACTAAGCATGCCCTCAAACAATGTTTTGAATGCATGAGAAACCTAGGCTTGCACACATGAAGTACCTGACAAGCTCCCGAAGAAAAACTTCCTTATGGCTGTAAAGGCTGTGGACAATAAGATCCAGCAGCCGACTGACCTGTGCCACTCAAAAGGGAGCAAAAAATTAGCAGATGCACATCATCCTGGGCATCAACCACACCTCCCTTCAGTTCTCTCTGGTAAAACTCCATCTTCCAGGTATTTTCAGTCCAAACCTTCATAGTAGTCTACTGAACAGTTAAAATCAGTGAATCCAATGCAATGCAAAGTCTACAACTTGAAATGAAAACTAAAAGCACAGAAAGTACCTCAGCTTGATACTCATACTTCTCAACCGGGGCTTCCTTCTCAGTAGCTGTAGCTTCACATCTAACTCTGATAACACTGCCCTTTGATTGGCTCACAAAACTTTGAGCAAATCCTGATGTCCTCCCCGAAATAGCTCTGACTGATCTCAGTGAGTTGCTCTGACTTGGTGCTGGTGAAAATGATGATTGTCTCCCCACAAGATTGCCATTGGATTTCACTACAGCTCCTGCACACTGCTCACAAGGTCGTTCATCAAACAATCCACAATGAACAAACTAAATTTCACAAACTTCTTGAACCCATCATCACTTTTCAACCCCCTCACAATGAGCAGAAGTCAATCTCCTGCTATTTACAAGGACTAATATTGCATTGTCATTAAACTGGAAATCACAGGAATATGTGTGACCTTCAACCACAGAAGCACAGCTATACACTCTCAGAAAACCTGTCAATCTTGATTGTTATAAAACAAGTTCCATAATGGCTCCGCCCTCTAAATGACATCCATAAGGATGATAAATATTGAACATACTAAATTGGAAAGACATGGTTATTAGCATGGTGAAGCCCAAGTGGATTCTTCAATTATGCCAGAAATGTTTCTATGGGGGACTCCACATGACCCTAAAATGTAGGGATACCAAACTTTGACCCATTTCTGGGTGCATCACAATGTCTGTACGCTGAAGGGCAGAGCCAATAAACACTAATTGAGAGCCATGCAGTCGATGAAGACTGCAATCAAGAAGCTAACCAGCCAATTCTCCCAATTGATATAAACAAAGCACCTCATCGCCCCATCAAAATCTCAGGAACATGACAATAAGTAATGGAAAAATAATACCGAAACTAAGTCACACAACAACCCTTACAAAACAATATCACCCGGATACCTATTGAACCTTTATACCGAGAGGTTCCATTGGCAGCGAACAGGCAAACGATCAGCTGCTAACAAATTCCATCTGCAATTCAGAATAATGCTTATGCGCGATAAGTCAGAACGAGGGCGAAGAATCCTTTTAACGAATACTCTAAACACACGTCTCAAAAGAACAATGAGGAAAATAAATGATTGAAAGAACAGTGTTGACGACAATCCAAAGACCCACCAGCGCGCACAAAAACACAGAGCCTGCATGAAGAAGGAAATCTCAACAAAATTAAAAACCGGCGCAGCGCTGCCTACCTTATCCGACGAGGGACGCGCAGTGGTGGAGGAGGAAAGCGCCGCGGTCAGGCTTCGTGCAGCCGCCAGCGAGGCCGCAGGCGCCATGACTGCCGACCGTAACGACCTTGCGACAGACCGCGCTTGCATGTATGTACGCTTGCGAAAACTCGTCGGAAGCAAGAAAGACGAACGCTGCAGGCAGAGAAAAATACGCACCAGAGGCGGAGGAAACAGCGCACAAGCGGCGGAGAAAACAGCGCAATGCGAGAATAACAGAAACAGCAACTCAGTAGTAAAGCAATAGTCGCGCTAATGCCATTCGCAAGCGGCGCAAAAGGATGACCTAAAAACTAAGCGCATCCCCCTTTCAAAAGCATGAATTGGAATATTCGAGGGCCGCCCGGGCCTAAAACTCCTTCTCCTTAACCCCAAACTAGTGTCGCCTCTGGTGTCGGCCTAAGTGTGAACTCAAATTATTCTTAAAATTGAGTAAGTATCCCCTTAAGTCTCCCAACCATTTTGATAAAACTAAAACATTTGATAACCCCACGGTTGGGCTTTACACATCGTAAAGCACGAGGCAAAGCTTATCATAAACCCAAATTTATGTAAAACATATGTAAATCCCAGCCATGGACCATAGGAGGGGGAAGAGTAGGTGTAATTCCCTGCTCGTTCCTAAAGACAGATATTTCGGTAGATGTTCCTTCCAAATACACTAGGAAATTTCTCAGCTTGGTGTACTTAGATACAATAATCAGTTTCTTGGAGAAATTTTGTTGCTTTTTTTTTGTCAAAACACAATTTGGGAAATTCTTTTTGTAGTATAAATTCGACTAATTTCGCTTTTTTTTTTGGAAACATTTTCAAAAATTCCAATATCACAAAATAGAAAGGAGAAACGCTGACAACAAATAAATAGGTACAAATACAACACTATCGTTGTCTCGGTTGTTGGAAATGCTGCCTCTGTTTCTCACGGTCGTTTACAATTAGAAAGTTCGAGTGGAATCAATTCACTGCTTCTCCAGCTCTCTTTGTTCTCCGTATCACGGGTGTACGGCGATCTGTCTCTGACTTTTATTACTTTGTGGGTCTTGAAGACGTGAATTGTGTAGATACATCTTTCCCCCACGGAAAAATATACACATATGCTCTTTTGAGAATTCTTGACTACCACCGAAAACTGATGTGCAGAGGATTTAAAGGGAATCTGACTGAGTGAGCAAGATCAGGCAATTTTTCGAATTCGGGGTCGTTACCTTTGGTTTCTGTGATCCACTACGAAATGTCCCAGAGTCAGGGAACTGAGGCTGACACTTGTCAACCTACACATACTTTCAAAGATGCTATCTTCACTCCCGGCGAAGAGGTAACAAACATCATCGCCTTTCCCTCCTTGCCTCCCTTTGCGCGCGCCCGTCATGTGGACAATGCTGATTGTAGACTTGTGTTTTTCCAGTTCAGAACTGCTGGACCATATTGTGTTTATGGGCATTTTCATTTACATGCAGGGTGACCATTGATATTGTGCAAGCTGTTATAGTGAGTGAAGTAGAGGAAGCTTAAACAACTTTGTTCTTCCAACACAACTCTCAGGTTGTACAGTGAGGTGTAATTTGGGTTTTGAGGAGTCTCTTTACAGTATTCAGTCTGCAAATACCACACAATTCACAAGCTCTATGGTATTGGTTATTAAACCTGGTGGTCTGCAGAGCTGTCCTCTCTACACCGACTGTTCCAAAGGTTATTTTTATGCAAGGGAAATAGTGTTCCCTCACCCCCTCTTTGGGATTTGTCTTAGGGAATCATGACATTAACTTCACTATTGCAGAGCAGCTTCATGTGATACTTTCATTGATCTGATTGCATATCTGAGCTAACCTTGATTCTTTCTTAACCAACCTGTTCTCATTTTATAGTGAAGCCTTGTGACACCTTGAAAGGGGTTGCAAAAGTGCAGAAATTGTTTTGTAGTGTTCACAAGGTGAAATAATGTGATACTTTTTACTTGATGCTTTGAGTACAGAACACCCGAGGCTGCATCAAGTGTGTGCAGTCCCCCTTTTAGTCACTACACCATGCACAGAACTAAAATGAGACTACCTTATTTTCTTGAGAAGAGGCAGAGGTATGATAATCAAGTGGGGAATTTTCTTACTGTTCACTATTGAATGCTCAGATTCCCTTCTGTGAGTTTTCCAAGGACAGACCTTTGCCCCATCATACCCAAATTTACCACCTCACTGTAAAATTTGTATCTCTAAACAGGCCCTGGACTGGACACAGCTGAACATTGTAGAAGCTACAAATATTGTTAACAATCTCATTGCCATTTACCTGCTGAAGCTACTAGAAGACTAAATACCTGACACCTGCAAAGACTAAGAATGTGGAGGACATAATTGTACACCTATACAGAGTCCAAAGCCTGCAAAACTTAATCACATTTCCCCTACAGCTAACAAGCACAACCATCCTTTACTTATAAGGATTCTTTGATCTTGAATAGAATTGTCCTAGACTTAGTACACAAGGAACTATGAGATGGAATGGCGGCGCCTCCTGCCAAATATTCTGGTTCGGGAAATTGGTGTCTGTGGTGGTTTATCAACACTCATATTCTCTTTTGAATCCTTGCGGGCAAATGGGTTCAGTCGGCTGAACTTTTTGGACACAGATGATATGATGTTGTTTGATTTGATAGGTTTCTCTAGCATGTCCTGTTTCATGCTAGCATGGTCTTTTTCCAGATCAGTTAGTCGCATGCGCATGCGAGCTATCTCCAGCTTGAGCTCTCGATTTTCTCTTCTTATTGAGGCATAGTTATCCTTTGGTGAATGTGCTGCACTCATATTACTGCTACCTATCCTTTGAGAGTAGTGACCTCCTCCATCTCCACGATCTGCAAAAGCGCCTGCAGCCATGGCATTTCGCATGCGGAGCTGCTCGAAATAGAGGACTTGGACCACCACTTGGACTGGAAGTCTTTCATTCTGTGCAGCGTGTGTGCAAGCCTCTTGTGACAATTTTTGGCAGTCCATTAATTTGCACAGCTTCTTTCGCTCAGGCTCTGCTAATGCTGGATGTGCCTGAAAAACAGGCTACACTCTTGTGAGACAGAGAGCAAAATAGGACTATGTTACCAATGCCTGCCCTTCCAGCAATGGCCTTCTGATGCCAATTGAACAAATGATCAATTGGCTATGTGATTCCCAAAGTCAGGAGCAACTCCATAATACATTAGGGGAATTAAAAAGGCAGACTTCTCTTGTCAAATGTCAAACAGCAGAAGATGGCAGCTGCCTCTTACAATCCCTGAAACTCAACTAAATCTGAATGGTTCCCCTACTGGAGCAAGAAGCTCAGAAGCAAAATGCAACAGTCAGAGCATGCTGTGGCCATCACCTTAAGGTAGATATCTATGGCTCTGTATAGTCCGTCATCTACCACCCTTGCATACTCTGGCAAAATCTCCGCAAGGACAATGAACTTTGTTAGCTTCAGATTTGCATCTGGTGCAATTTCAGCAAGGTAGCTGTCCAAAATCTTTGCAACCTTCATAATTGCACTTTGGGAGGGGGAGCCTCCTCCCTCAGAATCATACATGGGATGTGGCACCTGCCATTGCCAACCAACAGCTCAAATATAGCTCAGCAGAAAAGCAAGATTTGTGAGACAAGACACCTAATCCAGAGCTTGCAGCAAGCTACTTCAAGATCACAAGCAACCTGATTTCAGATTGAAGCACTTCAGCACCAGAACTAAAACTGAACAATTCCTATAGTTAGTTGACCATTTAGATTCCAATACTTTGAGGTTTGTGGTGAGGATACCTGGAGATCATCACCCTCATCTTGTTGAAGAAAGTTGACTGCAATACGCTGCACAATATCCACATCAAAAAGGGTGTCGCCAGTGTAGGAAAAAGAGGGAATTAGCAAATCATCCAATGTCGCCTGCTCCAATTGCATGCCAATTCGTGTCTCAAGGTCAAGACGGCAGGCTACTGTGGTATCCAGTATGATAGCTGTCCGAAGCAAAGAGAACAAAAAACTGCAAGGTACTGCATTTCTTTCAGAAGGAAGAAGGCTGACAATTGTTTCCAACAAGATGCGCTGCTCATGCTCACTACTTGTGGCAGATTCATGGACCTGCAGAACCAGCAATAAGACACAACAAGCATTAAGACAGCCCTGGGTAGCCCATAAGGCCACAGATGATCTTGACTGCCTTTTTTATGTGCATCACTCCAGCCACTATGATCTCTGCAATCCACTAATTAAAGGTGTTTCAGCAAGAAAGTATCCAAATCATAGTTGCCAAAAGTAGGATAATGGTGCTGGAAATCATCATCCTGGTGACCTATTGCTTCTCACCCAACCATTTCCCCAGTTTGGCCAAACAAACTGAAAAACCATAACTTGATCATATTATGTCTCAGAGCTCCAATGGTTGAAGAAGAAGATACTCAGCCCCAAGCAGCATTAACAAACTTCAACTCTCCTACCACAAGTTGCAAACTTGTGCAAGTATCACTGCAGCAGTAAAGACCCATATTGTCTGCTTCGAGGACTTGTAGGAGCAAAACTGTAAAATCAGTCAAGAACATAAAATCTAGATCTATGAGAGGAAAACCTAACACTATCCAATCAACATAAGAATCAAACTTCGTCAAATTTGCAATAGGGAACTTTCACAAGTAATGGCCTATCATGACCACAATTCACCTATCTATAAAGAGCTACATACATGTTCCCAATGGGGAACAGGAATACCTTTATTTTTGGTGGCCTTATTTCACTGCGCACATTTTGTTTCCTCTTTAGGCCCTTCAATGAATGGTGGGCATAATGCATAAGAGCAGCCCCTATGGTGTCACCCCGCATGCCTTTAGATCTCAAGGCTGCTAACACTCGCTGATAGAAGTCAATGCGGAGAACTGAAAGATCTTCTACCCACCAGTCTGCCAAAGAAGCCTTGTATGGGGTGTTAGAGCTAAAGGAGAGTTTGAACTTGTCAGATCGGCCAGAGTCACCAAAACCTGAGTGGTTCAAACCATTAGAAATCTGTTCCCTGCAACAGTTAAAGTTGTCAATGAGGCTGAACCACAGCATGAGATGCAAGTCAATTTGACAAACAATTCACCAACTACAGACAACCCAAAGGGCAAGGAATGTCCACTGAGAAGCACGATGGTAAGCATGAGTATAAAACAGTGTAAGTACCAAAATGGAAGGAGAGAGAATATACATGTGGAAGGAAGCAATGCTCTTTCATATACTTTAGCTGAAACCAAGCATCTTGCACAAGCTTACAAACAGAGAATCCTTGGGTATAGAAGAAAGAAGACAGTTACCAATAAAATATGTTCTATCTATGTCATCTTCTTAGAAACTCCTTGTGGCAAGATGGGCTTCCCAGATTACCTGCATGCTTTAGTTGCTGCTGCCTCAATGCACCTGCTCACAATCAGAAGTTCCTCTGCAAGAGGTAGAAGATTCTCACAGTTGTGGAGCACAGCAATTGAGTCTGCTAGATTTCGGAATACAACTTCTGAGAGAAAAGCTTCTGTTCTTGAGACCAAGTTGTTCTCTCCAAAGGACTCTGTCATTTCTAAGTACTCTGCCGCACACCTCAAGACTGCAACATTGGAGGGAGTAATTTCGAAGTTGATGCCATAGCAAAACTTGGCAGCCAAGTCAAATGCTTCTGCCCCACCTGGAACGTCTGGGAGTTCCAGTTGGTTTGCTGCTGAGTCTTCTGAGTTTGCTATCAGCTTCCTGATTCGGCCACTTTTGGCTACCAATGGAAACTAGATCGAATCCAGAAGAGAGAAAAATAGATCAAGGTTAGTCTCCCATCTGCAGCCTGCAGCCAAGCTTGAGATCTGCCACATCTATTTTGTATCTGAGCTCAAGGCATCTCTGCAGCTCTTCAACTTTGGAATCAACTTCCCTATGTGGCCGAATTTGCATGAGAAGAAGCATATATGGCACAAAGCAATCTGATCCCAACAACAGCATTACAGATGCACCAATTGAACCCCTCCTGCTTCATAGAAGAGCCAGTTCATATGCATGAGCTGACTTCAGAATGCAAACTAACTGCTGACAGGAGTCATGATTTGACAGCAGTGCCCACACAAAAATGAACTCCACAGCAAGGGCATTGTGGTCAGAGTGCCTCTAGCCATGAAGGAACTTACAGAAATCAGGGTAAGAGATGAAGAAAGCATTGGAATGGGCTACCTTGTGCAAGGAAAAGCTAAGGCCACCCGCTTCAACCACAAGATCACTTGGCACATCAGTAGTCAGAACCCTGCACAATCCACCATTCAGGATCCATCAATACCAACCAAAACAAATATCAGATCACAATTCATGCACACATAATCCAACAGCACTTGTGAATATGAGCACTGACCAGAACACTTTTCACGAGATAATCAAGAACTTGACCTTTTCTATCATGTTTCTCCTAAACCCCTAAGAACAACAAACCTCTATGTCATCCTCTCCCTCAATTTTCTTGTCCTTCACAAACCTCAAAGCCACTGTACACTACGGCTATACAAAATTCAATCTGTCTTGTTTCCCTCCAATATCTTCAACCTAATTGACAGGTCCCAAACTGGTACCACTCAGCATATTTGATGGAACATTTGAGACAAGTTACAAGACCATAAAGTTTGAAAAACCATGAACATTCTTTTCTAAACTGCACCTTTGAAAGTTCCACAATGTAGTGGAGCTCATAGATGGAGAGCAACAAACCCCTGAAGGAATGTAAATTGTGAAGTGGTGTTTCTGGGTATATCAAATCACAATGTACACCATCATATCAGGAGACACTTATCATTACAGGCAGAAAGCCCTATACCCATTTTTGTTACATTGTCTTCAAATTTTGCATCAATTCATTCAACAGAGCCATCAAGTACTGGCAGCATGATCTTTTAGCTTTGATATATTGAGTGCTGACAGCTAACAGAGATTTCCAGTGGAACAAAAAATGTACTTAGAGTCAGCTCCACCACTCTATAACAGTGCGCAACTTGAAGGTGATTCTAGATTTTCTGCCTCAAGGGAAAATTGTAGTCTCTAGCAAGTCTAGAGGCAAAAGCTTGTGAAGAAGAAAGTGACAAACTGGCAGAAATGTAATTGAGACAAACAGAAAATGATGCAGTTGCAATTTTTCCAAATATCCTCACTGATTCCATATCTATTTTCACTAAGGTCGTAGAAATAGTCTGCTGGAGCAACATGAAGAAAACTGAATCCTGAGACCAAGAACCAGTATTCTAAGGTCGAATTCTGCAACGGGGGTACGCTTTAAGACTTGGCCTTGACAGATAAACAATCTTGTTTACGGAGTTTCTAGAGCGGCAGAGCTTCTTGCACTCTACTGACCATCAGGAGTGGCAAAGCAGATCACATGAAATGCAGGTCAAATGGTAGAATCTCAAATTCCTTGAGCCAATGGTGATCTCGGTTGGAAATTCTGTTCAGAAATCCGGAGCTCGGTGAAAGCGCCCGTTAGTTCGACACTGCATTCTTTCTTTCATTTTCCATGCCAAGCTACACAGCATGTTGCCGTACGTAAAGAATGAAGAACTTTCGCGATTCTCTGTTTGCGGTCATGGCAACAAAACGCAAAAACATTCCCCAGCAACAAATTTCTCCGCAACTGCCAGAAAAACCTCACGAAGCTACCCGGACAATCCACATGTCATCGCCATTACTCTGAGAAAGAGAAAGGGAGAGATTCAGAGCTACCCGTTCCAACTATGCTAGAAATCTCACGAAGAAAAACCGAGGTACACCCCCAAAACAAAAAACAGAGACGTCACCAGGCATTCAACAGAGATTTATAGCGTATCTACAATCGTTTTCGTCCCAGTCACGACTCACCAATCATTTGTCCGTTTCCTAGAGAAACTGGAACGCGAGGTTCTCCTGCCGGAGACGATGTCCAGAGAGTGTCGCCTGGCAGGAAGTTGAGGTTTGTCAGACGGTGGCGTCACCGCCATGTCTGACCTCCGCTCTAACCAATCCACTGTGGCAGCTATGGTGCCCCGCTTTTGTTTCTGCCCCCACCTTCGTCTCCTCCTCCTCCTCCTCCTCCTCGTCGACCTCCTCCTCGCAGTGAAACGCCCCCTGCTGCTGCTCCGCTACTAACACTACCGCGGCGCTTGCCACCAGGACGATTCGCTTCAGTACGCGAGGAGAAGCGCATGGAGAGAAAGTGCAAAACAAAGGTACACCCACAATACCAGTACACACACACGCACAAAGCACGCGACTTTGGGCAAAACCCAACGCCAAAAGAAACGCACTTTACTTACTGCGTGCCTGTGTCCGTGGTGAAGAGGAAGAAAGGGGTGAACTCAAAAAGGATTCATTCATTTCAGAACAGGGAGAAAGCAAGCAGCAAGCATTTCAACTTCTTCCCTTCCTCTTCTTTTTTCTTTAACTCTGCCTCCTCCTCCTCTTCTACCTCCTCCTCCTCCTTCATTAGGACTTTCTTTCTTTCTAATATAACTCTAATTTAGTCAAAGCAGTATTTCAACTTCTTCCGTTCTTTAACTCTGCCTCCCTCTTCATCAGGACTTTCTTTCTTTACTAAATGTCACTATAATTTAGTGAAAGCAGTCTGTCAACTTCTTCCTTTCCTCTTCTTTCTTTCTTTAACTGTTCTTCTTCATCAGGTATCAGGACTTTCTTCCTTTCTTTCTGAGGAGTATAATTTACTAAAGGCAGCATTTCAACTTCTTCGTTTCCTCTTCTTGGTTTCTTTAGCTCTGTCTTCTTCTTTCATACGGACTTTCTTTCTTTCTTTCTTATGACTATACTTTATTTTTCTTACTATTCTGAAGCCAATTTTTTTTTTGATGATTACGAAAAGAAAGAAAGCGTTGGCGATGAATACATTGGCATTGAATAATCTCTGCAATTGGCATCTTTCTGGGGTTTTGGGTGGGGAAGGATCAAGTCCAAACTCGAAACAACAAGCGGAAAAAAGTGGGGAAACGGGGAGGTGGGGAAAAAAAAAGAAAAAGAAACTCCCCTTTCCGACACCCCTTTTCTTCCTCCATTTTTGGGCGGCGGGGGCCTAAATTTCAATAGCTACTACTATAACTGCGAACTAGTTACCAACTTCCATTTCTGTCTCTGACAAGAAAGGACCCCAAAAAACTATAACTCTGGAGCCATGAAATCAGCGATAGTGGGTGCAGCGCACTAGGGCTTTTATGGTGGAACTGCTAAATCTAGCGGTATTGTTAGTTGACACTATCAATCAAGTCCTGTGATTTATTAATCTCCAAACGAGAGGAGTGGGGCTGCTAGCTGTGAGCTGCTGCTAAATACCGCATCCTTCAGGTTCGCAGCTAGGGGCGAAGGAGATAAAGGACTAAAGACGGAGGGATGGCAGCCATGGTGAAAAAGGAAACAAAGAATAAAGGCTAAAAAAGTAAGATAAGACCCAGTTGGCGACTTGAGCTAAATTTGAACTTCCTTGATTACTGGGAACTGCTGTGGAGGTTGCAGCGGCAGTGCACTGGAAACTGTGTGGCAGGAAAAAGCTCACATGGACCCCCTCTGTGTACGCCTTCTTTGTAGAAAAACCCACTTCCCAAAGAGGAGGCCAACCGAAGAGGAGGCTGCTGTCTGTTGCCAAAGTCCTTTCTCATGCAAAGGTTTTTGTACTTCTTGTTACGTGCGTGCCCACCTCATGACCCTCTCCACCCGCACTAACCCCCTTCCTTGTAGAACTGACAATTGACTAAATTAGTGTACACACCTTCAAGACTTGATATATCTAACAAGTGCCTAAGTTACTCAGACGATGAGCTCGTGACCATCTTTGTCTACAAGTATCAGCAATGTGCATCAGTCCCCTCACATTCTGTACAATAGGGTTTATGGGTTTTTATGGATTCTGCATCGTCCAGTTTACCTTCATTTCTCTTGCTTGGGTGGGGTCGGAGATTCAGTATAGTACTGCGGTTGGCAGCTACTTGCAGCCACGACCTTGGATTGTACCACATCTCAAATACTCCAAACATGTCTTTACTGACCTGGGTTTCAGTTTTGCAAAAAGAAACTTTACGCAGATGTAAATTATGTCAGATTCTTGTGAGAAAGCAAAAGATGCAAGACTGCAGAAGTAGTACCTGACGTTCATAGGGCAATGTTTAACTGGGTTTGAAGTTTGAACCATTTTGGCCATGTACACCCTTTGGCTGGCCATAACAGCTGGTTCTGGTTAGTAAGAACCAAACCAGAATCAGATCTGATTTTTGGAACCGGAACTTAGTCTCTGGAAAAGAAACATAGTGGCTAGAAATAAAATCTATTTCTCAAAGATTTTATTTGTTACAGTGCTTATTATTTTGCCCTACACTGTACCTACTCTTGATGTGATAATTGACGGATGTGATTGTCTTTTCTTTTGTTGTAAGTAAGAAAAAGGCTTCAGATTTTTCATTGTGTTGTCTTGTGTATATTGCATTTAGGAGCATTCATTCTCTCTCTCAATAAGTTTCTTACAGTTACCCAGAAAAAATTGTCTGTCTTGGAACATTTATTGTACCAATAAAAATATGGCATGTTGCATAAAGTGTTCCAGGTTTTTATAGCATACCCATTTTCTGAATTCTGGAGTGGACGCCTGCATCATGATGAAACAAACACTCATCATCCAGTAGTCTATCCCCATTTTAGTTTGTTGTTTCTTGTCGCACACAGATGAAAATAAGCAGCTGTGACGAACTTTGCCTAAACCCACAAAAGAATGTGATTTATGGCTAGATCGGCCAACCATTTGTAAAAGTTTGGAAAATCTAGTGCCCCCTTTTTTTTGTCCTTGATTCCTGTGACCTATATTCCCATTTTTGGATGCTTGTATAACGACTAGGTAGCTCCAGTCCAGATCAACAATAGCCAGGTCTTCTCAATATTCCAGTAGTGCTCTATTCTCCCCCCTTTCCAGGGCCGCCTAACCTACCTTCCCACACTTGCTTTTGCTTTTCTCCTTCGGTTCTGAGAGCTCATGATCCATTCCAGCTTAGACTACTGTGCACAGCACCCAAGACCACAACTTTGGTGTAGAATTAGAGTTATCTGTAAAGTACCACAAACTGGGGCCACTGGGCCCCAGTTTTGTCGAAACAGGGGATGAAACGAAAAGTGACAATGAAAACAGTACACAAGGGAAAATCAAAAGAAAATGACCAGTGGCCCCATTTTTGTTGAAACAGGGGAAGAAATGAGAAGTGGTAATGAAAACAGTACACAGGGGGGAAATCAAAAGAAAAAGTGACCAAACTAGTTTTGTCACCTAAATTGGTCCTCACAAGTCACAGGAGTTTCACCCCAGTTTTCAATTTGCAAGTGGGTGCTGCTTATATGCTTCATCAAATCAAGCCTTGTCAGAATATGAACCTGCAAATCTTCTGGACTGATACTCAGCTTCATGAATCGATACCCTGGTTCTCTCATTTGTCCTGCTACACTCACAATTGGGGATGAAACAGGGGACAGAGGGCCCAACTAGGGCTCAAAGATAGGGTGAATTTAAGGATAAATTTATTATACACCAAAGTTGTGAACTCAGGGCCATGAAAAAGCATCAACAAGACCAATATCGAACCCAGTGTCAACTTGAACACTTCCTGTATCGCTCCTAAAACTACTGATCGTCTCTCCTAAAAATGATGGGGCTACAAATAGCTTTCATTATACTCAGTATGCACCACTCGTTCTGGATTGGGTGGGTATTATTGCCAGCTAACAAGCTAGGTTTTCATCCGTCGTGGCCCAAATTCCACTTTCATCACATCCACACACCAGGTCAGATGACTTGGAATGAATGGATCTTTACCACCCAATAATAAATTGTTAAACAAGCAGTGTAGCACGTGATGTTTAGTGCCTAGATAATGTAGGAAAATGAGTTCCATGGTATGTGGGGTAGGCTTCCAAAAGAGAACAAACTTGTAGGGATAACTAGTTACCCAATTAACCTCTGGGTCGGTGCCTTCTTTTTGTCATCAAAATCTCCAATTAACAAATCTTACAAACCTTCTTTTTGTCATCAAAATCTCCAATTAACAAATCTTACAAACCGCACACTTCCAATCCTTCAATAGTAAGCCTTGTTTCCCTGCAGTGACAAAATTGCATGGGAAGAGTACTCCTAGGCAACTATAGGTATAGTGCACTTATGTGATAAAACTGATGAAGATATGTATCCTAACAGATATAACTGAGAAATTTTCTGTCTTGGGTGAAGAAACTGTTAACATATGAACTAGAAAGTTTCTTTCGAAGGTGCAGAAGCTGTTAGCAAATGAACCAGAGGTACTAGGGTTAACTCGTCCTTAAACCATTTAATTGATGTAACAACCAAAATGTAACTACCTAAACCTTCTTATCAGAATCATGGATATGAGGTCCACCATCGCTTATACTTCCATGGAAGTGTCACGTGGGACCACTTGCATTCCATTTAGGTCCCAAAACTTTAGAGGAAATTCTCATTATCATGTGGATCATCTGCCTAAGTAGCTAGGCCAACTTTGAGTTCAATCCCGGGTGACTACCTAGTATAGGGGTTTAGGTTTTAGGGGGCAATGCCTGACATTAGGGCATTACCTATATAGCATAACAACTGAGGAGCTCCATGGGTTGGAATCCATCGAGATCAATGGTCAGGGATGGCCACTACCAAAACACCCCTTTCAAACTTCAAAAGAGGGGTATGCCACATGTCTAGTACTATTCTTACATTCCGCTCATGCCAAGGACTTCCTCACTGACACTAAGTTCTAGAATACCTAATTGTCATATGACAACCATCTTCATTCAATTAAATCAGGGGGACCCACATGGACAGACAACTGGAATTAGAGGCTAAACACGAGCATTAGAAATAGCTGTAGGGCAAACCAACAATAGGTGATCTTTCATTGTGCCAGCCAACTAAAACATCCCAGAGGTAACTGCAAGGCTCACTCATCAATCTAGGGTTTGCAAAACTATGTTTGTTTAGGGGGATGTATTAGCACATAGGACTTCCATCATGCCCTGCTTGGAAGAAGGGCCTAGCTTGAATTTTGGTGCACTAGTGGGTGCCCATGACCTTTGGCCACTGTGAAGTCCCTCGGTTTCTTTAAACTTAGTTCGCGTTTTAGTTTTTTTTAGAAACTTTTAACTTTTTTATTTTTTTATTTTTATTTGTTTTCTATTTTTATTATTATTATGTGATCATCCAGCCGGATGGACATTTCATCCATCCCCTTAATCGGGACGGACAGTAGCTAAAAGAAAAAAAGCTTCCCCAAAATCTGTCCCATCATCAAGCCGGACGGACATTTCATCCATCCCCTTAATTGGGACGGACAGTAACTAAAAGAAAAAAAAGGTAGTCTTGGTCAATACAAAAAAA
>Ga0116227_10002048_pt1 | contig 45935 bp, 32 predicted proteins | sample S1TSphgellanicum_FD_89693 | JGI IMG/M metagenome (GOLD analysis project Ga0116227, IMG submission 89693) | Host-associated microbial communities from peat moss isolated from Minnesota, USA - S1T2_Fb - Sphagnum magellanicum MG | ecosystem: Host-associated > Plants > Peat moss > Unclassified...
TATTTCTCGCCCCCCCCCCCCCCCCCCCCCCCCCCCTACCCCCTCTTTGATGATACAATACAAAGGATGCCCTTCACATTCTTGTGTGGAGGATGTTACAAATAATACCACATTGGAGCATCCAACAATCACATTTGTAAAACCACTAAGCCCATCATTGAAATTGGTGAAAACTATGAAGTTGCCACCTTCCAAATAGATAATTTAAAAGGATATTGGTGTGACCACCATGGAGATTGAAGATCCAACTACTACATTCCAAGAAGATCAAGTGCCAAACGTGGCAATATGTGCTACACCTCTCGTAATGGAGGTTGAACATGGAAAGGAAAATAGTCAACATGCAAATAGGGATGCAGATTATGGAAGCAAGGATTTATTTTTGTTTAGTAAATAGAGAGCTTTTCCATGTGTGCAAACAAACATCATTGCCCATTCTTTCAAGTAAAGAGTAATGGAATATTTAGATTCGGTGGAAGAAGGTGGGATGAATGATGTTCAAGTTGTGGAAGTCAAAAGACCAAGGTGCTCAACCTATGTTCCTGCATGTAAGAACTTAAGGAAGGACCCAATATCAAGGAAAAAGATGGCAATCAAATCATCAAGAACATATAGATCTAATACACCACCCCATGCATTAAGAGTGTCCATTTCCCTTTCTCAAGATGCAGGAAATGACCTAAGGCCTAATGTGGATGTTTCCCCACCCACAAGTGAAAGTGAACAAGTCATTTGTCCTACATACATTCTAGTTTTAGATAGCCAAAAACCTATAGTAGATGGGGCTTTGGAACCCAGCAAGAAAATGATTTTGATCCATTGGCACAAATATAGTCCCAAACATTGTGTAGGCAAATAGGAGTTTCCAAAGATGGTGGGGGTGGGAAAAGAAATGTATGCCAAGTGTCTTCACTTCTTCATATTAACACTACTTGAGCTCCAACATCCAAATAGGAGTTCAAACCCAATTATTTAGTGCATGCTACTAGTGGTTGTAAAAGGATGAAAAATTAGCCAATATACACACTTTTGCTAAAATCGAAAAAGTGGCTGCCTTTGCAAAAACGTGCGAACAAATCCAGAACAATACATGTTTGATGTGATACTATAAGTGCACTATTTACAAAATATATCATTGATTTAAATAATGTTCAAAATAGTTTTAAAATTTTGCATTAAATATTTACATCCAAACTACAAATAAATGGCTAATGATGACAATTGATTGTTGATGGTAGACTCCACTCAAATTTGGGACAAGATGTTGGATTCTTCACCTTGGATACCTTGGCATAGTGGTGGCGAAAGGCATTGATGGAGTGAACAAGCATTCTAAAAATAATGGCACACCCAATCTCCTTTCCATATGTGGGGAGTTCACCCAAATGGTGATGGTGACTAAGGTTCTTAAGCATGGCATTCCTTGTTTGAGCCTTGAACTTGAGTGTATCCCATGGGCAACAACTTTAGATGTTGCATGTATAGGGCCCATTAGTGAATAATCATACATTCTATGGATATGCAATTATTTGATTGATAAGTGAAGTGAATAGGCCAGCCACAAAGTTTTGCAAGGAAAACTAAAATCAAACATGTTTTGGGATGGATTAAAGTTAACATTTTTTGTCAATGTTTGCATCAAATTTTGTTAGTTGATGCTTGATAGAATTTTGGACTTTGTAATCACAAATTTATATATATAATTTGGATCAATAGAGGAAATTGCATTGTCTTGTAATGCATGTGTTCCATGTTGGATGTGCTACAAACTCCATGACCAAATCAAGACAACTTTGACATTGGATGTTGGTTGTGGAGAATTTTGGTTTCTCTGCACATCATTGATCAAAATGGGAAATTGAGTTTGTTTCAATTGGTTGAAATTGTTATTAGATCTTTGTGCTTTTTAAAAACCTCCCTTTCTTTCTAAACCTTTTTTATGGTTTTGCCTAAATATGTGATTATTTGTTTATTTTTTCTTTAGAGATAATTCAAGATGGAAGCTTATGGGTGGCCATATGTGCTAAAGGCCATTTGGAAGTCCCTTTAGACATGCAAGGTCTTAATAGAGCCTTGATGATAAGATCCAACTAACAAATTTTTCATTGAACATGCAGGTACAAGGTTATTAATACCCTTTAAAAGGGAGAAATTCATCTTTTGCCACTAGTTGCAAGTAGTGATATTAATCAAAAGACTAGATATGAAGGTAACCAGACTACATAACACCTTGTTGAAAACAATCAAGACCATAAGGAATTAAATCAGATCAATGGAAAGTTGAAGATTATGTGAAAATTGATTTCAAAGATTTTTTTGAAAAATCTAACATAAGGCATGAATGATGAGACTAATATGCCATATCGTCCCCAACAAAATGGGAAGGCAGAAAGAGAAAATAAAAAAATTATAGAGAGTTTGAAAAGTATGTTACATTCTCATGTGTTGGATCTCAATTTGTGGTGAGAAGTGGTGCAAACATTAGTCTAGTCTTGAATAGAATTGGATCAAGAACCCATGATAAAACATGATCTTATGAGCTTTTGTATGGGCCTAAACTAAATGCAATCTACTTTAAAGCCTTTGGTTGTATTACTCATGATTTTCTTCCAAAATAACTTAGGAAAAAACTAGACCCAACAATAATCAAATGTATATTTGTCAAATATAATTAAATGTCAAAAGTATGTTGATTTTGGCATCCAACAAGGAGGCATATCATATTATGCCATGAAGTTGTTTTCTATGAAAAATAGATGGCAATAGTCACAAATGACCATGGAGATTCAACATAATATTTCCAAAGTGGATTAACACTTCCAAGCACAACTACAATTCATCAATCAAAAAAGATAATGCCTACTATCTAAGAAGAGACATTAATTGCAAGTGGAGGTCATAAAAAATAAATGGTGCATGTTCTTATCCAAAAGGAAGACCTAATACCAATTGAAAACCATGAAAACGAGCTTGATTCCTATAGTGATAATCAAATAATCACAATAACACATCTTGGGTTTTATAATTGGTTAATAAAACAACTATTGTCTTTTTTTACTACAATTGTAACTACAAGTTCATGTTAATGACTTTGTAGTTGTAAAGGACATTATGATGCCACATGGCATTATGGTTTTACGAGTATAGTTGATATCACAATTTGATGATTTTTACACAAATATCAAAATTTCAAAAATGCATTTTTAATGTATTTTTAATCATCCAAAATTAGGTAATAACAAATTCCATTGATTCTTGCAACTTTTGGTGAATAATAACAACTTATGGTCGTGTGATGTTGATGTGGCATGACTCATGGCAACAAGGTTGACTAGTAGTTGCAACATGCACGTCATGATTTGTGATGTACTAACTTCACATCATGATTCATGTCATTAATTTGATGAATTAATCTAATCTATTAGTTACTTGAAAATATTGTTATCTTTTGCAATTAATAACAACTTGGTCTTTCATATGATGATGACATGGCATGCCATTTGGCAACAAGGTGTCACAAATTTTCATGGCAATCCATGATTTTTTGTGACACCATAAATTTTTTTATGTCTTGAATTTACGGCACCAATATTTGTCATGGCATGCCATAATTCCTTATGTGCCATGGATGAGGTTTTTGAAATCATGAATTCACATGCATGTGTATATGTACTAAACAATCTATTATTAATTTGTAATTATGATTATAATATTAATAGTCATTTTGAAAAAGGTGACACATAACTCCTTGACTTTTTAACTAAACACACTAGTTTAGCTTAACATACCTATTAAGTTAACCTATGTATGTAGGCTACTTAGTAAAAACCTACTTTGTAATATATGTTACTTTGTAAATTACTTAACTAGATATAAGAAATTTACTACATTTAGTATATTTAAATATACTTATGATAGATTACTCTATTAATAGGTTAGCATAAGTAGGCTTGATATAGGTTCCAAGCTTTAGGTTTTTTGCCAAATCAACCTAGGTAGGCTCATTACAAAATATTTTATCAAGTTTGTGCAATTAGATGCAACTATGATGCGACTATATGCAACATAATTATCCTAGGTTTTTTTTAAAGCCTAAAAATGTTTAAGTTAACTTAGGCTAGGTTAGTAGTTAATATAGGTTAACAAACTAATTCATTTAAAGTCAACTTAAAGTGGCCAAGGTTAAGTTAAGGCTAAAACTTTCGAGCTTTATAAGTTTGTGTTAAATCTAGTATAAAAAAATGTGGTAATGCAATGGATGAGGACTTGAATCCCAAAGTGAAGGTGAGGGGTTCAAATCTTCACTTTTGCAACTTATGATTCCTAAAGCTTAGGTTAGGTAGCCTAGTTTAGGCTTCTTGGGTTAGGAATTTGACATTTGTTTTTAATCTAGGCCACCTAACCTAGGTTGCCCAACATAGATAGTTAACCAAATTAGATTAAGCTAGGTTGATTTTTGGCTAAACGAGTTAGGCTGGGTTGCTTAGCCTAACTATGTTGGGTTAAGTTGGCTTTTGGCTATGCTAGCTACATGGGTTAAACTAAGTTGACTTTTGGTCATGTGTAATGACACATAACATGTTTATAAATTTTTAACACATGTCATCCATCCATCAAAGTGTCTTTTATAAAACGACTAAGTTGGGATGGCATGCAATTTACACATCATACCAATGTTAATGATGACATGGAATTTCATTATTATATATTTTAAAAAACCTTAGTTGTTAAAACGATTAGGCTTTGCAACTGAATGTCCCTTGTGACTAAATGGGTGACATGATATGGGTTTAACAACTCATTAGTCATTAATCGCATATGTCCTTTTGACTAGCATGCAATTGTAAAGGCTAATTGCAAAACCCAAAATGTGTTGTTGTGAACCAATGAAATACAAGTTGAAAAACAACAATGGTAAGAACCCATAACACAAGAACCAACAATGTGATGATTAAAAATGCCCCTCATTGGCATGTTAACTTTTATGTAGGAGAGGGTCCATCATTTGTTGGGATGGTTGAAAGTGTTGTAATCCCATAAGAGCCCCACACCTACTAACAAACAATTAATAGTGTTTAAAAGAACCAATGGAAGGTCGTGATGGCAAATGAACATCAATTAATTGATGTCACAAGGATATCTTTGTTATAAAATGGGATGTGGATGTTAGTTAATTTGCCACTACGTTGGAAAACAATATAATGCAAATGGGTGTATTGCATCAAATTTAATGTTGAAAGAAAATCTCCACGTACAAAACAAGAATTGTGGTGAAGGGTATTCCTAGCGATATTGGATAAATTATGAACAAACATTTAGCCTAGTTGCTAAATATGATTCAATTTGATGTATGTTTATTATTACAACAACATAAAATTTAAACATTGTCCATTCATATCAAGACAACTTTCTTGTATGCAAATTTCACAAAGGAGATTTTCACTGTCAACCAAAAGGGTTGATAATGAAAGGATAAGAAAATAAGGTTTGCTTATTGCATTAAAATCTATATGGATTGAAATCTTTATGTGGGACTTCACATTTTCATAGATTGATTTCAAAGGAAGCTGTGGATTGGACAAGCTTTACACATCAATAAAAAGTTAAAACAACTTTGAACGGAAAATGCACTTGTCTAAACCATTTAGCTCCAAAGAAAAACAAGAAATTTTTTCCATGCAACTATCATTGCAAAGCAAACATGATAGATCTCAAGTAGTTGTGTACCAATTACTATCCATTTGGAGAAAATGCTTAATGTCTTGTAGACATGTCCTTATATATTTTTACATGTCCCAAGATTGTGTCCCTTGAACTTGGATTTTTTTGAACTCACGACCCAAAACCAAAGTAGGTGCTTGTGTAAACACAACATTGCATACAATCATTTGTTGAGAGTTTAAGCTCTTATAACAATATTATATCTATTGTGGATCAGCCTTAGCTAGGAAGTCTTGGATAATTTTCCTTTTCCTATGGTGTGCTATACCAATGCATAGTACATTCAAGGAAGCAATGCTAAAATGATCTCTTTGAATGGTGGGTTGTGGATGGGTTGTCACCATTGCAATGGTTGGGGAGTTATGATCCAATTGTTGGGCTGTTGTTATGTCGATCTCTTGAGCTTTTCAAAGGTGATCTTTGATTAGCTAAGCAAGAATGCTCCTCCTTACTTCTCTTCTGGTATCCATTGTAGTGGATGGAAGATTTCTGAATGCAAAAATAGTCTCAACCACTAGAGTAACGAGGTACACTTAAGCATTCAATGCATAACAACTCCTTCATCATGCATCCATTGTAGCTTAGCTCTTGGTGCTTGTGGAGCTTTTTGGATCATGCAAAATGGAGTTGGTTTGAATGAGATCTTGCCAACAAAAGGGAAGGGGTCAAAAGTTCTAAGAAAATCTAGTTGAATCAAAGAAATTGCTATGAACATGCCTTGTCAGGCCTACAACCTAACAACAAAAGCCTGAATGATAATTGATGGGACTCTCATCATCAAACTGGATGGATGTAGAAAACACACATTTTCCCTCCTATTTATGTCCATAAATTTTCCCTCCTTCCTCAAATCTGGTGCTATGTCTTGCCTCAACCAAACACTGAGTTTTTTCATTTTTCCTTTGTTCTCAACATGTTCCCTGCAAGTTTCGAATGGGTTCCCATCAAATTCTCAATATGTTCCCTGGGTTCCCAATGTGTTCCCCAAGGGTGTTCCCAATAGCACCTCGCTTTAATCCCATATGTTTTGCCCAAAGTCCTCCTCTTCTCACCTACATAGATGGGCCAAAGGGGGAGACACTCCATCTTTCCAAAGAATCTTTTAATTTTGGGAGCCTCCATAGTTTTAACTTTTTTTTTGTGATGGGCCAATCAAAAGTTGGACTTGTGAGGCACCCCCAACTAACTAATATGAACAATAAGTACCCCAAGTTTATAATGGGGGGAACAGATTAAGATAGCATCAAGTGCACAAGTGTGTAAATGGGGGGTGATATAGCTCACCACCCCTACAAGCAAATTTGTTGACTAATGGACAGCTGTTACATGCCATGTTATCCCTCATTTTGCTGCATGAAAATTGTCATACAAAATCATCCAGGGAGCACAAAATGACAAGCTTATCCAAGGCTAGCTAGAGAGGAATCCGGGTCCAGGGATATACATACATATTTAGAGGTCCTCAGGAGGGAAGGGAGTTTCTTTAGTGTTCTTTTCTCACATTTGGAATCTGTTTGTTGCAATCTGCAGGCTGTGCATTCACCAGACAATAGATCTAATTTGGAGATGGCAATTGTTGTACTATTCTTAGCATACGCACACACACACACACACCCATATATGCACACATACACGTGCATTTGAAGGACATTGTTTGTAATTAGGTACGTAAATTGCAACAAATCTATCTGTTCAAACTGTTGCAAGCATCATCTAAATTGTACATATATGTACATACATGCGCATCATTTTCTGATTTTCTGATTTTACTCACAAGTGCTCCTCGTATTAGCAGAGAGGGTTGTGGAACATTACCAAGTGCTGTTTGTTAATGAATAGATTGCAATAGAATCGAGCATGCTCAAAACTTTTGCAAAGGATCTTCCGATTCATTATGTACAGGAATATGCTTTTGTGTTTTAAATGTAATTTTAGTAACCAAGCAGAGAGAGGTACCTAATACAGTACAAATATGTACATACATAGAAAGGTCTACAGAATCTCCGCAGCAAAATGAATACATGTGCAGCTTGTTCTATTCTCTATGTTGGGTAGGCCAAAGACTCACTTTTTTTTTCCCCCCTTGTGGTTGGTTGTTGGTGTTCATGGGTTTTTGTGGAAGCAAGGAGGAAGAATTCAACAAGACCCATCCTGAATTCTCTGCAAGTATTTTCTTCTTTTTTTTTTGTTGGATTTTTTCCCTGGGTTTGCTTGTTCAAGGATCTAGGATGGAAGCTGAATTAAAACCAAAGACCCAGCTTGACATTGAGAAAAGCACTATGTACTACTTGGGCACCCATAGTTACAGTTTCTTTTCAGTTTGAGGCTGTGGTGATGTAAGTCTGCTGGTGAGTGAAGAAGGTAGATGAGCATGACGAGCATGGCATTGAGGAACCCACAAGCTACATCAACATCATCTTCCCCACCACCAGGGAAAGATGAAGATGGAGAGGATTCATCTTCTTCTTCTCTTGCTCATGATGAAGCTGGAATGGAGAATAGTTGCACCTTTCTCATGGCCTTGCAGGTAATATAATAATTGTGCTAATTTCAGTCTGCTGCACACAAGGCATGTCAAAAGATTCATGTGTGTTTTGCAGGAGCTCAATTACATCATGAGTACCAAATTGCACTCATTAAGGGTTCCTTCTGTTAATGCTCCAAGTTTCATGAATGTGGCTGGGAAGGAAGTAAGAGAAGTGGAGTGAATTGCATAACTGTAAGAATGTGTGGATTCTTTTATCTGGAGATATCAACTTATTTCCATTTGGTTTAGATTCATATATGTGCAGCTGAAGAATTTTTGTTCTGGGTTGTGTTCTCTATCTTACAGGAGCTCCAGAGTTTGCGGCCACGGCTTTATTCAGCAGCTGAGCATTGTGAATCTTCTTATCTGTACAACCACCAGAAACAAGTGTAAGAATCATGAGCTGGGAAGCCCAAATTTTTTTTTCCTCTTGTTGGTTGCTTTATGTGCATTGAAACAATAGCATAAAGACTTCAGGGTTTTTTCTGTGAGAAAACAGCAGTAGAATTTTAGTGTTTTCTTATAAAAATGGTATGGTGTTCAATCCTTTTGTACAGGGTGCTTGACCACCTGAAGAACTATTCAATGAAGGCACTGGTGAATGTGGTTGACTATTTGAGCACAGTTGCATACAAGCTCAATGATCTTCTTGTGCAGCAGACAACACGTGTTAGTGCAGCTGATCTCCAGACAGCAGCTCTTGCACAGGTAAATTCATGGTCTCCATATATTTTTCAAAAAAGAAATTATGTAAGTGTAAGCATTCGATCATGTATCAAATAACCTGTGGCAGAGCTTGTGTATTGTAGCGTTTTCATTCCTGCCAAGAGCATTGTGATCGGGAGGGGCTGAAGCAGCAAACTATGGCCAAGACCATGCCTGTCACATCTAGGCACTATGCTCTTCCAGGTGGGAACCTTCTTCTGTTGATGATCCTTTTCTTCTTATTATACCACTCTGCTCAATGCTCAATGTGATGCCTGATAGGGTTTGTTTATAGACCACATTGTTGTGAGATCCTGCATAAGCAATTCAGCAGTGCTCATAACATGTGTTCTTGGAAGAGAATTGTTGCATATAGACATTTCTGCTAAGTCTCCATGATGTTTTTCCAGTCTCATCATGCCTTGCAATTTCTCCTGACCACTCCTACGAAATAGTAAGAATTGAACAATTTCCATAGTGCTGCATGGTACTTGTATTGCAGATCACACAAATCCCATTGCTGACTTGGCTGGAAAACATGCTGGCCATTACTGTACAATGTTGCGGGAATCTTTTGATTTTCAAACCAGCCAACCCCATGAACTCAGAAACTTCCACAACCACCATCACCTCGACCACAGACACCACCAGTAGGAAGCTGCTTCTGGTACTCATTCAGGAATCAGCATGTATTTTCTGTTAAGCACTTAGAAGTCAATGTAGCAGATAGACTAATTATTGCCATCATGCTTTTCTTATTAAGCAATTCTTTGTGAACTGTATTTCAGATTTGTCTCCGTTGTTTCTATGCTTTTGGTACAAGTTTGTTTGTTCTTTGGGAGCGCTCGGGCAATGTTTGACATTTCCTTTTGCCTTTTCCCACCATCAGTTAAAAGTCTGTTCAGTGGGTTTCTCTTGCTTCCAGTGATGATGCTCTGTGGTTGGACATAATGTGGCATTAAGGATTCAATGGGTCACAATTTGCTACAGTATAATGAATGATGCACAATATTGCAAATGTATTCCAGAAATGCTTGGAAATCTAACATGCTCATAGCATTGACATGTCTTTTGACAAATTTTCCCAAAGATGTTGGCTGTAATATATGTTGCCAGTTGGGTTGGGTACATGGGTCGGCAACGCCCTCCACCATCTGGACTTGAGTGAAAGTCCTTAAAAAATCACTGTCAGTGGGATGACAACCTTCTGATTGACAACTCTTGATGGGAGCCTTGCAGGCACCAGTGTGTCAATGAAAAGAAAATGTTGCAGTCCTGTCTACATAGTCTCTATTGCTAACAAGGACTTTGGATCATGTTGCATGATCCATCAATGTCTTGGCTCCAGTGAAATTGAATGCGAGATGTCCTGGTACATAGCATTTCATCTGAGCCATGAAGAGCACTTTTCCAAGTTGGGATTGTCACCCGCCTTACTTGTATCATGGATTGGGTTGAGATCGTTCAAAGCTCATGTTTTAGTTGAATTTGTGAACTTGAGTTGAACACCACAGACACACAATATACAATACCATAGGAGCCTTAATTACACCGACTCTCTCTAATTTGGACACCTGGGGAAGTCACTCCTTTGTATGTTTTTAGGAAGCACATGAGATCAAAGGGTATTTTTAAAATGCTATGCAATAATGAAATATTTTAGATATTTAAAAAATATTTAAAATAAAATTCTCATGATGAATTATAGGCACCTTATTTATATTTAAGTAAAGTATAAATTATATATATTTTCAATAAGTTATACCCTATATTTTTTTGCACACCATTTGAATTAAAATGAACCTAACCTGTGGAAGTCAGGTCCATTCCGCAGGTTTAGAGCCACAAATTGGGAAGCTAGATTGATCCAGTCCCACCACATGGACAAGCTTGTTATACTCATGTGAAGCTCATTCATAGTATAGAAACGATCTTCAAAAGCAAACTTCTGCAACTAAAATCATAGCTAATAGCTAAAGCTCAATTTCAGGTCTTCTCAATGAGAATTCAACTCAAGGGGATGGGGAGTTTGTATGCCTCCAATACATTCTATTCTCTCCCCTTTCATACAATTCCTGAGACTGAGAATGGTCACGAAAAGGAGTCTTTGCTAGCTCATGTGGATCATTCGGATCTGCTCTTTGTACAAATACATTGTGCGCATAATAGTCATGCATGTCCATTGTTTTAACTATTTATTGTGATATCCAGCGGTTATCTTGCTGGTATCCTATGGATATCATAGTAATTTGTTTTTAAAAGTAAAAATTCATGATTTTTATTATGGGCAATTCCTTCAGGCCAAGGCATTCCCAAAATAACGGCCCCGAGGCCAGAGCCAAGGGCTCGTTATTTTGGGCCTTTGGGTTCAAAATGCTTATTATTTCAAGAATGACCCAACCCTAGTACATTATGCTACACAAAACTTATTCACTTTTGATAAGTATTTCCACCTCAAATTAGGAGGAATGGGAGGATGATGTGAAGTTTATGGAAAAAGTGTCAAGGTATAGATTTTTTCTTATCATGAAATCTGGTAAAGTTGTTTGTATTGTAGTACAAAGCCAAATTCACATAACTATGTTGCCATTTGCAAATATGTGTTATTTGTGTTATTTGGTCATTTCAATCAAAAGTGGCTACATTTGATGGGTTAATTGGGTTTGTAGATAAAGTAGAGTATGTCCATGACATCAATATTGAGGTGCTTGAATATATATATATATATAAAATCAGTTAATTTATTTTTCAGTATTTAGATTTGGTTTTTTAAATTGTCACAATTTTAGGTCTAATTAAGTATTTATAAATAATTTTTAAAAACATGATTATAACAATTTAGTTTTTGAAGTTCATATAAACAAGAGTTAAAAAATAATGTACTCAAGAAAATATTATTATCTTTATAAAATTATTTATTTATTAGTGATTTTAATTAGAAACCCTAATATTTTGTTGTTTACATTATTTTTTGTGTATACTTTATGATGCTTTCACCTCAAAACATTTGTAATTAAAATAAAAATATAAGGAAAAAGGGGTAACTCTAACTTAATTGGAATGACTCCCAATTATCCCATTGATTACCTTAATGGTTGATATAAATATGTTATAAATAGTAGATAGCCATTTAATCCAAAAACTACAAAATACCAAGGCTTGCATATAAGTTGAAAAGAAAAAACTTAATTTATTTTATCAAATCATTTTTCAAAGTCAAGCAAAAAAAGCTAAATCATGATCACTATGGACATCCTAATTCATGGCCTCTTGAACTAATTTTTTTTTATCCACAATGTTGCAACTTATCATAAAACCATTTGATTTGGTTGGATTATTGATGGAATAAGCTCTTGGAATCTCTTAGTTAGGAGTTTGGTGATAATCTTGTATGTTTTGCCTAACCATGTTGTTGGGTGCTAATTCCCAATTTGAGATTGGTCGCTTGTTTTGGGGATGACAATTATAATGCCTTTGTGCAGATGGAGTTTTAGAAGATTGAATGTGCATAATAGAGTTGTGATGCATAAATAGATGTTGTTATTGCTTCAAATTAATAACTATGAAAGTAAATATTAGTGGAAGTACAACTTCCATTAACTATTTGAAATTCATGCCTATCAATGATACCTAGTTGGTTTTTTAATCCCACGAATTTGATTATGCCCAAAGGTTTTGCAAGGATGTTCACATGTTGCTTTGCAATGGAAATGTATATTAGCTTGATTTTTCTTTTATGTTTATTTCTTCATATGAAGTGGTTGCAAATTTATACATTTAATCCTAGCTTGCAAAGGCTTCATTTTTATGGCATTATTCACTAACTTTAAGCAACTTTGAATATCACAAAGTTATAACAATGTTAATCCATGATTTTCAATTTTCAATTCATGTAATAACCCTTAAATCCATTTATTTTATAGTGCCAAAATGATTCCCAACAATTATTTTGATGTTTTTAAAGGTCAAATCATCTCTAATTGAAGACTATAATCTAGATTTGAAAATATTTTCTTAAAGACTACACTAAGGTGCATTCATGGGTGGGGTATCACAACAAGAATCATGACACCTTTTTGTCATGTGTCCTAAGTCTTGAAGCAAAATGAATATTTTGAAATGTTAAACAATGAAGGGGATATTTATGTTTAAGCTTTCAACCAATAAGTGTTATAATGAATGATTCAGATGAATTGAACAAATTTTGAATGTCATATTCAAGTACAAACCGAAAAGGAATGTAGGAATGACATTTCTAAAATAACACTTTGATTTGGAGTGTCAAAACCTTATTAAAAGCATCAAATAATTTTTTTTTTTGCACCCACACCTACTATAATTCTTTTCAAACCTTTGGATTGTCATTTTGTAATTAACAAAGTTAGTTTGATTGTCTTTATTAACATAACCATTTTTATGAAAAAAAATCCAAGATTTTAACGTCAATTCCACAAAATCTAATAATTTATTAGATTAAAAAATTATGCCATCATATAAAACATAATTTATTCTATTTGTAATTAAAATATGGAGCAATTCGAACAAATATTAAATTATTCTTATTGATTTTTTTTGATAAAATTGCCTAGTGAAATACAGTTCCTAAGCCATCTTTCAAAACATTTAAGTACATATTTGAATCATCTAGATCGTAAAAATTCACCACCATTTTAATAAAAGAATATATGAGTATCTAATGAAAAAGAAAATCTACCAAAAAAATTATTTCATAAATGTAATGGTCATTCAAAGTAATGTTTTAAGAGTGATCTTGGGATGAGACATTCCTTTTGTGTACCCCCACCATTGATTGTGAAAGCTTTTGAATTAAAATTCATATGAGGAAGTTATGAGTTCACAAAATAATGAGATTCATAACTTGACAATTTTGGCAATTCCCACATGAGAGTTCTTAAGAAAAAATTTCGTTTTAATGTAGTCCATATTGCCATCTATAGGGTACTATAAGGAGGAGAGTGATGATTCCTCCCCAATTCAAATTGTGGTGTGCTTGTGAATGTGAGTTGCTCATGATTCATTCATGCATCATTTTGATTCCAATTTGTGCTAACCATTTCTTTCTTGGCTTTTGCAAATTGATTTCACCTTGAGTTCAACTTTTCGAACAATCTCATCAAAAAGTTTCACATTTACCCTTTGCCCTAATGCATGAAGCTGAAAAATGTGTCTAAGGTTTTCAAATATTTTGGAACACACCACATTGGAAGATTTAACCCAATTCCTTGTGAAAAGGCTTTGGGGCACATCATCACTAATGTAAACTTTCAAAACACTTTATTACCCACCATCATGTTAGCACAACATGTAGTAAAATGTGATTGCTTTTTATATGTCAAAAAAAGGTTAGCGATTATTACAATTTCATGGTAAAATCATTAAATCAAGATTGTGTTCATTAATTCCACAAATAAAAATCCAAATATGATATTTAATCTTTAGATCATCATCATTATTTTGACAACTAAACAAGAAAAATAATTTAGACGGAACTTATTGATTTAACACATGACATTAATAGATTTGGCCAACTTTGAAGGAACAAAGATCATGTATTAAACTTTATGTGATTTGTATGAGCCTTCACAACCTTGATGTCAAACTCACAAAAAACCTATGCTACACATACCACCTTGCTTGCATGAAAATAGTTCGAAAAAATAAAATAAAATTAGACACCAAATAAAAACAAAAATCCGCTAGGAAAAAAAAGAATTTGCAACTTGCAAGTGCAACTAATTTTTAGTCATAAACAACAATTACAACTAAAAAAATATTAACTTTTTTTAAAAAATTGCATAAGACATTGATACAAATTTGGATGAAGTCAACAATCAATACATACACGTCATTTGTATATAACCTATATATTCTATGCAACTCAAGGTGATTCCTATGCAACCAAAATGGTTGGACTTTGCATTGTGCTATGTGTATAATTAGCAATAAATGTTGCTATGACAAATGGTGTATTTATAAAATATTGGTTAATTAAATAACAATATGTTCCAATATAAAACTATCCTTGTGGACAAATGATCATTTGCCACATGTCACTCTAAAAAGTTTAGGCTAATAGATAGGCCTAGGTAGGTAAGTAAACTTAAATACAAGTATGTAAGTAGGTAGGTAGGATCTTATTTATTTTATTGATAACAAGTCTCTTTGATTGGCTCATCTTTAATAACACTTGCATTTTGAATCTTTCTAGTGTATACTATGTGTAGTCTATTATTCACCTAGCTATATAATTAATAAAATTAAAGTTGTGAAGAAAGGATGTATATGGGATAAACTCTAATGAAAGGGAAATATTACAACATTATCTCACATTCTTTGTCCCATACAAGAACACTATCCCCTATTCACACAATAATACTAACTATTTAGCCTACCTATTTACTCAGCTTAAGTAAAATAACATATATGTAGTTAAAGATAAAAATGTATGTAGCTTTGTTAGCTTACCCTACCTAGTTATTACCTACCTACATACACAACTTAATTAGTTACCTATCTACCATATAGGTTATGTAGGTAATTTATATTAGTTATTAGTAACTAGGTACATAATAGGTAAGGTAGGTAGGTAAATTAAATTAAACTAAGTAAGTAACCTAGGCTACCTACCTACCAATTTGGCCTATTAGCAAGGCTTAAACCTAACTAGTAGTTAGTTACCTTACTACCTTGTTTAATTAACTTAGTTACATATTTACCTACCTAAATTACCAACCTTTAACCTATGGATTATCTAGCACCAACCTATCTACCTTCCTACCTATTATTAACCTTCAACCTACCCCTATACCCATAAATATATACCTCTACACAATATACCCCTAGTAAACCTTGATATACATGTAAAGGTTCTACGTCCATATCTTCATTGTTACCCATATTTAATAAATTTTCAACTAATGTGATATATATGGGATAGGTGGATGAAAAATCACTGACAATTCATTCACCTTGAAAGATTTGTTGACTTAATTATATCCCAAGTTGTAAATATAACCAAAGGTAAAAATGTTAGAACTTAATCACAAAAACAAGTTGTGCAAGTTGCATATGTTGTACCTACAACTAATGTTTGACATAAAAGGTTGAGCCAGAAAATAAAAATAAAAATTATTGATATTTTTTGAAATTGTTAAAAATTGAAACCCATTGGGTTATTATTAAAAATGCACAACAAAAGATGTATTTTGCATACTTATTTTTCAATTGTTGAAATTCTGGATTTCTTAATTTTAATTTACCAAACCTCATTTTCTAAAATAAATAAATATTCAACAAAGAAATGTTGAACATTAATCATAGGTATGATAGTTAGAAAATGCATGATTACATTTTAGAAGATTTCTTCTAATGGTTTTTCATTGCATAATCTATCACAAATATTAGAGTAGGGAACCAAATGACATTTAAAAAAGAAAAAAAGAAAAAGAAAAAAGAAAATAGCATTAGGTGAAACTTAATGTCATAATGACCCTCAAGTTCTTTGTGTCAATGGGTTATTCCAAGAAAGAGCCCATCCTTTGAACATTATAAAAACATGTTGAGTGATGAAACATACATAAAATCAAAATACCTTTCTATCATCTCCGAGTGCTTGAAACATGTCCACTAACCATGAGTTCTCCAATTGAAAAATACTTCTCTAAAATAATCTCATGAAATTAAAAAGACAAAAAAAAAGTACTAGATTCATGTCCATGTAGTGCACTTGAAGAGGGACATTTGTTGAGCATGTGTTTTTTCAGTTGGACTTTGGTCTCCTATCATTTCTGTTTGCAATATGCTCACATATTGATGTGATATCTTTAAAAAACTAATGCCTCCTTTTTTTTCCTTTTTTTTCCCCATGTAAGGTTAACTTTCCATCTATGGGGTTGTGAGAAAAAATCTACCTTTGAAGATTGTATTGGGGTGAAAGATCCGAGATAGACAACATTTTCATTACTTGTGCATGACAACAAATCAATCAAACATATATCATGAATGTTTTTGACAATAAACACAATCACATAAATAACATTTGGTTCAATCTCTTTGGAAACAAAAGAGTTTATTTAGTTGCAAGATATCGTTTTGAAACTCACATACAAATGTATCCATTGCCTTTCACAAAAACATATCGGCTCCACCATATAGCAAAGATGCATGATAACAAAATAACAAAGGTGGCATTGTAGAAAAGTTTTTAAAAAAAATGTACATAATTTTTCAATTTTTTTTTAATAATGTAACATTTGTTTCAAATATTTGTTAAGTATGTTTTGAGCAAAAATGAAATATAAAATTTAAAGAATTTTAAATATATAAAATATTTTTTGATATCTGATTTGAATAAGCATTAATTTCACTATGTTTTCAAATTAAAAATAATTTTGAGCACCAAATTGATTGTTCAATTTTAAAAATATTTGCTTTGTATTTTTATTATTCCAAAGTTTAAAAATAATTATATTCGATTTATCATAAACTCAATAGAATGCACAATAATTTCATAATGAAACATAGATTTTTGGAATTTACTTTTTTGTGTTTATCTAAAAAATTGTCTCATTTAAAAACTCAATTTTACATAGTCAACTTTTAAAAAATGTTTTACCATGCTTTCATCCTCTTCTATTGAGCGATCCAACTCAATTACATTGATTTTGGGAGTTTTTCTCACAATGTTGTAACCGTGTCAACTATGATGAGTTGCTCAAACTATTGAGCGATCCAACTCAATTACATTGATTTTGGGAGCTTTTCCTGCAATGTTGTAGCCATGTCAACTATGATAGAGTTGCTCAAACTATAATTCAATGAAAAGACCACAATTGCTGAGTCTATTTGTATTAGGGAATTGAACACCAATTTACGCAACAAAGTCAAAACTTTACTTGGACTTGCTACTAACACCAAACATTTGAAAATGATGGTTCCAACAGTAACCGACCCCATGAACAAATAATGAAATGATTTTATATCTCTAGACCACATTCAAGAGCCCATCAACAACACTTGGCTAATAGGTACTAAACTTGATCACACAAGCACCTCTCAACTGGGCTCCATCTTCTCCTCCTAAAAACCTCACAAAAGAACACATGAAAAGCTACCCCATCAAGAACAAACAAATGAGGGTCTTCAGTTTCAATTTCTTGTCTTGACAAAAGATTATCCTCAAATCAAAACCCAAACACACTAAATAAAGCACCAATACAAACACATCTTTCAAAACTCAGCCTAGTGACTGCGATCCACTTATAGAGTTCTAAACAAGTTGCTGCTTGTTACATGGCTGCTTTACTCAAATGTCATCAACTACTAGAGGGTGCAGAATGCCTCACCCCCTTTCAATTGACATGATGTTTCATCTCATGTGCGGCTTTCTCTGATGTGCAACAACTTATGGAGCAATAGTCACTAGCTTCCTTTCACAGGCGGGTTTCTTTGAAATGCACAACCTATGGAGCAATAGTTGCTACTGACGATCTTCACATGGCCCAAATGTACTCTTGTTGGCACATGAAAACCAATAGGAACAATCACCAACCACATCCATTGTACTCATGACCACATCAAATTTATGAGGTGAACTATCCCAATTGTTAGACCATGCACACAAGTGAGCTGGACAAATTCGCAACCTCTAAATTCCTAACCAACTCTTACCAATGGTGAGGAAGAACAAGATTTTAGATGATCACCAAAATAATCAAAGTATGCTGTTTTTTTGCTCAATTCTACTTCTCTCTTGTTGATTCACAAGTAATCATCCACCTTCCCATCTTGATGATGCAGAATTTCTAGCAAAATCAATCCAACAAGATTGAAAGAAAAGAGCAAATGTAAGATGGCAGTCTAAAAGTGTCCCGAACTCCCTAGAGCTTCATCTAAAGGCTACCTTTCAAAGATAATAGATGAATCTACAAGAGCATGCAAAATGCTTAGAAATTGAACCACAATTGCTCAAATCTGCAGCATTACTCTCATTCTTGAAACAAGCCCACTACCACTAGTCAAGAAGGAAATGAGCACAACAAAAGTTCCTACAACATGATGCACGAAACAAAATGGAGGAACAGAAACATAGAACCCCTGAGCTACAGACTTGCATCATGGATCACATGCCTGAGTGGCCCCTCTATGAAACACTCAACATATTGACAGAAATCATGATAAAAGAAATAACTTGCACACCATTCTAGATATAGTAAACATTGGTAAAAGCCAACATATTAGGTGAGTGAATTTGCTCTTAGGACAACACTTACATCAATGAAGAACTAACAATAGCAAAATGTAGGTTACTACTAGTGGAAGGGGATTCTCACTCAATCCCTTCTTTTGCCTACACAATTCCCCTTGTTTGCTACTTGATTCAAACTTCCCATGAGGTTGTAAAACCTTAGTTTGGGTCCCAAGATAAATGGACATTACTAGAAGATGGCACTTAACAACAAATTGGCAACATTGGGTTCATTTGATTGTAGAGGAACTTTTGAAGATGTGATAAAAAATAAAGTCTCAAAAGAAAAAGGTTTTAGATTTTTCCTTACTTTGGAACTATCAAACAGTTTGTGTCAAAACCCCAAAAAAGTGAAACATACCAAATTTCTGAACTCAGAACCATACCTCATTTCTGAAGCATTGTTTCCTATGTCACAAACATAATTGAATTTCAAATGACATCAATTTGAAAAATTACACTTTAGAAACTTAATTTCCACAAGTGTCCATGTGCAACTCTTAGATATAAACCCTAAACCCTAAACCTAGTCTATATAAACAAGTGCCGATAGACCTGTCCCTTAACATTTGAAAATACAGTGCCAATTCACAAGGAACCTGCAAGAACATTTATATATATATATATATATATAACACCGGTAGTCACAATAGGAACTAATCTGTTACAAGAGAGTGAAGTGCCATCTTGCATGAACAATTGTAAAATTGAGATCCAATGTCACAACAGCAAAGCACAGAGAAAGCCAGCAATCTGTTTACATAGTCCTTAAAGCAATTGTAAGAGATTGTCTGCAGGTTGCTTGAAAAGATGATATATTGGCAAGAATTCTTGCAAACCTTGTAAGGACAATCAAATTCTCTGTTGCCGATATAGAAAAGAAACTGTAATACATCAAAAGTTTCAATCCAATAGCTCCATTCCACATGACTGCAGTGATGGGCACCTAGCTATGATACTTATGAAGTCAAGTGCATACAATACAGTTACCTCAATCCTGAAGATAATAACTCTCATGAGAATCGAGAAATCTCTGTACTCAATCCTTGCAATAAGCCCAAAATAATTTCCCACTGCATGATTTGGATTTTGACATTCTCATTGAGTTTCACCAACCAGCAAGAATACACATCCACCACCTGCAATGATCACAGACCTGCGTATCCTGTGAAAGGCGAAGGAGGATGCTGAAAATGTAGTACAAAAAAGTGAATATGAGAACCTTATGGGTGTGTTTCCAGGTAAACCTTTATACAAAACTGTCTCAAACTCAATACTATCAGTGTCTGAATCTCAGTCCTCACAACCTCATCATTATGCATGCCACGAGGCTGGCCCAAGGATGCCAGACTCTAGAATCCTTCCCTGCTGCTGCGTTCTACCACTGGAAATTTCCAATAGGCTTTTCCTCCACCCTGAGCTGATGTAGTAAAATTCCAGATCCTCAACAAAAACTGTACCCAAGTTTCTGAGGCCCAGTGTTGATGCCCAATTTGCTTTGATTGCTGGAGAACACAACACTTGTGACAAGATCTCCAACCTGTGATGGAGGAAACCTGGTCTGCAACTGAATCATCATCATCTGCATGAAGAGATTGTCTGCAGCAGCATGTGAAGCTTGTTAGCCGTTGCAGGCCTACTGACAAGCTGCAGAGCCGTACACCTTCTTCTACATTCTCATCAATGTTTCTTTTTCCATCAATGCTGCTTCCTTTCAATCACTTGCACACAAAGGTGTTGACAATCTTTCTAAGCAAGTGACTGATAGCAAGCATTGTCTTCAGCAGCAGCAGCATCTTCCTGCAAACTCCATTTGCTCTCTCCTCTGTGCATACCATGCCATGCCATGAAGTTTTCCAACTGTTGCAACATATTTGCAAAGCTTGAGATAGCCTTCGACAATGAAAAAAAGGGAAAGAAACACACATACATACAAACACGGATCACAAACCAAAGAAACAAATAAAGATGGCAAGCAGCAGCTTACAAACAAACTCAATCCCACAGAAATCTGACCTCAGAATGGAAGAACTCCCGCACTACTGTGTCTCCCAGCAGCAATTCTGCTGCAACATGAAACCGCAAAACCGCAACCACTCCAACCACGACGACAAGCTCCGGAAACTTGCAGCGACACAACTGTCTTTGTACAAGGGCCGCCGACGTGCATCAATCAAAGCAGATCCGCAGTCAAGATCATAGCATTTCTCCTCGGATGCGCAGGTCGGTAATGCTCTTCGTCTTCTTCTTCTTCGTCTTCGCAACGAGCCTTCTCTTCCTTGTCGCGCTCGGGTCTGTAACCCTACTCCCTGTAGAGCGGGTGTGTTGTTCTGCACGTCATTCGTCCTACAAATTGACCCGAGACGCAGAAGAGAGATAGAAGAAATAAAGCAAGAGGAAGAGAGACGGAGAAGGGACCGGGAGGAAGAGATGGATATAGAGAAGTTGAAGCCTTCTTCTAATCATCGGCAAGAAGGAGATGTGATGATCCTTGAGAATGGAGGAGGAGAAGGGAGAGAGACTGATGATTTGAAGGAGAAGAAGGGAGAAGAAGTAGAAGAAGAAGAGTCTGATGAATCATCTCATCGTCGGGAACAGCAGGATGCAATCCTTGACAAAAATGAGGGAGGGGAGGGCAAAAGAAGAAGAAGAAGAGACAAAAATGTTGGCGAGAAGGAGGAGGAGGAGGAGGAGGAGGAGGAGATCAAGACTGCAGAGGAAAAAGGAGGAGATCAAGACAGCAGCATCATAAATTCAAGAGAAGAAGAGATTGAAACCTTGAGAGAAACTAGCAGCGAAGAAGCTCTGACCAAGAACAATGAGGACATGCCAGAAGCCCCTGAAGCAAACTACAATGGTGGTGATGACATTGGTGAAGACATCGGTGCACAAGCTAGCATGGATCAGAATGCTTACAAGGTGCCTGAGGAGATTGTGCTGCAAGGGTTGCCAATTACTTCAGAGAAGCAGCAGCAACCCAGTGGTGATGGCAATGGTGGTGGCAATGGTGATGGCAATGGTGGTGGCAATGGTGGTGGTGATATGTCATTCCGTAGAATTGCAACATCACCCATTCCCATTCCTGATGTGTAAGTGCCTGTTTTGTACAGTTTCTCTCTTCTCAATTTTCATGATTGTAAGCAGCTGCTTAGTTATGGATGGGTGAAAGCTTCTGTATTATCTCTGAAGAATACTCATCTCATCTCTTTGAACATCTGGGTTCTCTTGTTCATGAGACAAAGATTGTGCCTTCGAGACTTGGTTTACATTTCTGCAGAATTGATAGTTTACTTGAAATAAATGCAATCTTGTCCAAGAGGAAATCTTTTGTGATTCTGGCCATCCCTAGAGTCATAGGTCTGCAGCAGCAATAAGAAGAAGAAGAACAACAAACACAATATCACCACACATCAAAGGATGAGTGCTTGTGGATGTGACTTGACTGTAATTGCTTGCCCCACTGCTTTTGTTTGTCTGAATGGAGGTGGGTGAGATTTGGAAGCATGGTCAAGTAGGAGTTTTTGTCTTTGTACAATGTCACAATGGATGATCAGCCATTGCAGATAGAGAGAGTGTAGTTGTGCGGATGTTTTTTTTTAAACACTTTGTGATTCTAAAACTTGGAAGGACCCATTGATGGTGTTGTGAAGTAAATGAAATCATTTCAGAGAGTTTGACATTTGAAGCACAATTGCTGATTGCTTTACACCTTGATGTTATGTGACAGGCAAGAACCTGCGACTCAGTACCCATCCACCAGTGGCTCAAATATAGTTGGGGACATCCTTTACAACCTTGCTGTCAGCGATGAGGAAGGACACTCTCAACAGCACATCCTTGCATTTGCAGCTAAGAGGTATGACTTGATGGATTCTCCATGGACTCAATGGATTCTCTATGGACTCGATGGATTCTCTATAGATTTGATGGGTTCTCTGTGGACTCAATGGATTCTCTATGGACTTGATGGATTCTCCATGGTGATGCTTTTTACACACATTCATTTTGCTGTTGGTGATGTATTTGCGTTTGGAGATCAACTGGAAGGAGAGCTTGATAGGACCAGATGTCAGGTGGCAGATTCATGTACAGGAAATCTATAGCCTGTCTGGCAGTTGAATATGTTGTGTCTCTCTGCAGATATGCAGCTAATGTGGAGAGAAATCCAGAAGATTATGATGCCCTCTATAACTGGGCCTTGGTTCTTCAGGTAAAGATGTCTTACACATTGGTTGTTCAAACAGTTTTGTGCTTCAAAGTTCAGTTTTGCATTGGGTCATTTTTATGAACAAACTTTTGGAGGCTATGATATACAACAATCTCAACAATCAGTTGATTTGCCTTCCCATGCAATTTGTGCACCATTGAACATTAGTTATTTGGGTACTTCCTTGATGTGTTCTTTGACCTAAGAAGAGTGAGCCTCTTGCTTTTTGAGATGTGTTGTCTGAGAGTCTCTGTTCCCTGTTTGTAGCCTTAGATAAAATTCTGAACTGCAGCATTCAATTGTTGGTTGTCATTGGTTCTTACAGGAAAGTGCAGACACTACAGGATCAGAGATGGATTCCATCAGCAAGGATGCATTGCTTGATGAAGCTTGCAAGAAGTATGAGGGTGCTACCCGACTCTGTCCCACCTTACATGAGGTAATCCTGATATAACCTGTTCCAATTGCATGCCTCTTTTCATCACAGCCTGTCCTCAGAGTGGGTAATTGGGAACTTGGGCAGATTCATCTCCTTCTGTATGTCAAGTTCTAGTTGCAAGGTATCTCAGAACAAAAGCTGCTTGTTGTGTCGTGTTGACAAAACATTGCAATGTGGATGCTTCAAGCTGTAACTCTGGAGTGCTAGCTGAAATCATAACTGAGTCTTCTCCTTGCTTCTGAAAATGCAACAGAACCTCAGGATGCAAATTATTGTATAATGTTTTGCCCTAAGTTTTAGCAGATTCTACCTATCTAACCCTATTTTTGGGATCAGATGAAATTTTGTGGGGAGTAATGGCAGCTAGTTGATGGCATTCATGAAGGTGTTGGTCTGTTGCTTTGTGAGTGACACTCACAAGGTTGTTTAGACACACTTGCTATTGTTGTGTTTCGTGTGATTTCACTGGCACTGACACAACATCTGTTTGGCTACCTTACACATGTCTTTGTGGATTTTCTTTCTGCAATCACCTGGTTTAAGAGTGGACTAGGGGACATACAGTAACATGGGTGTAGCTTTCTTAAGAGACTTGTGCCTTTTGCAGGCTTATTATAACTGGGCAATAGCAATATCTGATCGAGCCAAGATCAGGGGCCGAACAAAAGAGGCAGAAGAGCTTTGGAAGCAGGTGCACTCTATTTTCGCTAGGCATATTTACTCCCATCAGAGAGTTTTTATAAACCTCTCTATCCATGTAGTGTTCTCCATATTAGGTAGTAAACTATGGTTAAATTGGCAGGATCTTCAACTTCTGAACTCGTCAGCTTGTCCACCTTGCACCCTAATCCTTGAATTCCTACCAGATGAGGTCTGTTCCTTGTATTAGCAAAAGAAAGTAGGGTTTTAGGAGGTTTAGAAGTGTTAAGAGTTTTCTCTGCAGTCTCATAGATGTGTATAGTGGGCACGGAGACAGGGCTGGTGAGCATTCACAGCATGAAACCCATATGCTCATGTTCTACCTTTTCTTGTCTGATCCTTGACCTAAGGATATTGTCTATGCAGGCATGTGTCAGATACGATCAATCTGTTCAACTCAATTGGAACAATCCTCAGGTTCTTCAATTACAATCCATATGTAGGAGTTGCTACTGGAGCATTATATTCTGTGTACTCTCCCACATTCTGCAGTTATAAATTGCTCCAAATTTCACTGCCATAAACTCAGAGTAGCCAGAGTTTCTTTTAGGTTGATATAGAGATGCCAATGCTGGGTTGAAGTGACAGAAGCGTTGCTGTTACCAGGAGATATGTGTTTCTTATCATTTGCTCTCTTGTTGGCCAGGCTTTGAACAATTGGGGCCTAGCTCTTCAGGTAGATCTTCTCAACTGTCTCAATTGTTTAGTTTGGAGGTTCAGCATGGTACATGAAGTGATATATAGACTTCTTGGCTATGCGACATTGCATCATTCCTGAGTGAAAACTATGACATTCTTAGAGAGAATGGGATCAAACCCTGTACAACATGGTAGTAAAAGTACAGACCAGTTTGTGACATATCTATTGGCTCACCTGCTCATCTTCCTATTTTAGGAGCTTGGTGCCATTGTTCCACTCAAGGAGAAACATGCTGTTGTCAAGAAGGCCATAAGAAAGGTAGCTCAACAAGAGCCATGCTATAATTATAGTAGAACTATCAACATGGCACCCTAGAAAATGTTTCTCATGTGCTTTGGTAGGTGTCTGACTGTGCACAGCATGAGTCTTGCTGCTCTCAATGTTTCATTCTTCATGGATTTAGTTGCATACATGCCATTTTTCTCTGCTTGTTCCTTTGGTTATGATGAAGATGGTACCCATTGGTGCTTGCAATGTGAAAACCTAGCAGTTGATTGCTTTTCAGGTCTGATGACTGAGAAGAGTCAAGAGAGAGTGCTAGAGTGAGTTATCAAGGATGAGATCCTTCAGAAGACAGCTCAGTTCTTTGTGTGGGTGGATGGGCTTTGCTGAAAGCAAATCACAGTTCAGGGCAGCATTTCAACTACAATTTGATTTTCACCGGGCTGTATACAACTTGGGCACTGTTTTGGTGAGCGAATCAAGACTATCTTCCCAAACACTTCATGATAGTGCTGTATCTGCCCTGACTGAATTTCAAAGTCACAGGATATAGAGAATTTGACCAAGGATAACATGGGAACAGCTGGACTTGTGCTAACTGCATGGTATGCAGACTTCTGATATTTGTCATGTCACAGTATGGGTTGGCAGAGGACACTTCAAGAAGTGGGCAGAAGATGAACACAAAGGAGCTGCCACCAGCAGATCTGTATAGCTTGTCTGCTGTCTATATAGCAGCTGCACATGCCCTCAAACCTGAGTACCCTGTAAAGTTTCCTTCCCATTTCTCCCTGGCCTCACAACACGTAAGAGTCCAAGAGATTCTTCATATGATTCCTGATAAATGTACTTCAGATCCACCAACACTGTGTTCTTGTGTGGGTACACAAGACCATCTGATGAATTGGGATATTAAATACACAATTGATGTAGTTGCATGTGCTTTTTGCAAATGAATACACATGATATGCAAGATACCCAATTTTGTTAGCTTGTAACCTTGGTTGTGAAGGGGATAACGTGTTAGACTACTGAAAGTGAAGCATAATATATTGATAAGTGGTGGAAAGGATCCTGGAGTCTCTCAGAGGAGATGGTGTGCTTGTGTGGGAATGCAGGTGTACCGAGGTGCCTTACGTCTTGTGCGCTCGTTGGTAACTTTCTTACTTCCACTTGATGTTTCCTGACTAGTATTGTTGACTCTCAGATCAACTTATTTGGACATTGAGGTCCTGATTATCACTTTTGTATCCATATATGCAGTTGCCTTTGCCATACATGAAAGTAGGCTGGTTGAAGATTGCCCCTCCTGGGAACCCACTTGCTCCTCATTGTGATTGGATACGGTTATGGTTTGTGCTTGACCACAAAGCACTTTATGAGGTATGATTGACAGTAGCATTGGTGTCATAGCTTTTTTCTATCTCTGTGTCTTTTGTTGATCAGGTGGATTGTTTTAGTTTGAGTGGCATAGGTTTGGTCCTTTTCTTGAACTAGCACTGCTCTTTTTAAAGTGATACTAGCTGTATCCTTCACATATCCAAAGGAATGCCAATAGCAAGTATGATGCAGAACGGTTCCAGTAAATCCAAGAATTACTGTGTGTCATCTGTGTTTGCTAGATAGGAGTACAGATAGAGTGTGCTAGATATTGTGATGGCTGTTTTCTCCAAATGACTTGTGCTGTGTTTTTGTAGATGGAAAAAGTTGACCGGAAGTCTTTGGCACATAGTTATTCAAGGCGTGTCACATTTGCAGATAGTAGCAGCTCTAGCTTACCAGCAAGGCCATCCTTGCTTAGAATAGGGATGGAGGATATTGTGCACATGGCTCCATCTGCCGATCTGAGCCTTCCTCCTGGAAGTGGCTTTTGCATAGACACTGTTTCTGGTCCACACTACCTGGTCCATTTCTTCCTCACCCAAGTTTTGGAGTCTGTCTTGTCTATTCCTCTGCTGATTGTCTATTCTTTGAGTCACATGAGTGATAGAAGACCATCTGCAGCTACTCAACATTCCCCTTGATAACTTTGAAAAAAAAGACTCATTCTGGGATCCTTGTGATCCTTGTGTCTTTCCCCCCAATAGTCCAGAATTCATAGTTGGTATTTTCTCTCCTGTCTTCCACACCAGTTCCTGTTCTGGATCCAAAAAGGACATGTGCGTGGTGGGAGGGAAGAAAAAAGCTGCATGATGATGATTAATAAGCAGAACTGCAGATCCACACTTTAATTTGTCAATATTGATGAAGCAACAGATGTTTAGTTTGTGAACGGTTGCGTGGTGGTGCATGGATGTGCACAGATAGCAGAAACATGGAATGCAATGGATGCATGGGTGGATGCTGTGCGCTTGGTGTATACCATCTATGTCCAGGGTAAGAAGGATGTACTTGCTGGAGTGCTTGCTGGCTAACAAAGCACAAACCCAAAAAACATTTATGCTGCCAACCACAGATTGATTGCCAGCAGGTTTCTGCAGAGTCTTTGACTCATAAAAAGTTCCAACCTTGTCAATCTGTAGCACATGTTTTTAGGAGTTGTAAAAAATTGAGAGTTGGATATTTGGAGTAGTAGTGGCATCTTGCATGCCATTCCAGTAGCAAGGTGCTATTTGGTCATAAGAATGTGCAATGTAGCACCATGGCAGCACTTGGCTTCATACAACTAGGCTAATGCTCACTCCCTAGTCAAGATATTTGCATCTTGCTTTACTTAAAAACATCCAGACTCACATCACAATTGAGTGCCCATAGCATGCTTTGAGAGAGAGTTACAAAGAGAAGCTAATAAGGAACTTGTTTACGAGTTACAGAGAGAAGCTAATAAGGGTTTCTCAGGTTTCTCTCAGAGCAAGCTTGAAAAGAGGGGCATACAGGAGCAATTATTAGGGACATGCAGGATCCATGAATTGAAGTAGTGAAGATATCTGAAGAGCTGATAATCTATGCACCTTATACATGTTAATAATGAAATTGCCACTCATGCAATAAACCCAGTTACATTATTGATCTTCTCTATCTCATATGCTTCCTTTGCATTACTAAGAAATGGAGCTTTTTTATGTTGGAAATATTTTGCTTATTATTTATGTTGTAATAGAACTTCCTATTGGCAATCAGCTTTGATAGTTGCAAGTCCACAAACTGAGTATCACATATGGCAAGTGTAGCAAACTGATCTAGACATAATTTAGGATTGAAGGCAAAGAACTGTTTGTGTAAGTATAAGTGTAGGGTTAATGTGGTCAAGGCAAAATCAAGTTCCCAAAAAACTTTAAATGAATGTGAAAGATCTTAGGTCAGTTGACCAGAGAACCTGAAGAAGCTTGAATAGAGATTTGTTGTTTTGGGGTGGGGGGAGGGGAGAATGGAGTATGCTAATATCCAGAAGTTTGTCAAAGGTTGTGAGCCGGGCAAGTTGGGCAAGAGAACAAAAGAGTTGACAAATAACTCATAATATATGAGATACAAACAAATTGACAATGAACCAGAGCATGCATAACCCAATCTTTTGCTCAGAATTTTGTAGTCTGCATACCACTGCTACCACACCTAGAAAGATCTCATTTCAACTTCCGAAACAGTTTGTGTGCAGTCTGCAAGCAACAACAAATTCCAAAGTTAGGTTTTTATTGCAACCCATAAAGTGCCAAGAGGATGGACTAAGTCCACAAGCATTAGAAACATGAATTGCTGTTTTGATGGCTCAAATCAATCTACTTGGTACCCAAATCTTTACTCTTCTTTTAACTTATGCAGACCCAATAGCATACAATCTTACTATTTGGTTGCATATATTTTGCAAGCATGGCACATCCAAATATGGGAAACTATGTACTTCCAAGATCTTGGGGGCAGAATGGAAAACTATGTTATCATGAGAACATGTCCACCTTCAGAAAGGAGGTGGTAGTCTTGAGGGTGAAGAGATTTTGGAACACCTGGTCAGCAGATATTGTAACAACTTTCTTTTGGATCTCTCCTCCAAACCCACACATAGAGAATAGAAGTATATTAGACAAGAAAAAGGAACTTACACACTTATCAACGCAACCCCAGTAGTCAAAGTATTGTCCGGTGCAGTGCTTTTGATCTCCTTCCTCTTCCTCCTCCACACGCTTCTCACAAGCCTGGTACACCAATATCCAAACCCCATAAGGATGTCAGGTCACACATAACACACATCAACACACTTGTCAATAGCACTTTTCGGAGGGAAGACCCCACACATAAAACCAACGAGTGCCCCCACATTCAATACAAGTACACGAAAAGAACTTTCAGCTTCTATGCCACACCTGATATGCAAGCAACTGCTTCACACATCTTGGCTTGCATGATTCCTCCACCTCAGGTTTTGGGTCAACTGGCTCTTCCTCTTCTTCCTCTTCTGCTGCCTCTTCTTCAGGAGCTTCCTCAGCAGCAGGTTCTTCAGCCCCTGCATCTCCATCTCCACTCTCTCCAGCAGCATTCTCCTCTGGAGTATCCTGAGCTTGTTCTTCAGCCTCGTCAGCCCTGAAATCCGCAGTGCACACAAAAAGCACTCAGCAGCATATAGCTCAATGGGCCAACATTCTCATGAACATGGGATGCACTGCATCAGCAAAACACATTCCTACTCAAAACTTTTGGAGTGACCTTTCACTTTCACACCAACAACCTTGAATTGTTATGTCAATAACAGCAGCTATTTCAAAAACCTGAAAAGCCACAGCCCATGATACATTTGCTCAAAGGAGAAACAGCTTGCTCTTATCTTCCACTTTCTGCAAGCTCAAACCACTATTATGCACTGCAACTGGTTGGCCACATTCATGAAACCAGAGACCAGAAATGAAAGTGTAGTCTTTTCATCACAAGAAAGTTTCTTTTTCTATACAAGAGATTTTCTTCTGAAAAAGCAGAAGAGAACAAACACAGCCCCCTAGACCCCCAGATCTAAACCCACACAACACCTGGATCTGATCTGATCTGATCCAGCTACTCGGCTCAGCAACCTTCCTACATGAGGGATTCCAATGCAGCAAGGCAATATCAGATGTCCATTGGTAGGTCGTCAAGGAACTATCTTCCTTCTGATTGAAGGATCGCAACAAAAAGGAAGCTAGGATGGCCCAAGAGAGATGATAAGAGAGAAAGCGACAAAGGCAGAACACAAACCCTAAACTATCATGGCTCTTGATCTTAACTTGCTGAAGGTTATTCCTCTTCCCGTTTGTCTAAGTTCCTATCCTCAGCTTCTATCCTCAACTGTAGCTGCTGAGCAAAGAAACATACACAAAGCAATCCAGGAGGAAAGGCGAGGAAAAAGAAACAACACTGACGAATCTCGTCAAGCACCAGAGGCAGCTTCATTATGAATCCCACTCAGAAAACAGATCCGTTCCGCATTCAAATTCTACGCCAGTACGGGAACAAAAAGCCAATCCACAGCGACATACACACACACAAACAAAAGAACAAGTTCATTCCTTCTGCTGCTTTTACCCCTGTCCACGATTCTCTCTCTCTCTCTCTCGGCAGCATGAAAAGAAGACTCGCCTTCTTCATCACCGCCGTAAAGACGAAAAACAGACCCATTAATCAAGGGGAAAAACCAGAAAAGAAAACCAACAAAGCAATGGCGGATGAATCCGTTTCTTACATGTTAAATGCCGAGAAGCTTTTGCCGGGAAGACGCCGGCCGATTGGGTTTTAGGGTAGAAGCTTTCGCACCGCTCAGCGGCAACAACAGCAAAGGTAGAGACACAAAAACGCCTAGAGAGAGACACAAATGGCTGTAATGCTCAAATGCCCAAAACAATGTAAGTGCGAAATGAGTGCAAAAATTTCCCTTTTTTTTAATGATATAAAACCAAACAGGGGCGGTCCTACGAGGTTTTTATTTATTTTATTGTTTCCAGGTTTTTTCCCCCATTTTGTGATACCGAAAATTTGGCGATTTTTCCCCCAAAAAATAGAAACAATAGAAATTACAATGTTTTTTAAAAACAACATTTTTTTGTTTCAAATAGCCAGATTTCTACGACGGGTTCTAGGCTCTAGCCAGTGATTTTTTGGAGAACAAAATTCGTCCTTTTTTTCGTAATAAACATTTGGAATTTTTTGGATAAATGTGTTCTAAAGTGGAAATTTGTCTATTCTTTTGGCAAAAGAGCAAAAAAGAATTTTATTTTTCTCAGAATTGAAGAAAACAATTTTGATTCGTAGCAGGTAGTCTAAATATTAAATGATTTTTTTTTTTTACAAAAAATTGCTTTCATATCTGGTATAAACCTAAATTTGGCTAAACATTTTTTTGATAATTGCCACTTTGGCACCATCACAAAATTGACCCCCAAAAAAAAAAAAAAAAACACTGACCTTGTGCTTTAATTTTTTAACAAAAAGACTTGTGGCGAATGTGCAAAATAGGTGAAATTTCGCCACCCCAAAAAAAAATATGAATCATGATTTTTGGGAATTCTCTTTTCAGAAAACTTGGAATGAGGATTTTTATTTTTTTTAGGGTTTACACTCGGTGAAATGTGCATTTTCCAGCAAAAATTAGCCATTTTCGAAAAAAGAGGAAAAATAGAAAAACAAATTGGGCTCGTATCACATTTGGAACCATTATTGGTACATTCCTCAACCCTATTTCTCGAGTGTGTATTTTGCAATTGTTCTAAAGATTCACCGATTTTGTTTTGATTGATTGCTCAATTGGTGAGTCTTTGATCAATTGCACTTTGATCCATTGCAAATGTTCTAAAACACACCAATTTCTCCCATTTGCAAATGTTCTAAAACACACACCAATTTTCTCCCCAGTCCACTACTGCTAATTTAATTCACAGGGATGTGGAGCTCATGCAACAAAAGGATGATGCGAGAAGAGACAAGGATGATGATAAAGAAGCGATGTTTTAGAAAAAGCTCCTTGGTGCAAAGCTGAGGTCAAAACAACTTGTGACAAGCTTTGCACAACAAGAAGATGACCACACCAACTGCTCATGCAAAGACATCAGGACCCAAAGGATCTTTATTATTGGCAGATCATATACTCCTTGTGGCCTCCCAAGCAGTCGCAATGTTGGAGCAACCCACCTTCAACAAAACTCGCAAAGAGTCTGAAGTACCAAAAAAAATCTTGTTCTTTCTGGAGCCCAAACATTATACTTCATCTGGCAATCTGCTTCTTTGCATCTCCACCGATCGCTCCTACTAATGGGAAGTCAGTATGAAAGATTGGCATGAAAGCAAGGGAATAGAGAAACATTGAGCTCGAGAAATATGGCTTTGCCCAGAGCAGTTTCAGTCCCAGGTACATTTGAACCAGAGCATCATCATTCAACAAAACACACTACATACACATATTACACTCCAAGTTGGAAAATAGATAGACTGTCAAAACCAACACACGTCTGTGTTCCAACAGATGATTGATGCACAAAACACTTCAACATTTCATTTAGCAATACGCGTTAGCACAAATCCATCTAATGCACCACTAAATCTATACTCTGCTTAACAAATCCACAGCAACCAGGGCACTACTACATGGCACATTGCATGAGTTTGTATGCCCCTTCTTGCTCATATTGTAAGCATAATTCCATAAACCTCATTGTCATTGAAAATAACCCGGTTGCTTTAACTTCTTTACTGAAAGAGCTACCTGTCACAAACAATTATTTGCTCTACAAGTGTCCCCCCCTGGATCATTGGGTCACTGGAGCAAAATTTCAGCAGTCATAATTCAGAATACATACAATCATATGGTGCTTCTCAAACATAAATAAACTCTGCTAATTGTATCAAAATCTGCAGCATCTTCTTCTAGTTCCTTTGGTTTACAAGATCACAGAGGACTGGCATACCTGTCAAATCTACAGATTCAATGAATGCCATTTGGCAGTACATGTCATCAGTGGACGCTGAAGTGATTAGGGTGAGCACCCCACAATGCAACTCACAACAGGTCACCTCACCCTTCACCAATGTGTTGTGGGTTCTTACCACCCCAACAAATACGCTCCTCAATTTAAAGGGAGATATCTTAGCAGCCGGCTAATTGAGCCAACCATATATATGGTTGGCTCTACGCTGTACAAATTGTCAAACTCAGTTCAAACTTCTTCATATACTGTGCTCCCTTGCTGTAAAACTTTCATGGAGACAAAAAGATAACAATTTGGACTGCCATGTTATACAGGTTTTGCATCTAATGGCAATTGGGTCTGGGAGCGAAACTCTGAGGATGATTCTCTTCTGTGAAGGATAAAGAATATATGCGTATATATGCCTATGTATGAGGGCCCACTCTAAAAGTGAATAGATTCAGCCATAGTGATTCTTGTGACCTATTTGAACAGCAGAGTCACCAAGGCAGATATTCCAAGCTGATGGTTTTTTCTTCCTTACCTGTTTGATATCTTTGTCCCCAGACTTGGTGGTGCCCATAAGACGGGAGAAGAGCCGTTTCAACGGGGAGCCTCCTAGCCCTGTTGGGAGGGGTACCTTGGAAGCATCTTCTGCAAGTAAGCTCCTCAATGGGGTGCGTGCCTTTCCTTTTCCAGTCTTCCCTTCATTAGTGCTGCCATTCTCAACCATGCTTGAGCAGGCCATAGCATCTGATAGGGTATTCTCCACAGGGCCTGAAGCAGGTAGAATCTGGTCATCAAGAGAGGTTGCTGCACCTGATTGAACCCCATTTGTAGCGACCTTCTCCAAGCAAGCTGGAGTCTCTCTGCCCCCACTTGAGAATACCTCTGTTTCCTCCATGAGCAAATGGTCTTGATGGGAACTTGAGAGTGGGTGCTGCTCATGCACAGGAAGCAAGGGAGGGGCTGGTTCTTGACACTTTGCAGTTTCAGGGGCAGATGCTTCTTTCAGTGCTGACTGCCCAGTTGTCATCATTGACCAAGGTTTCTCTGGCAACGCGAAGTCTTTCCAAGCAATTGAACTCTGGTCTTGATCAGCTGTTTCCACCTGCATGACCTCTGTGCTAGAATCTCTGTGCATTTCAGTTAGAGCTATAGCTTGCACTTCATCACTGATAATATTTGTGGATGAAGCCTGTGACACCTCAAAGCTGTACTCCTTTGGTTTCCTGGAATCTAACAAAGGAAGTGCATTATTACTCATATCGGCTCTTTCAGATTCATTGGCATCATCATGGTTGTCCTGGTTGCATGGTTCTCTGCCATCTAAAACACTGAGTTCTGCAACTGGATCAGATTTTTGAGCCTGTACACCATCATGGCTGATGTTGTCCTGGCTTAGATTGTTTGATTTGCTGAAATCAACACTCTCGGCAACAGTTTCTGCACACCCAGATCAAACTTCAGAAGTCTATAGTTTTTACCAACAATAGTTCTAGAAAGACAACACAAAAAATACCCAACTTTATTACCTTTGACATTTCACTGTCTGACCTACCCACGAAGGTGTAAGAGATTATCTAAACATTTGCAGAAACAACTCTGAATCTTCAAATAGTGTACCACATCTCTCATACCTCCCAATCAGCAAGGACTTCCTGTTCCCATACCCTCAGAGAAATGAGACATCATAAATTCCATCACATTTCTCTTCATTTCCCCTGATAACTTTGGAAAGAAACAAAAAGAGAGCATTGCAGAAAGTGTACCTTGGGCAGAACCTAGATTAACAGTGCTGTTATTCCCATCCAAACTCGGATCCACCTCAGCACTTTTTGTGTCATCCTCATTACCTCCAATTGCATAAACAGGTGAGGCACCCACTAGAGTATCCCAAGAAACTGTATCTGCCATTTCCCCTGCATTTTCATGTGACAATGTCTCCTCTGCCTGACTGGAAGAACTGTCTTCTTCAGATAGCACACATTTTGTCTGCAACTGGGAGTTTAGCTGTGTAGCTACATCAGTGGCTACTTGGGTTCCTTGCTCATCCATATCAGCTCCTTCAAACCCTCCTGATTTGGCTGGTTTCTCAAACAGTTTGGTTGAAATACAGCTTCCACCTTGAGATACCAAATCTTGGTCATGCTCTGACCCCTCTACCTCATTTCCTGGATTGACATCTCTCACTACACAATCATGTGCAACCAGCTTTGTGGGTGCCATGGAATTTTCCTGTGTAACTGGAGCATCATTTGTCTTGAACCAACCGGACCCATCTGTAGCTTCCTGTGCAGAACTCTCATGTTCTTCCTTCTCCAGATTGATTACTGGGAATACATCTGGATTGTCTAGATTCTCCATGGACACAGCGGAATCATTAGATTCCACTACAGCAAAAAAAGTTTGTTCAGCAGGAGACCTCAGGAGTTGGTCAGTAACCTCAGTTTCAGATCTGTCATCCTCTAGTACCTCCAGATCAGCCGCTGGGATGAGACCCTCAGGGATATCTGCTGTTCTCACTAACATATCACTTGTTTCAGCTGTAGGAAGTTCATCCAGACAATTCAAATTCTCTTCGTTGCCAAGTATGTCCACTGGGTAGGCCTCTATGTAAACCTCCCTTGCAAGAGGACTGACCTCCTCTTCAACAGCTTCGACCTTTGTCTCTTCACAAGGAAAAACAGTTTTATCCTCAAGTGTTGGAGCAGTTATAGTCTCCAGAATAGGAGGTATATCAGTAGCAATTTTGTCAGCTTTGTCCTCTTCCTGCTTATGGAGAATGATTTCTATGGGAGTCCCTGGTCTTTGCACTACTTCAGTTCTTTCACAGCTGCCAAGCCCAAGGCAACCAGGATCTGCCTGATGTTCTCCACTCATGACATTGTCAGAATATGAGGAAACACCCATTGCAGCAGGTTCAGTGCTGATCTCAGGAAGTATATGCATAACAACTGTATCATCTTCTGACAATTCCAAAATTCCTTCTGACACCTTGTTGTATGCAACTAGTTCCTCAGCTACATCAGATGAATCAAAGACATGATCTCTGAGAGATAAAGGACCTGCAAAGAGACAATGGAATGGACTGTAAAATGTTAGGACTCTGAGAGATATGGACATGCAAAGAGAAAATGGAATAGACTGCAAAATATCAGGACTCTGAGAGATATAGGAACTGAAAATTGAAGAGACAATGGATTGACTGCAAAGTGATAGGACCCATGACAAGCTTATCACACGTAAAATGTCCCAGAAATTTAGACTTTCTCAGTACTGCACTTGCACACGATTGCAGGTCCAACTACAAATCAGAACAGTACTCAAGATTAGAGTTCATTTTAATCTAGGGAGATCAAGATTCAAGGTTGTCTCCTGAAGTCCTCTTCATAGAAACCCACAACAATTATACCTGCTCTGCCCTCATTCAAGTTTTGTGAGCATAGGACTTATCTGAAGAACGCCTATCGAGAAAACAGGGAACATGAAAACAAACATACCTTCAGGACTGGCAAGAGTCTTCAGAAATAGACCCGACTTGGGGCTCTTCTCCTCCTCCAAGATGCCTGGATCTTCCTCTGTTAAACACTTCACTTCAAGACCCTCAACAGGACCTTCAACATTATCCAGTTTCTCTTTCAGTTGTTTGTTCATCTCTTCATCTGCACTCCCAAGCACACCATCTGTGTTTCCAGTGCTTTTTCCTCCTTCCCACACCAGAATGGCATCAGATCCTGCCATTCTTGTTGCTCTTATCTCTTGATGCTTTGTTGGTGAGGGTGCAACACCATGACCAGCAACTGCCTCCAGATTTTCGAGCTTGTTGTCAGTTTCTCTTGAAGCTTCATATGCAGGAAGATCCTGGACTGTGGTTGAACTCACCTGCCACATACCAAACAAATCCAGCTCAAAATCCAATTCACTCAAGGTTCTCTTATAAATTGAAACTGCCCAAGCAAGAGTCCAGATAAAGAGTATTAAATATTCATCACATCACATTGCAATGGACAGATGTGAGTATCAATTTTCTCCACACATTCTGCAGGAAGGATAGAGAACATGGAAACTGCCTCTCATGCCTGTGCTCCTCACAAAACAGGAATCAGATATGTTTCAAGGATGTTTAAACACAGAAATAGTTTCTCACCTTCTCATCAACGCCTAGTCCGTGATGGATGGTGACCCCTTTAGCTTCATCCTGTGTATCAACATGCAAATGATGTGCATTCTCTGTCATGGGAGTCATATCCCTTTCAATTTCTGGGGTATATGGCAGTTTCTCAACAGGCCCTCCATCAGCTGGCATCAGGTCCTTCTGTGCTGCTGACTCAGTCTCTTCCTGTATAGCCTTCACAAGTATTAATGGTGCACCAAACCCCACCCGTAAAGAATTCAAACCTGTTTCCTCAAGCAAACATGTCCTGCTTCCTCCATCCACACTGCCTCTAACTTTGTCTGCAAGTGAATCATTCTCAGTGGGGGCAGTCACCTCTTCTTCTGGTATTTCATGGATTTTTGTTGAAGTGATGTTTTTAGATGTTGGGCAATTCACTAGTTCCTGAAGCAGGTATGCTGTGCTCCCATCATCCCCTAAGTCTGGACACCCCTCTGCACCTGCATCATTCTCAGGAGCATTGGTCACCCCTTGTTCTGAGAATCCATGGATTTCTGGTGAAGAATTGTTTCCAGATGTTGAACCATCCAGTGGTTTCTGAAGCAGACTTCTTGTGCTCCCTTCCTCCACAATGCCTGCAGCCACCTCTGTACATCCAGCATTCTCAGTAACATTAGTCACTTTGTCTTCTGTGACTGCTTGGAATTCTGGTGAAGTGCTGTTTTCAGAGTTTGGGCAATCCAGTGTTTCTTGAAGAAGATATGCCTTGCTCCCTTCATCAAACTTATCTGTAGCATCCTCTACTAATGCATCCTTCTCTGAAATGTTGGTAATCCCTTCTACTACCTGGATGTCCTGTGAAGTGAGATATTCAGATTTAAGACTATTCAGTGGTTCCTGAAGTGGGCAACTTGGGCAACCAATATCTGTAGCTTCCTCTTCAAGTTCACCATTTTCAGGAACAGCGGTAACCCCTTCATCTGATACTTGGATTTTTGATGGACTGCAGTTCACAGATTCTGGGAAATCCAATGGTTCCTGAAGCACACAAGCTGTGCTCCCTTCCTCAACACTGTCTGTAGCATCCTCTGCATATGCATAATTTTCAGGAACATTGGTCAAACCTTCTTCTGATACTTCTTGGATATTTGGTGCAGTGTTGTCTTCAGGATTTTGGAAAACCAGTGGTTCCTGAAGACAAAATACTCTACTCCCTGCATCCACATTGTCTGTAGTGTCCTCTGCACATGCACTATTCTTACAGGTATTGGCCACCCCTTCTTGTGATACTCCATGAATTTCAGGTGAAGGACAATTTTGAGATTTTGGGCAATCCAGAGGTTCCCGAAGAAGACATGCTGTGCTCCCTTCATCTACAATGTCTGCAGCCTCCTCTGCACAAGCAACACCCTCAGGAGAATTCATCACCCCTTGAGATGATTGCAATTGTTGTGAAGTGCAGTTCTCAGTGTTTTGGCAATCTGATGCTTCCTGATGCAAACATGCTGCACTGACAATATCCATATTGTGTATAACTTCCTCTCCACCTGCACCATTCTCAGTCAACCCTTCCTTAGAAATATGATAGATTTTTGGTGAAGTGCTGCTATTTTCAAATTTTGTGCAATCCAAGAGTTCATCAAGCAGAGATGCTGTGTTCCCTTCATGAAAACTGTTTGTAGCTTCTTCCTCTGTGTATGCAATACTCTTGGGAATGCTGGTCCCCCCTTCTTCTGGTACCTCTTGGAACTTTGGTGAAATGCAGTTGGCAGACATTTGGCAATCCAGTGGTTCCAAACTTCCACTCAGATCCATCATACCGTCAGCAGAGTCCTCACAAGTTTCAACTTTGGAGACTGCAGCCTCTACAAGATCCTTGTTGCCTTTACTGGAAATCAAAGTGGCAACTACCTTGTCTGATCTCATTTCAACTGAGTGATCTGCAGCAGATGACTTCTGGAAAGAATTGAGTGCAACAGAACTCTCCTGATCCAATTGGACTGGGTTCACATGGGGGATGTTTGATAAGACAAGCTCGTTTGTGGCACTCTCTTCCCTCTCAGGATATTTTTCAAGTTCAAAGGCAGGATCCCCATCACCAGCGTCTGGAGTAGAGGAGGGTAGTTCCTTGCTGTTCATAGCTGCTCCTTCATCATCAGGGGAACTTGATATCTCCTCGTTGAAAGAGGACGACATGGCTGGCTCTAACTCTTGTGATGACTCGGGTCCTAAAGAATGATAATGGAAGCATGAGTCTGGCTCCAGGAAGATATCACTAGATTCCTGCTTAAAAACAGATCCCTCAAGCCCCAAGTCTGAGGTAACCAGCTTTCCAAGGGTGAAAGAAGCTGGCCTGATGTTCCCTGATGTAGCTTCGGGCTCTTGCTTAGGGCATGGCATGGGAGATACATGGTAAATTGCATGAGATGTGTCCAAAGAAGGTGATATAGCAAACACCATAGAAGTCATCCTTGAGGTGGCACCGTGTTCCTGATTGGCATCAGTGACAGATGTGGGCTCCTGTACATCCAGTTCAGACTGTTGTGCCACGTCAGACATTTGTGATTGAATGTCAATCTCCTTGGTAGCATTAGGTGGAACTATTATCTCTTCTGAAGGGATGTCATGCTTACTACCAAGAGAGTCTGTTTGCAATCCTGATTGGCAAGTGGAAATCTTGTTCTCATGCATTTCCTGGTCATGTTCATGAGGCATAATGACTTGTGAAGCATCAGGAGAACATGCTGCACATTCAGAATGGGTCCCCACAGCATGCAAGTCTTCCTCCATTCCACCAAGAACATCAGGATGAGATTTACTTGGATAGACCAGGGCCTCCATCATTGTGGCTGCAGTCAACTCCTGGTTAGAATCATGCATACTTCCACTGCTCTGAGCCGAGTGACACGCTGAATCTGGTGACAGCACCATAAGCAGAGAATCTGCCTTCGCAAGGTCTTTGCCTATTCCACAATCCTTGTCAACATCAAGTGTAACTGACTTCCTCTCAAGTGATGTGTGTGAAAGTAACTCCACAGCTTCTTGCTCATGAGCAGGCAATGCATCACTGTTGGTATCCACCTCAGTGTAATTCACCAGATTTATAGAAGTATGAAATAAGTCAGAAGAATATAGGACATTATCGGACAGGAACCCAGTTGGGATTCCTTTCTCTGGGTTTGCTCTAAACTCCTCCAAGATATCTTCAGAGGCTACCTCTGAAGAGATTGCATGAATGGATGCACTTTGCCTTGAATCTGCAATCTGCAGATCAGCCTTCTTGTCTTGCACACCCCTGATATTAATGGGGGCCTGGTATATTGAGAAGTCATTCACTACACTGACAATGGGCTCCTCAATATCACCTTCATTCCAACCTTGCTGCTCACAAGCAAGGTCTGAAGAAAGTGACTGTAAAGCTTGGAGAGCTAACTTGATTTCATCAGTGTCTGCACTGTCCAGCTTTTCTTCTCTCAGGTTCTCCACATCCGCAACTTTCCCCAAAGGCAAGCAACCCATACCTTGGATTCTAACCTCAAAATCTGGTGTAACCACCTGCTCCTCTTGCTGCCCGGGAACCACTTGTGCAGACAGCGATAATATGGAGATTGTGGATGCTGAAGTGCATTCTCCTGGATCTGAACTGTGGAGAGCTTTATGGTTATCCTCAACATTGCTCATTTCCTCTAAGTATGAGCAAGTTAGGGTCTCCTCGTCTTGTCTAGAACTTGTCTCTGAGTTGATACCTGACACTGAGGACAGCTGTCCCAGTTGTGCATAGTTGAGGCTTGGTGGCAACTCGGTACAAACTACTGAACTTCTCTTCTCTTCTGCATCAGTAGGAAGTTGCCAGTGGTCATTTTGAACATGATCAACTTCCTTACTATTGCTGTAAGCTGGCAACTCTACAGAGTCTGGAATCTCTGGCCTGGTCAAGACTTCACTTGCCAATCCTTCTGATATCAGTCTCCTTTCAAGGTCTGTGCAGCAAGCAAAACACTTGCTGAGTGTGAGGATTCAAGTTCAAGTCATGAGTAAGGCTGGGGTAAATTCAAGAGGAGTACTACTGCCATCAAAAAGATTTCAACCAGCTAAATAACAACATCTGGAACACCAAGTGAGCTATGTGAAACAAAAATCCTGCTTCATGAGCCTGAGAATCAAACAGCAAAATCTTTCTCATTCTCTCAGCCACACAGAGACATTCCCCTTCCGTCCCACAACCTCCATAATCTAAAAATCCACAGTTCTTCCAAAATTTGATAATCTTCTTCTACAGCTTGCAAACACACACAACACAATGGAGAAACCAATACAGCAATAACAGGGTGGACATATGAAACTGACCAGGTTTTGACGGATGAAGAACATCAGTGGATGCAAGGAGAGGGCAACTATTCTCAGTAGGAACCAACTTCCCTGTTCCTTGAAGCTTCACACTCCGGTTCTGCTTCGATCGTCCAATCACAACAGAATCCCCCTGCACTCGTTTCACTGTTGGGGTCTCTGTTAAAGAGTGTTCCTTCTCTGCTTTTCTGCTGGTCATATCGAGTTTTCTTGGTGAAAGAACTGAAGTGGATCCAGATCCAGCTCGTGCTAGTGCTGTCTTCTCTTTACCAGGTGGTGTAGAAGTTGTGCATTGTTTTGCCCCAGGAGATTGCATTGGCTGAGACGGACTACCAGATCGCACACCATTTCTGCCAAGCCCTCCTGAACCCATCCATGGTAATGCACATTGAGGTCAAAATTTCACCACTCTTCTCACTTCAAGGAATAGATTGCAAGGCACTTGTGTACGCTGACACCTCTTTGTAAAAGACTATTATGAGATCAGTCCAGTATTTGGTCTTCCAAAATCAGCTATGAAAATGTGTTGACCATTCTGCAAAATGTCTCAATTTATAGGATGAAATAGCAAGCACCAGTTGATGTCTTTGTTCAAAGCTAGTGGGGTTACCTTGAGGTTGCCAAACAACATTCATAGATTTCTCAACAGAAAACAACAGTGAGTGACATTTCTGGACGGCAGCAACATACCTCGTGCGAGGAGAAAAGGGTGCTTCTTCTCTTCAACAGGTGGTCCAGTGATCTTCTTCTCATCAGCAGGCGGATTGCCTTGATTGAAGTCAATGCCAAGCTGCACAAAATCGTCTGTACCTCCCAAAGAAGATCTGGATCTCCTTCTTATTACTCGAATATCTTTCACAGCAGGTGACTGTATACCCTTCTCCCCAGATCCTCCTCCTCCACCAGGGCTTACAGTGGAGCTAGCTACAGATTTTCCAGCTCCATTGCTACCCCTTTCAGGAGAAGCCACATCTTGTTTCCCAAGACGATCAAGACTTCCGGGAAGGGTTGCAGAAGAAGAATGTGGGTGGCGATGACTTGTCGTCGTCTTTGAGGGCGTTGTAGTCTTCTTGAGTTTGGAACCTGGGGAAGGATTCCCCATCTTTTTCCGCCACGAAGGAATGCTGCACCGTTATGTCAGCAATTGCTACAAGCTAGATAGCAAACCACCTGGACTTCTGGTTGCAACCTGCAGCTGTAGTCCCCGCGTGTGGGTCGGTCGAGTCCTCAGAGCAGCAGCTTGTATCACATCTCACTCCCAATTTCTCAGTGAAGAGAGCTTGCTCTCGAATCGATACAGCTCTGGAGAGTGTCCGTAAGAGAAGGTGACTGGAAAGAAACTCTGTTGCTGTTGATGCACGATCCTGGGTGATTCATCTGAAGCCAGACAGAGACACACAAACGTCAACGAAAGCTCAAGAGGCGTGAGTTCTTGAACAGCACTCATGCAGCTTTCACCAAAAGTGGTGGTGGTTCCATTCGGCAGTTATTTGCTTCAGTATCATCTGTTTATCACCACCGCCTGCAACAATTTTCGAACCATTCCGGGACACTTTGGAGCAGTTCATGAATACACAAACACCCAGTACCCACAAGGGATCTGCTGAAAAGAAAGGAAAGAGAAAGAGGAGGGAACAAAGCGCTCGAAACGTGATTTTCGCAAGCGGAAGAACACTCAAGAGCCGAAGAGAACATGATATCGATTGTGAGACGAAGAAGTTAGCAGGTACTTCGCCACAATACAGTAGTAGCAGCAGCATTGTGTCGAAATCGAAAACACATTGCCAGTAGTGCGAAAAGCAGAGCAGGAATCACAACTGCAAAGCCGAACTTCTGCTCACAAACAGCATGCTAAAAGCATGCATCGACCAAGAAAACAGAGCTCCGAACAAACCATAAAAGAACGACAAAAGAGACCTCTGGCCACTCCCTTTGGAGCGCGCTCACCTCCAGCGTTTCTTCAAGAAGCAGTCGGTGCTTCAACAAGCCTACTTCTCCTCACAAAGCAAAGAGATTGTGGCCAGCGCCCGATTCAGCTGCACAATCCAAGTTCAACAACCATCAATATTATTACAGTGATAATAAGCTCTTGAAGAAGAGCTGCAACAAAAGAAAAATTGCGTCCTCAACGAGTTAACACCGAAGCCCAAAACAACAACAACACACACACACACACTCAAACACACATAAACACAAAATACAAATGCGCTTTGATGTATTATCGCATTTTAGACGGTCGATCACTGCTACAAAAATGCAACATCAACATCGAATGCGAGAACAACAACAAAAGCTAAACAGAAACACACACACACTTACAATGCGCCATGACCCACGGCCTTTAAGATCATCACTGCGGCACAAATGCAAAAACAACATAAACATGTCAGAAAGGACTACGACGTTAACTACATTTGCATGCACGAAAGCCATCGCTATTGCTCTGTGAGAGAGAGAGAGAGAGAGAGAGAGAGAGAGAGAGAACAAGAAGGGAAAACAAAACAAAACAAACACTCATTCAAAACAGAATGTCAGAACTTGCCGAATCACTTGCACGAAACCACAAACATTAGCATCTCGTGAGATTTGGAAAAGAGAATGACTACAGATTTCAACTACACTTACCAAAGAACGCGAGATAATAGTAACGATTTCACAAACAACAGGATTGTAAGCTGGTTTCACAATCTCTCTCTCGTGCATATGTGTGTGTGTGTGTGTATCTCTCTGTCTCTGTCTCTGTCTCTGTCTATTTGTGCGCGTTTATGTGTGTTTCTCTCTCTCTGTGCGTGTGCGCGTGTGTGCGTATCTCTCTTCTATCTGTATCCGTCTCTGCGTCTGTTCCGACTCGTTGGTGAAACGTTTGGCAGCAAACAAGTGTGCGGTGGTGTGTTTGTATGGCACAAGACAACGACAATGCACCTGATTTCTTGCCGGAGAATGCTACTGTTATTTTCTTGGCGGAGAAGAGCATGGAAGGAAAGGTGCTCGCTTGATTGCTTTTACAACGGAACAGCAGCAACAGCAGCAGCTTGTCTGACAGGACTGACAAGACTCACTGACACAAGTGCTGCAGCAAATATATGGCGGGATTGTTGGAGGAAGAAGGCTTTTCTTTTCCCATCTGCTGCAGCCAAGCAGCTCCTGCAGTACAAATGCAAATGCAATGCAACTGTTGTGGTGGGATTGGTGTTTTGTTTAGTCTTTTGTTGCTGTTACCGGAAAAGCTTGCGCAGCACAAGAAGAAGACGAAGTAGAAGAGGAAGAAGAAGAAGCAACGGCAGCAGCAGCACTCGATAAAGCACAAGACCACTGTTGGCCGGTTATTTAAAAAGAAACATTGGATTATATCCTTTCTAATACCCTACTAGTCCATCCTATCGAGCTCTTTGAAAACCCCCTAGAAAGCCTACTACTCACTTGTTGGTACATATCATCCCAACAACCCACAAAAACCCTTGTGGGCCAAATATTGAATTATCAAATTTTAATAACCTACTCAAATAATTGGAATTTCATCCAAATATGTTATCAATTCTAAAACCCTAAACATCTATATATATATATATATATATATATATATATAAAGATGGGTGTTTATTTGTCTAAACCCTAAACATATATCTATATATATATATATATATAAAGAAAGGTGTTTATTTGTTTATTTTGTGATCGCATCTTAACCCTTAACTTTCCCAAACTATGGGCCTCCACACTATGCTTTTGATACCCTTCAAAAGCATTCAACAAGACATTGTGCAGTGCAAGGTGATCATTTCACAATTTTGGGATGAGCAAAGAAAAGGTTATTGAATTTAAAATTCAGTTTTGAAAATTAATTATTATTTTTATTTTTATTTTTTCAATCAATCAATCAATTGCATGCTGTATTATCGTATTAATCTTTCATTTGACCTTTTTACACCGCAAAGCTTAATATTCTTTCATATCTCATATCTTAACCCTTGGGGTCAATGACACTTGAGGTCATTCACACTTGGATGAATAAGACTTTTTCACAATTGATTTTTTTTTTTTTTTTTTTTTTTTGGGTGTAGAAAATTTTTTTTTTTTTTTTTTTTTATTTGTTTTTTTAAAAATTAGTTTTTTTAAAAATTTTAA
>Ga0116227_10002049_pt1 | contig 45934 bp, 41 predicted proteins | sample S1TSphgellanicum_FD_89693 | JGI IMG/M metagenome (GOLD analysis project Ga0116227, IMG submission 89693) | Host-associated microbial communities from peat moss isolated from Minnesota, USA - S1T2_Fb - Sphagnum magellanicum MG | ecosystem: Host-associated > Plants > Peat moss > Unclassified...
AATGTATTCCCCAACATATTCTCCATAGCATCTCACTTTAATCCCATATGCTTTGGCAAATTGTTGTCCTCCTTTCACCCATATGGGTGGGCCAAAGGGGAGGAACTCAATACTTCAAAATAGTTGAAGAACCTTCGATCTTTGGGAGCCTCCATAGTTTCATTTTTTTGTGTGATGGGCCAATCAAATTGGTTCATTGTGAAGAAAAAAAACAACAAAATTGGGAGGCACCTCATCTAATTAATAAAAGAGGTGAATAGCTAGGGTGTTCTTAGGAATGTCATAGCATGATTCATATTAATTACATCATGGGTGCCCTCACAACTTTTTTATTTATTCTAATGGAGCCATATTGATTGGCCCACCTGCAATTGTTTTGGAACTTTGGGGCATGCCCCCAATAGAAGTACCTCCTTGGACCCCCAGTTGCAAAATAGAAACAAATGTGCACCCTTGGATTATTGTTTGTTTATAGGGGAGTTTGAACTTTGGGCAAAGCATATGGGTTAAACACCCAGGTGCTATTGGCTAACTTGCAACCTTTCTGCAACAACAACACCATCATCTTAAATTATTATTATTTCATTCCTGGTTTATTTCCTTCCCATTCTTGGTGGGCGGAAAGCTGCAGTGTCAGACTCAGCAGAGGGATGGTGTGCAGCCGGCAACTTCGGAGCTTCCAGGGTGTCCATCCGCATGGACGACCGGACGGATGGACAGAGGGATGACGGGATGGATGACGGGACGCACGGATTCAGGGGAGGCTTCATTTCTCACCCCGACGTCCTTTACTATATGTAATGATATCCTGACTCCTATATATGTAGCAAGGAGTGGCAAGGACAAAATTTAAAAAGTATGAATAAAAATCTGCAACCTTCCTTTTGGAGATGTGCTTTGGTGAAACTGATTGGGCATTTTTTGGGCAAGGAGTTTGCAAGAAGACAACATGGATTGGAAATGTGCCATGATCCCTTTGGAATGTGCTTTGATGAAACTGATTGGCCGTTCTAGGCACAGAAATTGCAATAAAACTTTTGAAGGCATGAATTGAAATGTGCCACCTGCCCTAAAATTGTTTCAAAAGTTGATGTTGCAAAGGAGAAAATAATTCATCCGCACAAGATGAAAACTGAAATGTTGCACCAAACGAAACGACTGCTCCTACAAGTACTTATTTTGAAACGACCACCCTCTTTTTCAATTTTTTTTTCTCATGATACCCAATGGATATCACAAGAAAAACAAAGTTCACAAGTAATGCTCCAGGACCAGGGCATTCCTAAAATAGGCACCCTTCAGAGAGTCCCTATTTCAGGTAACACGTTTCATAAGAACCTGGGAGAAATTTGTTTTAGTGTTTTTGGAGGTACTCTTATAGAGTTTAAAATCCCACGAGGCATTTCTGAAAACAAAACATCAGGCCTATTTTATAAAATCCCACAAGGTCATTTCTGAAAAACCTTGAATTGTTTTTTGTCATGATACCCAAAGGGTACCGGAAAAAAAAAAAAAAAAAAACAAAAAGTCACTTTGAGTTTTATGCTTGGTAACACCCTTAGAGGGGCCAAGTTCTGGAAGCAAGTGCGCCTCAGCTCCAGAGGGGGCACTTGCTTCCCAAACTTGTCCTTGGTTGTTACCCAACACTTAATTAAATAAATGTTGCATTGTGGCCCATACAAAAGAAAGTAAGGCCCCCTGTTACACTAGGAGTCAAGGCTGAAAAAACTTGGGGCCAAGTTTGAGCATTTTTGGTTTGTTGTTTGGCCCCTTATTAAAAAATGCTAGAACATTGATGTCAAGATATTAATAAATGCTGAAATATTGGTTCCAAGGGTTGCAAATTGGCCTCCCAAATTCAACGACATCCTTTTTCCAGCCTTAGGGCCAATATAAGGCCATAAAGTTCAGCATTTAGAAGTAACTTTGGACAGATTGAAAGGATTTTTTCTAGTTCACTCTTGACTCCTAGTGTAAAGCCCTTGGGGCTGATTTCAACTTTTGCACCAATAGGAATGCTTGAGTTGAGTTGAGCATTGGCCTTGACTCCTTGTGTAAAGTGGGCCTAAGACATGCAAATTGCAAGGAGTTTTTCACAAGAGTTTGGAGCAGCTTTTAACACATGCATGCTTCTTTGATCTAACAAGAGTGTGGAGCATTCAGCAAATGCTTCTCTGATTTTCAATGACCAGGAGGTGTGCACAAATCTGAACATTTCTGTACACATTTTGAATCTTGCAACCTCCTCCCCCTCCTCCTCCTCCTCACACACACAGACAGGCCTCTGGCACATGCCACATTATTGCTTGCCTGTCTCATTGTTTCTTTGAAAACTAGGGGAGGTGAGTTCAACCTGGGCTTTAGATTAGAGCTTTAGAGTCGAGAGTGGGTGTGGGAAGAAGCTATAATGGCTTGCAGTAGTAAGTTTGTGCCTGATGCTGCTGCTACAATCGAGGATGAAGCTCCATTGTATCATTATTCCTTTCAATTCTTCGGCAAAAATCGCACTTGCATCAGGTTCCAAGAACACATCGATTGCCGCTAGAACCCATCCCCACAGAAGTGATGTGGAAGTGATATCGGATCTTTCGGGTTCAAATCTGATGATCAGAAAAAGATGAGGTCACAAAAGAGGAGATGAAACGTCTAGTTATGCACTGTCAGCTTCTGCTCAACAACAGCAACAACAACAGAGGAAGCTCTCATACAAGATGATGCAAAAGCAAGGGAGAACAAAGTACAGTAAATTGGGAAGAAGAATGGAACCCCATTTATCTAACCGATGAAGTCAGCGGGAAGTAATGGCAGCAAATCTGCCGTTTGTGATGAAGTTGATGGTCTGCTACTTTCTAAGTGACGCTCTGCAGTTTTTCGATCACACTCATTTCTAATAATGCTTGTTTGGAATTCTCAGGGAACTGACAAACTTCCATTTGGTTGTGCAGATGTGTTTGTGGAGTTTTCTCACTCAATATATGTACAGTTATGTTGCTAGAAATTCTCAGTGAGGTTCAAATGACAGGTTAGCAAAGTTATCAGCAGGGCAAATTATGGATGGAAATCTGGAGTGCCTCTATCATGGCTGGCAATTCAATGGTGCTGGTACTTATGTCAAAAAGCCACAGGTCTGATCTGCACCCTCCCTGAATGTAAACCCAAAACTCTTGGCTTTCAAACTGGAGAATTTTAGTATGTACAGTATAGACCAACACCATGAATCATCTCTTGTTTTCAGGAATTAGTCTTTCCTATATGAAGTGTTTGAAGACCACTATGACCAACTGCATATTATGATGCCTTTGGTGAACTGCTCTGTAGGCTTAAAGTGCTTTGCAAGCTCACACTTGTGGGTCTATTTGGTTGTTGCAAGGCTGTCTAGTTGGTGGGGATATGGCTGAAGAGTGCATACGTTGTGCTATGTGTTGCAGTTGGAACCTGGGGCAAAGATACCAAAGACTGCATGTGCCCAATCATATGAAATGCAGGAATCACAGGGAGTGATATGGGTGTGCTTTCACAGAAGACACTGGTGGACCTGAAGAAGCTTCCCCAGTTTGAACAATTTGTAAGGGAGGGATTTCAGGAGACTTCATCCATTTATGAGCTCCCTTATGACTACTCTATTTTGCTTGAGAACCTCATGGACCCTGCTCATGTCCCCATCTCATACATGAATGCAATGGTACCCTTAACTGGCAACAAGTAAGGAGCCTACATGTCACTCAAGAGAAAGTGCAATTTTGATTTGCATTCTCATCTGTGTAATCTTTTTGGTGTACTATTTGCATGTGGAACCCAACAGGTTTTTGATGTCACAGAGTGCACTTCCTGAGTGTTTGCAGGAAAATGAGGAGACATTAGTAGCCCAAATCTGGCCTATACAACTCGGTTTCAGGCACCCTCCTGTGTACAAAAAAGCAAAGAAATCATATGCAAGGATGCAAAAACAGTGAATTATGGTTCCCTCTACCTCTGCCGCCCAGCTGGACAAGGGAAGTCAGTGCTTGTGTTGAGATTTGGGAGCTACAAATATAATAAACTAATTCACATGGTTTTTGGATTGGATTCCATCCCAGATCCTCCATACAATTAACAACACTGTGTTTGAAACAAGACATAAGGTTTCTGGCTTCCCAGAATGAAACATTGGTGCACAGAAATGTAGCAATGAAAGATCTTTATCTCAACCTCAAGTCATCGGATGCATGGGTTACTGAATATCACAAATGGCTTGACCTTACTGGTCATGGTATGCCTTACTACTTTGGACACAGGTCTGCTTCACAATCTCCCAATCTGGCAATCGCTGAGGCTGCACCAGCAGGTCTTGTTGCTGCAACAGCATCTTCATATCCTGCAAAAGGGTCATTTGGGGCAATGTTTGCCAGGGACCCAACAAATCGCTACTTCTGGCATGTGGTTCACTGCAAGTCATGTCTAGGATTGCTTAACTGTTTCAAGAAGTTCCAACACAAATTATGAGGAGGATTTTTTTTCATTTTCAATGGGTTGTTTATGAACAAAGCACTGGGGACTGGCTTGTTGTGCTAGTGTGGATTGTTGCTAATGCTTTGCAACTGGGATAAATGTGTTTCATCAGATTGGCATGGTGCTTGGTGCTTAGTCCACTGGGGTTGCAATTACTCTATCAACAGTAGCATGGCCAGTGACCTTTGTTATACTGGCTTTGCTCATGTTTACAGGCACTTACGCTTGCACTCAAGGGGTTGCTACTCTGACCCAAAACTTTATAAATGTGCATCAGAGGTGAGTAAGCCCCTGATTGTGTGATATTGAGTCTTTGAAGGAAATTTTCATATGCGCTGCCAAAGCAATTGAGGGTTTGTAAAGCCATTGTCTGAAGCAATTTCTTTTTCTGCCAGATTAGATCTGGATTTCCACTAGATTTGACTTCTCCAATCGGAACACGGGTAGGAATGACTTGTTCCTATCTTGTTGATTCAAGGTAATGAACCTCAGACATAGAGAAGCCTAATCACAAGATTGTTATATAGTGAGGCTATTGTATGTATCAGAAGTCCTGTCTTTGACCTTCTAACATTTCCTCTGTGTATCACCAGTGTGTACTCCCCTTTTGTTGCAGTCCCTTGATTTCTGAACTCCTCCTACAAATATTTACAAAACAGATTTGAAGGCTTGAATGAATTTTCTAGTGAAAGAATTGTATCATAGTCTGTGTATGTCCCATAGTTTCTGAATTTTGCTGTTTTACAGGACAGCACTTAACTTCAGACTATTTCTGTCATTTCAATTGCTCCAAAATTGCGGTTTTGGTTTTTGTCATCTACTCTATTGTCTAGGATTTATGTTTCCTCTTTGCTAACATGTTGGATTTGAAATCTCCACATCCTTATTCTTTGTGTCATCTCTCAATTCTATTGAGGTTAACTTAATCAGAAGTATGGAGATGTTCTCAGGTTGTCACTACCATATCTCTAGTCAAAGTTTACTGCATGTGTGCATGACTGATAATGTTCAAACAACTCCCTAGTCTTTTCTCTACTGCTTAGGTTTTTTTGGTTTTTTCTTGCTTGCTTTCTTTCTTTTTGGTTGCAAATGTTGTAAGATCTGAAATATGTATTGACTCTAATATTTGGTCATCTTTGAATTCTATTAAGGTTATGTTTGCAAAATTGTGAAGATATTTGTGTTATCATTAGGACTTTTGTACAGAAGTTGCTCAAAGATATGTTGGGTTAGTTCCTAAATTTCATTGAACTTGGAATTCTTCACCATGAACTTTTCAAAGTTAAAAGTTGTTTTGGAGTTGTGTATGTATTTTTTTGTGAAATTCTTGGGATTCAAGGTGAACATAGTATTTTGCAATACATTACACATTTAGTGTCTAGTGACTCCCTTGGTGCTACTTTCTTCATTACAATGCAATGGAGACCTTGATCCCAGAGGTGTGAAACTTGAAAAATTGTTGACAACGTGAGGAGCTCAAAACACCAAGTATGCACACTACGGAATCATGCATGTCATTGAAATGATAATGATAAAAAATGCAATATGCCAAAACATGTTACAAGTTGAAGGCTTTGGATTCATGAAATTGCAATCCAGATTAGCACCCAAGTAGGAGTATGTGTGAAGGATCTTCCAAATGGCATTGGGAGAAAAGGATGGACTTCCTTGTACACTTGATGGATAACAATTTAGTAATTGTCATGAGAATTAAAAAATCTCCCTACTCTCATGATTAAGAAGGCCAGAACAAGGTTAAAACTTTTCCTTGAAACCAAAGCTAGATTTCCAAAGCAAGACTCAAGAACTTGGAAGAAGAAAAATAGAGAAGGGTAGAACTTAATTGAAAAACAATAAGACTAGCCATATGACCAACATCTCACTTATTTAGACCATCAATAGAATGGTGAGTTATCAAAACAACTTATGCATTGATTTCATGAATTCCTTAGAGTGGTTAATAAGAGTAGGGTAAAGCCCTAGGATGAGGCCATTATCAAAATGAAGGGCCCACCCAAGGTGATAGCCAAGGGTTCAAGGAAAGAAAGGAAACAGGATTTGTAAAATCCCACCATGGACACCATAAAACTGAGTTGAATTACAATCGCATGGTTACAAAACGTAATCTCCCTCCCCATGTTGGGAAGGAAATTACGTTTTGTAAAGCCTCTTCATCTTATGGTGCATTCACACTTGACTTTAAGTTGATGTTAAATGAAAACCTAGATGGCATCTTAGGTGGCACCCAATGTTAAATGGTCAATAGCTTAATGTTAAGTGAATATTAGCTTAACATAAAATGTTCATGGTAAGTAGATGTAAGTCCTAAATAACTAGCATGGTGTTAGGGGACTCAACACTAGAGTACCTAACACCAAGTGTGAATGTACCTTTACACTACTTTGTCTTTACACTAGCAATATGATCAACAATTCTCTTGTACAAAGATCATTGATAGTAACAAGTACGATGGTGTCTTATCAATCACAACTTATCCATTGACTTCGTCATCTCCTTAGAATGGTTATAGCTTGATATTAACAAATTATGATTATAGTGTGGAAAAGAAGTTTTACAAAAAGGGATGTGTGTCATATCAATTGTGATTTGTGTACTTATTTTTCAAAGAAGAATATCAAGAAGTTTTTAGTTGTTCATAAGTTCTACCTAAAGGTTTTTGAAGAGTTAATGAGGACACCATTAGGTTGATAGGCATATAAAATGAGTCTATCTTCAAACCTTTTTGAATCATTTGTCTCAAGGCCGTTAAACAAAGAAGAATTTTAAATAATTCTAGAGAGGTATCAAAATTGATGTTTTTCTTGCATAAGAACTTGTCAAATGTTTTTTACGAAAGCCTGGTTGGAACACTAAAATTCTACAAGTATCATATGTGGATTGGCAAGGATCTTTATAAATTATTGGTTGGGCGTTGAAAATTTTAGATAATGTGATGTGAAAATTGGGAACAATTTTTCTTGTGCTTATGTGAAATTTTGTATACTTAGTGCACATGAATATTTCACAAATCCACATCCAAACCCATCCTTGTAGGAGATTCAACATTTGCAAAACATTCATTAGTTATTTGCAAATAATCTTCCTGTACTTGAATGGTACAAACAATCACAAGAAGCCCAAGATACCATAATTTATAAATGTTGTAATCTATTGAAGGTAAAAGCTTAACCACAATTAAGGCAACATTTGTTAAAACTTGCAATAATTTGAAGATGAGAATTAGAGGTTTACATAAAACATGACAACTAGAGCAAATAATTTGAAACAATAGTTATGATCAAATACACAAATTTTAAATGACTTTGGTATCAATAATGACAATGAACAGGACCCATAAGCTCATCACAGATTCACAAATGAATGAATGAAGGTGTCTACCATGTCTATAATTGATTGATCTTTCCAAAATGTTCATTAGGTTTCCATGGTAAGACTCAATACTTGGAATCATCCCTTAGCTTAAACACTCACTTGGCACCGACATATCAATACTTGGGTTTCACATTGCTACATACTGCCAGCAACAACCAACTTTTTGTTTTCTCTCCTTATGTTCCCATATGTTTTTCAATAATTCATCATTATTTATGTCAATGTAAAATTTAATTCAAATTAATATAAATATCATGGACATGAAAAGGCAGATGTTAATTTGTCTTTTCATATCCATATTGATGGGTAGGGAAAAGGAGTGAAATAGTCATAAGAATACAAGATAAATATTAAGAAAGGATTTAGGTAGTTATTAGGGAAGCTAATAAAAAACAAAAAAGATAGATATTAGGAAAGAAGTGACATAATTATGTTTGCAAATGAAATAATTATCTTAGGAATTGTTTATGGAATTGTCCAATAACAAACATACAAAAGATTATGCAAAATCAATTGTCTAGGGTTAATCACACAAAATATTATACAAAATCTTCCATATGCTAGTTCCTCAAAACTTGTTGGCATTGGAATTGAAGACCCATTTTCTTTTCATCACTTTCACAAAGATTGTTAAAATAAAGTATTAATTTTCAAGGGTTTTTGCTAATGCAATAACTTGTTAACTTAATGGGTGTTTAAAGTTGTACATTCAATCTAGTAGGTCATAGTCATTAACAAATGTTTAGATAAAGAAGCTATTCGATCAAATATTTGCAAAGTTTTTAAAAAATAAATACCTTCATTAGAAACCACATAGGTAGTTTAATGGTATTCATCAAATACATTTTGATGCATTGTATAATCATAGTCTAATGACCAATGAATCATAATTTTGACATGAGTAATAATTCAAAAATTAAATTAAACTTGCTAGGGTTTGGCGTCCATGATTTTCAACATTAAAATTCAATAGTGTGGCCTAAGATGTTGGTCCAAGTCTGAATTCTTAAGTTTTAATCCTACTTTATTGATGTTTTATAAAATTTCCAATGAAAAAGATTATTCAAAATTTAATACCTCCCATGTCTTAGGTCTAAAAATTAAGAAATCACTTTCATAAAATCATACTCACAAAGGGCCTTCTAGAAATACCAAACGCATACCCTAATTTCCTTAAAATTTGTAGTTGTCATTCTATAAAAAAGTCAACAACTTTTTTGAATATTCAATAATTTTTTCTTTGTAAGTTTAAATATTATGAAACCACCTTAGTGCTCTATTCTTCATCAAAGGCTTTCCAATGATATTAAGGGCCGCTTTAGATAAAGGTCTAGGGACCAAAACCTAGGGATCAATTTGAAGCAAATTGAACTTTGAATTGGACCCTTCTTCACAGTAAAAAAAAACATTTATTCCTTAAGTACAATAAGTGTGTCTGAAGGCTTGGGGTCCAATTTGAGGGTTCAATATCAAAAATGTGTGATTGACATGTGAAAGGATTAGGTTATTTTTTGATCTTTTTTTTCTTCTTTTTTCATGATTAAAAAATAAAAATAAAATTATATATATATATACACACACACACACTATGAAAATGCATTTCATCTAGCAACCACTTTGTGAGGATGAACAAAATCAGTCATGTGAACTCGAGAATTGATCAAAAATAGGGGAGCTGGTTGCTTTCAACAATGTCCTCAATTTATAACATGTCTTCCATTCACATAGAATTTGAGCAACAAGAATAAAAGAAAACAATACAATACAAAAAAATGAACAACTTTGAACCTTAGGTTACATTTTGGTTCTCCAAACCATGAGCTATTTTTTTTGGTCCAGACCAATTGATTTTCGTTCCAAAATGATGTCAAGCAAAATTACAATTTGATTTGTCTTGATCCTAAACCCTCATCTAAAAGCCTTGGGACCAATTTAAAGCTCCTAACCAATAGAAATGTTTGATTTCATTAGACCCTTGTTTGAAATGGCCCTAAAAGTTATAAATCTAAGTGTGGTGTTTGGAATGTTTCAACATGACAATCAAACCAAACAAAAAAAAAAAACCTTCCTTAAGAGATAGGTGTGCAATGTGACATTGTTGTATGATTTTGATATGGTGCACTAAATATGATGAAATTGATGGTATGTAAAGATATGCCTAGGATGGATTATCCCATTTGAAAAGAGGATAATATGGAACAAATATTATCATAGAACCTTAGTGGTTTTGACACATGTTGATTGAATAATGAATAAATTTTGAAATTTTTATTTTGACAAATGAAATATTCTTGAAACGATGTTTTCCTTCACAATTTTTTTTCATTTGAAGAAAACAAGAATTGAACATTTCTACATTTTTAGCAATAACATAATTAGTGATGAAGCTATGAAGGTAGTAAGGTATATTAACAACAATAACTCCAATAACTTTGGTATCATCAATTTTTGAGATTGCATGTATCAAAAAGTGCCGAAGGTTGGGGGGGGAGGGGGGTGGATAAACCTTTTCTCCGGAGAGATCAAGTCCAATAGAATCCGGAAGGTAAGGGACGACATTCCCATGAAACAAAGGGAAAAGGGTGGAGGAGGTGGTAAGTAACATATTATAACTGTTCTGGGGACTTGTTCTGGGGCCAAATTGTTCGAACCTGAACCCGATCTTAGAATAGAAAATCACATCATGTACCACCACCCCCTACCAAAAAGGTTGGTCAAGACAAACCGGTATTCTTAGAACCGGCTAATAAAAGAGTGAGAGAAACCGATCGACCCATTGTGCTAGAGATTAAAATAATGAGGCTATAGCACAACTACTACTACTACTACTAATAATAATAATATAAGCTCCCGGTTTACGGCCATGGTGAACCAGCACCCACCAGTGCAGCATCAAGGATGGATGATATGTGATCAGGAACTACTTTTCTGTTGGGTTCCAGTTCCCTAGCTAACCATGGTGGTTAACGCAGTAGCTTTATTTACTACCTACCACCTAGCTAGGTAGTAAAAACAGCCCCTATTTACCATGTATAAACTTTTTACTTACCTAGTAGTCCCCTATTTTTTGACCTACCTGTCTATGTGTTAGACCTACTTCTTATTGAATGGGTTACCAAGATCAAACCGGGTAGTAACTCAGCTGAGGATCATCCACAACTAAGTCATAATGGGCATCCAGTGGATGGTGCACTGGTGAGTGCTGGTTCATGGTGGCCCCGGTTTACTACACTACAACAGCAATTGCAAAATATGATGGTAAATTTTTTGGTAAAGAGTACAGACTGTTGTGGGACGAAAACTTGTTGGCCAGTTTGATAACTTATTACTGTAATACAGAGGCAGCTTCAGCACATAAGTCTCTCAAATAATGAATTAATTTTCAAGATTTCATTTTTAAAATATAATATTTAAAAAAATATTCTGCAAAATTCTTCATTTTCCTTCACCAAAAAACTTTCTTTGAATCCTTTTTGACATTTTAAAAATACATAATTTACACAAAAACCGCCAATAAAATCTGTCATGCCCAAAAATATCTAAATAAATAAAATTTTAAAAATCTGTCAAACCCAATCAAAGAAGCCGTCACTTTACCTTGTCAAGTCTTTAGTTTTTGGATTGCTTTCCCAGTCCCAAAAAAACGAAGTAACGAAGCAATTAGCAAACCTTAATCCAGCAATTGAAACATGAAGTAGATCAGCAATGTAATCCTTAGTCAATTCGACCTAACCTATACCCAAAACAGACCCATGTGTAAAGTTATCACTCTAGCTTGGCTTAGTTGAGCCTTCATTTTTAGTTGCACCCCATAAAAAGGTCTGAAATATGACTAGTTTAACACCGTTAACATTGTGCTGCCTTGAAAATTAAGTTAGTGTCAAATTTGGCTCTCTTTATCTCTCTCTCTCTCCCTCTCTTCAAAGTGCCAGTTTGTAACCTAGTGTGACTAGCATCTCCTAATTGTGGCATTATTTTTATAAGGAAAAAAAGGTGGGGGATTATAGTATATACGCACTCTACAAGATTGTTACTAGTTGCTGTTTACAGCATGTCCACCAGGTACCAGAAAAATGGCCTGCACACAGTATTTTGGATGAAGTATAACTTTTCCATAGTGTAAAATAAAGTTTTGATTTGTTCAATTTTAAAAATGACTGCTATTGATTGGTCAATCATTATGATTCGCTCAAGGGATGACATTTAATTAGTGTTTCATTTTACACTATTCATTTTTTCATGTTTATGTGTAAGAAAAATTATTAATTATGACTCTATGTTGGATGTGACAAACACTAGTAAAAGCCCAAAAAGGGGGTGTGTGTCGAGATGTCCTTATACAGCATCTCTATCAGTGCTCAGTATGTGACCCTGTAAAAATTATTTTTCAGATTCAGGTGATTTTTTTTTGTGTAACCCTACCCATAAAACTAAAATTGGGACTGCAAATAGGTGGGAGACTACTAATAGCAAACAACTTGGACCAATCATTATGGTTGGCCAATTAGAAATAGGGAGCAGCCGTCACCCCTCTGGAGGTGTTAGACTTTACTATGCATTTTACTAGCCTCAGCAAAGAGTGCAAAAACGCTGGGCCAAAACCATTTTGTTGAGCCAACACATGATTTTTGCTGTTTTGACTTTTCTTCATCCAATTTTAATTTGTAGGGTCGCAAACTGAACGCCATTGGAGTTGCTCTTAGATTGCAAATAATTGGTTTTAAGAAGACAAAATAGTTGAATTTTGAGTCTAGCCTACAGATGGTTGCCATTTTACTTTCTTTTCCTTTCTTTTGCAGCTATCTTATCATGCACAATAACCTGATTTTTAATAGCAATAAAGTCACAGCCAGATAAACACTTTACAAGATGAGGAAATAGTATGTACACCAAGGTTCAATGGGGAAGGCCAGCATCCTCCAACATACTGTCCAGTTGCTGCTGACTCATAAGGATCTTATTGTATTTTATGAGGGGATTAGATTCAGTTTAGTTTATTATAGTATTCACCCTATCCCTCTCAAATGAATCTCACTCAATCCCACAATAATTAGACTCATGAGATTATCATGACCTTTTTATTCCTCCACTTGTTCATGTTTTTGTTCCGCCTTATTTTTCTCTTTGCTCTTGATCTGCATGCTCTTTAGTCTCCAGGTCTCTTGGGGATCAAAAGTTGATGTGGCCTACTCCGCAGGTCTGGGCACCCAGCTATTGTGACCGAAGCTGTTAAATAAGCTATGGGTCCTTCCTTATGCATGGCAGTACAAAGCTTATGGGTCTTTTTTGCATTGACTGCTCTTGGTCTGATCCATCATCCTTCTCTCAAAAAGACGGTTGATGCCCAGACACATTTTGTTGTAGGGGAGGTTCCTGTGCATGTGCGTTCTCTTGAGGGAGGGGCAAGGGCACCCCAGGGCATGAACCCCAAGGGTGTTCCCAAACCTCATGAGTACTGGAACCTCCCCTGCCGTAGACAACTCTCTTTTTGTTTCATTGCTTATTTCCCGGTTTGTACAAAAGAAATATTTCTATGGGAATGTGGGAACGTTTAAAATTGGGGGAGCTCCCTCAACACAACGGCCTAAGGTTTTTCTGCTGTGAGAGATCCCTCAATATACACATAGGAATTAAAAGGGAGTTGTTTACGATGCTGCCCATTACACACTTTGGATCTTGTTGGGCACATTACACACATTAGATCCTGTTATCCACATCTGGGTCCCCTTATATATACTGCCCCAAATGTGCATAACAGGACCCAAAGTGTGTAATGGGCAGCACCAAAATATGCATGGACAGTTACAGACACATCTTGGATGGGCAAGTGGGCTGTAAGAGAAGAAAGAAGAAGCAAAGAGTGGTTTTGTACTGCCTGCAATAAGGATCCATAGCTTATTTAACAATATCCTGTATGGTTTTTAAATTTAGGTTTTACATTGGAGAGCTAGTGAAATGGCAATTTGACCTAAAAAAAAACAGGGATTTCAGAATTTCTCTTTTGGAACCCACCCATCAACTGACAGATAATTATTTTCTCAGAACCCAAAATGGATTTTCTCATCCAGTGTTTTAATTCTAATTTTTTTTCAATTTTGCAAAATTGGTGAAATTTTGCTGAGAAAATCCATTTTACACTGAAAAACAAGTTTTTCCAAGTTTATTTTCACTAAATTTTAAAAAAATTTGCCACATAAACAATCACAGCACCTGCCCCAAGAAAGGTTACCGAATGGCTTGTCATCATTCATGTCTAAAAGTTTGCATATACTCTTATGCATGTATTAATATGTATCCATGGAATTAAAATTTTACTACCAAGTTTAGGTCTCTCTTTCCTTCTTTCAGATGCGATAAAAGATTAAGGTTTTGAAATAAATTTCAGAAAAATACCTTTAGTATTCATATGATGTATTATTGTCTAGCATATCAATTCTAATTGTCACCCTTTAAAGATTCAAAATTTGAAATTTCTTTTTTGACCCTGTGACATAATGGCAACATTTGTATTAGCCCATTATAACCAAATAATAAGGGTGGTAATAGAGTTATCGGGTAAAGTCACCCTACCCTGTCTTTGGGCCTGCCTTCACCCCATATCCCCTCTTTTCAGAGGTATCCGGGAAGTAAGCAACATTTATTAAATCTCAGTATGAAATGCTGAAACTCAGCGTTTAATGCACAAGGCTTGAGGGTAATTATAGAAGTTGTACAGGTAGGAGCAGTGAAAATATATGTAACAGCACTGGAGGGTCTCATGGAAAAGGGAAAGACATCAGATTACCACCAAAATTGGTAATTTTAACCAAATAATTACTTGTTAAAGGCTAATTCCCAACTACCATAGCCTAGGTTCAGTTTCCACATTGACAAAAACGAATAATTTATTTTTTTCAAAAGATGAATTCGTTTTTTTAGATTTTTAATTATATTTTCTTCCCATTATCTATTATAATGTTGTCATCTGAGTAGTGAAATTATTCAGAGTGTAGCATATGATAATTATGATGATTTTCAACATGTGAACTATGTATTTTCACAAATTTTCATTTCACTACTTTTTTAAGGATAATTTAATGACGAAACTGACCTTAGGGTAAGGTAATCTCTCATCATTCCTCAACATATTGGGAAGAAATGAAGTTTGTTGCTCTAATAGTAGATACACCAACACTAAGCTCCTTGAGTACTCCAAAAGCCCAATCTGATTATGCAAAGTCTAAACCAGCATTTTGGTGGGTAGCAGAAATGGCACCAAAACCCTAACAGCTTGCCAACCAATTATTTAACCACATGAAGTAGAATACGTAGTTATTTTGAGAATACCTATACATGTACGTAAGTATATCCAAAGTCTTGACAGGTTTCCAATATAAACTACACTAAGTGCATTCTAAAATTAGAACATTTATAATTCCAAATCTTCTAATAAAAAGGCCTTCATATTCCAACTCCCAACATGTAATTAAAAATTGAAGTTTCATGTCTATTAATGTATTATTTTATCAATCAATGCGTTACCTAATTAATATATTTAGAGAGAGGAAAATACCCCACACACACACACACACACACACACACACAATATTCTTCTTCTTCTTTTTGCTGTGATTTAATTTTATTTATTTATTTTTTCAATTTCAGATGTTGCATCATTGGGTAGCATCCCAAAAGGGATTTAGCATTAGATGGCAACAGGTTTTTAGAACCTCTCTAAATAGTGAAAAAACTAGTTTTAAAAAAAATGCTACGAAACTAAAATCACCAAATGTGGGAAATATATATAATTAAATAATAATAATTTGGCGATTATTATTATTTTCCATTAAAAAGGCGAATAGTGTGAAATTTTTCCTTTCTAAAAAAAATCATTTTCTCATTTTGGCGAAATATCGCACCCAGAACAAAGTGGCTATTTTTTCACAATTTCCACCTCTAATAATTATGTCCAAGAGCTATTTTCATAATTTGAATATAGAATATTCCCTTCGCCTCCCCGCGGGCGGGGCCGGGCCGGGCCATGTGTAGGATCGGGTCCCTGGTCGGAGGAACCGATGCCGGGTCCTTCGCGGGTTCGAATGCTGGTGCGCCTTCCCATGTGGCCGCTGCTGCCGGGCCAATGGCCGCGAGCGCCAAAGCGGCAGCGGCGGCGGGGAGAAGACGAGACTCGCGGGCCGCGGAAGGGAAGGGAGTTGGGATCGCGACAACAGCAGCACTGAGCACTAGCGAAAACGCAAGTGCGCCATCGCGTGCAGGCCGCTGGATTGTAGCCGATGCCGTCGTCATCCCACGCAGCGATCATGCAAACGCATTAATGTTATGGCGCCCGCAATTCATTCATGTAAATTCCTTTTGTCATGATCCTCATCTTCTTTTTCGTCTTCTTCTCCTTCGTCGTCGTATTCTTCCTCCTATCATCTTTTTTTCCTCATTCCCAGACTCTCTTCCTCGTTTCCTTCTTTCCTTCCTCAGCACTATCTTGATTCAACTTTCTTCTTTTGTGCTTCATGTTTGCACTTTTAAGCTTTTCAAGCATTTTGCAGACCAGTTCTTCAAGCGCTTTCCCACTTTTCCACAAGAAGATATTTCCAAGTTGCTGTTGAATCTATTCTAGTGTCCAGGTTTGCTTTGCTTCCGATCCGCTGATGTGAACTCGCGCGGTCTGTCCGGGCGCTTCGTTTACTTGCTGTTGTTGAAATCATCGTTCCTGGATTTCTCTTCCTTGTGTTCTTTGAAGACTGTATATTATTCAAGCTTTGTAGAGAACAAGATTACTGAACTTTTTATTATTATGTTGAGATCGACTCGAGATGCGGCATATTAGAACTCGCCGTATTTCCTGTTGCAGGAATAATATTCAAGCTGCATTGAAGAACATATTTTGCAGCATTCGACCTAGGAGAAACTGACTTCGGAATTGCGACCACAGTATATCCGAAGTGTGAGAAGCATTGCAACTTTCTTACAGTTTTCTTACTATTCGGAGCTGGATGGAGCTTTGGATCAGGAAGAGTCGGAACTGTCTTGCGTTGCGACGGGGATAGTTGCAAGCAATCCAAAGCTAGCACACCATCCGAGCTCTGAAGCTCTACGCACATACGGGAGAATTTTCGTATGCGGCAGTTCCTGATCTGAAGCGTGACCTTAAGGAGAATCGCAGGTTGCCACCGCCACGAGAAAATTCGCAATGCCGTCCCCCGGGGGCGCGAGAAAACAAGCGGGACAGGAGCTGCACCAGAGCGGGGAAGAAAACTACATAGAGATAGACATGAATCCCAGACTACAACAAGAGCGCAGATCGCACGCGAGAGAGAATGGAAACAGCCACAAGCTCGAGCTTCCTCATCATGCTGCTGCAGGACGCAAGGATCAGGCTTGGTACGCACTGCGCGCACACACAGAGATCCTCAACTGCTGTTTGCAACATCACGTCTTGCAAAGAACTGAATCAACATCGCTAACGCTTGTTCTGCTTCTGCTTCTGTCTGTCTGTCTCCGCTTTTGCTGCAGGGCGGGAGCTACGGATCTGCAGTACAACTTGCAAGTCCAAGTCGCGGACACGAGCTACTATCTCCACAAGGTACCAAGAAACGCGATCGAGAGATCTTCGAGATTCTGTAAGAAATCGAGGACTTGTTTGTATTGCAATCTGGTTTTGTTTTCTTTCCGATGATGCCATCGCGGACTCTGGGGTGTGTGTGCTTGCTTTGCTTGTGCAGTTCCCTTTGATGTCGAGAAGTGGGAGGTTGAACCGTCTGGTGTTCGAGTCACGCGACACCGAGAAGGATCACATCATGCTTCACGACATTCCAGGAGGATCAGAAGCTTTCGAGATGGCAGCAAGGTTTCTGTATGGCGTGAAGCTTGAGATCACACCTTACAATGTGGCAATCCTCCGCTGTGCAGCGGAATATCTAGAGATGATAGACAGCCTTGCAGGAGGAGGAGATCATGGCAGCAGCAGCAGCAGCAATCTGGTAACCAAGGCAGAGAATTATCTCAACTCTCTTGTCATGCAGGGTTCTTGGCAAGACTCCATCTGTGTTCTCCAGAGCTGCTCCTCCCGCCCAGAGCTCAAACCCTGGGCTGAGGAGTTAGAGATTGTGAGAAGATGTAGTGAGTCTGTGGCATGGAAAGCTTGCACTGATCCTAATGGCATTCGATGGTCATTCTCCAGTAGCAAAACTGCTGCTGCAGCTCAAGAACATCATCATGCTGTTGCTGCTCGAGACTGGTGGTTCAGCGATGTGTCGACCCTGTCAATTGATGTCTTCAGCAAAGTCATCTCTGCTGTAAACCTCAAAGGTATGCACTACACCATGGTTGCTTCGGCTGTTGTTTACTATGCGGAGAAATGGCTTCCAGGGATGCTGCTCACATCTGAAGCAAGTACCATGTCAACAACAATTTCAAGGAGAAAAGCTGAAAAACAAGGCGGATCACATCATCAGCAGCAGCTGGTCTCACCTAATTTTACAGCAGAGTTGAAGGATGAGAGCAAGATGAAGCTCAAGAACCGTGCAACGCTACAGGGCATTGTGAGCATCATTCCTCCTCAACAGGATGCAGTTTCCTGCAGCTTTTTGCTTCAATTGCTGCGCGTCGCTTGCATGGTGAATGCAGGAGCCTTGTGCAAGACAGATCTGGAGAGACGCATCGGCATGCAGCTGGATACTGTGTCACTGACTGACCTGCTCATTCCAGCCTATGGCAATGACACTCTCTATGACACTGATGTAGTCCAGCATATCCTCGATCACTATCTACATGTATAGCAACTCTGAGAGCCTCCTGCAATTTCCTGATACCAAGCTCTGATGTTTCTCTCTTCCACTGCATCTCACACCTAAGATCTTGAAGAAGAAGAAGGGGTTATTGCTTAAGAACCAGGGATGATCATCAGAAGCTTTCTTCCATTAGGACAATTGTTGATGTGTGCAACTTGGCTTTATGCAGGAGCAGAGCTTGGCAATGAGTCCGCCAGTGAGTCCTGCAGGAAGTGTGATGTCCCAATCCAGTATAACAAATGGTTCAAGCTTGACAAGAGCAAGCAGCAGCAAAAGTGGCTCGAGTATAACCACAAGGAGTGGAAGCACAGCAAGATCTACAACAACAGGAACAAGCAGCTCTACTACAACAGGGACAAGCTCCAGTGGTGCAAGCATCAGTGGATCATCATCTTCAAGCACTACTGGCACTGGCAATAGCAGTAATGCAAGCATGAGTGTAGCATCAAACAATACAGGTCGCACTAGTATGTCAAGCAGTTCCCAAGACTCATCAAATCTCTCAAGTAGATCAAGCTTCTCCAGTATAGTGAGCAGCGGCAGCGGCAGCTCCTCACGCACCGGCACCACCATGAGCTCCAACAATTTGACACAAAGTGACTCCGCAGTGACAAGCAGCAGCAGCAGCAGGTCCAGCATCTCCAGTATGTCAAGTGAAGAGAGTGTGAAGCCAGCAGCAGCAGCAGAGAAACCAGGGTTTTACATTAGTGAAGGTCCAGTTAGGAAACCACAATATCCACCCACAATCCCGAATCTGAAAGTTGCTCAGCTCATAGAGAGTTACCTTGATGAAGTTGCAAAGGATTCCAACTTGTCTGTTGCTAAGTTCATGACACTTACAGAGTCCTTCTCGGAGTTGCCCCGAGACTCTGATGACTGCTTGTACAGAGCCATTGATTCTTACTTGAAGGTATGACATCTTCTCTCTTGCTTCAAACCCTGAGAAATTAGGGCTTCAGAAACCCCCAGATCTACCATGCTCTTTATGTCTTTCTTCCATCTTGCAGCATCCATTTCTGAAGGTACATGTCAGTCAATGAGCTTAAAGCACAGTGCTCCAGTGCCTCCTCTATTGGTGTCAAATCATTTGTTTATCCATTTGTCTTTCAGGCATGTCCTACATTGATAGAACAGAATTGTCAAATCCTTTGTTTGTCTGTTTTGTTTTTCAGGCACATCCTACATTGATGGAACAGGAGCGCAAGAAACTGTGTCGCATTGTGGATTGTCAACAACTATCGCTTGATGCATGTATGCATGCTGCCTCAAATGAGCGTCTCCCTCTCCGTGTTATTGTCCAGGTATTGTGACATGTCATTTGCTCTACTGCTATGAATCTGTTCCTGAGTCTAAATAATTTTGCAAGTTGTAGCACAAGAATTCTATCCCTTCTGAAGACTCCTCTGTAGCTTTGGAAGGCAGTGTTCTTCTTTGTGATGTTTTTTTTCTGTAATTGGTTTTGAAGCTGTGTTATTATAGCAACAATTGATCTGAACTTTGGATGATCCATTGGGGCTTTTGTACTGCAGGTGTTGTTCAGTGAGCAAGTGAAGCTGAGAAATGCAATTACAGGTACTGCTGTTGTGAATGAGTTGGACTTGAGCAGTTCAAGCTCTTCAGGCCACTCTCCATCTTCAACATCTCTGTCTGATTCCAGTGCTGCCACTTCCACTTCTGTTACTGCCACCACCAGTGGCTCTTCTAACAGCACCAACAGTACCAACAGCACCAACACTGTCAGTGCCACCACTGTGGGCAGCATCAGCAGTGTTGTGAGTTCACTTTTGCCAGGAGGTCTGTCACTGAAGGAGTCTGTCAAGCTTGCAATGCTGGAAATTGAGACCTTGCGAAAGACAGCTCTTGAGGTGGAGGCATTGCAGAAGGCGGTTTTAGAAGTTGAGACACTCAAGACGGGTTTGAGCAGCTTGGAAATCCTGCAACATAACATTGAGACAATCACAACCAAGTTTGCAGAACTTGCCCATGACTATACTGAGACCACTCACCAGGTGGAGGAACTCACCAAGGTTGTGGCAAAACATTCTTCCAAGTCTTCTGGATGGAGCTCAGGTTGGAAAAAGATCGCCAAACCTTTCCACCACAAGGATCATCATGACCATCATCCTTACAAGGACTACAGTGCAGGGCTGCTGATTAACAAGGAGCTTGCTGAACATCAGAAGCAAGCTGCAGCTCAACTTGTTCACCAAATGAAGATCAGTCCTCCCATAGTGATAACCCCAGAGGTACCACCCAGGCAGCAAATAGAGCTTTTGAAGGAAACTCCAGAAATAGTGAAGGAGGTGCCTGCAAAGGAAGCAACAGAACTTCTCAATGAACAACTGGCAGACACTGTGAGCAATCAAAAGGAGACACCACCATTCAAGGACACTAGTTTGTCAAGTAACCAGCAGCAAAAAGGCCATCCAGTAGAGACTGCCAACAATGATCATCACAAGGGCCAACATCACCATCACAGGGAGAAGAAACACATGACAACTCTGGATCATGGACATCACAAAGGCCTGCATCAGCATCAGGAGGAGGATGCAGATGATGTCGCCTTATCAAGTACACACAGCCATTTCAAGGATGGAGACAGTGTCTCAACATCAAGCAGCTATAAGGAAAACCACCACCACCACAACCACAGGGATCATCGTCGTCGTCACCACAAGGAACGATCATCTGGAAACTCCTCACATGGTCTGAATCACCCACACAAGGATCATCATCATCATCTCCATAGTGATCATCACAAGGACCAACCCTCTTCAACTACAAGCCACCATAGCAATCACAAAGCACATTTGCATAACCATACGGAGGGTTCTGAACATCACAGTAGTCAGCATCACCATGACCACCACCACTACCACACGGACTGTGACTCAACTGTGAGCACACAAAGCAGTCATAGGGAAGGTTCTCACGATCATGCACATCACCACAACAAGAAAGACCACCACCATCACCAGGAGACATCTGAGCATCATCACTCGCATCATCAAAAGGATGGATCTGATCATCATCACCATGAGCACAGAGAGCAACAAATTTCAAACCGGAGCCATCACAAGGATCACCATTCAAAGCAACGTTCTTCATCACCCATTGCTCATAGCAGCAGCCATCATTACAAGGGGAGGTCTGATCATCATCACCACCACAGGGATCAACAACAAAACCATCATCATAAGAAGCATCACCAGCACAATCGTAAAGACTCGGACAGTGTGTCTACTACCAGCACAAATTCATCATCACAAAATCACTACGGTAGTAGGCACAGACATCGTCAGTACTCATAAAAACTGTCAGATCTGTTGCAATGCTTTTTTGCTTCTTCCAGTCCCAAGGTATGTTGTCAGTTGGGAATTTCTGTTTTGTGTTTTAGAATTAAGGCTAATCTCCTGAAGCGAATGTTAAAATCCTCGAGAGAGGGGGTATTTTTGTCATCAAATTTTCTGACAATTCATGTGAATAGAATCTCAAGGGAAATTGTGATCAGATGGCAGTTATTGTGTAATATGATCTTTGTGAACACAGCTTTCTCTATTTGAGATGTGCTTCTGGGTTTTTTGTGCATATGGGTTTCTCTTTTGAGATTACACCACATCTGGGTTTTTGTGAAATTAGGTTCCTCTTTTTAAACTGTATACTTGTGGGTTTTTTTTTCTGAATAGGGGTTTTCTCTATTGAGGATGCACACTTGCAGGGTTTGCTCCAATGAGATTATATATTCCCCAAATACACACCTAGTGTCATGATGCTCACCTGTGCTGGAAATTGACGGTATTATGCAATGTCTTCTTGTGTGCTTACAATACAAAATGGCAACCTATATAGAGTTGAGGTATATGCCCTCCCATAATTATGTTATAGACATTTCATATCCAACATCATCTCAACAATTACTGAAAGAGAGACATCTGACACGAAGAAAAACAATTTAAAAAATTATGAGAATATTTTGCAATGTCTATTTGTCTGCAAGCAATTTAAAATGTCAACCGATATAGAGTTGAGGTATGTTCCTCCCACAATCATGTTATAGAGATTCATGTTCAACATCTCAACAATTATGAAAAAAGAGAGATCTGTTGAGGTATGTTCCTCCCATAATCATGTTATAGAGATTTGTGTCCAACATCTCAACAATTACCCCAAAAAAAAAAGAGATCCAACCTTCCAAAAGAAACCACTAAAAAAGTTAAGGAGCGTTTTTAACAATAGCAAGTAGTTTGCAGGGCAGCAATTAATGGAGATTTCAGGTGTTATTAATGTAAATTATAATAAGAAAACAGGAAGAAAAGAAGATTAGATCCATCACCCAACCTTTAAAACCATAGAACAAAACTAAGGAGCAGCTTGAACAATAGCAATGGACATGTTTCAGGACCTTCAATAACCAAAGTGTGTATTGTAGTCACAAGCTACCCTAAGGGCCTCCTCCAGTGTTATTTGGTTCTTGATTATAAACTCAAGCTTCGATCTTGGGTTTGAAATTTTTTTAGTTTTGGACAGAACTTTCAGTCTGATCTTGAGATCAGTTCTTTGGATTTGTAAAACCTTTAGTGTTAATCTTTTCTTAACAAAATTGGAGTTTGGTGTGATTTTAAATCAAGTTCTATTTGATCTCCATTACATATAATTACACATAATTAAACATCAAAAAAATTTGGGTGTAATATTAGTTTTTTCAAACAGTTCACACTATTCAAAATAGAGATTATGTACAATCAATTACTTGCACAAAAAGTAGGGTTAAACTTCTCTTGAAAAATTATACTTATTTACAAGTTTACAGAACCTAAACATGTTTTTAAAAGGACAACACCCCTAATTCACATTCTAATTTAGTTTTTGAAAAGGTTGATTTTCCGATTTGGTTGCAACTATAGTTGCAACAAAATTTTGAATCTCCAATCCAAATACCCTAGAACCTGACCTAAAACATGGACCTAAAAGTGGCCAAAATCAAAGAACTTTTAAACACTTGTCTCTACTTGATGATTCAACAGGTTTTTAGGCCTTCTTAGATGGTAGAATTGGCCTAGTGGTCAGCCAATTCTGTTATTTCCAACCTACCTACTCTAGTATAATGACTTACTTGTGCTGCTTTATTGCCTTCCTAAAGTCCTTTACACTCGGAATGTGCTTTCTGGGGTCCATTCTGCCTCCTAGTTGGTCATTAGGGCAAGGCCAATATTTTGCCTCCTAGTTTATACTAGACTCAGCCCCATTGAAGGCACAATGCATCTCCTAGGGCAAATTCTCTAGTAAATAAAATGCCATTAAAAAATGGTGTTTAAAATCAAACCATATGCAAAAGTTCTACCCATACATGTATAGCATGATCACCAAGATGCCAAAAAAAACCCCCTAATGTGAACTAGGATCCCTCTATGTGAACATGACTAAAGTCTCATGCAAAATTAGCTCAGCATAAACAAGGCAAATTAGTGGCAAAACCACCACCAATGCCTTGGTGCCATAGTACTTGCCCCCATATCACTCCCCCTTTAGCTCAATTCACACAAAGGGATATTATAGGTGTTTTTGTTCCATTCAACTTTCTCTTACTTTTGGGGGTAAAAATGATTAAAGTTAAAGAGTAAACTAATCCATGCACTCTACACACAAGGTGATCTAAATAAAAATAATGCAATGAGATTAATTTGACCCTAAATTGACCATGAATGTATGATTGGGTGGTACCCCAATTAGGAACATCACATATTCATTTTATAAGACCCATTAAAAAAAATTCAATATAGAAAGCACTTCAAGAAGGGTTTCCATTGAAAATTTTTGGTAAATACATTAACTAGGGGTATAGACTTTGGAATTTTAATGAAATAAAAAACATTTTGAATTTTGATGTTCCTAGTCATTTTCTAACCAAAATATTTTAGAAAAATAACAATGATTATGTTCTTTGAATGTCTTCATTAAGGGAAAAATTTATACATATTTTTGAGGTTTTTTTTAATATATAATTTTCAAAGGTACTTAAGATAGGTGCAATTTTTTTCAAACAAGTGAAGCTTCATGTAACGATTTTTTTTTTCAACAAGTAAATTAAATGGGTGTTGAATTTGGTGAATGAACTTCCACATTGCTCTTTCTAATGTATAAAATACCCAAAAACACATTCAAATGTTTGTAACATTTACTTTTGTTGCTTAATGAACTCCTCAAAGGTCTTCAAAAAAAATTCAATGACATATTTATGGATTATATATATATATATATATATATATATATATATATAATTTAAAGAACCTTAAATCATAAGTATTAAAATTTTGAATTCATATGTAAATCATGATTCTAAAAATATTTTCCCTTAATGACTAATCATATTTAACAATGTCATTTCAATTAAACTAAGTACTCATTCTTTATAAGTAATTAGTCAAATGGACTTTTTGGCTCATTTTAACTAAAATGCATCCAAATGACATTTTATTTATTTTTAATTATATAGCTGAATAATAAAACTTAATTATGAATTTTAAAATGTTAAGTTTGTGATTCATGAAGGGTCCACAAAAATTAGGAATATAAAAATGTAATTAATTTCCATCTATTTCTATTCCAATGAAAATTTTAAGGCCATCTACTTTGACATGCAATAGACAAACATGGGAAAATAACAATTTATTGCATTAAAAACCTTTAAAAGAAAGAACCCAAGAATATTATTTCACAAATTTTAGTTCATTAACTATTTCTTAAGGTATTTCCTTGTGGTAGCACCCAATCATATTTCACCCTAGGCTTAGGTTAAAAAAATTTTATAAGATTTAAATGAGAGGTGTTTAGGTCAAAGATAGAGGGGCAAGGATTTAATCTTTGGAAATTAAAGGATCAAATTATCCTCTTTATTCCAGCCTTAAGTAAACCAACAATTACATTGTCACCAATGTACAAACCTTAAAGTTTGATAAGGTGTCTTCAAACATGATAAGATAAAATCAAGGTCTTTGAGTCCAAATTTAACCCTTCTTTGGTTAAATATGGCCACTAAAAAGCCTGACTCAATAAGAAGGTGAAGGTATTAATGTAGGTGTTGGTCTAACCCTTTATCCCACCCTAACTTGTTGCATATTCTTTAAAATTAAAAATATTTATTCTTAAAATTAAAAAATTCAAAACATTTATCCCCTCTTTAATTTCAATGACATGTCATTTGTCAACTCATTTTTTTAATTATTTTATTCCTTTTGTGTGAATGAGATTATGCAATAAAACATTTAACCCAAGGTGAAATAAATTAAAAGAATAAACTATTGAATTCATTTATTTTCTTAATTCATGCCTTTTATCACCATGGTGTGAATCTGAAGGATAGGACCTCTTAACAAATTTGAAGCAAAACATGTAAAGCAAGTAGTAATGAATCCATATGGTCCACCCACTAGATGAGACCATATACATTGTATGTAATCTTCATCCAAATCTTAATGACATCATTGTGAGGTCATGTCACTTGTGACTATTTGTCATGTGCGACTTGTCTTAAATTACTACTAGATGTTTAGTCACAAAATGTCATATGAAACTAAAAGTAATCACATACATAATTTTGCAAATCTTGTGTATTCTAATAATGTTGTTGGGTGAGGGACTATGCATGAAATTCTTGTGTACAACAAAAAAAATAATCCTCTATGGTGATGGGCATTTGCAAACTTAGTGGACACAATGAGAGAAGATTCCATAAAAGAGTCAAACAAGGAAAAATTGAGAATGCAAAAAAACGCAAGCACAACTTACCAACAATTAAGGATTTTCCTTACTTTCTTTTAAAGTAGAAAATTAGGAACAAGTCTTTGTTTGGTTAATGTTCTGACAATGAACTCAAGTTTGAGTTCCATTAAGGCTTGAGGAACTCATAAAAAATGTCCCCATCTAGCTTTAATGCAAGGATGTGTTTGGCAAGGCTTTGACATGCCCTCACACTATTTTTTAAAACATGTATAATCAAAATGAATATTAGCAATTTTAACAATTGATTAGGGATTGATAATTGATGTGGTAATGAATAATGTGCACTTGTAGAGGTGTTGATAGTTGACATCCACAACAAAGGAAATCGGAAGAGAGCAAACCTAAACAAGTGGCATCATAGTTAGAAGATGTATTTCTTGGCTTACTTTGAATGGTTTTCTAAACTTGGACATGTTCATGGAGTCAATGATGGTATAATTATACAAATCATTTTCTTTTTGGACATTGATGCTTCACCTCACCATCTCCATAGAAGGATAGCAAATTTGGAAAGCGAAATGGTCACAAACAAGGAGTGACTTTTGAATGGTAAAAATTGAACAATATTTTCATAACTCATTAACATAGTTGTTATTTTTCTCAAATTTCAAGTTTATTCTAAATGTGTATATATTTAGAATATGTAAGTGAGATCCTATTAATATGGATTTTATTGCTTTTGATACATGGACTTTATAACCATTGAACCCATAGTGCTAGAAATTTTCAAAAAATTAACATTGGAGACTAGACTTTTGTGGATTCTTGTTTTTTTTTTAAAAATTTACCCACCTTAGAGTACATACACCCGACTACATGAAAAAATTCTCAAAAAATAAGTTAGTCACCATGTGTTGAGTGACCAACCTTTGGCATTGAAAGTTGAATCAACTATGTGGGAAAAAAAAGTTGGTCATGCAATGTTGAATGATCAACCTTTGGCATTGAGAGTTGAATTGACCATCCAAAAAAAAAGTTGGTCACCAAGTGTTGAATGACCAACCTTCACCAATTAAAGTTGAATCGATTGTGCAAAAAAAAAAGGGGGTGCATTATTCAAACTTGTTTTTTCCATTGGATTCAATCACTCAAACAAACATATTAGATAGTTAACTACCCCCAAATTACAAGATAGGGTTACGGATAGAAGAATGCAACATCTATGGAAGAGACCAATGTTTTGATATGTTGTAATTTAGTGAAGTAATGGTATTTTTCTGAAGTTATTATCGAAATTACAATTCATGAGTTCAACAATTGGCTAAGCTTTTAACATTTCCTTGTTAGACAATGGGGAAGTTTCATGCTACATGGAAAACTTTTTCCTAATGTTTCGTCAATTTATTGTGCAAAATCTCTATATCATGCAAGTTATCTTCTTATTTGATTTCTTTAAAATTGATGCAAAAGTTCACCTTGGAGGAGCCAATACACATGTTGACTTGTAACCTTTCAAAGATGGTTCACAAAATTTGGCTTCAATAGTTTGGGAAAAGGGGTGCATGCTTGTATGTTGTGACCTCCAATGACTATGTGCAAGTTTTCAAGCAACATGTATAATACAATGAATATTTGAATTGTGGTTGATTTGGTCAAGGTTCGGACAAGAATGAGTTACCCTCATGTAAAGCCACTTAGTTTGGTGACCTTTTGCAAATGGTTATTGTGATTACAAGTAATAAAGTATGTTCAATATATGTAATTTATTATTTCTTTGTAAATCAAATGTTAATTTACAACAAATCAAGTAATGATACATAATTAATAATTTTGTGGAACTCTAATGTTTATTCATTTTTATACATATGATGTCTTATTATATATTTAAAATTACAATAAAAATTCATTAATTATTAAGGTACATGTGAATGCTTTTTGTATATATGAATGGTTATGTATGATGAATTGTTTTGTGCATATAAATTACATTTTAATTTGAAAATAAATTGTAAAAAAATTCTGAAATATAAATCAACTTAATAATGTGTATGTTCAATACATGCATAATTTAATATCATTATATAAATTCATTTTTTTCTTATTTAATATTTATTATACTAGGTCATTTAATAGTTCCAATAAGTTAGATAAAAATAGGAATAAAAATAGTCAAATAACTAACCTATCCCAACGACTAGCTACAATATTATTATTAATGTTGTTGTTGTAATTGCAGTCAATTATTAATTATCACTACATTATAATAATTACTGTAATTAAAATATCATTTAAAATTTATTGAATATTTATAGTGGAATTAATTCTTTGTTTTATGAAATGTTAATGAAAATTTATAATGAATTTGGAATTTAAAAAAAAACTTAGTGATAATTAATTATTCAATAGATGATTACATTTAATTGCTGATTTTTAAAAAAAATTAACTAATCACCATATTATTCAGTAAAAAATGATAAAATGTTTTATTCTTTAATTTTACAATTATGAAATAATAATAGTTGATGAATAAACAATATAAGTAATTAAAGTAAGTAGTTAGACCTAAACTAGGTAAATTATTGGTTTAGGTTTAGGCTTAACTAAGGTTAAACTAGCTTGTACAACTATATTATAACTATTTGAGTTGCAATTCAATTGTAAATGGGTTACAACTAAGGTAGTCATGCCTATCACCAAACTGTACTCTATCATCGAACATTTTCAAGTTTTCCTTCATTTCAGAACCAAATTGAACATTTTTTATGTCATTGGGAATGCAAAATGGAGAGTTACAAATGTTCTTTGAACCTCAAAAACAAAGGAACAAAGCAAAAAATGCAAGAAGAGAAAGAATGACATTTTGTCTCAAATTTTGTCTCTAGACCCCCCTTATTTCTAACAACTATATCTTGTTCATTTTTCATTCATTTTGAACGATTTCAAAGCCTATAGATGTGCTATCTCAAAATCTATAACTTGTTTAAAGTGGAAAGATAAAAAAACAATAATAAAATAACTTAAGCTTCAAAATCATACCAAACACTTATGAAAAAAACCAAAGCACAACCCCTTGCACTTTGAAAGGACATATCTTGTTCATTTTCGATCAGATTGGAACTTTTTTACAAATTTGGATGCACCAAGTGGAGGATTACAAAATTGTTTTAAGTTCCAAAAACAACTAACCATGGACAAGAAAGTTATAATGATCAATTTTTAAATGTTTAGTGATAGGCATGTTTACCCTAGGTTACAATTAAAAAATTTATCTCATATTGTTTGACTTCCATTTTATGAATCCAAACTATATAAAATAGTGCATTAGGATTGTTGGAGGTCATAATAAACATGAAAATGTAATAACCATTTGCGATGAACCAATAAAATAGGTTCAACCCTAAATTTAAACCAAATAAAATAGGATTTCATTTATTAATTACCATGTGGTTTAGGTTTAAACCTAACATAGGTGCCTAGGTCTAGCCCTAACTTAAGCCTAAGTTAAATGGCTTATGTTTAGGTTTAGCCTAGGTGCCAAGGTTTAGACCTAACTTACGCTTAGGCACCATGTGGCTTAACCTATTGATGTCGATGTTCCATGTGTCATTTAACTATTTGTTAACCCCAAAATTTGTGAACATGCCAATGTCATTTAATTATTTGTTGACCCCATATTTTATGAATGTGCCACGTGTCAACATTGTGAGTGTGCCACGTGTCACCAAACCACTAGCCAAATGTTCTTCAACTTACATAGTTGCAACCTAGTTGAAATTGTAATTATATTTTTGGTTGACGTCATGCCTAATCAACGGATGAAGTTCATCCATCAATCAAATGTAATTGACAACATCCCTTGACTAAATTGGTAAAGAAATTTTCAACTAAATTGGCAAATAATGGCATGTAATGGCTATTGCTGTGGTGTTAACATGTACTTGTCGACATTATTGGTTAACAATTGCAAAACATATCTCCTAGTTGCAAAAAAAAAGTTGCAACTATATGTGTAGTTTTTGACTTGGTTTATAATTGAACATTAGTTGAAAATGTAGTTGCAAAAGAAGGGGTTTTCTACTAGTGATTTTAAAAAAAATTATGTATACAACATATGATTTCATACCAACTTGCACAAGTGTCAGGAACTATTTTTTGTGTATATTCGATTATGAACTTTCATCCATATGGAAAAAAATGCATGAAGATGAAAAAAAATTTAATTGATCATAAAATGAAAAGTTCATCATGAAATTAAGAATGCATCATTTCCTTAATAATGTTGGTGACAAAAATGTGAACTATGTGCAATTGTGATGAGAAGTGTTTTTCCCACAAGTTTTATCTTCTTGTCTTGTCTTTCAAATATATGCCATCTCTTTTCCGATTTCCACATTCCCTTATTGTCATGCTCTTGATTTCATGTTCTAATTACATCTTCTGGCTAGAAATTGTAATTGGGCACTTCATGGTTTTGTAAATTGTGCTTTGAAATACTTTGGAAAATTATTCAATTATAGTTGAATTTGTTTTTTTTCTTAGGAATGGTTTTTATTTGTTTTGTGCATCCTTGTAAGGGTAATTATAAACCACAATGTTCATAAAATCATGTAACAAAATAGTTTTTTTACATAGTTTTACAAATTAAAGTGAATTTTGCATATAATTCTTATAGTAATTATCTTAAAGGGACTCAATGTATTGATTCTAACTACATTTACTTTTTTAAAAAAAATCAAATCAAAACATGATAATGTTCATTTTAGATGGGGCAATTTTAATTTTATGATGTAAAGTGTAACAATATACAAAGGATGTGCATGCGACTTGCAATTTTCAAAGTATGTAATGATGGACTCATGTTTTAATCTTCATTATTTCAAAACATGGAATTCCAAACGATTTCAAAATGGCATGAAGTATAATGACTTTGTAAAAAAACATTTATGAACAACTTTTATGAAACCCCTTTGGACATGATTTTTGTGGAATTCACATTTTTTCCTTTCAAAACCTTATATCCCATGATGTTTAGGGCATGCTTATGTGCCTACTTTTGGAAAAGATAATTATTGTGCTTCAAACATAAACATCCCAAAATGTAACTTTTTGACATTGTCAAAATACATTGCAAAAATGTACCATTAAAGATTCTTCATGTGTTTTTTTTTTGGTCCACTTAGATTTTTTTACCCAAGGGACATTCATGGTTGGGGTACCAAAAAGGATGATTTAACAAAAAAAGGACTGCAAAGGACTTTTTTGGATTTTTATTACATTTATAACTTCATGACTATAATGGATTGGTGTATGACTACAATTAAAATGATGTCATGTTAATCTAACAAAAAAATCCAAGAGTAGATTGGATACAATATAGATGTATTTTTGAGTCTTTTAAAAAAAAATCCTTGTCTTAACTGCATTTTCATTTTTTTAAAATAAAAAATAATGCATTAAATAATGCAATTGATTTTTATTTTTTCATGGATAATAATGTGTACATCTATGTATGGCAATGTTCATATAATTCATTTGATAATATATGATACAAGAATTTTCAAAGTTACAAAATAAATTTTAAAAGGGTTTCAAAGAAAATGATTCCTTTTTTTTTTGCCATTTGTTTGAGTTTTTATATTCATTAGGCTTAGATTTGATGGTCCCAAGGGTTGGCAACATGTGGGAAAAAATCATGCAAGAAAATACGTAAGTTGTCTATAGAAGATTATTTATTCATTTTATACCTTTCTGGTTTTTTACCAAAATATTGATGATAATTACATACACACGTAAAAAATCACCATGACCATGAAAATTGGCATAATTTGAACTATCCAATTTTTTATACTTCAATTTATTCCATGTAAATTTTGTATGTGGAAGATAACATTTGAGTCTAAGTATGAAAGAGGTAACTAATGTCTCAAGTGTTGGCATTTGATTATTCTTTTGCACAAAATAAGCAAGTTGTGGAATGTCCCATTGTTTCAATTGCACTATGAATTCCATGAGGGTATCCACTTTCTTGCATAGTTCTTGTTGGAGCTTTTCCCCAAAGCTCTTCATCTCCATAAAACTTTTTTGGAATTCTTTGATTATTTTTGCTCCCATGGCTTCATTATGTTCAATGATTCTCTCCACCCCAATTCATACCTTTTGCAAATATAACGAACATGTTCCACAAAAGTGTCAAGTATGCATCACAAATCTTGCCCCATTGTTGAATCAATGTCAACTTGAAAATCATCATGTGGAAGGGATACTTGTAGGCCATGTTGACTTGAACTTCCCACTAATTTCTTCACACCATCAAAAAATATAGATGAAATTGTTTTAAGTTCAAAACACCATGATTCCATGAGATTTGCTATAGTTTTTTCCCCTAATAATTCCACTACAAGGTCATGCCTAGTGAGCAAGACTTGTTGTGGCATGCTAAACACTTGTTCTTCCACCTTTGGCCAAGTATATCGAAAGTTCAAGGTGTATTTGTTTGTGACCAATAGTAGTTTCAACTTCTCCATTCCCGTTGCTTGATTTGTCCTAAATAATAAACATCATAATCACAACCGTGAAAGATACATTCATTAGGTTTGTTTTGTAGGGAATGAATAAAGTATATTGATTTTAAAACTTCGTCAAAATTTCACCAAATTATTTTTCAAAAGTGGTATATCGTAGTACCTTTTCAGGTTTGGCCAAAATTATATTATTTAAAATGCCAAAATTTCATAGGATTCAAAAAGTTGTGACAAGATAGTTTTAAGGTTTTAGTATGTACATTATTGCATGTACTTTAAGCGATTTCATGCTATTGTTGAATTTTAAAATTTAAATAGAGTTTTTCCAAAAATTCAATATTTTATTTTATTTTTGTGTCAAAGTCAAAATTTCAAAATAAAATAATTATTTGGCAGCGAGATGCTAAATTTGAAAAGGTACTATGCTAATCATACCTGTATTTTAACAAAGTTAACTCTTGAACACACCATGGTCGTATTATCCTCTCAACAAGCTAAACTCCTTGACATCCATCATTGGAAGCACAATATTGATAAATTGTCTTCAAAATGTTTTCATGGATGATTTCCAAAGTTTCACTATGGCTTAAAGAAGTGTGCACAAGCACATCAATATAGTAGCCCATTTCATTACATTCCACCAACACCTCAATGCCTTTGAAGTTGATAATAATCAAACATTTTTCTAGTTCATAATGTGCATTTCCATTTTTAAATTGATGAATGCGCTGTGTAACACTACCTTCAAGAAAAAAAAAACAATGTAAGCAATTTAGAATCAAACTTAAAATCTCCCATTTGCATGTTCTTATGTGTACCATATGACCCACATTTGAACCTATGTTAATTTTTAACAAAATTGGATGGTTTACAAAATGAAATAAACACCAATAATTTGTCATGGCATAATAAGGTTGTTTGTTGGATGAGTTCAAGATAATGTGAGATGAATGAGATTAAAATGTATTTGTGATTCTTCTCTGGTGGCAAACCCATTGACAATCTGGTGTTGAGTATCTTTGAAACCAATAAGAATTCCCATTATGTCGTGACAAAACCAATTTGGATCAACAACCACCCATTCCAAACCTTTGAATAAAAGATGTCTCTAGTATCATGTAGATGTGTAGCCACAACCCTGGTCTTTTCCTCCATTTGAATGTTGGCCTTCTTTGGATCAAAAGGGTCATTACTTTCTGCTTCATTCCTTCCATAGTAAATCCTTGGTATGGTTTTTGTGCAAAGGTTACAAAAGGCATTCCAACTTATCAATGGATGATATAAATGCCCCTTGGTTCCTTTGGCAAGAGCTTGACAAATCTTTGCACTTTCTGCAAACACAGGTGAGGCCTTGGATAACAATTCTCGAGCACAAAATCAAGCACATGTTGCACTTCCTTTTTGGATTGTACATTAATTGCATGAATTTCAATAGAAATGTCCACATCACCTTTAAATTCATTATGCAAGTCATTGACCACGTAAGATTGTGCCCACATAACAAGGCCACTTGCATTGGGGTCTTTATCAACATGTGTCAAGATGACATTCAATTGGGTCGAAAACTTGTTGAAGTTGGATTGTTTGAAGCTATGAAGTGAAGCCAATATGTGAGGTCTTCATGAAGCTCCTTCCATGTTTTTCGATGGTGGAGCATGTCATGCTCATTTTTTTGCATGATAGGGTTGACACAAATAGGAAAGAACAAGGACTCACAACATCACCCAAGCTGGGCATCATGTAATCATGAAAAGCGTGGAACTCCTCTTGTCCTGCCATATCCCAAATGGAGATGGTGATATTGGCATCTTCCACAATAGAAATTTCGATGCTTGTAGTGCACTCATCATGTTTTTTGTGAATCAAAGCTTTGATTCTATGAAAGGGGCTCAAGGGATGCAAAATGTGCCTCTCACCCATGTTGTTTGGGATGGTGTGCAATTCGCTTCAATGTTTGTCACAATGTAGTTTTTCTTGCAATGAAATATCAAGGTTTGTTTATTTCTATACATGATATGATGCTATTGTGTGTGTCTTTGAACCCAAGGTCTAGAATATACTAAACAAGCACAACTTGGAAGAGGGGGAGATTTAGGGCACCATCTACGAAAAATAATTTGCAACTCTAATGTCAGACATGAGCTGAAGTAGGTGTGAGTTTCAGTTGCCTGCTCTTGGAGACCCACAAAGGAACAATCTCATGCCATTGGATTGAACCAACTCTTGATTCCAACTTCTCAAAAACAATGTATTTTGATCCAACTTTTGTTGAATGATAGAAAATCTGTGGCCACTTTTTGACAAGGGAGTATCTTCCAAGTTCAAGTGCAGCCAAGGATTGGTTTTCAAGCAATTCAAAATTGCGTCAAAAAGCTTTTGCTCCTCCTTGACATCAAGGCATCTAGACAAGTCAAGCACTCGGAGGATGTTGTTTACCTCCAATGCTCGAAGCACATGGATGATGTGCGTTGGGACATGGATTCCTTTGAGTGATGGTTGTTGTTGTTGTATGGTTCGATTAGTAAGAAGCATATTTGCAACATCATTAGCCTGAAGAATAAGCTTTCACGACCACGTCCAGCGTTTCTATGGCACAGTCAGGTGATGTGCATTCCGTTATGAGATCTTCAAATTCCCTGTCGCTTTTGGGCCGAACGCTACAAACCTTTAGCTCTCTCAGCTTTAACGCTCCGACCCTGCACCAAAGGACGCGTGTCCATCTTTCTCTCTCTTCTAGCCAAACCTCGAAGGTGGCTGCATCATAGCTGGAAACTGTAACGCTGATATCCCTCGCAGCAGGCTACAACCGACGCACGCGCGCGTTGTTTGTGTAGATGCCTTGTGTAGGCACCACCGGGCTCCCACAAAATCACGAACTGTGACCTCAAGGCTTCAGGTTGCTACTCTATTACACACTTCACTACATCCCACTCTTCTTCGCATCCATACAATTGCTGTTTGTGGAGGCGCTGAACTTCTGGGGAAACCTCAACCTGTTTGTTCCCTACTACAACACACTTCATTGCATCCTTCTCTTCTTCACACACGTTTATATCTATACCGACAGATCTGCGAGAAGCAGAGCTTTCAGGACCTCTCAACTCTCAACCTGGCTGCTGTTGTTGGACGTGACTAGTAGGCCTTAGTGGCGGCCACTCTCTACCTCCCTCCCTCCCTCCCTCCCCACTATCTTCAATCCGCAACACAGAACAGTCTTGCTGGTGTAATACTACGAGCTAAAAGACCGCCGAGGAAGAAAACCGGCTTTCCATCAAGACTGTGCAACAACACATGATTACTCGCGATCACTCTCCGATTCTTCGCACAACACCTACGTCCGGGTTCGAGAGTCTGTCGTTAGCGTTGTCCTCGTTGCGACAACTTCGACTCGGAGGTTTTCAGCAAGTTCCCTCTCAATCTCATCTAGAATCTCTCAAATGTGGTTCTCCTTCTTTGGTGTGTGATGGCAGACCCGTCGTGTCCACTCCAGAGCGCTTTTCACGCACATTTACGGATCGTAAAGCAAGGGAGGAATTTCTCAGTGTGTTTCCACGCCATATCCATGAATGTATCCAGAGGAGGGAGCTTACACCTACTCCCTAAAACTGAGAGGAAGATTCTTCCTACTCATAGGCGGAAGATCCCTTCACTCTTAAGGAGTACATGTAAGAAGTAAGGACCCTCCGCTCCTCCGTCTCTTTCCCAGGACAGTCAGTTATCCTTCTTGTGAATTCACAAGCTGCAGGACATCTTCTCACAGCTGGGAAGTGCAATCCATGATTGATTTGCCTCAGGTAAGTTCTCCATTTTGTTTCAATGAGGAATCGTCCTGATGAACATTCTTGCATGTAATGTGACATGCAGGTGCAGAAGTGTGCTTGTTTCAGCGATCTCATTGGTTTTGTGCTCAAGGTTTGTTTTGGATGTCCTTGTACTGCAACAAATGTGTACAAGGTTAACTTTTGTGTGGGCATGGAATCACAATTTATTTATCACATTATGCACGGGTTTTATGGAAAGAAGAGAATGTAGATGAAGTGATTCACATTTAGCACATTGCTATCGAGCAGGTCCATTGCATTGTGTTGGAGGTGAGATAATGCTTGAGTTTTTTGGAGGATTGCAAATCATGTGAATGGGCAGAGTTTCTCCACTTTCCTGACCACCAGTTTTCAGACTTCTTGGCAATCTGCAAAGGATCCAGGTGGGAGTTTATTGGTGTTGAAATTGTGCTCTACTCCATCAGTTAGATGTCAGCACTTTGGAAAAAACCATGCACTTGGGTTTTGGATGTTGCTCATATTCATTTGTTGTTTTTGGGGCACAAGCCCGCTCAGGTCAAAGCAGTGTCCTAGATTAGGTTCTTTTTGCCATGCACTCAAGCAGCTGGCTGTTGTTGTGTCTTGAGGGAATGTCTTTAATAGAGTTATTTCTTTCTGTGCTCCAGTTGGAGACAGACCATGCACTTGGGACCAACAAGGGAATCTCAGAAAAGAGCCTGGGGCTAGAAGATATTCTCACCACACCAATTGAACATAACAATGGTGAACCTGCCTGGCATAACAAAGGTGCCTGTTTGCAACCAACAATTGGATATAGAGGCGCATGTGCACAATATCATTCCATCCTACATCAATTACAAGCTTGTATTATCTGGACAGTCGTGCTTGCAAATGCTGATTTGGCCAGCTGCCAACTCAGATGCATTGCAGATGGATTGAATTGCTGACCTTAATGGTTAGTATACTTCATGATCTTGTCAGCTCCCTGTCATTGTCTGAATTAGCAGTGTTAGAGAGAGAAGGTGCTATTAGCCCTTTATTGAAGGTATCTGAGGCTGTGCTGGTGGGCATTCTTCTGATGCAGGGTGAACAATTGGTGTTAATACCAAGGTACCCTTCATTAAACCAGCTTTTGTAGAACTTGACAAGTTCACATGCATGTCTCTCGGTTTGAGTTCAGTCCCTTAAAGTGCTTGAGGTCTTCAGAAGGATGGCAATCCTTTTTTTGAAGTCCAACCCTTTATGTTGCTTGTTAACCATCAATCCGTGTTAGTACTTTAGAAAGGATTTCAAGATAAAGCACCAAATGAAGTTGGGTGCAGACTGTCCAGTTGGATATTATGGATAGGGGAACTGATGCGGAGAACTTTTTATTGGGGTAGTGTTGTCCCCCTGTGCCTTGGCTATGCTGGTGTTGTCAACTGCAGTCAGGAGGTAAGGGGGGATGTATTCTTGCTGTTTTCTGCATAAAGAGTATTTCCTGCTTTTCAATAACTGTGAAGGGAAAGGAGGCTGTGTGGCTAAGATCTCTGTTGATCCAGTAGTACCATTGTTTAAAAAAAACCTTTTCACTCAGCATGCAAGCTTAATTTGTGAACATCCCACAACTTTGAAGTGCTCTTCAAATGGGCCTACCATTCTGTGGAGACCAACACAATTGTTGGCTGTAAACTTGACATGATCCAACAGTCAGTTGTGTTACAGAAGCATTTTGGGTTCAATGCTGATGCATGTTGCTGTGGATGTGTCACAGGACATCATTACAAATAAAAGGGTTGGTGAAGCTCTTGTCTATGAAGAAAACTTCTTCAGAAGCTGACCTGTAAGTGCTACCCGGAAGTTGGTCATGTATCACATGAGTTTTTCTCTATTCGAAAGTGGCATGGCTTTGGAAGCTATCATTTCAGCAACTTAGGTGCTGGTTGGTATCAAGACATGTCCACAGCAACATGCAGGTATAGGCTTGATATATACTTGCAGGTATATCACAGTTCGTCAGAGCAGTGTGGAATCCCTCAGTTTGCAAATGAGTTAAATTCTGCAAGTAGTCTCTTGGGGATTTTGCTGGTGCTTCTTTCTGTTTTGTTGCTTCTGACCATCTTTGTGTTGTACAATGAGCCTAACATCTGGGACATGACTGGTTACCCAGATATTGCTATTCTTCCTGATTTGAAATTGCACATCAGCAATCAGATGATCATGCTGCAAGAAGAACTTGCAAGTTATGGGGATCTCGCCAATTCCAAGGTAAACAACAGCATGTCTTTTCTTGTCTGTTTAATGTTACCCTATATGCATAAGGTGTGAGCAATCAGAGGGTTTGAAGCTGCATGGCAAGGCAAAAAGATTTACACTGATAATAATATGGGTCACTAATCGGTGAAATGTGGTTATCTTGTTTGGGGCTGCAGTCAGGTCAAGTCCCATTGTTGCTTAACATCATCACCAACTACTCTTATTGTAAAAGATGTCATTGTGTGTCCTGGCAATTGCCAACCCTGTAATAGCATTTGCACAAGTGCATCTTTCCACTTTCTTGCATTGTTGAGAAATATCTTCAGTGAAACTGGCAGAGTTGGGAAGGCTTTTGCTATGACTCATAGCAGTTGGAGAAAATTATCTGAATGTGTTTTGGAGAATATTCCAGTGTGAGCTTCGAAAGTGCAGCTCCTGGATTGAAATGAATAAGGAGGCCCATAAATTTGTTGTGAACAACCAAGGTCCATCCTCAGATGATTGAAATTCATGCAGAACTGAAGAGATTGTTGAGGCAGATGTATGACACAGCCTACCAGAAACATGAAAAAATTCTACATTTTCTAGAGGATGAAGAAAGTTGTTTCATGTTGTGACTATACAGTGAGAAATTGGCTGTTTCCTTTGGTCTCATCACTTACTGTACCTCCTGTACTCAGCTCTGCATCATGAACAACAACCCGGTGGATGACAACTGCAACATGCCCACAAATTTCAGTCGCAAAATGGGTTTGGAGAGCAATCCTAATCAGGGATGTCAATTACTTTGATCACTTTGAGGATGGCATCTATGCTTTCATGGATTATTAGTATTTCTAGATTCCCAATGGCTAGATAAGGTGCTGGAAATGTTAATGTGGAGTTCTGGAATTTCATAATATATATCTGGTATATGTGTGTGTGTGTGTGTACAACAGAAGTCCAGGTAATGTAAATAATGAGTTCTGAAGCCAATTTTCTTAATGATGGAAACTGGAACTTGCTTTCAAATGTGCAAAATTTTTGTATCACAAATTGGGTTCTGTTGGTTTCTTTTCATTTCAAGATTAATAAATTAGTGATTCTGACATAGTCCTTCCCTGCAGTGCTCTGGAAAGTCTTGACACGATGCAGTGGAAAGTCTGTTATTTTTCAAATGATTTGGATTGTTCTGATCATAGTCTCTCACTTCAGTTGTTGGATATCCATATTACTTTGTTGAAAGGATTTCACAATTTGATGACTGTTAATTGACAATTTATCAAATCTAAAAAGAAAAAAAAAATGATCACATGGACTAAAACAAAAAAAAAAAAAAGATTTTTTATTTTATGATTGCAATACACATTTACAAGGCTGTGATTAGTATATTATGGTTTAGAAGCATAGAATGCATAGATGATAAAATTTGTGGATCCAAAGCATTAAATGGGTGATGATAAATTGTGATTCGTAAGCATAAAATTGGCGATTGTGCACCAGATATCTGCATTGGGTAGATGATAAATTGTGGTTCTAGAATGGTTTAAATTTGGTGATTCTGCAACCGATATGTTCATTGGGTAGATGATAAATTGTGTTCTAGAATGTTTGATTTGTGTGATAAATTATCTCCATTGGATGGATGATAAATCATGGTTCTGACCCATATAATGGGTGATAGTGTTTTGTTAAATTTCACCAAAATCTCAATACCGAAAAAAAAGAAAAAAAAAAAAAAAAAACACTGATGGGTGATTGTGTGGTAAATGTCTTTATTGCTTTTTCTTGTTTTTGAATGGTTCTGTATTGGGTGGTGAGGAAAGGGGAAAAAAAAGGCTGACAACTTTGTGTTGACCTGAATTCTCACATGCCTTGCTACTCACATGAAGCTTTGTTTGCTATTATGAACTTTCTTTGTTCATTGCCCCAGAAAATGTAGATACGTAGTGTGGACAGCATTGAGAGAGAGAGAGAGAGAGAGAGGGAACTGCTTTCTGTGGTTGGCACTGGCAGAGCCCCAAACCCTTTGCAAAATGATGTCCAGTGGGAGGAGGGAGAGTACATTATTATGACTGCAGCCATGTGTATATCGAGTGGAAGTCTGGGCTTTTTTCCCAACCAACCCATTTGCATGAAATTCCAAATGAGATAAGTTAGAAGGGCCATTGATTGATTGATGGGGGGAGAAGCTCAGACTTTTTCTCTCTGTCCACCAAGCACACAATTGCATGAATACCAAAATGAAAACTAAGTTATTGGGCATTTTTGTTTCGTTGACAAAATGGTGCACTTGATGTTTTCAATCATTTTTTGAGAGGCTGCTACTACTCTGTTGCTGCTATATATCTATCATGATTTTCTTCTACAACTCTTCTCTGTAACATTCACGAGTAATGTAATGTACTCTGATTAACATTCACATGTGCTCTGATTTTTGTTGGAGGAGATTAAAAAAAATGCATGTTTTACACATGTACTCAACCCAAAAGCATTTTAGGTACCCAAAGGCAACAGACAACAACCATCTGCACACCATGTTGCCAAAACAGAAGAGAAATATTGTTTTGCATCATTCTCCTCTATTCAAAAGCACACTACATTCTCGCCATGCCACCATTTTTGTCTCCTACAAAAATAATGCTTTGATTTTATTGAACTGCTCACTGGAGCACCAACAAGAGGTTGCAGTTGTATATTACATATTGAAATAAAATCTTGATTAATAATTTTATTCTTTATTTCTTTGTTATTTATTATGTATATATAGTGTGTATCTTAAGCCCTTGTGCTCATTAGGTCATGATTGGGACTTTGGGGAAACAACAACATTAGAGAGATGGCTTGGGGATTTGATTTGTAGCAACGCCCCCATGCGAACACCTCTCGACCCAAGGAACTTTGGAAGCACCAATATGAATATCACAAACATGAATGATGTATTAGACTATGTGTACTTCATTAAGTGTTTTTAGCAATGACATTCTCAATAATGTTCATAGTGTGAATTAATAATAATAATCATCATCATCATCATATAATATCATTTTCTCTTTTAACTTAAATATTACCATACCTTTATTTAAATTTCAAGATAGGACTTGAAATTTTGTGGACCAACATTCCTTATGTGGAACATTATGTAACCTAAAAACAAAGCCGGTCGTACTCACAAAAGGAACAGCACTTGATGAAGCTTAGCACATTTTTGTTTTGTGTATATGTAAATCAATTTGTGCTACAAGTAGAGTAAAGTACATGATAAAGATGTTTGTGACTAACATGTTTATTTGAAATGTGCACTAAAGACAAACTCATGAAACAAAGTCATTTTCTAAATGTTGGGTTGGTGATTTGATTGTGCCCAAAAACAAATAGGATGTCACATGTTTCAATTCACAATGAATTTAGAAGCCAAAAATGTGTAAGTGCAATTGAAACATCTTACATACCTTGACATATCCTAAATATTTCCACATCACATACACATGGCCACCTTGCAATGGTTACGGGTTCAAACCTTGGGGTAAAGTTACGCAACCATATTGCCCCCAATGGTAGGTGTGCAATGACCACTACTTCGTGTGAATAAAGTGGAAAATGTTATACTCAAACTTAACAAATAAATTGTTTATTTTTTTCTTCCTCACACATCACACATCATTTGTTTCTATTGTGGGCACTAAACTTTATGGGAAGGCACTAGAACTTTTTTGGTTTTTGTTATCAAATCCTCTTTAAAAGGTTTTTCTTGAAAGTTGCATATTACAAGCTAACCCTATACAAGTTTGCTAATAGAATTAGCAACCTTCTTGTGATCATCCTTCCTTGGCAAACCAAGTGATGGTTTAAAAAAATTTGTCAAATTTTTTAGGATGATTACAAGTTGTTGACTTCATAATTTTTAATCCTTTTAATTCATTTGTCCATATATTGTGTAATACCCATTGTTGATTATGGGATGATTAAATTTATCCATTATTGATGAAAAGTGCACAATGATGGATGCATTTCATCCATGAATGACAAGTTGGATAAATAATGAATTAGTAAATCTTTGTGTTGTTGTCCCAACTGCAATCATTCTTGAAGCTTTAAGGGATATGATTTATTAGAAAATCACTTTGAGTCTTGAGAAACAAAACTTTCAAAAATTCAATTTATGTAACAAAAATGTTGTTGTATATATATTTATTTTGTGTTGTTCATACCTACGTCTTTTTTGAGCCTTACTAGCTCCCTCTTTTTTCCTACCCACCTACATCAATATGAAAAGGCAAATTAACATGTGTATTTTCATGTCCATGTTATTTAAATTGAAATCAAATTTGGGATTGACATAAATAATGATGAACAATTGGAAACATAAAAAGGAAAAGAGATTGAAAGGGAAAATGTGAAAAGGGTTCCTTATTGTTTGAGTGTGAACTCAAACATCATCATTGACCTAAGTGTTAAGGTTTCGAGATGTGAAAAATCAAACAAAGGGCCCAATATGATGAAGAGACATTGATTAGTTGAGAAAACCATTTTTTAAGTTTCAAATTGATTTCCAATGACAAAAATCATTTCAACTTTAACAACTTTTTGCTTTATTGGTTTGAAATTTGTGAAACCCCAAACATGTACACTAACTCGTTGAAGGCTTTTGATGAATCCCAAAAGTGCAAGGACGGGCCCACAATTTGGGAAGGTTAAGGTTGTGGTCACAAAATTAAAAAAACAACTATCTTAATATGTAGATGTTAATGGATGCCATGAGCAACGAGTTCACCTCCACAAACTACTGTGTGAAAGATCTAATTTTTTAATCAATAGTCTTTAAATCATAACATATGTTTTATGACCTATGTTGAGGTTGGTTGTTGGATGTCATCTTTCACAATATGTGTATAATGTTTCAATTTATAACCATTTGATGTGGTTACAAGTTTCATCATATTTTGAACCCTTAAGTATGAGAATGGTTTTCAAGGGTTCTATTGATATAAGTATGCCCCTTTAATTAGATTTATTATGGTAGGTAACATTTAATGTGACATAATGGTGAGTTGAATCCATAGCATTTGTAAGGTGGTCATGGGTCCCAACAACTTGGGGCTATTTGCTTGATGTTTACTTTGTGTATAGTGTAATCAAACTTTTAACTAATTCCAAAATCTAACATTTATGCTTGATTTGCACGGTGAAAAATGAAACTTGAATCCAAAAAGTGCAAAGATGTGAAAAAGGGGTTCTAATAATTGACATTGTACACAATAAAAACTTCCCCAAATTTTTCACAAGGTTTCACCAACATACAATATCAAAAAGTGTGAATTAATTCACTATTCCAATTTCTTGCTTGAAAACTATTCTTCAAAAATATAGGCTATAGTTTGTAATTTGTTATGCGTTTTTCTTGACTTTCATATTGTGTGATATGATCTCCTTGTTGTTCAATGACTTTCACTAGACTTCATTACTTATGTTGAATGCACATGAATTTCATGTTTGTTTGCATCAACTAGTTGCAAATTTGCATCGAAATATTTGACAATTTGATCATGATATATTGTTTCTAAAAGTGCATACAACATGATGAATAGTATTTAGGGTTTAGGGTTTACATGAATAGGTAGACATATAGTTTGAGTTTGAAAACTTGGTACCTATGTTTAACATCAAATTCATAATCTCCAACATCAACAACACAATTGAGGATCCTTCGTCATCTTGCAATGGTGACATTATATAAGGTAGTTTTTTAAAAATTCAATAGGATGGGAATTTGCCATGGATTCAAGTTGAAGTCACATTTGTGGTCTCCATTCTATTTTCAAATATTCATGGACCAATTAGATTAAAAATCCAAGAATTTTCAATGGATCATTTTTTTCAAAAAAAAAAGACCTTCACAGGTAAATTTGACATGTAGAGCTTATAGAGAAGCTTGAATCCTCATGGTGTAAGGATTCCATGTGCAAACATCATGTTGATCTCTTAGTAACTCCCCATGTAAAATTTGGGCCCATTAGAATTTCAAGGTATAATATATCCAATATCATTACCAATCTTGGATTGTTGAATAGAGCTTTAGGATTTTTTTTTAAAAAATTGTATAATGTGAAAGATGACAAGCTTGTTGGAGTTGCAAGCAATAGTGTATGCTAGGGCATAAAAAAAATATGCAACATGATTATTCATCTTTGGTATCTTGAATAGTGTTTCCAAGTAGTCAACTAGGATGCTAAGACAAAAAATGTGGGAATAAGTGTGGAATTGTTCACAATAATGTACTTGAGAAAAGAGCAAAAGAGGTCAATGAAGGCCTTTGTTCACCGACACACCACGAACACAAATGCATATGAGCATATATATAACAAGTAAGTTCAAATTAACAACCACTTGTTCACAAAGATATATTAACAATCTAAATTGGATTCCAACATAGCTAGCATGAACATTCTAGATCCCATCCCATTTAAATTTTAGAAATTAAATTACCTTAGGTATAAAAAGCATCTTGGATCTCTCAAGATAATAACACAATGAAACCCACCTTTGAAAGGAGGCATTACCTTGGTGAAAAATTATGAGAAAAACAAACACAATGTCAAATTTTTATTTAACAAATTTTATGAAAAGTGCATTGGCCCAACTAAAACCCACTTGCTAGATTCATTCATTGTAATGGGGCCCATAATAATAGAAATCCTTCAAAATTTTCTTTGAAATCAAGCCCCAATGAGTTTTTATATTTAAATAAATAATTATATAAATATATAAAAACGCCCATGTGGGCCCAAATCATACATTTTCTCCAAGTTCATTATAATGGTACCCACGCAATTAGGAAATTAACAGATTTTTAAATTTTTTTTTGACAAGTGGCATACTTATTGGAGGCCCCCCCCCCCCCCCCCCCCCCCCCCCACGAAACCAAAAAAACTCATAAATAAAAAAAAAAAAAAAAAATTTACTAAAAAAAAATATTGCGAAAAAAAAAAGTGGATATAAGAAAAAAGATAAATAAAGTAAGAAGAAAAAA